>ERZ651776.490-NODE-490-length-55762-cov-20.375074_pt1 | contig 55762 bp, 71 predicted proteins | sample MGYA00514761_ERZ651776 | MGnify/ENA metagenome assembly ERZ651776
GTTTGGTCCGAGTAAAACCATGCGGTATACATCATTTGACATATTTCGAGTAGAATCTTGATTACATGTTGATCACAGTACATATAAGCAAGCTCTTCGGGGTTCATAGATAAAAAGAAAATATTCATTTTGTAAATTGTTTTTTATTAAAAAAAAAGTCTAACTTAAGTTTTAATCATCTCCTCCATCTGACACGTAATCTTCCTCAACAACTTCTTCTTCTTCGTCTTCGTCATCAATTTCAATCGCTTCATCTTCCTCTGGTTCGTCATCGTCTTTCTTTTCTTCTGGATCTTCATCTTCTTCAACAATTTCTTCTTTTTTCTTAGGCTTCTTCTTCTTTTTAGTTGAAGTTTTATCAAATAACTTTTCTAACTTTTTCCATTTAATCTCTATTAATTTATTTCTTTTTTTGTGTTTATCTTTCACAGATTGTATAAATTCATTTGAGTATCCGTGTGATTTTAACACTGATAAAACACTTTTTATAGGTGGGACCTTGAATTTCGAATAATAATTTTCATTCAAGATTGCCATTTGTGGTATTAATTTAACTTTAACTTTACCATTTTTCAAAACGGTTGTTTTTAAGACGATACTATCAAGGTATTCTATATGTTTTTCAACATTTGTACATTTTTTTTGAATAGGTTGAATTTCTTCCACATTTGGTTTTTTAAAAGGAATACCCATTTTTTTACAGTTTCTTTCCAAGCTTTCCAAATAATCTTTTTTGTTTTGAACATAAAAAGGTGGGCGTTCAGGTTCAGGTTTATATTTAGCATTAACAATATCATAAACAAGAGAACCGGGTAAAAGTTTTTCTCGAAATGGTTTATTTACGTGGTTATTTTTATCTTGCATAAAACAGCCAGGTTTATTTAACATTTGGGACGAGTTTGAGGATAGTGTAGTCATTTTATCTTACTTATACTTCTATTTTATTACAACTTAGGTCTAATTCACATTCTAAAATTTGGTGAGCCGAAAAGTATTTAAGAGACTCATACGGTCCCCAAAGTTCAATAACTTTACGCTTTTTATCGTACCACATGTACGAGAGATCAAGGTAACGCGTTAACCAATAAAACTTTTTACCGTTCTTACCGATAAATTTAAAAATATCATCCTCATTATAAGCAGATACGTCAAACTGACTGTAATGAGCACTTGGTGGGTTGTATGGAGCCATGGTCCTTTTGGTTTGTCTTACTGTTATTAAGCGTCTCTTGTTTAAGCCTTATATGTTTTTGTGTATAGAGTCCTTTTTTAGCTTTCTTATCGTTCTTAGTGACACGAGTCTTAAAGGGATCTTTCATATATTACTTTTTTATTTTTTATTGACCGACTTGGGTCTATTTGGTCTTAAAAAAAGTCCTCTTTGTAACTTTGCCATGGATTTAATAAAGTTAGAAGGTAAAGATATTTTGGTTTTACGTTTTAAACCATTTAACTGTTTCTTCACGGTCTTATTATTAGGTGTCTGTATACGCGTAGAAGGCATTTATTTATACTAACATTTTTTTTATTTTTTAGCCGATTTTTTATTTTTCAGGGGACTATTAAACGCGTTATTTAATTTCCTTTTGAACGCCATTCTTTCCTTCGATTCTTTTGCTTTAATATTATCAAGAGCTTTGCTATATTCTTTATTTACTTTTTTCATATTATTATCTATACGCAAGACTTTCTGTATAAGTTGTACCTGTCTATTACGATTATTTTCACGTTTAAGTAATTCCTGTGTATTCAAAAACTCTTGTCTAAGTCTGTAAAATTCCTTTTGTATATTTGATATTTTTTTTTCATCAAACAACCTTGTTGACATTATTAATATAAACCTATTTTTTATTTTTTTTAGATTTTTCGTTTTTTTCGTTTTTCTCCAGTAACTTTTTGAATGTATTCGGTACGTTTGTAGTATTATTATTGAATGTCAATTTTTTAACAGTTACATTTTTATTATTAATCGCATTCGTACGAGACTTTTTTTTAGCCGGTTGACGAGGTATAGTAGTATTACCAATTTTAAAGTTAAAAAAATTGTTAAATAAACTACCTAAAGTTGATGGTAGGGACGACGGTGGAGAATTATTAGCTTTTCGTTTTCCCATATACTATCTATAAATAATATAAATACGGAAATTTCGTAATTATATTATTGATTTATTTTTAACGATTTAATTAAAACAATATCTTTAATGGCTTATTTTCACGCCTGGATTTGGATTTTTTTGTCCGGGGTGACGTATTTTGATTTGCTTGTTTTTTCGCTTCATTAAGTCTTTTGTTAATTTCTTTATTATTATTAGTAAAATTATTAGAAGTTTTTTTCTTTGTCTTAGTCTTAGGCGATGGCGATCCAAAAGATTTAATAAAATTTATAAATGATTTTGATGGTGATGATTCTAATTTAACAGGTCTTATAAGTTCCTTAGCCTTTTGTCGCTTAATTGGTGTATTTCGTTTAGGTTGAGTAACCGTGGCAACATATTCAGTAGGTTTTGGCATTTCTATTATACCCTGAGATTTTACTTACCTGCACACATACCACAATATTGCTCCTGTTTTGGGTTATACATGAATGTATAGAGTATTAATAAGGTAAAAGTTGCTGATAACAATATATAAGTGTCTTTCATTTTACTAATACACTATATTAAAATTCATCGTCGAGACTAACATCAGAACCCGAATCGTCACTTTCGTCGTCGCTTGGTAATACGTATTCATCATCAGAGTGATCAACGAGTGTGTATGATCCATTTTTAAGTTGTTCATAAAGCCCTGTACTTTCAAGGTTAGTTGTATCATAAAATCCAGAAATACTTTCTTTCGGTACGCTTATGAGATCTTCATCAAAATCCCAAAGTTCATAACCACAATAATCTAAAATCGAAACTAAATATTCCGATCCTAAATCTTTACGTATTTGTGCAATATTCGAAATACTGTCTTCGAATTCAATGTCAACAATTTGGTTTTCCATAATAAAAAGTCTACGTTTTAATTCTTAAAGTATATTAAATATGGAAATAAAGAACATTCTTAAAAATAGAGTTATAAACAAAAAAGATGCAGTTATGTTTGATATAGACGATACTCTTATTTTTACAAATGGGGTCGCGAATACAGAAATGATTAATTTATTAAATTATTGTAAAAAATTGGGGTATAAAATTATTATTATAACAGCTAGACCATTTTCAATAATATCACGTCATTTTACAGTGATGCAACTAAGAAAATACGGTATACTATACGATGAACTTTACTTAACACCCGCTATTAACAAGGGTAATCTGAAAAAACAAACAGGATACAATTATATTTTATCAGTAGGAGATCAGGATACAGATCTAACGCATAGCATGTACGGGGTAAAAATAAACGTTCTCTAAGTTTTCCATCTCCGATTACACGTATGACACGTAACAAACACTGTCATGGGTTCATCGGCGCTACGTGTTTGCATTTGGTAAAAAGTAGTTTTATATCCTCTACATTTCCCACACTTAAATAGTCCTTTATAGTCTTTATCATGCATGTAGTTAGCAGAGTGTAGTTTTTTCATTTCTACAACGGCTATTTTTTCTGCCATTTTAGCGTATGGTCCATCTTTCCACAACCCCTGTGGTGATGCATTAATAACCATAGTTGTTTTAAATTCACCTCTCAAAATTCTATCTTTGAGATCTGGTGAATTTTTTAGATTATACATAATACTCAAAAACTTTTGTTTATATCTCTGAACATGTTTACGATTGTCTGCTGCTGGACAATCACCTACTTCCAATGTTCGTCTATGTGCCCAATTGTATGTATTTCTTTCTAAATTTTGAACGATATTATTATCGATATCTAGTTCCATAACATCGGAATATTTTTGTAACGCGTATTCTCGATTAGATAACATCCTAAATAATTTATATAAATTAATATCGACTTAGGAGTTCCATTTTATTTTTTTTACAATCAGAAAATGACTCTGGGGAACACATGTTAAAAGGGTCTGATGTTGTAACTGGTTTATTGCGAGTTTCTTTCCAGGCAGTATCCAGAACAATGTTAGTGTATAAATCCGACCTGTATAGTATTACGTATACAAGTATAAGAGCAATCGAAAGTTTAAGTAAAGTATTCATTTATTAAAAGCAACTTTTTTTATTCATATAGAATAGATGACGCTTGCTGTTTTAATAAATGAGGAACGTAATGACATAGTAGAAATAGTTATCGACATTTCACCCGAAAAAAATGAAATTTTCAATATTCTAAGAGGTAAAGCGTCATTTGTAGGTCAGTGGCCTGATGAAGACGTTGTTATAGTTAAGTGTTCGGAATCATCAATTGAACTTAACCTAAACCAAAATAGATTACCCAGACCTTTTACAAACATGTTTATATTAGGTAAAATTTTACTTATACGCATGGACGAGTATTCAGAGCCACAGGACTTTACACTAAAAGAATACCATAAGTTAACTAGAGAATCACGACCTAGAACTCGTTCTTATCCAGGCTTAATCAGTCGACCCTTGAGTCGGAATATGAGCTACTCCTCTCAGAACAGCTTGTGAATATTTCATACATAGTTGAAAATGAGACTGTGCCCAATCCATTGGATTATTCATTTTAATACCAAATGGATTTTCATTTACAATTTTCATCATATCTTTACTTTCATTCATATGGTCTGTTATGTGCAACATAACAGTATCAACTTTTTGTAACCATGTTACATGGTCTTCTTTTTTAGGATCAAACTCTTTTACAAACGACATTTATAGTGTACATACTCACACATTCTTTAACCTTGTATCTAATCTTGATTTATAATATCTATCATCAATTTCACCGTCTATTTTCTGACCAGATAATGATATTCGTAATAAATCGTCCTTATATGCGAAAGTATGACAATAAAAGTAACATACACCCGTACCAGTTGACATTTCATCGAGTTGACTCTTTACCATTTCTTCAATGAAAATATATTCCCTTATATTTTCAGGTGTTCTTTTCTTGAAATTTATATTAGGGTTTATTCGAGAAACGGGTTGTTCCAAATTCATGTCCGGCCATACGCCGTAGTTTGATCGGTATTTACTCATATAGTCTATACATTGATCAGCAATCTTTTTTTTACTAAAACAAATTATACGCGGTTTACCATCTGGGTCAGTGATTGTTGTATATCCACCTTTCACGATACCTATAAAATGAAACTGCATTCTATCATATCATATCATAATAATTTAACCTTTATACTTCATCCATGGACTTAGTTGGTTCCGGTGTATTTTCAAGTGACTTTGTTAACATGTTTCGAGATATATCCATATTTTTCTTGTGCATTTTTAACCCTAATTTTTCACCGTTCGTTTCACTTGTTTGTGATAACCAACGTTTTAATAAACCTTCTCTATTTTCCATAATACGCGATGCAATATTTGTTTTACCATTGTCATATAGAGCCTCAATAAACGCGTCACCTGAACTTGGGTTATGTTCATTTGCAAAATCACATAACCAATTAAACTCACTTTTCATGGGTGACGTATCCATTTCATATACTTGTCCTAATGTATATTGTGTAGATCTAAACGTAAAATATTTTATAAGTACAGTATCGACATCGTCGAACGTTTGATCGGAATAATCACTTCCAGATGAACATTTTATACGTGTTTTTACATTTCGTCTTTTTACAGGTTTAATAGTACATGGTAATCTAATACTTTGTAGCATCATATTATTATATTATTAGAAAAAAAACCTTAAGTTAATTTATACAGATGAACTTTCCCAAAACACCGGGTCAATGCGAATATTTAAGGGTTATACAGTCTCCAAAACCTATTATAATCACAACCGGTCCGGCGGGTTCGGGAAAAACTATGTTTGGGTGTCAGGTCGCAGCAGAAAAATTAATAAATAAAGAATGTCAGCGTCTTATACTTACACGTCCAATAGTTGCGGCCGATGAAGATATGGGATACTTACCTGGTGAGATGGAAAGAAAAATGGAACCATGGACGAGACCTATGATGGATGTTTTCGAAAATTACCTTACACGTAACCAACTTGAAAAACACGTTTGTATAGAACCTTTAGGATTTATGAGAGGTAGAACATTCAATGATTCATTTATAATTGCGGATGAAATGCAGAATAGTACACCTAACCAAATGAAAATGCTTTTAACGAGATTGGGTGATAATTCTAAAATGATCGTTATGGGTGACCTGAAACAAAGTGATTTAGGTCCAAAGAACGGTCTTGCTGATCTTGTTAAACGAATAAAAGGATTAGATTTAAAATATATCGAACATGTCATCATGGACGATGAAGACATTTTGAGACACCCTGCAGTTGCTGAAATTTTGAAATTGTACTAAGATTTAAGAACATTGTTTTTTAATTTTTTAATCCGTTCCTGTACAGCTTTTATTTTGTTTTGGTATTCAGAAAATTCTTCTTTATGAAGTATAGCCCATTCATTCATCTGTTTGAGTACTTTTTTGTTATGAGAATACCAAACTATTACCTCTTTACTTATCTTATCACACGCTGTATATTCATCCATAACAGGTTTTGAACAATCTCGACCCATTTGACAATATCTTAAAATGTCTTCTAATTCAGCCATATTATCAGTATTAGACGTACCAAGGTCATCTATATGTTCAATTTCAGCACCGAGCATTATACTATCATTATATTATTTTTTAATTAATATAACTTATAGAATAAAATATTAAAATATTAAATGAAAACAATACTTAGTTTTACCACTATACCACCCAGATTCAAGTACTTAACCAATTATATAGAAAATTTAAAAAAACTTGAAAAATTTGATGAAATATGGGTTAATATACCTGAAAAATACAATAGATTTCCAGATTGGGATGGTATATTTCCACACAAAGAACTAGGTAAAAATATAATTTTAAATTTAGGTTGTGAAGACTTGGGACCCGGAACTTCGGCTTTTGCTCCTATTATTAAAAAAAGTGATGCCGATATACTCATAGTTGTTAACGATGATACGATATACCAAACAGATTTAATAGTTCATCTATTGGAAAATTTTAATACAAATAAACCTAAAAGTGCATGGGGTTTATCGGGTTTTAATTTTGATACATACTTCAAAGGACAATATCCGAGAATTCATGTAGAACCATCCGTTGACGTTTTAGAGGCTTATGGTTCATGTCTGTATAGAACAGATTGGCTTCGAAGTATACTTCCTGAATTTAGGGAATTGTTAAGTATTACATGGAATGATGACATGTTGATATCAAACTTACTCGAAAAACAAGGTATCAAAAGAAGAACTGTTTTTACGGAAGAATGTAATCTAGGTAAATTAAAACAATTGGAATATGGATTCGACGAAAATGCACTTCACCACGTTGCAGCAAAGGATTCAGATACAACTGAACAAAGTCATACCTTAAATAATATGAAAATATTAAAGGATTTAGAAAAAATAAATAAAAATTATTTTTCTTTCAAAACGTTAAGCATATCATACGCAATAACTGTATGTAACGAATCAAATGAATTATATTCACTCATTTCATTTCTAAAAAAAGTAAAGGAACCAATTGATGAAATAAACGTACTCGTTGATAGTAAAAATGTCACACAAGAAGTACGTGATGTATTAAAAACTTTTGAAAAAAATATAAGTGTTTCCGAGCGCGCTTTTTGTGGTAATTTTTCTGAGCATAGAAACTTTCATAATAGTGTTTGCAAGGGAGATTATATATTTGTTATCGACGCAGATGAAATGCCACAGGAATTATTTATTAAAAATATCAAATCTGTTATACATGAAAATAAATGTGAACTCATGTATATACCAAGAATTAACATATGTCCCGGGTTTACACAAAAATGGTTAGAAAAACTTAGTTTTAAAATAAACAATTGTGGTTGGATAAATTGGCCGGATTACCAAGGTCGAATTTATAAAAATACACCGGAGATTAAATGGTCTAAGGGATTACACGAAATAGTTACAGGTACGAATGAAATATTAAAAATAAGTGAATCACCGGAAATAGCCCTATATCATATTAAAACAGTTGAAAAAATGACTAAACAAGATGAATATTACAGAACTTTACAAACTTAAAGCTATAAATCAATCTATTTATAAAAATATGTTTTGGCCCTTAATGAAAAGTGCTATTACTGAATCCGATAAGATAAAACTTATCGAATTCATAGCATCAACCGATAAATTTACCTGTGGTGAAAAAGTTGCAGAGTTTGAAAAAAACTGGTGTGAATGGCTCGCATGTAAACATTCTTTATTCGTTACATCCGGTAGTACAGCAAATATACTTCTTTTATCAGCTGTAAAGGAACTCTATAAAATACCAAATGGTTCTAAAGTACTCGTACCTGCTTGTACATGGGTTACAAACGTGGCACCGGTATTTCAATTAGGTCTCGAACCAGTTTTTTGTGATATAAACTTAAAAGACTATAGTTTTGACACTGAAAATTTACCGAATGACGACGATATAAAAATAGTATTCGTAACTCATTTACTCGGATTCAATGCACCCATTGATAAACTAAAAGAAAAGTACCCCAAGGCTATATTTTTAGAAGATATATGCGAATCTCACGGGATAAAAGAACCTTCTGGTAGAAAAAGGGGACATGGTACAGGTTCAACATTCAGTTTTTATTTTGGTCACCACATGACTACAATCGAAGGTGGTATGGTATGTACAAATAATACCGAACTTTATGAACTCATGAGACTCAAGAGGAACCATGGATGTGCGCGTCACCTTTTACCTGAAAATTATGATAAAGTTACATCACAATACCCGGATATAAATCCAGCTTTCTTGTTCTTAACCGACGGATACAATTTCAAAAATACCGAAATAAACGCAGTTTTAGGAATCGAACAACTCAAGCGTCTTGACGAGAATATTCAAATACGTAAAGATAATTATGAATATTTTATTAAAAAGCTTATTCATTATGAAGACTATTTTCATATACCAGATACCAGCAGTTCGAATAGTTCGTATGCATTTCCAATTATATGCAAGAATAAAGATAATAGACCCGGTGTTATAAAGGGTTTAAACGATTTGGGTGTAGAACATAGACCAATTGTTTCGGGAAATTTATTAAAGCACCCATTTTTACATAAATGGAAAGATACGTGTACGGCACCCAACGCTGATATACTACACTATAATGGTGTATATGTTGGAAATAGCCAATTTGTTACCAAATATATGATCGAAAGATTATTTACATCTGTAATCGAAAGCTTAAAGTTATAAAAATATATTTACATAAAATGTCAATAACAATTCTACACCATCTAGGTTTAGGTGATCAAATAATGCTTAATGGAATGGTAAGACATTTTGCAGAAACTAATCACGTAAATCTTTTTATTAAAAATACACACGAAGAATCGGTAAAATTCATGTATAGAGATATATGCGATAAGGTTACACTTATACCACTGGATAATACAAACCCAAACGAAATTCGTTCTAAAATACCAAAAAATAGTAAAGTTATACCACTCGCAACGTATGGTATGAATGATACTATATGGTCTTCTTATACAAATTCAGTTAACTGGGCTCATGGTATTTACCTACAGGCAAAAGTAAACCCTTTATACATGTACTCAAAGTTCAAGGTTATGAGAGATAGCTCTATACAAATAACACCGCCCATGAAAGATTATATATTTGTTCACGACGACCCGGAAAGAAATAGGTATATAAACGTGGAGACCGACAAGTTTATATACAAACCTCATGCTAAACTAATAAACGAAAAAGATGAATTTTTCCAGTGTGATAATCCTAATATATTTAGTTATATTTGGCTAATCGAGAACGCTAAGGAAGTACATTGTATGAACAGCTCGTATAATTGGATGATTGAGTTAATGAAATTGGGTAATAAAAAAACGAATTTTTTTCATACGAATGTTGCACATCTATACTATACACCGGATGTCGTAAAAACGGTGTTTAGTGATCAGGTTTGGACTTTTGTAGATTAGTAACTCTTTTCTTCTATGATTTCAGAACCGGTTTCTATATTTATCAGTTTTTTAATACGCGCACGCTCGTCATTAAATATATGAATGTTTCTAGCACATTTAATGAAATCTGGGGGTGGATTTTCCATACCCATTTTTCGTATTGATTCTTCACAATCCCATATCTTCACATTTACATCCTTCATGGATCCCTTATGTTTAGTATCAAACTCAAGTTTATATAATATATCGAGTTCATTCTTAACATTTTTTAATTTATTTTTATCATTTATTCTATCCATTTTAATTTCAAGGATAGTAATCTTATCTATTAATTCACCCTTTGAAATATCAACCTTCATTTAAAGATATTATACCCTTACTCTTTAAATGAATGTTGCCATAATAACAGGGTATTTAGGACAGGATGGTAAATATTTATCAAAGTTTTTACATAGGAAAAAATACACGGTCGACGGTTATAAAGTAAACGTATTAGATAAAAAAAAACTTTATAATCTTTTATTGAAATATAAGGATTTTGAAAATATTGAAATATACAACTTAGCCGCTAAGGTAAATACAGGTCTAAAGGTAAATAACACGGTAGAAACGTTTCATGTTAATTCCATTGGTATACTCACGATTCTAGAAGTCGTAAAAGAATTAAAACTAATTGAAAAGTGTAAAATATTTCAGGCATCTTCTTCGGAAACTATACATAATCCAGATACCATTTATAGTATTTCAAAAATATCTGCAGATCTGATTGTAAAAATGTATAGAAATGTACACGGGTTTCATATATCTTCGGGTGTATTATTTAGTCATGAATCTCCTTACAAAAGTGAAAAATTCGTAACACCAAAGATAATAAATGGTTTAAAAAAAGTTATGATAGGTGAAATTGAACACGTCGAAGTTGGTAATATTGATACATACAAGGATTGGGGACATGCCGAAGATTATGTAGAAGCTATGTGGTTAATACTACAGGATACAGAGCCGGGTGATTATGTAGTATCGACAGGACAGAAACATACAATACGAGAAATGATAGAACTCACTTTGAAAATTATGGGTAAACAAATAACATGGAAAGGTGAAAATATAAACGAAGTTGGTATAGTTGATAACAAAATTGTTATAAAGGTATCTAATAAATTTTATATACCATGTAAAAAAGAAACAGGGCTAAACGAATTTGACGCGTTCAAACGGGTAAATAATTGGAAACCAAAATATAATTTAGAGAATATTATTTTCTCAGTCTACAATAAAAAATGAGTAACGAAACACCAAGTTGGAAATTGGTAGGTATGACGGTCGTGCTGGCGGGTATATACGCAACTATATCAGGTGTCGGTATAAAAGTTTTCGAAAGATGTGATGCGATACAATCGAGTGAAAAGTGGCAAAATATTAAAATGTATTTGAGTCATACATTAACTTTAGGTATAGCTATACCATTGGTTTTATTGATCCAAAAAATATTGGGTGCATCTACACAAGAAAAAATGTTAGCATCCATGTATTGTATTATGGGTTTCATCGGTTCAGCCATGTCTTTAGCTCTCGCACAAGAATGCCCAGATAGTGATAAAGATGAAGCGGCTAAGGGTATGGGTGCATTTGGTATAGTTATTTACCTTCTTGCAGCCATCGGTTCCGCACTTTTCATTTTCAAAAAGAAGAATGGTAATATGGCTATTTAAAATAATTAAATAATATATATGGAACTATGCGAATCCATACATTTGATGCTAATGCTCTTGGCTCACGTGATGCGTGGGGCAGGAACATTTAGTCTAAATGAAAAAATAAAAATGGTACATTTTTTAGCGTACATTTTATCAAATACAGATATTGGTATGTTAGACACCGGCAATAGCAGCTATAACCAGTCCCGAAAAGCATGCCATGAAAAAACGCCCTGTATTAATTGAAGCAAATTTTTCAAAATCCTCCTCTGATAACTTACCAACGGCATTTGTCATGGTACCTATGGCTATCAAAGTAGAACCAGCACCCAATATAGCACATGGTAAATACTGTGTTTGTTCAATAACATTTAAGCCTGTAAGTCCCCAATTAGATCCACCAAGAATCGTTCCATACATTGCAGCACGTCCATTAACTGCTTCGACATATTTCCAATTTACAGAGGCGTGTGTTTTGAATCTCGAAGAGTTACGTTTTGTTAGTTTAATAGGTAAACGTGTATTTGTTATAGATTGCATTTTATTCTTTTTTATTATCTTTTTGTTCCTTTAATATCCTTTGTAAAATGTATAAACCGATAAATAAACCAGCTGTTGAATAAGCGACTGAAAAGTTGGCACCTTTTCTATATTGATAAATTATCCAAAGTACACTGGCAATTATACCAGCTACAACATAGTTTACACTGTAATAAGAAATATCTTCGGTATTGATTAACTTGTTTGTTAACATTATCATCTGAGCTAAACCAATAACTATAGCAACAAACGCAATTTTATCGTCTGTGTTCATTATATTAATTAAAGAAATTAATTTATAGATTTATATAAAATGTCAACACCACCGGAAAAGATTGTATCAAACTATGATTCTAAATCTAAAAAGTCTAAAGAAGTCGCACAAGAAATGAGGAAAATTGTCGAAAGATATAAGGGTAAACGTATCACGAAAGAGAACGTGTGTATTCTGGTATCGACACTTATGCTCCAAGCTCAAAATCTTAAATCTATGTCGGGACCAAATAAGAAAGAACTCGTCATGGATTTGATCTTTTCCATTATTGAAGAAATCGATGAAGGTGATACTGATACTGAATTCGAAACACTTTTAAAAGCTATGGTACCTGGTATGATTGATAGTTTTGCGGTCATGTTAAAAACAAGTGCTGGGTGTAAAAAATTGTTTGGGTGTTTCAAATAATTAATATAACATAAAGTTTTTATTCGTATATTAAATACAAATGAAATTTCCAAATTTAGAAACAATGGTAATGTATGGAATTTATACCGTTAAGGATCTAATTATGTATTCTCAAAACAAACTCGTTAAACGGAAAGTTAAAACGTTAAACGAATGTGTACATTGCTCTTTTGTGTATTGCGGAAATGTATGTAATAATTGTAACGATATTAAAAATAATTCGCTCGTATAACTAAATGTCATTCACAACAGTGACAACTTATACTACCAAATTATCAAAAGTTACTAAAAGTGATTGTATATGTTGCGCGGAAAGACGTATAATAACCAATTTAAAACGCGGATTTTTAAAAAAAGGATACAAAAATCATCAATTTGCATCGTGGTTTAACAGAAAATGCGGAACTTTAGTGATACGTCGAGAAACCAGTTATGGTGACGGTATATCACTACCGTGTGTTTTGTGTAGAAAAATTATAGAAAAATACGATATAAAATGGATTGCGTACGATGGTAATAAATGGATAAATTCTTATAAAGATATAGAATTACCGAAATCTGTTCCGACTAATAAACAGAGACGGAAACTAGGATTTGGGTTTAATAACTAATCCTAAAACTGATTCTAAATTATTTTCGTTTCGTTTGAGTGGCTTTTCTCTTTTCAAACGTAACGTTTCATTTTTACCCGATGCTATTTTAATATCATTAATCTTCTTTGTATTATCTTGTATTTGGATTGTTATATTACGGACGGGTTCAGTTTCAATTTTTTCAGGGACTTCTGTATCAACCACATTGTTTTCTCTAAACTTTTCTATACTCATATCACCACCGAATTCTATCAATTTCTGTCTTGGTGGTGCTTTTTTTATTGTTCCTATCTTTTTGAAAATTTTTCGACGCATCATAACCATGTTTCCGCATATAAGACCACCCCGGTTACACCCGTACTTATCTATCGCGTATGTTTTCATACAACTCCACGAACAGAAATTACCCGATGTATAAAACTTATTACGCCTTTCATCGTGTTTATATGGCATACTCAAAGGTATACCTTCGAATGTATGACAACACCACCAACACCACATTCTTATACACATAACGTATGTTTTTTCTTTAAATAACTATCAAACCCATTGCCATTAGTATTGCAATAATACAAGAAGATGAAGATGATAGTATATGGAACATACGTTTTTCGTACCACTGATCGTGTTTTTGTCCTTCGACCGAAAATATTTTTTCAAAAAGTTTGGTTTCTTTAGTTGCATCGTCAACAAATATATTTTCTGGTGTTCTTTTACCTATATCACCGTCAAATAACATTTCACCCGAATCGGTAAAGCTACAATTTTGCGTAACCGAATAATCGCTATCTATCAAGTCACCTTTTATTTTAGTATTATTTGTACAAACACTGTATGATGCATTACACCCGTTTTCCCACCCGGTTGGTTGGTACCTCGAGGAATCACACACCTTTTGGTGACACTTACGTCTATTTTTAAAGAACCTTCTATCACGTTCCATCAAACTACCCTCAATTGCTTTCCACAGGTCTTCAGTTTCTGCACACCCGGGATATTCAGATTGTTGGTCACCCTTATTCGAACAAAAATCAAGGTCGACCGCATTGGCACAGCCACAAAATGGTTTTTTTCTATTATTGTCAATTTTACAATACGCACTCGCAACGAGTTCAAAATCATCATACGCTCTACATATAGGTTTTTCTATATCTGAACCAGGATTATCACCTTCTTTTGGTCCTCTACAATATACATCGCCAAGACTTTGATCTGTCGCTAAACACGTTAATGGGACATCCTGCCCCGCAGCGTTTTTCATATCCCCTACACCGACTACCTTATCTATTCTGTTTTTTATATCAGCATTACAATACGTCTTTACTAATTTTCCCCAATCACCTTTGAATTCGGTTTTTTTATGTAATCTTTCTATAGCCTGTCTATCGTATATAAACCTAAAAGTATCCGTTGTTATCCACCCAGATTTACTTTCAATCGCCTCTGGACAATATTTTTTTATAATTTTTCCTTTATTACTCGCAAAATCAAAGTCGTGGAACCCGTGTTCGGTCGTAGTAGGTATAATCTTATCTATATACACTTGATCATCTGTTGGTTCCGCGGCAAAATGGTCTTTTTTTATGTAATAATTATTAAAGAAATTAAATGGAATTATATTTTTCCACCCACGACCAAAATTAGGTGTAAGTATCATGGTTTCTTTACCATCTTTACCCAGACCCGTAAGATAAAGAACGGCACGATCGTCGGTAAAATGTTGTGTATGCATAAAAATCGAATCTATTTCATTAGGACCCCAACCATCACAATCACTACTCGTCCTTAGAGCAGATCCATTCATTTCCATTTTTTGACCTTTAATATACGGAAACGAAGCGTTTACCGTATTTCCACCAGATGTATGGTGTTCCACTGGGTGTGCAGCTGCATTAAAAGCTGCTTTTTCACTTTTGTGATTAAAAACATAACCACCATCGGGGTGATCTTCACGGCTACAACCGCCTCCCATTGTTTATTACTATAGATTATATATTATTTGTAATAAAAAATGTTATTTTTATAAAACGATTACACCGAGTCCGAGTAAAGATACAAATACTATTACCAAAATAATTAACATTATTTGTATGTACCGTTTTTCGTATATTTTTTTATCTTTATCTTCATCAAATTTAAATACTTTTTCGATATTTTCCGATACCTTTCTTTCCTTTTCTTTATCATCAGCCTCACCTGGTGTATAATCAGTCGTACCTATAGTAGTCGATAATGGATTTCCTTCGGTGTTTTCATCGTTACAGTGTTGGTTAACTTTTACGTTACTCCCTAAAATTGAACCACCGACTTTAAATTCACTATTACATATAACAACCGATTTGTTACAGTTTTCATCCCACATGTCTGGCATGTACCTATTACCCGCACACACACTTTTCCAACACGGACGCATGCCATCGAGTTGTTTTCTTTGTTCACTATTTAAATTATCTTTTATACGATTTGACATGTCTAATGTTTCATTACACCCTGGTATATTTGGGTTAGTATCACACCGACCTTCTATGGTTGTATTATAACACGCACACCAATCGTTATTCATACCATCTGACGAATCACAATACGTCATGGCATTGGCGTTAAAAAAATCGGTTTGACACTCACCCGAAACGACATGAGGTATGATGGAATCGCCATAGTTCCATTGATCTTCACACGTCGCCATTTCTATGTATAAATATTTTATTTAAACAACACTAACTGCCACGAACCCACCAATACCCATACATAACATACAAGAAAGTGTTGATATGTACCTAAAATATGTTTTTTGAACGAGACTTTTTTCCTTATCTTCTTCAAACTTGAATATCTTTTCAACGAACGTTCCTTTAGCTATTTCACTCGAACTCGTAATAACAGGTTCAGGTACTTGATCACTCTTAATTTGACAATTTTGGTTTATAGATACATTACTCCCTATTATATTACCACCTACATCAAGACTAGAATTACATATTAGTACGTTTCTATCACAGTTCGCGTTATAATTTTCCGGTCTATACTTGAAACCAACGCACGAATTACCAATACATTGACGCATACCTTCGAACTGTGCCTTATCTTTTTCGGATAAGTGTGTATTCATATCACTCCAAACGGTTTTTGTTTCACTACACCCTGGTAATCCTGGATTAGCATCACACTTATTTGCCATTATGTTATAACAACTACACCATTCGTCATTCATACCGAGGTTGTCACCGAGATCACTTCTATTACAATACTTTTGACCCAAAAAATGGTAAAAATATTTATTGTACCCACCTAATTCGGGAGACGTGTGTCGACAGAAGTTTTCATCTGTTTCTTCATTATCATTTTTAATATTTTTACCTGTCACACAAGTTCCCATTTTGGTTAAATGTTGATCTTTTGTTATATTAGACATACTAATATCCACTTACATTTTATTTTTCCCCATCATCATAAAAAGTCCACCTGCACATAACAAACACGAAGCTGCTGAAGTTATAGTATAACCAACTATATACTTCGCATCTTCATCATCCGTACTCCATCGTCTAGGCCATGATTTGATTGGTGTCTTACTAAGTACCCCTTGGTCAAAGGGTGGTTCACGTCTTCTATTTTTATTACGTTCGTACCTCGATCTACCCAAACTTTCACCCGTTCTCATAAATTCGGGGAGGTCCTCTTCGCCAGAGTGACACTTTACTAAAAGTTGTGCATTTGAGAGAAGACCTATATCAACGTCTTCTCCACATATTCTATACGTTGGTTTACACTGATCTTGATAATTTTTTGGTAAAAACCCATTCGAACACGTTCCCGGTCGACACACCATATTTTGACGCAAAATGTCGTATTCTTCGGCACTAAAGAATTTTTTTTGACTTTCTACATTGTTTCGTGCAGTTCGACACCCAGCCGCGTCTAAATTCGTTTCACACACACCAGTATCTAAATTGTAACATTTACACCAATCTTGTCGCATACCACCTTGTTTTGCATCTTCACCGTCTCGTTTACAATACGAAATACCCACGTCGTTATAATCATCTTCACCGAGCTTGTCTTTAGAACAATTATCGGTATCTGTTACGATATTATCCTCGAGTTTACAATACTCTTTTCGAGTATCAGGGTTTCTTTCCTTACACATACCATTACCAATACTCGCTTTAAAGTTTTCTGGTTTCGCACAAAAATTATCCGCCATTTCACCCCACTTAAACCCATTACTACAATTTGACGCTGCATATAACCCCGTTAAAAGTTCAGATGTTATATCTGCACCGTTATGTGTCTTTGCCATATCGAAACAATCACATTGTTCGTTAGTAGTCCAACCATGTCCATGGTTTGTGACCGTCCCTCCTTCGTTACACGCTTTGAGGTTTTTTCCTGACCAATCTTTTACACAAACCTCCTCGTTATATAGAGTTGCAAGAGCCTTGCTTCCATGAATTTTTGCTCTTGGTGTTTCACAACTCGGACATGGTTTGGTGCCACATTTTTCGGCACTAACCGTACTTGTATTAAAACGAGGGTATATATGTACATTTGGATCTGTACCATAATCTCCCGCTATTTCACTCCAATTGTTTGGTCCAGCTGATTTGAATTTTGCACCGTATACACGGGACCAATCGACATTTTCAGCATAGAATTTATCTTTGTTTGTTATATCTTCACCTTCTGGAACACGCAAGTCAGCTGGCAAATCGTATGGATCATCTTTTTTATATGAACAGTCAACACAAGGTTCACCCATACTTTATTACATTTACATTTTATTTTTTTCTCAGGCAACTATAAACATGGGTGGAGGCGGAAGTCAAACTATCGAGCAAACATTTAATTTGAGTGCTGTAAATAAATCCATTTACAACCAAGTTACAAAAAATACACAAAAAGTCTCCGGTTCACAAACAAATATTCAAAAAATGAGTCTAAATATAGGTGGGTCAATGATAGCATGTCCGTATAAATCATCACAACTACTTGATGCAGATATGCAGGCAGATGTTGCACAGATACCTAATACTATATTAGCAATGAAAAATGAAATTTCCGCAGAAATGCAAGCAGGTGCATCTGCAGCTATGGAAAAATCAACACAGGCTGGTAGTTTTAATTTTGGTGATAAGCAGAATTTACAGCAAAGTGTAAATATGGAAATCGAGAATATTGTTGATACAACGATTACAACAGAAAATTTAACAGAACTGATAATGGAACAAGTTAGTATCCAAAGCGATACGATAAACATTGCCGGTGATTTAGATTGTATGGGTGAACCATTTGACCGAACACAAAACTTAACGGCTTCTTTAGCAGCTAAATCGGTTCAAGAAGCACTCACGGATGCCTTGATTGAAAATAAGGTTACCAGTGGTATGGTTGCAACACTCGATGCCGAAGTAAAAAGTAAAGCCGGTGGCTTTGCCGAAATGATTAGTGCGGCAACAGGTCCAATGATGGCGAGTGCAATTGCATCCGTTATTGGTATTGTTATGGTAATGTTATCGGTAGCTATCGTTGCCATGTCACCAGCGGGACAAGGTGCCATGAATAAAGCATCGAGCAAATATATATAGGTATTTAAAGATATAAATTTTCTTTATATTAATGATTTTAAGTATAGACGTCGGTATACGCAATCTTGCGATGTGTATGCTCGATGAAACGTCCAATCTTATTGTTCAGTGGGATGTTTCCGGAGTACCCCCTGAACATAAAGACGGCTTATTCGTTTCGCTACGAAACCATTTAGATGAAAAAAAGTGGATTTTAAAAGCAGATACGGTTCTTATCGAGAAACAACCCGATAAAAATAGGAAAATGAAAATGGTTGAACATTTTTTACACGCGTACTTTATTATTCGGAACCCTAAAGCCGAAACGATCATTTACGATGCACGTTTCAAAATACCCGACTTTGCAGGACCGGGTAAAGTTATGTATAATAAACGTAAAAAAGCGTCGATAGAAAGGTGTCAACAATTCATTTGGAACAATACAGTTAATGCACATTGGATACCAATATTCAACGAATCCAAAAAGAAAGACGATCTTGCCGATACGGTCATGCAAGCTATTAGTTTTACGAAACGCATTGAACCCATGCAAAGCGTTTCGAAAAAGGATAAAAAGCTCGTTCCAAGAAAACCTAACGAGAACCAAAAAAGAACCCGATACTCAAAATCAAATTTAGCTTATATTTATAAAAATAGAAAGAAAGATGAAGATCTTGAAAAAAGTAAAAGGTTCATGAAAGATCTAAAGCGGTACTATAAAAATATAGATGATTTAGTACACGATTTAAACAAATAAATACATACATTCCGGTCGAGATTCGGGTGTGCACGCATACCCAACCTCATCTCTCAGAAAATCGGGTATTTTACTCTTTTCATAATCACCTATTTCAATTAATAATACCGGTTTATGTTTTTTTAGTATACTAATAGAACCACGTAAAACATTCATCTCAGCGCCTTCAACATCCATTTTGATTAAAGAAGGAGTACCTTTATACACGTTATCAAGAGTATCCGTAATTGCGGTAATCGTACTATTCATATCGTGATGTTCGTTCGGAAACATTGTGGTACCACCATAGTTTATCATATCGTTTTCAACGGGTTTAGGAATATACATTTCAATCTTTTCACCGATCGTATCTGATAATGCACACGGGTGCATGGATACTTTGTTTTTTAAATCGTTTGATTTTAAGTTTAAATTAGCAATCTCAAAAAAAACTGGTTCGAATGAAACAACTGGTCCGTAATCGGAAAACATTAGTGTATTATACCCTATATTAGCACCTATATCAATAATATCCGTACCCGGTTTATAGTATTTTTCCACATCATATCGCATCCAACCATCCCACTCGTACCCCTGTTTTAATGTGTTACCTATATACTGATCATTTGATATCGTATTTAAGTTATACTTACCGTTATTAAATCGTTCAATAGCAATTTCCATTATATATAATAGTATTATATCTTTATATCTAACGACTTCTTGTAGGTATATTTCTAGGACTAGACTTAGAACTAGTACTACCGCTATTACTATTATTATTTGATTTATTTTTTACATTTTCGATTTTTAATACCCTTTTAATAACATTAACCATCCCAGTTACCGTATTTTTATTATGTAATTCTTTTATATTAGTATTAGTAAACTCGGAAACTCTTTTTCCAAAGTGATTAATCATATTTTGACCAGGTTTTCCGAATTTTCTTAATTTTTCTTTTATATTTTTTATATGCATCTGACGAGTCTCGTATCTATTTTTGTTATTTTTAATATTTTGTGTTAATTGAGATTTAACAACCATTTGTATAACGTGAGAATTTTTTAACGTAAATTCTTATCGGCTGTATAATACGTCTTTCCCTTAACAACAAAACTGTGTACGCGCGCATACGCCCACGCTTGTGGACTCGCACCTGGTCGGTGTCCCGTTCGCCAAGCGGCTAATCCACGGTCGTAGACTGTTTTAAGAGTTCGTAAAGGTATACCCGTCACTTTGGATATATCTTTCAGTTTTGTTACACCAGGGTATTTTTTACGGAACTTTGCTGTGTAGCTAGACGTTTTCGTAACCGCTTTCTTATCGGTTTTAAATGGTCTGTAATCTTTTTTTAACATCTTTTTATACCGCGTTTCAACTTCTTTCAGGGAAGAAAGTCCCCTGAAATATTTAAGAGGTGCGTATATTTGACCACGAGTTTTACGTACCTGTGTAATCTTTTTACGAATATCGCTATCCGTTAACATACTTATACTATAACAAGAAAAATAAAAATGTTACCGAATAATAAGTAATATAATGTTTTCACTTTCCACAGTAACCACAACGTTTGCTTCAACGCAAAAAAAATTTAAGAAGTTTGGTAAAAAACTTCGTAAACAAAGAGACGGTGAAGTTGATTCTATAAAAGATAAATTAAAAGATATCGCTAAAGATGAAGTCGAAAAAACAAAAAGTTTATTTGAAAAACATAAGGAATTTTTTAACGATAAAAAAGCATCTGAAAAAGCATCGCCGGAAACAACAGCTATCGATTTTTACGAAAAGCCCTAACTGCTAAATCAAGACTTATTAAAGTTAAAAATGCAGAAAGTTCTTTATAATTTTCCAACAAGTTACCTGCAAATACAGCTAATAAAACACTGTATTGCACGTACCTCATTTCTTTTCGTGATTTTTCCATAGATCTTTTCATGGAAGCGCGCGATTTTTCCATACCCAAAAGAGCTGTACTTATATTCTTTATACGACTAGGCATCTCAGTAGCGGTTGAAAACATACTTCCTATATCTATAGCATCAGAAACCTGTTCTCTTAATATAGGTTCAAGATATTCGATATATGTAAAATCGCGGTCAAGTTTTATACACGTTCCTTCTATCGTTGAGAAAGTTTTAGCCAGATATACAAATGCAGTTGGTATTATAAAAGGTTTTTCTTGTGCTAATTTTAAAAGATTGTCATCTTGTAATATTTCATTCTTAAGATTTTTACCATCGAGCGTTTCTAAATAGTTAAGTGTCGTTTTAAAAAAGAGTTCTATGTCACTGGTATCTGATGTTGTAGGTAAAATAACTTCTAAACGAATAAGTACATCAACTATACCTTTTGTATCCTTATTTATTATGTGTATAAATAGTTCATTAAACCCCTGACGCATTTCATCAGAAATATCAATAACGAGACCAAAATCATAGAAAACAAGTTTTCCATCACTTGAAAACCCCAAATTACCGGGGTGTGGATCGGCGTGAAAAAAACCCTTATCCATCGTCTGGATTACGTAAGAGTTTATAAGAGCTTCACAAACTTTCTTACGATTAACATTTGGATCTGTTATATCGTTAAGTTTTTCGGAAGCTATATATTCCATAACAATCATATCGGGTGTACAGAGTTCCATATAAACTTTAGGTATCTTCATCCATTCCACATTTTTTAAAGATTTTCTAAATTTTTTAGCATTCAAAGTTTCTTTTTCGTAATCAGTTTCGGCTAATAAGTAATCTATAGATTCATCTAGAACATATCCTGTATTTGTACCTGTATCTATACCAATTTTCTCGAGTAAATTAACTATATCTTTAATATTATCCGTATCACTTTTCATTATTTCATATATTTGAGGACGTCTAAGTTTAACAACAACATTCTCACCCGTTTGTAAAGTTGCTTTGTGAACTTGTCCTATACTTGCAGATTTAAAAGGTTTGTGTTCAAAATATGAAAATGTGCCAGAATTTACGTGCGTTTCTATCATGTCTATAATTTTTTTCTCTTCTATCGGGGGTACGTTATCCTGTAAAGATTCCAATTCCCTGGTAAATTCTAATGGGTACAAATCAACTCGTGAAGATGCAATTTGACCCAATTTTATAAAAGTAGGACCAAGTTCGACGAGTTGATCACGAGTCCATGAACCAAATTTTACCTGGTCTTTTTGAAACTGTTTTCGTATTAAAAATTCACCTGCAAACTTCCATGTTTTAGATTTATGTTTAGATGGTAAATTTAATTTAGGAGTTATATTTAACGCACATAGCGCCATCTTAATAACTACATACAAAAAAAAATACTTATAGTTTTTAAACTATTATACTTATAAATGTTAACTATCCAAGCAAATGTCTACGAACCTATGTACGAGTATAATGATAAAAAGTATATCAGAGTTACCGTACCCGATAAATTTAGAGAATACGTCGAAAAATCGCACGAACGGAAATCAAACGTCATACTCTACAAAAACAAGGTTGATAACCCACTCGAAGGAAACGTTTTGAAACTAAAAGTACCCTTTAGATACCGTAGAGTCATGTGTAATGTGGAGGGCGATAAACCTGTTCAGTCAATGGAAAGAGGTGACCGTGTTTTAACCGAAATACAATTTAATGGTGTTTGGAATACTCATGAACACAGTGGCTATTCATGGGTATTGAAGTATATAAAGTTTTTAAACTAATACTATTTAAATGAGTCTCACACGTTCAGGATATATAACAGATGATTCGAATGATGTAAAAAAAGAACTTACGGTTCGTGCCGTTGTAAATACAGAATTTGGATTCCCACCACCACCTTTTAAAGTATTCAGAAAAACAAAATCGGGTATATGTATTCCTCGGTTTTATGGAGAATATAAGTTTGGACCCCCGAAAGAAGATCGTCGTCCCGAGCCAGTTAAAATATCATGTAAGTTTAATGGAAAATTACGTGACGAAACACATCAAAACGATGCTTTGGGTGCAGCGCTCAAAGCCGGACACGGCGTACTTTCACTTCCTTGTGGCTTTGGGAAGACGACAGTATCCTTGGCTATAGCGTGTAAATTAGGGTACCGGACCATGATTGTTGTCCATAAAGAATTCTTAGCAAACCAATGGCGCGAACGTATTCAACAGTTTTGTCCAAGTGCTTCTATAGGAATAGTACAACAGGATAAAAAAGAAACGGAGTGTGATTTTGTAATTGCCATGCTTCAATCTTTATCACTCAAAGAGTATTCGTTTAGTGATTTTGATTCGATAGGTACACTCATTGTTGACGAAGCCCATCATATATGTGCAAAAGTATTTTCACAATCTCTATTCAAAATGTGTCCGAAACACATTTTTGGGTTATCGGCGACACCGACCCGAAAAGATGGTCTGACGAAAGTTTTACACTGGTTTATGGGACCAACATTTTTTGAAGCCGAACGTAAAAATCAAGAACAAGTCGAGGTTTTTCCGATAGAATATAAGTGTGATAGATTTCAAGACCCACCACCGTGTACGCGTTTTGGTAAATTGTCACTCGCGACCATGATTACAGAGCTTACCGAAGATCGAGGGAGAAATATAGTTATTCTAAAACTCGTAAAAGATATAGTAAAAACAACACGTCAAGTTCTCGTTTTAAGTGATCGTCGTCATCATTGTGAAGTCATGCACCAAAGTTTTAAGAAAACGTCGGGTTTATACATGGGCGGTATGAAAGAAGCCGACTTAACAGAATCGAGTAAAAAACAAATCATATTTGCAACGTTTAGTCAAGCACATGAAGGTCTTGACATACCTACCCTCGATACAGTTATTTTGGCGACACCCAAATCGGATATCGTTCAATCTATAGGAAGAATCATGCGCGAAACGAAAGGTAAGAAGAATAATCCACACATTTATGATATATTCGACCAATGGTCGATATGTCATGCCATGTATAAAAAACGTTTAAAAGTGTATAAACAAGGTGGATTTCATATACCAATTTTAAATTCACAAAAAAATGAAGATGAAACACCATTTAAAAAAGGTGAGTGTTTCATTAACATCTAAATTATAATCATTCTTATTTGTAAGAATGCCCGGTTGTTGTGAAACAGGTCGAAATGTACAAAAGTACAGGGGCGGAGGTGGAGGCGGAACTGCATCCACACTCCAGGAAGCCCTGGAAAATAGTAACGTAGCTACCATAGATATAAATCTCATATCTGGTGCCAAATTTAGAGGCGACGGAAGTGCTCTATCAAACGTACCAATTAACGGAGGAAATCTTAATCTACAACAAGTTACAAATCAAGATAACCAAACAACAAACGAGATCATTATTACAAATACAGGAACATCTTTAACAACATCCGGTGCTATAAACGCATCGGGAAATATCACCGCACCTTCTTTTATAGGGAGTGGTTCAAGTTTAACAGGTTTAAATGTCACAAATGCAAGTTCCGGAATACTACAAGTAGCTCGAGGAGGTACAGGTGTAACTACAGGTCTCACTTCTCTAGATGGTAGTAATATTACATCTGGAACAGTTGCGTTAGTGAGAGGTGGGACAGGTGCTACAAGTGCATCTACAGCTGCAAGTAATTTAGGACTAGGAACGAGTGATTCTCCCCAGTTCACGGGAGTTAATATAGGTCACGCATCAGATACAACGATCACGAGATCGAGCGCGGGTGTCATAGCCGTAGAAGGTAAAATCGTTAGAACGGATGACGTCGCTTTGGGAACAGAGACGTCCGGAAATTACGTTGCCACGATTACGGGGGGTGACGGTATTGCAAGTACAGGTGCAACAACTGGCGAAACCATAGATCATTCATTATCCGTAGATACAAAAACAAACGGAGGATTAGCTATAGAAAGTGGTAAACTTGCACTTAAACTGGACGATTCGTCAATAACAGGTGTATTAAACGCTTCTGATGGAGGAACGGGTGTAACGACAGGTCTAAGCCAACTTAACGCTGGTAATATTACGAGTGGGACAGTTCCTACCATATACGGAGGTACAGGTGTAACTACAGGTCTAAGTGTACTGAACGCAACGAATCTTACGAGTGGAACAGTTAATACTGCACGTGGAGGAACGGGTGTAACTACAGGTCTAAGTGTACTAAATGCAACGAATCTTACGAGTGGAACAGTTGCTACTGCACGTGGAGGAACGGGTGTAACTACAGGTCTCACGGTACTAGACCCAAGTAACCTTTCTGGACCAGTTGATATTTCAAAAGGTGGGACGGGTGTAACTACAGGTCTAGGTGTATTAAACGCAACGAATCTTACGAGTGGAACAGTTGCTACTGCACGTGGAGGAACGGGTGTAACTACAGGTCTAGGTGTATTAAACGCAACGAATCTTACGAGTGGAGCAGTTGCTACTACACGTGGAGGAACGGGTGTAACTACAGGTCTAAGTGTATTAAACGCAACGAATCTTACGAGTGGGACAGTTAATACTGCACGTGGAGGAACGGGTGTAACTACAGGTCTCACGGTACTAGACCCAAGTAACCTTTCTGGACCAGTTGCTATTTCAAAAGGGGGGACGGGTGTAACTACAGGTCTAAGTGTACTAGACCCAAGTAACCTTTCTGGACCAGTTTCTATTTCAAAAGGGGGGACGGGTGCTATAACTGCATCTGCGGCTGTAACAGCTCTTGGGATTGGTCCAGGTTCAACGCCCCAGTTTACAGCTATAGAACTAGGAAACGCATCAGATACCACGATAGCACGATCGGGTGCAGGTAAAGTAACGATTGAAGGTAACGAGATACGAACGGGGACCGTTGAATCCGATAAAGGTGGGACGGGACAGACGTCTTATAACGTCGGTGAGATACTTGTGGCTAACGATCCAAACAGTACTGGAACGCCTACTTTACATAAACTTCCAGCTGGTTCATCTGGGTACTTTTTAAAATCGACGGGTAATGGTAGTTTCCCCACATGGGGTGATGTATCCAGTGTAGGTTCCGCGACACCTGGTCAACTCTTTACAGGTGTTGGTTTAACGGGTGCAAATGCAATTAGTGATGGTAATACTCCACCGACATTTACTGGTGGTCACACCGGTGCAGGTGATACGACAATTTCAGTAGATTCCGCCACGGGAAATGTAGCGAGTAAATTGGTGATGAGAGACACTTCTGGTGATATTAGGGTCCAAGAAGTAATTGTAGGAACTACTGGTGGTACTACGGGTTCGTTAACATCTACCGCGTGGTCCGGATCGGCGGCAACATTAACAAATGCAAGAGACATTGGAGGACAATCGTTTGATGGTTCGGCAAGTATAAATTTACCCGGGGTAGACATACCCGGTACCGTAAATACAAGTGGGAATGCTGCAACTGCGACTAAATTAGCAACGGCAAGAGACATTGGAGGACAATCGTTTGATGGTACGGCGAATATAAATTTACCCGGGGTAAACCAATCGGGTAATCAAGATACATCTGGTAATGCTGCGACTGCGACTAGATTAGCAGCTGCAGTAAACATTGGAGGTGCTTCTTTTGATGGATCGGCAGCTATTCAATTACCTGGGGTAGACATAGCTGGTACCGTAAATACAAGTGGGAATGCTGCGACTGCGACTAGATTAGCATCTGCAGTAAACATTGGAGGTGCTTCTTTTGATGGATCAGCAGCTATTCAATTACCCGGGGTAGACATAGCTGGTACCGTAGATACAAGTGGTAAAGCAGGTTCAATAACAAACACATCAGATACAACAACAAGTACAGATCAAAACATTGCTTTTCTAATTGGTAATAATGTTAAAACAAATACAAACTTAACGATTAACCCGAGTACAGCTGAACTTAAAGCGACCAAATTTACCGCGGGTACGGGTGGATTTGTAGATTCTACTTTTACAAATAAAGGTGTTATATATTACGATTCAACTTCCGGTAAATTAGTAAGTACAGCTTTAGGTACAGTTGGACAAGTTATTAAAGCGGATACAAATGGTGTTCCAGTATGGGGTACAGACAGCGGTGGTGTTGGAGGGTCAGGTTACTGGACACAGCCAAGTGGTACTACGATTATACATTACAATACTGGTAATGTTGGTATAAATACTAGTACACCTCAGTATAAATTGGATGTTAACGGTGATATACGCACTACATCAGAAGGTGGTTTTAGAGGAAACGGAGGTAATATAACTGGTATTAATATTACAAGCGAAACAAGTCAAACGATTATAAATTTTGGTCAGCAGTCAAGTCTTAAAGTATCCGCAAACGGGGACCCAGATTAATTTTCATTTTTTAATTAGTTTCTTATATTAGTAAAATGTCTACACAGGAATTAGTTAAACAACTTAATCCAGAACATTATGATAATTTAACAGATGCAAACGCTATTGGTAAAAGTAAATTTGGTAGATCTTCGTGTCAGAATAATAAGGGTACAGTTTTTGCTATAGGTTCAGAGGATAATGTTGTAGTTTATACAAGTAATATATTCTCAACTAAATACGCAACTTCTATTTCAAATCCCGGAAACTCGGGTAGTTTATTTGGCTATAAAATTGCTATGGATTCGACAGGCGATACTATTATAGTTGGTGCACCGGGAGATAATAGGGCTTATGTATTTGATGCACAAAATAAAGCTAGAACATCATGGACTCAACGTTCATCCGGGTGGAATAGTAATAGTTACCTAGGAACTTCTGATTCTGGTACCATACATTACGGTTCAGATGTAGACGTGGCGTACGATGATGATTCGTTATTTGTTGTTGGTAGACCCGGTGATCACAAAATCGAGTTATGGTCTTGGCCAAATGGGTCTTCGGCTACACTTTTAAAAACTATAACACACACAGACAACTTTGGTTTTTCGTGTAAACTTTCTGGGGATGGTCAGGTTGTTATAGCCGGTGGACCAGGTAATTATTACCCATCGAGTACCACTGATGGGTATGGTGATGGTATAGCACGCGTATACGCAAAAGATCCTTCAAATGCGAGTACGTGGACACAAAGAACACTTCCATTCGAGTCGAACGTGTTCTGTCTTCCTACCTACGTAGAATATACTCAAAACGAAAATACAACTATAAAACGTGTTACTAATACTAACGCGTTCGATGGTGGTACTAAAACACTTCTTAATCCAGCTTTTGGGTATAGTGTAGCTATAAACAAGGACGGTACTTTTATAGCAGTTTCTGCACCTAATAGAAGGTGTTTTTTTGCAGCCGAGTGGATAAATAATACATCTTATAACTGGTTAACAGGTAAAGCAATTACAGGTGAAAAAGATGCGTTTGGTAGTTATTTATTTATGCAACACGACGGAACGCGTATAGTTACAGGGAACACGCATATAGAAAAGGGGTATTTTTGGGATCCGAGTAGCTCCCAATGGGCTACGACAAATCACGAAACCACGAGTTTTTGTATATTAGATTGGAATGGTCTTTACTTCACGAATTATAGCGAATCATTTAATCAATACTCTGTAGGTGGATTACCTACATCTGTATCAAAAAGTGGTGAATTTGTTTTATTTTCTACAAAACTTTCGAAAAGTGATTATCAATTAGGGGCTAACGAGATTAGAACAACGGGTATTAATAATAGTTCGTATTTTGGTTCAACAATTTTTTCGTTTACAAGATTCGCACCTACAATAAAAATTTTAGGAACAACGACGGTAGGTGGTGATTTAAAAGCGCGTTTTTTGAGTGTAGGTGGTGATAAAACATACATAGATAACGATTCAACAATTCCCGGGTATATAAATTTTGAGAATAATCGAGATGAACACAGTATTTTTAAGACACAAATCATAAACACATCACAATATACTGGTGATGATAATTTATCCGAACTCATGTTGTTTAAATCCGGACACGTTCGAGGACTTAATTCAAAGGGTCCTGATAGAATACGCGTTAAATCACCCAGTGTTATTTTAGAAGGTCTAACGTTTGAAAATTATGACACCGTTAATTACGTAGATCAAACTGGAAGGGAAGCTGAAGCGTATTCTAGACTTCTTAAAGAAGCTTCTGCGGTTTATTCTCGATTAACTTTAACGGGTATAGGAAATATAGGTATAGGTGTACCCGAATATGCAGATCATATCATAAAAGAAAATTTTAATTTAGGCGAAGGGTGGTCGACCCCAGAATCTAGTTATTATAATAAACAAAATGCAAATGCAAATGCACAAGCACCACCTCTCATAAACCATAGACTGGTTATAGATGGTACACAGAGTATACAAAATGGTAAACTTTACATAAACGATCCAATATCTTCAAATGTAATTACGGATGGTTTATCGTGTTGTTTTAATACCATGACGAAAGATTGTATTCAAGATACAAATACTACAAATGTACCTTACGTAATATGTGATATTAAGAAGCGTAACCCTTTGTTTAATGAGAATGATGGTCACTTAACAAACGGTCCATTCGGAGACCGTATGAGATTATACAATACAGTTACGTACGATGATATAAATAAAGGATTATATTTTGGAACAAGTACATCTTATTCACTGGCAAACATCCATGTAGCCAGTGATACCATTACAGGGACTGTTACGAACTCTTTAGCTGGTGTGTATACAGTCTCGTACTGGTTTATGTTAAAAGATTATGCACAAAGTACATTTGGGTCGAGTGGAAAATCTGTATTCACTGCTTATAATTATGATGACTTTGGATACGGTCATAAAATTACAAATTCGGGATTCAAAATCCAGTATTCTCTAGGTACCTCAAGCCCTCTTTACGCAACCGTAGAATCTGACTATACTGTAAATTATACGTTTAATCAAAATGTATGGTACCATGTATGTGTTAAAGTAAATAATACAGCTGGAAATGGCGCCACCCAAGGTTCAGCAACTACACAATTATGGATAAACGGTGTATCACAATCTTTAACCGCTAACGAGACAAATAGAGATATGAATGGAAATTTCCCAGGAATTTTTAGTTTGGGTGTAGTTAATCAAGTATTATCTCACACTTTAGGTGGTGATGGTATGTATGGTCACCTTATTGGTAATGTTAAAATTTATATCGCACAAGATGGTACGGATATTTTTGAGAGGGCATCTATACCAGATTATAACAGTGCTGCCGATTTATACAACGAAGGACCACCCAATGAAGGAATGTCATTATTAGGTGGTATGAATATATCAGGTGGTTTACGTGCAAATGGTTCCTCGGGGACGAGTGGACAGGTACTCACATCGAGTGGTGGGGGTGCAATGTCTTGGTCAACCGTAAGTGGTTCAAGTCCTTGGACAACGTCGGTATCGGACATTTATAGGAGTGGTGGTAATGTTGGTATTGGAACTACAAACCCAGCGTACCCATTAGATGTTAACGGTACAGTAAATGCAACTTCATTCCGAGGTGATGGTGCGAATTTGACAAATGTTACAGCAGGAAGTATAACAGCCGAAGCGTCAAGTACTATATCTATTTCAACTATTAATGTATTAGCTGCGGACTGGAAAAGAGTATAAATATATACATGTAATATAAGAATGTCGTGGCGGCTTTCACAATCTAATAATTATAGTAGTACAAATGTATTTTCCCAACCATATATTAGTGATTTAAGGTATTCAAGTAATGTTTCAAATTATTGGGTAACTACTTCTTCTATGTTATCACGTGGTGAAAAAGATGTTATTCAACGAACATTTATAGGCGAACCATTAAAAAATGTGTGTAACGTCTATATTCATAATGAAACAACAAAAGACTGGTATCACGAATATACATTAACTGGAAATTCATCATTATCAGGACCGGAAGAATATCCTCCGGGTCGAATAACAACAAATGGGCAAACACTAGATAATATTACTTATAACGTGTCTGTAGGAACATCCTACAGTTTGTTAGTGCCCGGTGATGCATTAAAACCTTTTAGTAAAAATTTAGATACCAGTAATGTGTTCGTAACTGCTCCTTATTACGATATCGTAACTGGTTCATATTCTGGTAGTACAACTCTAAGTGGTAATAGCGGTGATTACATTAAATTAGAAGCAGCGGATTCAAGTGGGAATGGAATTGAAATAGACCGTTTCCATCTTTATTTTAGTAATACTTATGCTTTAGCAGAAGATTTTGTTTTATTGGGAAGTAATGATGATACAAATTGGACAAATATACACACTGCCGTATCTAATTGGAGTTATATTGCTCCAACGCCTGCCGTTGACCTCGGATTAACTTATGGTTCATACGGATATTCATTTACAAAATCTACATGGAGATACTTAGCATTTGTTTTTAAACAAAAACGAGCAGATACCGGTCTTTCTTTTGTAGCAGTATCCCAAATTGAATTTTATAATACAAAACCTAGTGAAGATTTTGGTAGATCCGTCGCTGGAACAGATAATGCTGATATTGTAGCTGTAGGTGCACCGAGAACGTGGTTCGGGTCTTCGGATAATATATCGGGTTCAGTTTATGTTTTTGAAAAAGATAGTACAGGTAATGGATGGACACAAAGAGGCTCTACATTATCTCAAACGGGTGGTTTTGGACATTCTGTCGCATTATCAAAATACGATGGTAATATATTAGTTTGTGGGGCACCTTTCTATAATACAGTAACCCCTCCTAGTAGCGCTTATTCGGTGATGGCATATCCATATACATTTTACGAGCCAGTTTCAGAAGGTAAAGTTTATATATACAAATGGAATGGTACGAATTATATTCTAATTCAAACTTTAAATTCACCTTCGGGAACTTTATCAAATAGTGTCGTACCAGATGCATGGAAAAGTTTTTATTTTGGTTACTCTTTAGACATAACAGATATAGGTGATAAGATAATTATAGGTGAGCCAGCGATAAGAAGTCTTTGGGATAATGAAATACAGGGTAGAACTACACGAGCGGGAAATTATAGAATATACGCAGATGAATTTCCATATACGGGAAACGCACATGTTTACGATAATGTTTCTGTTTTATCTAGTGGTACGACATGGACCAGTAACGTTTCTATAACATCTATTACAGGTTCAGCATTGTTAACCGCAGGTGATAGTACTACTGGCAATTTTGAAGATGCGTTAGGTACTTCGGTAAGTATTAATAGACCGGGTACACGTATGTTTGTAGGTGCACCAGGAAATCACGGTAAAGTATATACAATTGGAAGGAACGAGTATGATACAACATGGGAACAAATGGGTGAAAAATCTAAAGATATAAATTCAGAAATTAATAATTCATTACTTGGTTTTTCTATAAGTTGTGATGGTTCAGGTAGACGTTTAATTTCTGGATCACCGTTTAAAAATGGTATAGGTAAAGGTATAGTTAGTATATATGATTGGAACGGTGATCAATGGGTATCTTTTCCAGGTGAAACAGTTGATATTACATCAAATTTAGTATCAAATACATTCGGAAATTTACGTTTTGGTGAATCTGTTTCTATTGATGGTGAAGGTGAAGTAATATCTATAGGAAAATCTTCTAATGAAGCATCAACTCTGTTTCCAGACTACGGTTTCACCGCCGCGAGCTACCCTATATTTTATCCATCTAGACCACAAACATTTAATGTAAGTGATATAACTTATATAGGTGGTGCATCTACATCAAGTACTGAATCAAACATTTATACAGGTGCGTCAAATATTTGGGTATACAGCATTCAGCAATCTATGGTAATTAAAGGTAATGTAACGATAGGGGGTTATGTTGAGGCGACTGGTATATCAGTTGGTACAAATGATAATTCAACTTCGTCAAAAAGTTTATTTTTCGGTGGTACAAATTTAGATAATGCGTATAAATACACAGTTATAGAAAATAGAGTATTTACGCCGCCTACCTCCTACACTTCAAGTTCTGAACTATTATTATTTAAAGGTAAAGATGGGTATCCAAGTGAAGATAGAATTCGTTTGAAAAGTGAAAAAATATGTTTTGATCTTACATCTTCTAATGATGATAGATCCGTCGAGGATATACGTATCGTTTTCGAAAAAAATAGCACTGGGTCTTTGAAATGCGGTATAAATAAAAATACACTGGATAATGTCACATTAGATGTTAACGGTATAGTAAAAGCAACTTCATTCGAAGGTTACGGTAAAAATATAACTGGAGTAGACTTAGATTTTGTTGTAAAAAATATATCAGAAAAAACTTCATCACGTGGATCAACTGCAAGTAATATAGTACTAATGAATGAAACGTTTCAATCTACACAAACATTTCCTTCTACTGCTTTAACATCTAATACAAGTCATAGCGAATTTACGTGTACAGCATCATTTAACCCTGAAACTGCATATAAACTATTTGATAATAGTTTATATGGTTTACAGGTATTTGGTGAGGATTCGGAATATACAAATGGTCAATACACTGGTTCAGTTGAAAAGATACCGTTTTATAAAGGTCATTGGGTTGAAATTACTACAGATACCCCGATATATTTAGAAACACTGGAAATATATCCTTTTTTATATGAAAAAACAGCCTTACCACGAATATTATGGGCGTTTGGTAGTAACGATGGTATACATTATACTAAAATAAGCACGGCTAATAAATCTTTTAATTGGGGTACAGACAATCAATTCAACACCGTAATATCAAAAACTATAGACGAATATACAGACATACCTTACACACGGCATTTATTTATTCTAAATAAAGTGTCACAACAATTCTATGCGCCAAGACACTCGAAATGGCAAATAACTGCTAAGACTAGCTCATTTACTGAAACTATAAAACTTAATAATATTACGGGTGATATAAACTTAACAGGTGGGTTAAGTGCAAATGGTGCCGCGGGTACGAGTGGACAGGTACTCACATCGAGTGGTGGTGGTGCAATGTCTTGGTCAACCGTAAGTGGTGGTTCAAGTCCTTGGACAACGTCGGGTTCAAATATTTATAGAAGCTCGGGTCAAGTAAATATAGGTGGAAGTGCATTCACACGAGCCAAATTAGAAATTAATGGGTCGCATAACAGTGCTCTAACTTACAGGTACTACGCGTATGGTAGTACGTTCGGTCAGCTGGCATCTGGATATAACTCTTATTCCATATATGCAAATCAAAGAATTGCAGCTGTTGAATTTAATGCACATTCAGATCGTCGAATAAAAAAGAATATAACCGATATAAATGATAGTTCTGCACTCGATAAAATTCGTCTTCTCGAACCCAAAATATACAATTATATCGACGAAAAAGATAGAGGGACAAGTAATGTATACGGTTTTATCGCCCAAGAAGTCGCAAACGTTTTACCGTACGCGGTTACGGTAAGTGAAGGTGATATTCCAAATATACTTACGAACTCAAATGTAAGTGTTACGAGTGATAGTAACGTACTCGAACTTCGTTTAGATACCACGGTTGAAGGTTTAACTTTATCAAATACATCTGTTATAAACATTATTACAGATAAGGATAAAGATTTAAAGTGTAATGTACTTTCGTTTTCGGAAAGTAATGTTATAACAATAGAAAATACAGATGAATTTAGTAATGTCACGAACGCTTTTATAAAGGGGGAACAAATAAGTGATTTTAACCATTTGAATAAAGATGCTATATGGGCAGTTTCAACTGCGGCTTTACAGGAAGTAGATAGACAATTACAAGCTGAAAAGACGAAAGTCGTGACGTTAGAAACACAAGTCGCTAATCTATTAGCGCGTGTTACCGCACTCGAAAATACGTAATTGATTAAAAAAACAAAATCACATTTACCATGCTGGAACAAACAGGATGGTAGATGGTTTACTTACTTTTTATTAGGAAGTGCGTCCATAACCGCTAAGGCAATTACGCCCGCAATGAAAAACATAACGACAAAGTTACACTCCGTATCGTCTTCACCGAGGAAAGATCTAGAACGTCTAGGTCTCGCCACCGCCTGTGGTTCGACTGGGGTCGGGGGTGCAACTTCTCGCCGCCGAGAAGGTATCTCAATAGGGTCTTCATCTAAAGGACAATACCCTATCATTTATACTATGTTTACAAATTAATTTCAACGGTCTTTTTCTTTTTACCACCTCCTTTTTTTGATTTGGTCTGAGTAACTTTAACTTCTCTCACTTCGTCATCGCCGCCTTCTTTACCCGTATCAAAAGTTGGTGGTTCGGCAATATCCGAAATATCGTCTTCGATATCAATTTCCGTATCGTCTGGTTTATTAATACTTGTTGTGTTCATTGGTGGTTGGGGAGGCATCATGATATTACCCATGAGACTCGAGATATCAAACCCTGGACCTTGCATTTCTCGTCTCCCATTTTCATCTACGGATGGTTCGCTCGCACCTTGTTGAGATTTAGGAACTGTGTTCTGTACCGCAGAAACCATGTTTTGGACCAACCCGGGGTTTTGTTTAATCACGTCATTCATATTAGGCATGACTGATTTAAACATGCTATTGGTTAAATGAAACATCATAGCCGACCCACCGAGCATCATAATCAGCTTTACCTCAGGGGCAACGTGCATTTTAGTTCTATATTTCACGTACAATTCTTCAAAAACTTCATCGTAATCGTCGACATTTTCCATAACATTTTCCGACCAACCATCGAGTTGAATTTCAAATGGGTTATACTTTTTGTTTAAAAATTCAAGACCGGTTGTGCATGCAACAAGCATACGCCTCGAAAATTTTATAGATTTATCAACGTCTATGCTATACGTAATTCTCTTTACTTCGTTTCTAAGTTCGTCAATTGGTGAATATACATTTAATCTTTTATTTACCGTAAACCCTTTCTTTTCGAGTCTCCCGAGTTTATTTACAAGATCGGCTTTTTCTTCATCGATTGTTTTGTAGCCTGGTGACGGTTTTTCCTCTTCCATATAAGGCATACCACCTCCCCCACCACCTGCATAATCATACCCCTGATCTTCTTCTTCGTATTCACCGTAATCAACTGGATCTTCTTGTGGAGGAATCGAAGGTGGATTTTGTTTGTTTGGATTAGCAAACGAATCAATATCTTCCTGGAAAGTTTGTGTTTGTGGCGGTGTAAATTGAGTCTTCATGGGTTTCGGCATTTGTTTTTTTACAGGCTGAGGTCTTGGAATTTCGATTTCAATCTCGTTCATAAGAGCTTGTTCGTTATCGTCAAGTTTCATAACATTTGTATGATTTCTATTAAGTATGATCTCACCGTCCATTTAATCTTTATATTGAAAGTATTATAAATTCTTTAACGCACTTTAAAAAAAATGTATGTTGATAACAAATGAAACTTAACGCTACAAACAAAAATACCCTCAAGGCAATTGTGATTGTCTTCTTAATGTTATGCGCTCTCGCCGCCATGAGAACAAGTAATTACCAGACCGTCGAAATCGAAACCCAAAATGAAGGTTCCCTTTTCGATCTTGAATCGAAGCCATCGTGTCTCGGAAACTCGTACTATTCCGATAGTCGAGGTGGAGTTTGTGGCGGACAAGAACTTGTCCAGCAACAAGCGGCGTACAAGATGAAGTAAAATCTCCAGTATATATAAATGGCGTTAGTGACTAGTCAGTCAAGTTTACCCGATTTTGAACACGAGTATCATACCATTATCGTTGATTCTGTTGACGATTCTCAAAAACAAAAATTTACTTCATTCTTCCCAAAACCCCTCGAAAATATAGTTCAGGTTCAATTAACAGCCGCTCATATTAACGGTACAGATGGAGCTCACAAATTAATACATCTTAAAATTGATGAATTAAGAACTTTCTTTTCTCAAAGAGGAAAAACAGATCTTGATACAGCTGATGATAATTTAATAAACGGCGTTTTCGGTTCTCTCGTAACAGATGGAACATCTCGACTCATTTTTAAAAACGAATACCCAGTTATTCAACAATATTTTAACCCAATAAAGAAACTCGATAGAATAACCGTTGAGTTATTGAAGGAAACAGGTGCTGCGGCGACTACATCCGAAACATGTTTAATATTTAGATTCGTTTGCAAAAAAAGAAATTTAGCCTTCTAATTATTTCAGGGCGATATACACGTATAATTTTAACCTTTTCTTATTATAAATGTCTTCTGGTATTGTTCAACTTATTGCCATCGGTGCTCAAGATGAGTACATTATGGGAAAACCAGAAATTTCATTCTTTAACTCAACTTTCAAAAGGCATTCTAATTTTTCACAATCTATAGAGAAGCAAACGATACAAGGAGCTGTGAAAAATAACGCTATGTCATCGATCAAAATACCAAGATCAGGTGACTTATTAGGATACACCTACTTTACTATAGACGATAACTCAAAAGCACTTGATATTCAAAACTGGGAAAATATAATTGATCGAGTTGAATTGCTTATCGGTGGACAAGTTATCGATTCACAAGACGCGGCGTTTACGGAAAAAATAGCCATAGATACATTCGCAACGAATGTTTCTAAGAGTTCTAATGGTACACACCCAGGTATAAGTGCACGTTCATACTTTTATCCTTTACGTTTCTTTTTTTGCGAAGGTCCACAATGTGCTATACCAATAGTTGCTTTGCGGTACCATGAAGTAGAATTGCGTATTCATTGGGGTTCGCAAGCAGGTAATTATAACGTCGAGTGTTATTCAAATTATTATTACCTCGATAACGAAGAACGTGGAAATTTAGTTTCGAGAAATCATGATCTACTCATTACACAGGTTCAAAAAAGTATTCCTTCACAGGAACTTACACAGGAACTTACATTTAACCACCCAGTTAAATACCTAGCGTGTTCAGACACAAGTACCGAAGGTGCTTTAACATCCGCGAGTAATAAAGTAAAGATCGAGATAAATGGTCTCGATATAGGTAATTATAAATGGGGGAAACCACATTTTATGGAAATTCAAAACTATTACCACACACAATTCGTAACTTCCCCAGATTTCTTTTTATACTGCTTTTGTCTTTCGACGAGCTCACTCCAACCGACAGGAACGCTCAATTTTAGTCGCTTAGACTCTGCAAAGATACATAGCCAAAGTATGATTATAAATGATCCAATATATGCTGTAAATTACAATATTCTTAGAATAGAAAATGGTATGGCGGGTTTGATATACGCCAATTAAAAATACCTACTTATATTAAATGGTTAAAAATATACCTACCATCGAGCGGTCTACCAAAATCCGGTTTGGTAAACACGCTAATGATAATCAGGCCGAAAACACAGTTGTTTTCAATGCGTCAGATGCACCTATATCTGCATCAACACCAGGTTCACTTTATGTGACACCGGTACGTGTAGCAGAATTATCAGGTGCGAATTTTTTTGCGTATCACGCACAAACAGCAGAACTTGTAGATTCGGGTGTAGCTACGGATTTATTAGGTGGTATTACGTTAGAAAATGCAACTACTGTAGGTAATGTTACAGCAAATACAGTTGAATTTAACAATGCAACTACATCTTTGGTTGCGTCATCTAACGTAGGTATTTCAAATACACTCCCAACGCACGCCTTATCTGTAGCCGATAAGGTTTTTATTAAAGGTCCAGTAGGTGATACCGATGATCTACGAATTGTAGGTAATACAAGAACTGATAGGTTATCAACTACAGGGAACTCTGTCGTTATAGATAAAGATAATACAAATAAAATTCAGGTTTCAGGTATTATACACACTGGGGATATACAAGCAACGTCCCACGTCGCCATAGCAAATACAAATCCACAAAATTTATTTACATTGGGAGCTGTTGGTCAAACTGTTATGAATGTACCAACACAATCTGTTTTCGCTATAGAAACGACGGGGAATATAAACGCACAATATTATCGTGGTGATGGTGGTCTTCTTTCAAATGTAACTTTACAAACTGTCACGGATAAAAGTAATATTACATCAAATACACTCCACCTTACAAACCCAACAACGTCACTCAAGGCATATAGTAATATAGTTGTCGATGACTATATATTTGGTAACATAAGCGGTTCCAACTTAATTACAGCAAGTGAAATTACTGCTCAAGGTCACATTGAAGGTCAAACTATTACTGCTCTAGGTGACATTCAAGGTCAAACTATTACTGGAACACTGGGTGTATATGATCAAATAACAACAACTCACGATATAATAGCAGATAAACTTGTTGGAACAACGGGTATATACGGTGAAATATTAGGATCTAATAACATAACAGCGAGTAAAGTTAGTGGAATACTGTACGGCGAAATAGTAGGATCTAATAACATAGCATCGTCGGGTATATATGGTGAAATATTAGGATCTAATAACATAACAGCTTCAGTTATAAATGCGTCATCATTTTCCGGTGATGGTTCGTCCATAACAAATATAGATACGGGTAATATAAACCTAGGTGTTCTCCCCGTAACACATGGTGGTACAAGTATTAATACATATAGCGAAGGTGATTTAGTATATGCCAGTGGAATAACATCACTCGCAAAGTTAAGTACATCTTCCGCGTCCGCGGGTCAGTTTCTCCGATTAAACGCGGGTAAAACGGCACCCGAATGGTCCGATGTTCCACTCACGTTAGATGAAGTTCTTGCATCACAAACAGGTGTGTCTAACGTTTCCGACGAAGTCATAACATTAAATAAATCTTCGGGTGTAGTTCTAGAAGTAACGAGTGGACAAGTTGCATTAAACGGTTCGGGAGTTGTATTAGATGCACCAATCGGTGATATAACAGCATCTACTTTTACAGGAGCTTTTAGTGGGAACGGTTCAAATATAAGTGAGTTAAATTTAGGTCAAGGTACTAACACCGGACAAGTTCCTATTGCTCGAGGTGGTACGGGCGCTAGTTCGTTAAATACTTTGACTATACCATACGTGAACAGTTCTGGTATTTTTGAGGAAAGTAAAATTGGGTATAACCCATCTACACATATTACATCTATTAGTTCAAACGTGGTCGTTTCTGGAAACTTAACCGTTGCAGGTAATATTACGGCGCAGCATACAACCGATCATTACATTACCGATAAAATATTTGCAGTCGCACACAACAATACCGTAGACGCAAAAGATATGGGGCAACATATGACAAGACCAACCGCGAATGTATTTGCAGGTTTTCTGGGTCAAACCATGGGTAAAGAATATACAATCGCTTTTACAGAAAGTAATTCTGAAAGTGAAACCGTTGTACCTACAAACACAACAGCGGATGGATACATCACGGCAAATGTGTGGGGTAACGTTTTATCCGGTAACGTCACGACAACAGGTAAAGTAACCGCGGATAATTTACAATTAACCGGTACGGGAACTATAATAGATGCATCAAGCGGTACTATAAGTGCCCAAAACTTCTCGGGGGGCAGCTTCAGTGGTGCTGGTCCGACTATGACAAGCTTAAATTTGGGTCATGCTAGTCATACCGGTCAAGTTGCTACTGCACGTGGTGGTACAGGTGTAACTACAGGTCTAAGTGTACTAAATGCAACTAACCTTACGACTGGAACAGTTGCTACTGCTCGAGGTGGTACGGGTGTAACGACAGGTCTCACAGTACTCAACCCCGGTAATTTGAGTTCACAAGTTTTACTTGCCAAGGGTGGTACCGGTTTAACTACAGTAGCAGAAAACGAATTGTTATTAGGTCCAGCGTCTGGAACTGCTTTGGATACACTTCCACCGTATGCACCAGCTAGTACTATCGAATACCCAACGTCTGCACTATCATCAGCGGCTAATTCGGGTGAAACTATTGCGGGAATAACGTACACAACGACTGCAAGTAGTAATTCTTATGGTGAAATATGGAAAGCGTTTGATAAAACTACGCCGGGGCATAGTACTTTTTGGCATTCTAATGAAAATGTTTACGATAGTACTTCGGGTGCCTATACGGGAAGCAATAGTTTAGGTAGTGTATCAGGTGAATGGATAAAACTCCAACTTTCGACTGCAATTACACCGACATCAGTTAACATTACGGGGAGAGTGTCGTATGATAATCAGGCACCAGATTCGTGGGAAATATTGGGAAGTACTAATAATAGCAGTTGGACAAGTCTGTTGTCATCTACTGTACACGCTACGTATAACGGTGGTAGTGGACATACAGTTTCTATATCTGGGGCGAGTGCTTATACATATTTAGCCTTAGTTGTAAAAGCAAAGGGTGGTACTGGTCAAACTGCAGTAGTTCTTAGTGAAGTGAGGTTTTTCACGGCGAATCCAAACCCAGCTAAAAAGTTCCTTCGAAGTTCCGCGGCTGGAATAGATTGGGATGAGGTTTCTTCAGATTTACAGACTATTACAGATGGAGGGGCAACAACAACACAAACAGTCGCGTTTAATAACACAACCACGGGTTTAACATCCGCGGGTGATATTGACATTGCAGCTACAAAACAAATCGATTACGCTGGTGATGTTTTACTTAAATCGTCGGCAGGTACAGTAGCATCTTTGAAAGTAACGAACGCGGTAAAACTTGACCCGGCTTATGCATCACCTTCGAATAACGTTTTATCGTTCAACACGACAACGGGTGAAATCTATGATTCAGGGGGGCAGGGGGGCTCGACACTCGATAATGTTCACGAATATAAGGCAAATATTTCTATAGGACCATCAGTCGCAGCTGCAAACCTTACTATAAACGTATTTGAATCGAATGTACTTACAGTTTCAGGTAACGTCTCAGCCGATAGTATTACAATAGGAGCTTTACACGTCGCCGCATCACCGTTCAATTTAGACGATGTTTCTCAAGCGACTGTGGGAGCAAATGTTACGTCAAATGTTATTCAGTTTACAGGTCCACATTCAAGTTATAACTCGGATAATGCATTTGTTACGACAAATAGTATTAAAATTGGTTCAAATGTAAATGTTACAGGGAATTTAATATCACAAAATATTCAACTTACAAATCCAGGTATAACCGTATCAATGTCATCGACAGATACAATAACCATAGATGCTAAAAATAAAAGTTACGGTACAGCACCACTTGTTCAACTTGCAGGCGATTTAAATAGTCTCGTCTATTCAAATCTTATAGACGGTGCTCAGGTAGTCGTACCTATATTTGCATCAGGTGCAGATAGAAAAATATCAAAAAATCTTACAAATGTAAACTGGTACGTCCAGACCAGCGACCTCACTATTAAACAAAGTGAACACGGACTCATGACATTGTCAAATGTTGCAGGTAATGTATATATGAATTCAATATCTTTTACACAAAATTAGTAAATTAAATAAATCAGAACACACTTTTATATTATATATGGGCTTAAAAATAAAAAACCTTAGTATAATATAAAATATGTCTGGAGGTATTGCCCAACTCGTTGCAATCGGTGCGCAAGATGCGCATCTCGTAGGTCAACCTGAAGTTTCTTTTTTCAGGTCCAACTACAAACGTCACACAAACTTCGCCCAAACTGTCGAAAGACAAACTATCCAGGGCAACCCAGCTCGAGCTGGTATGTCAACTATCCGATTCGAAAGAAAAGGTGATATGCTCGGTTACGTCTATATCGCTAATAGAGCGGGTAATGTCACGGCTTGGAATGAAAATGTCGCCAAGGTTGAACTTTTGATCGGTGGTCAAGTCATCGACGAACAAGATTATGCATTCTCCACCTCTCTTGCACCAACAGTTATGAACCAAACGTACTCGAAAGCTAAATATGCTTCGGAAAAATTCTACCCACTCAGGTTTTCGTTTTGCGAAAATGTTCAATCTGCTATCCCATTAGTCGCACTTCAATATCACGATGTTGAATTGAGAATTACGTGGGCCGATAATGCCAGTATTGTCGGAGACCTCGAAGTGTATGCTCAATTTCTTCACCTCGATACAGATGAACGCACGGCACTTTCCAACGCACCACAAAACATGCTTATTACACAAACACAAAAGGCAATTGCATCGCTCAATAAAGTCCAGGAACTCAGCTTCAATCACCCAATGAAATATTTGGTCGCCGTGAACGGTCAATCTGCATCCGATAAAGTCAAGCTCCAAATTAATGGTACGGATGTTTCGGACGCGAAACCAGTTATCCCTCACCACACCTCAGTACCAGTGTATTACCATACACAGGCTGCAGATGTTGTTGAGAACATCTTATTGGTTCCATTCTGTCTCGACACTGCTAAACTCCAACCAACGGGTTCGCTCAACTTCAGTAGACTCGATTCCGCGAGACTCGTTTCCGATAACTCGACGTTTGATAATACTATCTACGCCGTGAACTACAACATCCTCCGTATCGAAAATGGTATGGGTGGTTTGATGTACTCGAACTAATTCAATTTTTATAGCCACTTAATATAAATGTTCTGGCAACTAGTTTTTATCGCAGCTTTTATATTTATAATTACTTACGATCCCAAGTCCGGAACTTTGAATCATCTCGTCGACTCTAAAAAACAAGAACCCACTCAGAATTCTGAGTGTAAAGAGGGACATTACCAGGAGATTCAATTTGCTCAAATGGGGTATGATTGCCCAAAAGAAAACGGTGTTCAAATGGGTGCGATTATACATACTTAAAAAATTCACTCTACATTTTAATATTATATAATGTTTACCTTTGATCGAGAAATCGTCACAATAATAGCTGTAATCGTATGTATTGTAGCCACTGCATATATGTACAAAGAACTCAAGAAAACGAATGAAGAAATGGAAGGTGTAAAGGGATTTAATGGAAAACTTGTTTCATTTTTATCCAGGCCCAAACCGTCCCCTTTTACAGAACCAGAGTCAGAAAAAGGAAACGCTTTACAAACCCAAGTAGAAGAAAAGAGCCTTGAAAATCAAGATTCCGAGGAAGATTCGTCAGAATAATCATCTCCTATAATTATAACTTGCTAATGAGCAATGAAGAAATACAAGGCTATAGCTGTACCTGTAACGTTTACGGGTGATAAACCAAAGTTTCTCACTGTCCGAGACCGACGATTCAAAGATTGGATTTTCGTTACCGGAGGGTGTAGGCGAAGAGAAATAGTAAATCCAATACGATGTGCTTTGAGAGAACTAGAAGAGGAAACAAGAGGAGTCATTTCTCTCAAAAAGGGTCAGTATTCAGATTTCAAATTCGTAGTTAAAGAAAGTCCAGGCGTTGATTTAGAATACAACGTCTTTATATTTTTCGTAGATTATACACCACAACAACAAACCGAACTTGTCAAAAAATTCAATGATGAGAAACAAAAAACAAATCTTAAAAAAATACAAAAACAACCATATAAACGAACTTACGATGAAAATGATTTTATGAATTTTGAAACATTAACAGAATTCAATACAAAAAAACAATGGGATAGAATAGTTAAAAACGTTCTCAATAATCCAGAGTTTTATGCATGCATAACTTCACTCAATAGAAAAACCTTCTCTATTAAATAATGAAGTCCAAAGCTTACATACTCTCACAAATTTCGCATCTTCTCGTTGAAAGACATGGTTATACACAGGAAAAAGCAGATAGGTACGCAGAATTACACAAAGAAGATAAAGTTTATGAACTTCTTGTTTTAAAAAAGAATTTATCAGAACAGGAAGAGTATCCAGAAATATCGTATAGAAAATCAATTTGGAGACATCACTACGATAGTGATTAATTAAATCAATATAAAAAAATAAAACTACTACTTGGTAAGTAAACCATGTTTAAAACATGGTGTAAAGAACAGGGATTCTGGAACAATACCAATGTATCACATGTGCTCATGGATGGAGGTGTCCTCTCAGTGCCATTTGATAGATTGAATGATTTCTATATTAAATACACAGATTCCTATAATTCGGGGGAAAAAATATTTGTGGTCGAACAGAAAACTGAAAATTACAACTTTTTCGTGGATATCGATTACAAAGATGAAGATGAAATAGAATTTTCAGAACTCGAAAACTATTGTAAAATAATATGCGAAAGAGTTAAAAAATTGGGGGGTAAAGAAGCACTCATTTCCGTAGCTCAACCAAAAAAAGTAGGTCATCTAGTTAAGACGGGTATTCACATAAATTGGCCAGATTTTATCGTAAATCAGTCATCAGCTTTAGCAATACGAGAAATTCTAGTACGAATAATGAACGAGTATTACGGTTCAAGAAATTGGAATGATATAATCGATGAAGCCGTTTACGGGAGTTTAAAAAGAAAAGCCAAGGGAAGCGGATTTCGGATGCCATGGTCACATAAAAAGGGAAAACATGATGAATGTTCCGGTAAAGGGTGTGCAGAATGTAACTATACCGGAAAAGTAACTCAAAGTGAATACAAGCCTATATTTATATACAGATATGGTCCGTTTCAATTACTCGAAACTATAGATGGTCAGGTCGCAGATGTTAAAATAATGAACATGGCTACTTTACGTACAGAGAGAGACGATCCCGTGATAATAGAAAGTAAATATTCAAAAAAATCAGAAGGGTCTTTTACAACTGCACAGATAAAAAACGAATTCAAAGATCAGGAAGCTATTAGTCTTGTAGAAGAATTTGTAAGAAAAAATTTAGAAGGTCAGAATTTATCAAGGATAACAAAAATTTATGAAAATAAAAACCAGTTTCTCGTTTCAACGAATTCATTTTATTGTGAAAATAAAAAGTGTAACCACAATTCCAATCACGTGTGGTTTCATATATTAGGAGATACTATAGCACAAAAATGTTTTTCGACTACCGATACAATGAGACATTTTGGATTTTGTAAAGATTTCACCGGAAAAAGACACCAACTCTCTTCTAAAATTACGAATATATTATACAAGGATGGTAAAGTTGAAAAATATAAACCAAAAAACAGTGTTACAAAAACAGAACCCGTTGATTTTGAACAAACTATTGAATTATTGAATCTTTTCATAAACAAAAACGTTTTCAAAAACAAAAACCTTAAAATAAAAAATATAGAAACTAAAAATACTAAAAAACATATTGTTTTTACATCGTATTCATGTGAAAAATGTATAAGTAATGTAAATTTTGAAATAGAAAATAAATTACTTATACAAAAATGTAAATGTAAATCACCACCTAAACATATATTAACCAATAAAATATTACAATCTTTATAAAAATGTTAGTTTTGATAATAACGAGTAAAATACTTAAAAGAAATGTGTTAATACTAATTAAAGCATGTCTGTGTCTCGAAAAACACGCTCAGGACGATTATCAAAAGTACCAGAAAGATTAGAATTATTTGAAGAAATAGAAGACGATTTCAAGGACGATGAATATGATACAGACGTCGATCTTCTTCAGACGGACGACGAAGATATATGTTCAGAAGACGAAGAATCCGAATGCGATTCAGATGAAGATGAAAACGGTAATTTGAAAGGATTTGTTGTTGACGATGACGAAGACGAAGATGTCGAAGAATCTTCTGATGATGAAGAATATTCAGATAATGAGTAATATCAGGCTTAAAAAAAAGAATTCAATTTATATAAATGGAAGCCGAAGTTGGAACACCTATTGAATATAACCCAGAAGAGTTTTTAAACAAGGATAACGACTTACATGAACAGGAACCAGAAAATAATGAACAATACTATGTTCAACCACAGCAGCCAATGTATACACAACAGTTAATACAACCGGAAAAACAAGATATATTTTCTAATTTAGATAAAACCGGGTACGTTATTATATTTGTTGCATTTTTATTAGGGTTTTTTATGGGTAAGACTATGCAACCTGTTATTTTAAGACCTGGATAAATTTTTACCACCTATCCAATATACAGTCGATGGGGTTTGTTGACCCATAAATTCACCAATTTCACCATATGATGATTCAGTAAAATAAGATCTACTCGTAACTAGTGGATCATCAAATGTATTTTTCATAACTTCAGACGCAGTTACTTCGTCGTATGTCGCTTTAGAATCACTCGATGTTTTTTCTAATTTATTTTTTTGGTTATTATACAATCTCAAAAATAAAGTTAATACAAATATCAAAATAAGAATGGTGATTATATTCAATATAATACTCAACATACTTACATTTAAATAACAAAATTAATTTACGCCTGTTCATTTTCCTTATCATCAGATGTTACTTCTTCTTCACCGTCGTCTTCAGTTTCTTTGACCTGACCTTCTGTCGAATTTTCAACAGCAGCTTTCTTAGCTTCTTCCTTCATTTCCATTTCTTCTTTCTCAATTTTTTCCTTGAGTTCAGCCTCGCGCTTAACTCTGACCATTTCCATTTCTTTAGCAACAATCTCATCAGCTTCCTTAACCAAATCTTCCATATCAGCGTCTGGTTTTTCTTTTTGGAGGCGTTCCAAAACTTCACCCGGATGGCTCACTGGAGTTTCATCGGGTTTGGTATAAAACTTGGAATTCTCGTCTCCACCTTTAAAGTACGTATCAGTTCCCGGAGCCTTAACAGCCATCATATCCGTTTTACGTTGCGAAAACATGGCAGCGGCTTGAGCTTGATTTTCTTTGTACCCCGTTATGAGTTCTTCAAGCTTTTCATCCGTATAATGTACATCTTCAATTTGTGCCGGGTCAGGTGGAATCAATAGCCATTTATACATATCGACAACATAAATATCAAAAGTTGCGTCTTCCTTTTGAAGACGTTTAGCATGAGAAGCAGCTTCTTCACGCGTATTAAAAGCACCCCTAATTTTAATTCCAAACTTATCATTCTTTTGTGGCGCTTCCGGTCCTACTACAGAAAGACAGGCGTAAAGTTGACCTGGTACGGTTGTGTAATCTTGTTCAAGAGACATTGTTTATATGTAATTACATGTACTTAAAACTTTAAGTATATGAAATTGTAAAGAATGTATTGGAAAAAACAACCTGTTAAACATGACGTAACAGAAACAAGTAAGGGGGAGATAGATTCATCAGAGAACCTTAAACTTGAAAAAAACGTGTTACCAGACGGATATGAGTGGGATTCGTGTTATTTAGAAGAATTATGTATGTTTCTTAAAAAATATTATATACGAGATTCAAATTATGCGTTCGATTATCCACTCGAATTATTAAAATTGGCGACTGATGAAAAATTCATAATATCTATACGCGATACCGAAACCAAAATCATGCACGGGTGTATTACAGGTGTTCCTTCAACCGTAAATGTAAACGGAACGTCATTAAAAATGATTCAAATAAACTTTTTATGTGTAGATAACGATTCGCGTTCAAAAGGATTTGGACCTTTACTCATAAACGAAATATCACGTCGTGCTCGAGAATATAATATTAGACAAGCTGTATACACTATAGTTAAACGTGTATCTCCACCGCTAACAGAAGTACGCTATTGGCACAGACTTATAAACGTAAAAAAACTAAATTCTATAGGGTTTTCAAAAGCACGCGAAATACCAAATTTAGTATTAGGATCATCGAGATTTAGGGAAATGACGAAAAAAGATATCCCACGCGTTACACAAATGTTACAAAATTACCTTCTTAAATTTAAATTGTATATTGAAATTGATGAAAAATATGTTGAAACATGGTTATTACCACGTAAAGATGTTATGTATTCCTATATAAGCGATACTACCGATCAGTTTCTTTCTTTTTATAGTATACCTTACGTACACGTAGAATCTGGGATTGTAGTAAAACAGGCATACACGTTTTATAACGTAGGAAACTGTTTGAAAGATGCGATAATAATGGCACGCAATAGAGGTTTCGACGTTTACAATTGTACAGATATAAGTGTAAGCGGAGAAGAACTCGTTTTGAATAGATTTATGAAAGGTACGGGTATAAATAATTATTATTTATATAATTGGAATGTTGGTGAAAAAATAATACCAAGGGATATTGGATTTACATTAGTTTAAGGTTTCCATTTAAGAAACGATGGTAAAGCGGCTAAACCACCGAGTACTATAACAGTGTCTATGAAAAGGACTTTATTCTTAATTTCGGGACACCAATTCTTATACTTGATGATCTGTTCTGAATCTTGAGGTTTTATCCAGTGGTAAAACATGGCGAGGTATGTTGGACCGAGGTTTCTTTCACAAAGGAACCAGTGATCGTAGTAGGCGAGTGCCACATAAGGTACATATAAGAGTACTAGAAGGACCCACTTATTTCTATGGGGCAAAAACCAGTAACCACCTGATAATGCTAACGTAAACCATATACACTTCCAATTTGCGACGGGTTGAGTATTATCACACTTTTTATCTTCGATTTCCATTTCTACTTGTATTTCTAAAATGAACCGAGATAAAATTTTGGAATGGTTTGTTCATGTTTTCCATAATTTTACGTTTAAGATCAGTTAACTTTAATAAATTTTCTACTAAATATTTAATTTCTTTTAAAGTATTATTAATCTTTTTTACTATTTTTTTTTCATCACCGTTAATCTTATTTCTGTTTTTTTGAGGTATTTTATTCTTAAACATCTTAATCACTAAAATCTTATCATACTGTTGTTCATATATGGTTAGAAGTTTTTCAAGTTTTAACTTAATTTTTTCTATATTTTTAATTTCTTTCTCAATCTTATTAAGTAAAATTTGTTTTTCTTTATACAATTCCGCGTTTTTTCGCAGTATATTGTTTACCATTTCTATAATATGTGATTATTTTTTGGGTTTTGATTTTTCCATTTCTTTTTTCTTCCTGTATTGTTCAAGTCGCTTCAACGCCGCGTTCATTCTCAATTTTTTCAATTTTTTATTGGTCTCTTAACGAGTGAGTTTTTTGGGACTGGGTTTGGAATTATTTGTTTTATTTTTCTTTTCTTCCCTTAATTGTTTTAATCTCATTAAGGTATCTTTTAATTGCTTCATGGTCTTTTCACGTAATGTTTTCATTTCTTTTTCATTTTTTTTAGAAACATGGTTAAAATTTTGTTTCTCCATTTTCATCTGATTTAACGCGTTTGCTAAAGATATTGTTTTCAATTTGTTATTGAAAACTTGGTTAGCATTTTGTTTCTTCTTTTTCTGCTTTAACGCGTTTGCTAAAGATATTGTTTTCTTCTTTTTCTGCTTTAACGCGTTTGCTAAAGATATTGTTTTCAATTTTTTATTGGAAACTTGGTTAAAATTTTGTAACAAGTTTCGTTCGGTTCGCCCATCTGGACGAGGGGAATAATTGGAATTGGAATTAGATGACATTTATATAGTCTGAGATTTTTACCTTAGTAAACCATTTAAAAAGAAAAAATTAAGTTAAATAAATGGAGGAGATACGCAAGTACCATAACGAGTCTAAACGTCTCCTCATCCAATCGGCTACCCGCGAAGGCGACAGTATTTTGGATGTAGGATGTGGATTCGGTGGTGATCTCCAAAAGTGGCGACACGCAGGTGCAAATATAAGTATGTGTGAACCAAACCCAGACTCACTTAAGGAGGCTAAGTCTCGCGCTAAGAACATGAAAATACGAGTCAATTTTTACGAAGGTGATATATTTGCGTGTCCACAAAGGAAATACGATGTCGTATGTTATAACTTTGCGTTACACTATATATTCGAAACACCCAAGTTATTCGAGACGTCTTTATTAGCAATTAAAAATAGAATAAAACCTGGTGGTCAATTCATAGGGATCATACCGAATTCAGATAAGATTATCATGAACACACCCGTAAAAGATGAGTTAGGAAACTACTTTCTAATGAAACATACGAGTTCGGGAAACTTTGGGGAAAAGTTATACGTCCATTTAGCCGATACACCGTATTATGCAAGTGGTCCAAAAGTCGAACCCATCGCACACAAAGACATGTTTTTTACACGAATGGAGGATTTGGGATTTACTTTAACATTGTGGGAAGATCTTAAAGGGAACCCGGTTTCAGATTTGTATAGTAAATTTAGGTTTGTGTATAAGAAATGATTAGTTATTATTATTGACGTTCGTACGTCTACTTTGAGCGGCATTACCCGCCTTTTTTCTTATCGTGTTTAGTGTGTTTGGTGTTTTTGGTGTGTTTGGTGTGTTTGGTTTGTTCGTTGTGTTTGGTGTTTTTGGTTTGTTCGTTGTGTTTAGTCTACTTTGAGCGGCGTTACCCGCCTTTTTTATCATGTTATTTCGTGGATTTAGTGTTTTTGGTTTGTTCGGTGTGTTTAGTTTTTTCACGAGAGTGTTTGGTGTGTTTGGTTTTACAAACTTGACAAAATTTATGTTTCTTCTAAATAATGGTTGTCGTGTAAATGGATTTGAAACGATTTCTTCGTTTGGGTTAAGAGTGTATAAAGTGTTAATATTATTGATATTAGTATTTGGTTTTTTCGTTTTTATCCATCTTAAAAGTGAATTTTCAGTTACGTACCTATTATATCCACCAATGATTAAGGCATTATTACCGACACTAAAATTATACCCAGATATAGGATCATTACGTTTAGTGTTTAGGGGTACGTTTTTACGTACTATAGGTATACGTACTATAGGTTCAAACTTTGTTGAACTATTTTTGGAAAGATCTGAATGCCCCCTAAGTGTTCTTGGTATGATTTTAAGTTTTGGGTTATCCCCCAACCAAATTTTTGTGTTTTTTCGAAGACGACTGATCTCAGGTGGTAACGATACTAATTTATTCTCACGTAAATCAAGTCTCTTAAGTCTTATAAGGTTACCAATCGTGGGTGGTATCGATTTTAAATCATTATAAAGCAATTCAAGTTCCTCAAGATTTTTAAGGTTACCAATAGATGATGGTAATGATCGTAATTTATTCTCACTTAAATCAATACTCTTAAGTCTTATAAGGTTACCGAATGATTCTGGTAATGATCGTAATTTATTCTCACTTAAATCAAGAGTCTCAATATTTTTAAAATTACCGAATGATTCTGGTAATGATCGTAATTTATTCTTACGTAATTTAAGACTCTCGAGTTTTGTAAGGTTACCAATTGTGGATGGTATCGAGGTTAATTTATTATTACGTAAATCAAGAGTCTCAAGGTTTGTAAGATTACCAATCTCTTTTGGTATCGAGGTTAATTTATTATCATCTAAATCAAGTATCTGTAGATTTTTAAGGTTAAGAATCTCTTTTGATATCGATTTTAAACCATTCGACGCCAAAAAAAGTCTCTGTAGATTTTTAAGGTTACCAATCTCTTTTGGTAGCGATTTTAAACCAGTATTAGCCAAAACAAGTATACGGAGGTTTGTAAGGTTACCAATCTCTTTTGGTATCAATTTTAAATCATTATTATTAGACAAAATAAGTACACGGAGGTTTGTAAGTTTAAAGATAGATAATGGTATTTTTTTTAATTTTGAGTAGAGGATTCTACGGCGCCCCTGTTGATCCCAGCTATGACTGGGATATCGTAAATCAAGTTTTGTAATATTCATTTTCCTAACACCAAGGTTACGAAGTTCCTGTGGAACGTTGGAGTTGGGATTAGCGTTGGAGTTGGAGTTGGAGTTGGAGTTGGAGTTGGAGTTATTCATATACCTTTACCTGGTATTTTTTTCAGGGTTTATATATTCTTCCGCTTTTTTAGGTTGATGACATATTACGTCACCACAGTGGTCGCGGTTCTGATAGACAGAGTTTATGGACGTGAGTAGTTCACTACACGATTTCAATTTTTATGTATGTTTATGATAAGATGATACTTACGTTACTCCTCCTTATCATAAACGTGATTATACTCATGAATATACAGGAACCTGAGAGATTATCTGAAGTTCGTGAAAAATACAGGACACTCAGGGAACACCTTAAGGAGACTAATAATCAGGAATTCAAAATGTTATGTAAAGAAATTCCAATTACCGCACACAGGCGTATGAATGGGTCTATAGGGTATAATGTGAGTAAAGGTAGTGATATAGGTTTGTGTATCGATGGTGAACCTAATGAAATATTCCACGTTTTAATACACGAACTCGCACACTGTACTGTTGATGAGTATTCACATAGTAAAGAGTTCTGGAAAAAATTTGATGAACTCAGAACGATATGCGTTTCTTTAGGGATATACCGGGAAATACCACAAAGAACTGAATTTTGTGGTAAACACGTCCAGGATAAATAATGTTTGGTATTAATAAAATGCAATCGTTTGGTGATTTAATGAAAGCGTATTTGTTACTGAACACTTTACTCGCGTCTTCGAGTGCCCCACTACTTTTAAATGATAAATGGTTAAATATGTTTATAATCATGGTCGTTACACCATTAGTCATCACTGTATTACCACGTGGTGGTAATTTAATTGGGCGTTTAGCTATAGATGGACCATTTTTAGTTATATCAACCTTATTGGGTATGGGCATGGTTGCGGGTATTTCACAAATAAACAAAAGATTTGAAAAGGATTTTAGAGATTATGGTAAAACTACGAAGAGTACTGGTACTGTTCTAGGACTTCGCGCAGTTGGTTTACTGTTCGGATTTCTCGTTTCCTATTTTATTTTTGGAAAGAGAATGTATAGACATTATAATGCTATTTAAGCATACTTTCTCGCAAGGTAAAAGGCGATCGCCGCGACCATACCGGTCGACGCTAAGCCGATTGCACTTCGATTTCCCTGGTCGTTCAAAAACGATGGGACAAAGTTCGCAAGTTTTTCTTGAACTGGCTTACTAATTGCCACCGCAGCACACACAGCTACAATGAGTGCTTGAAACTGGTCATCAGTAAGGTTGAATGGATTTTTAGATTCGGATTTTTTTTCAGTTGTTTTTTGTGCTACTGGTTGTTGTTGTTGCGCCATCATCATTGGTGCTTGCATATGCATTTGTGTCATTCTTGGATCGGTGCCCATCATTGGTGGTTCGAGTGGTTCCTCTGCTTGACCCATAATATCGGAAATTGAAGTAGAGTCCATCGTCTGTTTATTTTCACTCACATTTTTTTCGGGGGGTATATTCGGCACGAAAGATGTCCCTTGATTGTCATTTAGGGAAACCATACCATCACCATTATCTGAAAGATTCATCGTTCTAACGTCTGTCGCCATTTATATGTACATAGTTTTTTGGTTTTAAATGATTACGCGTCATTGCCCTGAAGAGTGTAGTTTGGGTATAAACACCCAAATGTTTTTATGATCCTGGGTAAATCATTTAATTTATCATAATCACACATATCGTTATCTATATAAACAGTTTTTGTATGATGACATACATCAACTAATATTCTATACCCATCATCCTTATCATCTGGTGTGTCCATAGTAAGTTCATTATAAGCTGGATACACTACAGTGTTAGCATTTTTTATAGGTGTATACATTCGTTTAGCAATTGTTCTTATCATTTTCTTTTCGTAACTTTAAATGGTGTATTCTTTTTAACTGAATTTGGGTCTCCTACTTTCATATTACCGTGTTTCGGGTTAAACATCTTTTTATGTGTTTGCCAGTACTCTGGTGCACCAACCCTGAAATTTTTACGAAGTGTTGCTTTATACCAAAAGACACAATCTTCTATTTTATTACTTTTAGAAGTATTATCCAATACCAAACATTCGTAATTTTCCGTACACGAATCCATAACCTTATTAAACATCTCAAAGGATGGAAAAATACCAAAAAAGTTTTTAAACAATTTTTCCCTATTTTGAATAATATTTTCACGTAAAATGAAAATATAATCTATATTTGCCCTGAGTGCGGGTGGTAAATCCATACAGTACTGCATGGTTAACATGAAAAATATCTTCCAATGACGACCATTCATAAAACATTGACGAATACATGTATCTTTCATAAACTTAGAATCATACATACAGTCATCTAAAAGAAGAAAGGCTCCACAATTTTTTTTACCCGCACCAACTAATCTCTTTTGTCTATCCATTACACGTTCAATAGCTTCTCTGTCGTAATCACCGTATATGAATAAATCTGGTATATACTGTTGATAATAATGATTACCTTCTTCTGTTGCTGATAAAAC
>ERZ651776.495-NODE-495-length-55408-cov-9.047261_pt1 | contig 55408 bp, 47 predicted proteins | sample MGYA00514761_ERZ651776 | MGnify/ENA metagenome assembly ERZ651776
ATGCGTAAATTAATAAAAATAACATCGTAAAGGCATAGGATCATGCAAATCTATAATCCATTCAAGAAATTTAAAACACCAACAACCGTTTCTGAGGTTTTTAGTGAAGCTGAAGTAGAGTTAGCAAATAGAAACTCTGGTATGCCTTTGGAGAGCTTAGAGTACGACATTACACCAATCGGCCAACATTACTTACTCACACATTTTGATATCCCACACCTAAATAGTGATGAGTATATCATTTCTTTTTCTGGTGACTTCTCAAATCCATATTCACTGAGCTATGATGAAATCAAATCACTCCCAGCAGAGACACTACCAGTAACTTTAGAGTGCGCTGGAAATGGTCGGACCAGTGTTAATCCAAGAAGTTTTTCAATGCCATGGAAGTACGGAGCAGTTGGGACTTCCGAGTGGACAGGGACACAGTTAAGACCTTTATTAAAAGAGGCCTGCGTAAAGTCTGATGTCGTCGAGATCTCATTTACAGGAGCTGATCGTGGATATGACTCTGGCAAAGCACATAATTTTGCTCGAAGTCTAACCTTAGAACAAATTGAAGAGCTAGACGTGTTGCTTGTTTATCAAATGAACGGCATACCCTTGCTCCCTCAGCACGGAGCTCCGTTAAGGATCATTGTTCCAGGCTGGTATGGAATGGCTAGTGTAAAATGGTTAACAGACATCACGGCACTTAAAGAACCATTTGATGGATATCAACAAATTGGAACATACCGGTTTCGTCAGAGTAGAGGAGAAGTTGGCGAACCTATAACAGAAATGCGGGTAAAATCTCTTATGAAACCACCAGGTATACCGGACTGGACCTCTCGTAAAAGATTAGTTTCACCTGGCTTAATACCGTTGACAGGGCGAGCATGGTCAGGTGGAGGTAAAAAAATTATTAGGGTTGAAGTTTTAAATAATAATAAATGGGTTGAAGCTAAGTTAAACAAGCAACATTCCAAATATTCATGGACCAAATGGATGCTAGATTGGTCAGCAAAGCCAGGCCATCATATTCTAAGCTGTAGGGCTACAGACGAAACAGGCGACACACAGCCGGTAAATCCTATATTTGACGTCGGTGGTTTCGCAAATAATTCTATCCAAAAAACAGAAGTATTTGTAAACGATTATTAGTACTTTAAATTATCTTCAAACAGATTTAATTAACCCACCATCGCAGCGAATTTGACTTCCCGTTATGTAACTTGCAGATTTACTAGCCAAAAAGGTTGCAACAGCAGAGAATTCAGCCACCGTTCCATAGCGAGCCAAAGGGATGGTAGCCATAGAGGCCTTTCTAACTTCTTCCACTGTTGAATTATTTCGCTTAGCTGCAGCTAGATCAATTTCACCAACACGTGCCGTATCAATCCTACCTGGCAATAACATATTAACAGTTATGCCTTCCGCAGCTAAATCGTTAGATAGAGACTTAGACCAACCGACCAATGAAGCTCTTACCAGATTCGACAATGCTAAGTTAGCAATCGGTTGAATCAACCCAGAGGACCCGATTGTTATTATTCGACCCCATTTTTGTTCACGCATATGAGGTAATAACTTATCTGTAATTTGTACTACCCTGGTAACCATTGCCTCTAGCTGACCGGGCAATGCAGCAATATCGACATCTACCATTTTCCCAGGAGGTGGCCCCCCTGTGTTGTTAACTAATATATCTGCACCACCCAAAAACTTTTGGACGGCAGCGTAAATAAGCGCAACTGATTCTGGTTCATTCAAGTCTACCCTTACGTAATATGCTTTACCCCCATCACGATTATTAATCTTCTCTACATTTTCTTTTAATTTATCTTCTGATCTTCCAGTTAAAAGAACATTAACACCTTCATCTGCCAGTGCTTCTGCAATCCCCAGCCCAAGACCTCTACTAGAAGACATTACTAACGCGTTTTTTCTGTCTAATCCCATATCCATTGAACAGTCCTTGATAATTAAAAAGTTTATACCAGCTAATGGCCTGATAGCGTTGTTAACCTTAATGCACAACAATACAATTAACTGTAAATAAGATTTAAATCTTATTTACTAAAACATGGGACTTACTAAAGTTGATTAAACTTCACATCTCGACCGGGAGCCGCTGCAAGCAATTCTTTAGTATATGGATGTTGAGGGTTATTATAAACATCAGTAGTTTTTCCCTGTTCAACCACCTTACCATGTTGCATTACTACTACTCTGTCGCAAACTTGTGCTGCAACACGTAAATCATGAGTGATAAATAGCATTGCCATGCCAAAACGCTGCCTAATATCAAGAAATAAATCTAAAACTTGCCTTTGAACAGAAACATCAAGAGCTGATACTGCCTCATCAGCTACTATAAGTTTTGGTTCCATTACAACTGCCCGGGCTATACAAATACGTTGCCGTTGACCTCCCGAAAATTGATGTGGAAACCTCCCCATTGCATCAGGCGAAATGCCAACAATTTCTAGAACCTCACGTGCCTTAGCAAGAGCCTCAGTCTTTCTCATACCAAAGTTCATTGGACCCTCTATAAGGGATTGCTCAATCGTCCTTCTTGGATTCAAGGAGCGGTAAGGGTCTTGGAATACAATTTGAAATTCGTTTCTTTGGGGCCTTAAATGACTTCTGGAAAGAGTCGAGATATCCTTTCCATTGATCGTTATACTCCCGTCTGTGGGGTCAATTAATCTAACAAGACATCTAGCTAATGTGGATTTCCCAGAGCCAGACTCTCCAACTATTCCTACTAACTCTCCACCATGGAGATCTAAGGAAACATCCTGAACAGCTTTTACTGTTCTGCCATTACCAAAAATACCTAAACTTCCGTAGGTTTTATGTACGGATGACATCTGAACAACTTTTGTATCTTGTACATTTTCCATAGATCTATCAGGTGGGTCTAGAGACGGCACAGAATTAATTAACATCTGCGTATAGGGGTGTTCGGGAGAATGAAGAATTTTGTCTCGACTTCCCTCTTCAACAACAATACCATTTTGCATAACGACTACCCGGTCAGCAATATCAGCTACCACACCAAAATCATGCGTGATAAACAGAACACCCATCCCTTTAATTCGCTGAATCTCTTTTACTAATGCTAAAACTTCTGCCTGTGTCGTCACATCCAAAGCAGTAGTGGGCTCATCGGCTATTAGAAGGTTTGGCTCAAGAACAAGCGCCATTGCAATCATAATCCGCTGACGCTGTCCTCCTGAAAGTTGGTGCGGATAAGTATTAAATATCTTTGTTGGGTCTGGTAATTTTACTGCATCCATTGCTTCTAGTATAATTTTTTTTCGTTCTTGTTCATTATGCTTTGTATGGATAGTGAGAAGCTCTTCTATTTGCTTTCCAACCTTCATGACCGGGTTCAAGGCTGTCATAGGCTCTTGAAAAATCATCCCTATCTTGCTACCTCGAAACTTTCTCATTTCGTTATTATCTTTACTTAAAAGATCTTCACCTTCTAGTAAGATTTTTCCAGCTGTAGGGGTCAATTCTTTACGAGGAATAAGTCCCATAATTGTAAATGCAGTAACAGATTTACCCGAACCAGATTCTCCAACAACACAAACAATTTCACCTTTATCAACGTTAAGACTAACATCCTCTATGGCGAACTCTCTGTCCGCTCCCGTTGGAAGTTTCACTGTTAAGTTTTCAATCTTTAAGACCATCTTATATAGCTTTCTTTACCGTATTATTAATAGTTTACATCTTCTTCGCAATTCGCGGATCTAACGTATCTCTCAGACCATCTCCTACGATATTAACAGACATAACTGTTACACCTAATGCCACTCCAGGGAAAAATATTATCCACGGGCAGAGTTGGAAATAAGTTCTGCCCTCAGACATTATGTTACCCCAACTAGGAATTTCAGGTGGAATACCAGCTCCAAGGAAACCCAATATACTTTCTGTTAACATTGCAGACGCACACACATATGTGGCCTGAACAATTAAGGGAGCGATCGTGTTCGGTAGAATGTGTCTTATCATAATACTAGGGAGCTTTGTTCCTGCAGCTATTGCCGCCTCTACATAAGCTTCCTCTCGAACAGTGAGCACAACAGAGCGAACTAAACGAACTACCCTTGGTATTTCTGGGATAGTAATAGCTACGATCACTGTAAATAATGTAGCACCAGTTAAAGATATTAGTGCTATAGCAAGAAGAATACCAGGTATCGCCATAAGACCATCCATAACTCTCATTATGATTGCATCAAGGACCCTTATATAACCAGCCAAAAGACCGAGTACCAAACCAAAACCTACTGCAATCACGGCAACCGCCACACCAACTGAAAGTGATATTCTGCCACCCCAAACAGACCTTGCAAATATATCTCTACCCAAAGGGTCTGTTCCAAACCACATGTCAGCACTAGGTGGTTTAATTCTTACCATAGGGTTTATTGAGGTAGGACTTTCTGTAAATATTGGTCCAAATAATGCTATCAAGCTTAAAACAGCTAAGATAACTAGACCAGTCATTAACCCCTTGTTTCCATATATTATTTTGAAGATACTAGGATCTTCTTTTAATGTAAGTGCTGATGTATCTGCCATTAGTATCTTATCCTTGGGTCTATAAGTGTATAACTTAGATCGATTAATAAATTGATAAAAATGTATATGAAGCTAAAGAATAGAATTAAGCCTTGGATCACACCATAATCGCGAGATAGGACTGCATCCAAAACCAAGCGCCCAAGCCCAGGTATGTTATAAACACTTTCTGTTACAACCACCCCACCAATCATTAGAGCAATACTTATTCCAAGAACTGTTACTATCGGAACTGCTGCATTTGGTAATGCGTGTCTAAGTAAGATCTTAAATTCACTTTGGCCCTTTGCACGGGCAGTCCTAACATAATCCTCGTTAAGAACCTCCACAACTGAAGCTCGCGTCATTCGCGATATCAGAGCAATATATATAACACTTAAAGTAACAGCAGGCATTGTTATATGTTTCACAAACTGTAAAAAACTATCGTCAAAGGGACTTCGGTATCCCTGAACCGGCAACCATCGTAATTCCATAGCAAAGATATAAACTAGGATATATCCGAGCACAAAAACGGGTATCGAGAACCCTGCCACCGAAAAGATCATAACAAATTTATCAACCCAACTACCGGCTTTATAAGCCGCCAACGTACCTAAGGGGATAGCCACTAAAATGGTAAGAATTATTGTGGTTGCCGCCAATAGTAAGGTGGGCTCAATTCTTTGCGATATTAGCTTTGTTACTTGCATATTAGAGTGATATGATTTTCCAAGATCACCAGAAGCAAGCTGTACAAACCACTTACCCATTTGAACGGGTATAGGGTCTGCAAGGCCAAGTTTAATTCGAATTTCCTGAATATCCTCTGCTGTAGCGTAATCTCCAGCGATAACTGACGCTGGGTCTCCTGGACCTAAACGAATTATACAAAAAACGAATAATGCGACTACAACCATCACTGGGATTGTGGCAAGGATTCGCTTTATAACGTAAACCATTAGTTATCTCCGGATATTATGAATGTTTATAATTTTTTTGGTAGCTGATCGCCCAAATACGGGCGATCAGCATTTTATAGAAGACTTATTTAGAGATGTTCCAGAAGAACTGTACTGGAGACTTAATAAGACCTTTCACGTTGTTACGATAAGCAACAGGTGAAAAGAACTGACCCAAGTGACCAGAGAACGCGTTTGTCCAAGCTTGATTTTGAACTATAGACGATAGCTCTTGCTGCTCTGCCAAAGAACCTGCAACAAAGAATTTAGTCCGCGCAGCTTCAGATACTGGATCTGTCGGCCAGCCGAACCAACCAGCGTCAGGGTTTCCTGAAAACGCAATAGAAGTTGGGTTCATAATGTCAGCACCAATCCACCAAGTGTGGAAAATGTTCCATCCACCTTCAGATACTGGATCTCTTTTCGCTCTACGAGAAGTAAGTGTTGACCAGTCCATAGCTTGTACTTCAACTGTAAATCCAGCTTCTCTAAGCTTTTGTGCTGTAACTAATGAGAAGTTTGAAAGCACTGGAATATCAGTTGGTTGCATGATTATTACTGGAGTACCATCATATCCTGCCGCTGTAAGAGCTGCTTTTGCTTTAGCAGTATCAGCAACCTGAATAATATCATTTGCTATGTCTGTTGCCATCGGCGTACCACATGGGAAAACAGAGTAACAAGTTGCCCAATATGCCGGATCACCGATTGCTGTTGCCAAGTAATCTTCCTGTTTAACAGCCATCAAAGCAGCACGTCTGATTTCAACATTGTCAAATGGAGGTAGAACATGATTGAACCTTAAGAAACCAATATTTCCTAGTGGATCGTTAACCTCTACTGTAATGTCAGGGTTAGATGCCATAAGTGGTGCAAGATCATTTGCTGGAGACTCAAAGAAGTCAACTTCACCAGTTTGCAAAGCGTTCATAGCTGTCATTTGGTCTGGGAAGTATGTCCAGATAACTTTATCAACAAGTGCTAACTTACCACCAGCGGCAGCTGATGCTGGCTCACTACGTGGGTTATAGCCCTCAAATTTCGTGTACTCAACTGTACTACCAGGCACCCAATCATCTTTACTAAACATGAAAGGTCCAGATCCTGTGAAGTCAGTGATCTGCTCGAAAGCATCTGTCGCAGCGACTGAAGCTGGCATCATGAATGGAACATTAGACGAAATTTTTCCGATTGATTCTAGTACTAGACCGAATGGCTTAGCGAGCTCAAATGTAAATGTTTTATCATCCACAGCTGTCATGCTGCCCATAGCTGTCATGAGAGCTTGTCCCATTCCATCTCTTTTACCCCAACGCGCTAGCGAAGCTACACAGTCTGCTGCAGTAACTGGATCACCGTTGTGCCACGTTAAACCATCACGCAAAGTGAACGACCAATTCATGCCATCGTCAGATTTAGTGTATGTATCAACCATTTGAGGCTGAACATTAAAATCTGAGTCCATCGCAAATAGCGTATCATAAATTAGGTAACCGTGATTTCGACTAATATAAGCAGTAGTCCAAATTGGGTCTAGATTTTTTAGATCAGCATGTGGAATCACTCTAAGTACGGATTCATGCCCACCTGCTTGAGCAAATGAGAATACACTCATCCCCCCCATAAGTAAGGCTGTTAGACCACCAACGATCTTTCCCCTTACATTAGTAAGTATATTAAACATATTGTATTTCCCTTCATTCTAATTAAACCAGACATATCAGATTATAATTGATATGCATTTCCAGTAGTGAATAGACCCTTATAAACAGTTTTTTTGACCCAGAATGTCAAGGGTTTAACGAGAATAAAATTGAAAAATTGAAAATATATATGATATATACCCAATTTAGAGTGGGGTTAACCGAAAGAAAAAAGTAACTAGATAAAATGTTTGACAAATCCATATTATGTGATGAGAAATAGGAGCCTCAAATACTTCAGGATGAAAAGAGATGTCACAAAAATTTCGAATCGGATTTGCTGGGTTTCAGCACGAGACCAATACCTTCGCACCGTTTTCTACCCAATTTAAGGATTTTGAAAACCCTGGAAACATGGTACCTTTCACAGTAGGAAATTCGATAAAAACAAGATGTTCTGGGCAAAATATTCCTATTAGTGGTTTCATGGAAGCCGGATCAGACTTCGACCTAATTCCTTTATCTTATGCTTCCGCAGAACCTGGAGGTTTAGTATCTCAAGACGCCTTCGACAGAATTAGTGGCTCTATTTTAAGTGGAATCGAAACTTCTGGAAAATTAGATGGCCTCTATTTTGACCTTCATGGTGCAATGGTCACGGAAATGTATGATGACGGAGAAGAGGAGTTAATGAAGCGTGTTAGAGACTTAGTTGGACCTGATCTACCTATAGTTACAAGCCTCGACCTTCACGGAAACATAAGTCCAGGTTTTATAGATCTTATAAATGCAACAACAATCTATAGAACCTACCCGCACGTAGATATGGCTGAAACTGGGAAAAGAGCAGCAATCTTACTAAAGACAGTTTTAACTACAACAAAACCGATATTTAAGGTATTTAAGCAGGCAAACTTCATACCCCCAGTTACCTCCCAATCAACTATGAGAGAGCCCGGCAGAACGCTTTATAGCAAACTTGAGGCACTCAACGATAATGTAGTTTCTGCAGATATGGCATTTGGGTTTGCTCCAGCGGACATACCTAACTGCGGTATTTCATTATTTGTCTGTGGTACTGATGAAGATGAAGTTAGAAAAACAGCTGAATTTATGTTGGATGAAATCCATTCATCGGAATCTTTATTTGACGATCATCTCATTGAAGGAGAGCAGGCAATATTAAAAGCCCATGAACTATCAAAGTCTGCTAAAAAGCCCATAATTATTGCTGATCCTCAAGATAATCCAGGCGCCGGAGCATCTGGAGATAGCACAGGCTTAATAAGCAGGCTTCTAAAGCATAAGATACCAGCCCTTGTTGGTATGTTTTGGGATCCAGATGCGGCCGACGCTTGCCATAATGCAGGGATTGGTCAAAAAATTACACTAGATATCGGTGGCCGCTTCCCTAAAGAAAATGGTCCATCGCTTAAAATCACTGGTATAATAAAAAATCTTTCTGATGGAAAATTCACATGTAAAGGACCGTATAGTTTTGGGGTAAATGCCAACCTTGGAAAGATGGCGGCCATCCACGTTAACCTAGGCTTAGACTCTGAATTAATAATTGTATTAGGTTCAAATCGAGCTCAGAATGCAGATCAAGCTATTTTTAAACATATCGGTTATGATCCAAAAAACTATAGTATAATCGTTGTAAAAAGTGCTATCCACTTTCTGGCAGATTATGAACCGATATCTGACACAGTTTTGTTTGCAGAAGCTCCAGGACAAAACCCTGTAAAGGTAGATAAAATCTCCTACACAAAACTACGTTCCGGAGTGCGGTTAGGGCCAAATGGAAAAGAATTTCAACCAGTGCAAGCTTAACTTAGTCAAAGTATCAAAAACTCATAGAGGAAAATAGATGAGCAATCAAATCACAGTTTTTAAAGCTAAAAAGATAATCACAATGGATCACAACAATCCAGAAGCAACCCATGTCGCGGTTAGGAATGGTATAATTTTAGCGGTCGGCGACAAACACTGTGCGGACGGTTGGGGAGATGTCATTAATAATGATACGTACAAAGATAAAGTTATTTTACCAGGATTAATTGAAGCACACGCACATGTTTCAGCCGGGGGTGTGTGGGCCAATATTTATTGTGGTCATTATGATCGAACAGATCCAACTGGGAAAATTGTAAAGGGCCTACCCACAAAAGAAGCTCTAATAGAAAAGTTACGTCAGGCACCTGGGAATGGACCAATAGTTGGTTGGGGCTTTGACCCCAACTTCTTGGATGGCCCAAGACTAAGTAAATTAGAATTGAATGAAGTTTCCACAGATAGACCCGTAATAGTGGTCCACTCTAACTTTCATCTAGCAACCGTCAATACTGTGGCACTTGATAAGAGTGGTATTACTGCCAGTCTTAATATCGAAGGAATTGTGAAAGGTCCTGATGGGAAGCCCAATGGAGAATTACAGGAATTTGCTGCTATGGAGCCAGCACTTAGTGTTGGAGGAATAACAATTGGAGAGCTATCTACCAAGCCTAGTGCGGTGAAAAACTATGCAACCATGGCAAGGAATGTAGGCGTGACTACGATAGCAGACCTACTATCTGATTTAGATCCCCCAGAAGTTGAAATGCTACAAAAAGTAACCTCTGACGAAAATTTTCCAGTGAGATACGTCCCTATAATGAATGCTATGCGTGGCGATCCGGCACTCGAAGCCAAAAGGGCTACAGAGTTAAAACCACAATCTACCGATAAATTGCGTTTGGGAACAGCAAAGCTTTTTACAGACGGTGCCATTCAAGGATTTACAGCAAAACTGAATGAGCCAGGGTATTATAATGGTCCAGATAATGGTATTTACAACATGGAAGATACTCACTTTAGGAAAGCAGTATTTGAACTACATAAAGCCGGCGTGAAAATGCATATACATACCAATGGCGATCAGGCTTCAGATTACGCAACCGACGTACTGGAGGATGCCATTCGCGCCTATCCAGATGCAGATCATCGACATACCCTGGAACATGTCCAATTGGCTGATCGCATGGATTTTATTCGTATGAATAAATTAGGCATATGTGTAAATCTATTTGCTAATCATCTCCACTACTTTGGAGACGTGCATTGGAAAACTACTCTAGGTCCAGATAGAGCTAATAGAATGGATGCATGCAGAGATGCTTCAGAGGTGTTTTCTAATAATTTTGCCATACACTCTGATGCTCCTGTTACTCCCCTAGCCCCTTTAGTAACCGCTTGGTGTGCCATCAACAGGATAACAGAAAAAGGAAGAACACTAGGTTCAACTCAGCAAATAAACCTTCAGCAAGCATTATACTGTATAACTTTGGGTGCGGCTTACATTCTAAAATTAGAAAAAGAGATAGGATCAATAGAAACAGGGAAAAAAGCCGACCTATGTATTATAGATAGTGATCCTTTTAATCTAAAACCACAAAATTTACGCGATATTAAAGTAATAGATACTATATTTTCAGGAGTACCAACTTCAAGTTTACAGTCGATACATTCCATATAATTTTTCTACGAACATACTCCAGTAAAATATTCAGCCCCCAATTTGTCGCTCTCATCAAGGCTAGCTAAGGCAACTATAAATGTCTTATCTAGCCGTTGAATGCTAAGAATGATGTTAAAGCCTCTGGCTTTTATATAGTACTCATTAGATTCGATTATTTTTAACTCATACGTCTTTTTGTTTTCTACTTTCCAAGTTACTTTTTTTAAATCTTCATTAATTTTGACAGATGCTGTTTCTGTTTTCTCAGTATAATTACATATCATATCTGGCGTGTAAGCATACGTCACACTAACTTGTATGAAAAAAGAAATTAATAATACTAAAATACGCATTTACTCAAACCTCATTAAATAACCTTTAACCCATTTCTACACGTAGATATAATTTGCAAGTCACCCAAGAAGCAATACTTTCTAACAAACTAAGTAGTCATAAAAACATCATACCTCGTAGATTTTCCTAAAATTTGATGGGAAACTTCTTTAATACCCTCTACTGAGTCTGCATATCGAGGTAGCTTCAGAACAACCCTATTGCTCGCCATTTTTAAGGCAACCTTAATTAATGCAGGGTAATCCGTATCATCTCCAACAATTTCTCGAACAAGACGCATTTCACTGTTCACCAAAGCGCTTTTCTTACGAGGTGGGTGCATCGGGTCAATCATTATTACTTCTGGGGAGAGATATTTTAATATCTCACGTGCATCACCGTGAATAAGTTCCATTCGTTCAACTACTGCTGCAACGTCTCCTCCCATTTTACGAGCATCTTCCATACCTTTCTTTAAGAGCGTATGCATCCGCTCAGAGCGTTCGATTAATGTAACTTTAGCTCCTAAAGAGGCAAGTAAAAATGCATCTTTCCCAAGCCCCGCTGTTGCGTCAACAATCTCTGGTGTCTTGCCACCCCGCAGACCAGCTGCTTTTGGCAAATCTTGCTTACGACCTCCACCAAACCGAAAGCGATGCAAAACGGCTCCACTTACAAAATTACATTTAAGGCTTTCAATCGAGGGTCCGGTATCTTTTTGTGGCATCAATCTCTTTCTATGAATACCCGAATATAAAAATCCGTGCAGTGGATCTATTATAGTAGTTATTTTAAGCGAATGACAAACTCGCAACTATAAAGCCATGTTCTTAAGCTATGCTAAATCAAAGATATAGTTTTCCCATGACAAAGGTTTGGAGGATGCTTTGCCATGGGATTGTCCATAGGTGAAGAGGTGTCAGGGAGGAATACACCTCCTATTTTACCAAAATAGACTGCTCAACAGGTTATCAAAAATAAGAGCCAACACACACAAATAAGAAAAAGTGTTTCTCAAAATAATTAAACCTGCCTGATACCAAAGTTAGTAAATATATGTGCATTAAATAAGTAGTAGTTGTGCATATAATGTAGAAAAATGTGCAAAAATCTTGTCGCTATACCTTTAAGGTTCACTTAAAAAAAAAATTGGCGCATAGTATAATTGAATTATGTAAAATTAAGGTTAGTTATGGCTTATATTGTGCTTGTAGATGATGATATTTCTGTCCTAAAGCCACTAACCGAACAGCTGGAATCAGAAGGCCATAAAGTATCTGCATTTCAGTCCAGCCTTAAAGCTAGTAATTTTCTAAATGAAAATGACTGCGATTTAGCAATTTTCGATATCAAAATGCCTGAACTTAATGGTCATCAACTTTTAAAAAAGGTCAGGTTGAAAAAGCCAGTATTACCAATTATTTTCTTATCGTCTAAAAATGAAGAGCAAGATGAGTTGATTGGTTTCACTCTAGGAGCTGACGACTACATAACAAAACCCTTCAGCAAACATTTATTACTCGCACGCGTTACAGCCGTACTTAGAAGACATGAAACCAACATACCTGATCTTGAAACAAAAACTATCAAGACGTCAGAGTTAGAAATTGACAAAGAGCGCCATTTAGTTACTTGGCAAAAAAAACCGGTCAACCTTACTGTTACTGAAAGCATGCTTCTTTTATCTCTTGCAAAAAGACCAGGATTGGTTAAAAGCCGCTCGCAACTAATGGATGCAGCATATGACGGAACGATATATGTCAGTGACAGAACCATAGATAGTCACGTTCGAAACATTCGTAGTAAGTTAAAGCAAGTAGATACCTCCTGCGATATTATATCTACGGTTCACGGTCTGGGCTACAAGCTTAAAGTTTAGCATGTTTAGAAGTATCCTAACAAAAATATTTCTTTTAATATTAAGCTTTAACATCTTACTTCTAGTTTTTTTAATGGCCACCGAAGACACTGCTAAGGTTGAGATAAATCAAAGGAAAGAAATCCTGGACGAACGTTCGTACTTTGTTACAGAGATGATTAGACCTATTCTTGAAGATTCATTTTCCACGCACCATTATAAAAGCACAAGAATCTTACAAAAACTGCAGTTGCTTCCCAGGAGTGTTCATGAAAACCTAATTATTCGCCCTTATATTAAGGGTCAGCTTGTAGAGTTACCAAAGCCTTACTTTAATGGTACCGAACCAAACCTCATATCAAATATAATGGTTCAACCCCTCTTAGAAAATGTTTCGCCCATCGTAGACAAAGTATTAGTAAACCTTGATATCTTAAGTTTTATTTTTAGGCTTAGTAAAAAGCTTTGGGATCGCAATATACTAACCTCTGAAATACAAATAGAGACAACAAGCCAGGAGCCCTTAAAACACGTCATACGGGACGGGCTAGACAAATATGAGTTACGATTAATAGTACCATTTAAAATAAACGACCAAACAGTAGCAACTATAGACTTGATAGATCGTTACAATATTAAGGCATCATATTTTGCTAGAAATACCGGACGGTTGTTCGTCCTCCTTTCTATCAGTGGCCTAACAATATTATTTGGTTTAATACTCGCATTTTCCATAGCTTTACCTCTCCGAAAACTTTCCAAGAAGCTAAATAAAAGCATAAGAAAGAAAAATGTCTCAGAAGACCTATTTAACTTTAGGGTTCCGGGGTTAGAACACCGTAAGGATGAAGTTGGATTACTCTATCGTAACTTACTAATATTGAACGGGAGGTTAGCTTCGTTATTTGCAGATAAAGAAATATTTGCCGCTGACGTTTCTCATGAATTAAAAAACCCACTAGCATCAATAGTGGCCAACTTGGAGAACATCCCAATACCAGAGGATCTCTCCGTAAGAGATGCTCTCGAGACAATTGCGAAGCAAGCTAGTCGGATGAACCGTTTAATCTCCGAAATTTCAGATTCTGCGCTAGTGGACTCAGAGCTTGTACAAGCAAAATGGGATCGCTTTAATCTTTCAATATTGATTAACGAAATCGTAATAAATATGAAGGGCGTAGCGAACGAAAGAGATGTAGAACTCAATCCAAAGATAACTCCAAAAATAACTTTCCTTGGATTGCCTGATAGACTTGGCCAAGTTGTCGTAAACTTAATAGAAAATGCAATTACCTTTAGTCCTCAAAAGAGTTCAATAAGTATCACCTTAAGAAAGTCATTTAGAAGGGTTGTTGAATTAACGATAGAGGACGCTGGACCCGGCATTCCTGATGAGTTAACTGATCGCGTCTTTGAAAGGTTTTATACAAATCGTTCAGGAGAGAACTTGAAGAAAAATAGCTCTGGGTTGGGGCTTTTTATCTGTAAACAAATTGTAGAGGCTCATAATGGAGAAATTATTACTGGGAGATCCAAGGCTCTAGGTGGAGCACTTTTCAAGGTGCGGTTCCGCACTTAAATTCTACAAAAGCTCCCTTCATAGGTTTTTATCCTTACTTATTATCTTATAAAAGTTTCAAACATACAAAAAAACCTTTATCTATATATGTACTTGCCTCTCGATTTTTTTTAATGAATATAAACATTATGAAAAATGATCCTTTACTACAGCCCTTCAAGTTAGGTTCTAAATTAGTAAAAAACAGAATATTTAGCACAGGTCATGCCCTGAGCTATGCGGAAAGTGGTAAACCTACAGAGACAACTTTTTTATACCAACAAGAAAAAGCAAAAGGGGGAATTGGGTTATCCTTTGTTGGGGGCTCTGGCACTGTTTCTTTAGACACAGCCCCAGTATTTGATCAATTAATTATAGATGATAGCATAATACCATTCTTTCAAGATCTTTCCAATGTTTATCACAAACATGAAGCATTATTACTAACGCAGATAACGCATCTTGGACGGCGCACAAACTCTACTGCTGGCCATTGGCTTCCGATTGTTGCACCATCTCCAATAAGGGAAACCCTACATAGAGGGATACCCAGAGCAATGGATGAAGATGATATATATAGAATAGTCAAATCTTTTTCTGATGCAGCTTTAAGATGTAAGGAAGGTGGTTTAGATGGCTTAGAAGTGATGGCTTCAGGTCATTTAATAGAACAGTTTTGGTCTCCAGAAACCAATCGGAGAACAGATTCATATGGTGGCTCTTTAATCAATCGAATGCGGTTTGGCAGAATGGTGTATACTGCTATGAGAGAAGCTGTAGGTTCAGGTTTCTTACTAGGCATTCGTATGACGATGACACAAAAAGATAATGGCGAAACTGGCTTATCAGAGGCTGAAAACCTAACCATAGCACAAAAATTAAAGGAAGATGGGGTAGTAGATTTCTTAAATCTAGTTTCTGGCGGAATAGACACCCTACCTCGGCTCTCAGCAAACTCTATGCCAGGCATGGCCTCAGTATTATCACCATTCATTGAGCAGGCTGGTAGATTCAAAAAAGAACTTAACCTTCCTGTTTTCCATGCTACTCGAGTTAATGACCTTGCAACTGCAAGACATGCGATAAAAGAGAATTTGATTGATTTGGTCGGAATGACACGTGCTCATATAGCTGACCCTTATATTGTACAAAAAATTAATAAAAACCAAGAAGAAAGGATTAGAACCTGCGTAGGTGCTACCTACTGTTCAAATCATAGATTATGTATCCAAAACCCAGCGACGGCTCGGGAAAAAAGTCTTCCGCATAAAGTATTATCAGTACCTAAAAAAAAGAAAGTAGTTGTTGTCGGTGGGGGGCCTGCAGGTCTTGAAGCAGCAAGAGTATGCGCCGAGCGAGGGCACAAAGTTATCCTTTTTGAAGCAAGTACTCAATTAGGAGGTCAAGTTATACTCGCAGGGAAAGTTGACTGGAGAAAAGATATTTTAGGAATAGTCGACTGGCTAGCCAATGAGTGTAGTTTTCTTGGGGTGGAAATTCATCTTAACAGGTATGTGGAAGAAGTAGATATAATTAATCAGAACCCAGATATTGTTGTTATTGCCACAGGAGGTCATCCAAACATTGATTGGGTCGAAGGAAATGCAAAAGTTCTTTCTACGTGGGATATCCTGTCTGGTCATGCAAAAATGGAGGGGTCAGTTTTTATCCATGACCAAACTGGGCGGAATGTTTCTCTTGCTGCAGCCGATTATATCTCTGACAAAAATGTGGAAGTGACACTAAACACGCAAGATGCCACAGTTGGTATGGAAGCAATGCGAATGGAAATTTCTCCTTTTATGGAACGCTTCTATAAAAAAGGTGTAAAAGTTCAAGTGGACCATGAATTAAAAAGAGCTGAACGTCAGGGGAATCAAATAAAGGTTAGCCTTCGCAATACTCACACCGGCAAGACAATCACTCATATTACAAATAACTTAGTACTTGAAGCAGGCACTCTTCCAAATGATGAGATCTTTTATTCAATAAAAGAAAAGTCACTCAATCGAGGAGTTGTCGATATAGAAGCTATGGCAAGTGGCAAACCTCAACCTATTTTTTCTGGAAAAGGTTACCATCTCTACAGGGTTGGAGATGCTGTTAATAGTCGCGACATTCACTGTGCGATTTTAGACTCTCTAAGAATTTGCAAGGATTTATAAGTTATTTCAAAAAATTAATTACTTAACTGAGTTAACTTAAATAGGATAATAGTTAATTCTCTAATATTAAAATGGGATTACAAAGATTATGAATAAAGACACAAAAGTTACAGCAGCAATTATTGGTCTTGGGCGATGGGGACAAAACCTAGTAGATAGCACCAAGGCAGACCCTGAAAATGGTTTATTATTTACACACGCAATGACTCGAACCAAGAGCAAAGTGGTAGAGTACTGTATCAAGAATAGTTTAACGTTAGCTGATAGTTTTGAGGATATATTAAATAATGATGCTATTGAAGCAGTAGTCTTGGCAACGCCTCATAGTCAGCATTGCAGTCAAATAAAAGCTGCAGCAGCGGCAGGAAAGCATGTGTTTGTAGAGAAACCTTATACTCTTTCTCTTAAAGATGGGATTGATGCCGCAACAGCATGTAAGGATTCCGGAGTAAAATTGGCTGTTGGATTTAATCGTCGATTTCTGCCGGCCTATAATCAACTAGAAAAATTACTAGTATCACAAAAACTTGGAACGGCTCTGCATATAGAAGGAAATTTTTCTGGATCATTTGGATACAACTACACTGCAGACATGTGGAGAGGTTCTAACGAGGAAAATCCTGCGGGAGGCATGGGTGCCATGGGTATCCATATTCTTGATTTAATGGTCCACCTCCTAGGAACAGTAAAGACTGTGATGGCGTACAGCAGTCGCAGAGTTGTAACCTCTCTAGTTGATGACACGACCACAGCCCTAATTGAGTTCACCTCAGGTGCTACAGCAAGCTTAACAACAATGACAGCAACCTCTCCCACCTGGAAAATGCACCTCTACGGCTCTAAGGGTTCAGCTTTTTTGCCTAATCAGCATTCTATCGAGGTTAATATAATTGATACAGAAACTGAGAAGACTAACTTTGAAATTGTAGATACACTGGCAATCGAGCTGGATACCTTTGCCCAATCAGTTCGCGGTAGATGTGTATACCCAGTTAAAATTTCAGAAGCTCTAGCAGGGGTCTCAACGATGGAATCTATAGCAAAAGCTGCTAAGACTGGGGCAAAGACCTCCGTAAATTCCAACTTTTCAGGACTTTAAGATGTTTATCTTATGGTTTTTGCGCTTTGAAAGAAGATTTTCGGTTTGGATAGCAAGTTACGCAAATATCGCAAACCCTCCCGTCACACCCTCTAGCAGTGCAAAACTCTCTACCATAAAAAATAATCTGTAGATGAAGTTTATTCCATGATTCTTGTGGAAAAATTTTTTTTAAATCGTGTTCAGTAACCTTTACGTTCTTACCGTTTGTTAAACCCCACCTTTGTGCTAATCGGTGAATGTGAGTATCTACAGGGAATGCAGGCTGCCCAAAACCCTGAGAAATTACAACACTGGCCGTCTTGTGGCCTACCCCTGGAAGCGCCTCTAAGGCTTGTAAATCTTCTGGTACATTACCCTGATATTTCTCAACTAGAATTTTAGAGAGTCCAGAAATTGCTTTCGACTTCTGGGGTGCCAGCCCACATGGTCTTATAATGTTGTAGATCGTATTTACTGGAACAAATTGCATATCATGAGCGTTATTTGCTTCAGAGAATAACGCTGGAGTAACTTTATTGACCCGCTCATCTGTGCACTGGGCACTAAGCAATACAGCCACGAGCAGCTCAAAATTGTTTTTATGATTAAGTGGTACTGGAGTCTCAGGATAAAGTTCATTTAACCTGTTTAGAACGAACTTAACGCGGTCCCTTTTTAACATACTTTTAATACCCTCATGTAATTTATAATAACTTACTTAACCTTTAAGTATAAACGCACAAGCTAATGATAAAAATTCTTTGGTCTTAAAGTGCGAATAATAGTAGAAGAAAAATAAATTTAGCAAAAGACCCTTTAGGCTCTTCAACTATAACTGTTTCTACTATTACTTCCTTTTTAACTTCAGGTTCTTCGCCTGGCATACCTCCCGCAATTGCTGCGTTGGTAAAAGTAAAAAATGCTACTGCCAATAAAACTTTTCTCATATTTTTCCCTATTTCCATATTATTAAAAGACTTAACCAGTTGTTAATTAAGTTATTAATATGCATTTTTGATGATATTCTTGTGCATATAAATTTAATAAATTTGCAGAAATGGTGTTTAATTAGCTCTTAGAGTCTAAACACGCTTTGAGAGATAAATGGTGATCCCTACTGGATTCGAACCAGTGACCTACTGCTTAGAAGGCAGTTGCTCTATCCAGCTGAGCTAAGGAACCACAATGCAATCCTTTAACTTTATCCACAGCATACAGTCAATACCAGAGGCTCTAAAAGGCCCTTTCACTTGACATTATTTCTAGATTTGCACTGCATCAAAATAATTTACCTTTTTCTATCCTTTATTTACATTTCCTTATCTAAAGGTAGGTATTCTAAAAGAGTTACTTTAGAACCATATATTTATGCAATCATATAACAAGTATGTATTATTCTAACATCTGTGGGCTGTATGAATAAATCAAAAATCTCAATTTTTACTCCTTGCCTAACATTGGAGAACCATTCACAATCTAATTTACTGCTCCCAAAATCCACCCTTCATGAGTGCATTCTGATCCTTTTAATTTACTCGGAATACTCATAATTTGGTCCAGCTCCCCTTTGACATCTAAAGCATGTAACCTCTTCACAACTGCTTTAACTTGATTAGCATCTTTAATGCTTTCAGTGTTTTCTATCTTATACATTGAAGGGTATATTTCTGCACATACCACTTTGGAAATGTGTGATTCAAATGGCCAAATAGAGGTTGAAACAGATTTTCTCAAACTTTCTATAATTGGGATGCCTAGAAGCGCTTGACCACCTACAGATCCAGCTCCATTCAATTGCCAAACAGTTTTTGTTGATTTTATTAAAGCTTCAATCGATCTTTTTTCGTTAGGTAAAAAACATCCATATCCAACTGGTTTTTTAAATGGAATATTAATATACCTCCCATTATTTGGCATTGGGTGACCCCAGAACGGACCACTGTTGGGAAATAGTGAATTGAAATAATTTGCTACTTCAAATCTATTATTATTATTATTTGAACTATCTTTTACTCGTTCAAATAATTCGGTCCAAAAGTCAGACCATTTAACTAAACCAAGGTCATCAAAAAAGGCTTTTGGATAGCCAAAAGGAAAATCAAATCCTGCTAAAACTCTTCCATCTGACTCCTTTAACAATCTTTTGATAAGATCCAACGCATCAAGTCGAGTTCTAGGGTTAAAAAATGACAGCTCACATGTATTAGAAAGCCAAGCCAACCAAATGCTATCTGCACCTATCTTGGGCTTACTATTTGCCGACCAGTCAACAGCTAAATAATTATTAAAGATACTCATGGTTTTTTCTAAAAATAATCATTATCTCTCTTTCACGTTTTGGGTCAATGTGCACACTACATTTACATAAAGGTAATCTATCTACATGACTCAAAACCTCAGCTTAGATTTTTACTTCCTTGAGCTATGACCAATTAGGCAATTAAATATCGATTGTATTCTCTTTTTCCCAAACAGAGAAATGGGAAGAAAAAGAATTCCACTCTTTCATTTTTAGTTTAATATACGCATTAGAAAACTCATCACCCAAAGCCTTTTTAAGGTCTTTATTTTTATCAAATTCACGAATTGCATCCAGCATATTAAGCGGTAGCTTTGGGCCACCTCTAATTTTGTGCCCCTCTGCATACATATCTATATCATACCTTTTTCCAGGATCAGCATTTGTTCGAACACCATCTAAACCCGCTGCTAAAATCACTGCCTGAAGCAAATAAGGGTTTGCCGCCCCATCAGGTAAACGCAACTCAAAACGTCCAGGGCCAGGGACCCGAACCATATGAGTTCTATTATTTCCTGACCAAGTAACAGTATTGGGTGCCCAGGTTGCTCCCGACATCGTCCTTGGAGCATTAATTCGCTTATAGCTGTTAACGGTAGGGTTAGTTATCGCCGCCATTGCAGATGCATGTTTCATTATACCACCAAGAAAATTGATGCCTTTATCTGAAAGCCCTAAGTCTTTTTCTGAATCCGCAAATACATTCGTCTTAGATTTCTCTCCCGGAGCATCCCAAACAGAAATATGTGCATGACACCCATTTCCTGTCAAACCTTCGACTGGTTTTGGCATGAATGTTGCCTTTAATCCATGTTTTTCCGCTACAGATTTGGTCATAAGCTTAAAAAATGAGTGCTTATCAGCCGTAGCTAATACATCATCAAACTCCCAATTCATCTCAAATTGCCCATTCGCATCTTCATGATCATTTTGATAAGGTCCCCAGCCAAGCTCCAACATATAATCACAAATCTCAGCTATAACATCATATCGCCGCATTATTGCCTGTTGATCATAGCATGGCTTTGTGGCGGTATCATACTCATCCGAAATTTTATCACCTTCTGGCGTCAAAAGAAAAAACTCTGCTTCTATTCCTGTCTTGACATGCATTCCCTCTGAAGCTGCTGTTTTTATAAGTTTGTTCAAAACATTTCTTGGTGCTTGATCAACTGTTTCACCATCCATCATTAAATTTGCAGGAACCCAAGCCACGTCTCGCTTCCATGGGAGTTGAATAACTGCACTAGTGTCTGGAACAGCAAGCATATCAGGATGAGCCGGCGTAAGATCTAAGTAGGTTGAAAACCCAGCAAATCCAGCACCTTCATGTTGCATTGCACCTATTGCCTGAGCGGGAACAAGTTTAGCTCTTTGCCCCCCAAAAAGGTCAGTATAAGAAACCATAAAGTATTTTACATTTTTTTCTTTTGCGAATGCTGCTAAATCGATTGCCATCTATTCCCCCTTAAAATTTTTCAAAGTTAATTAATATGATACTAGTTAAAGAAATTCTCCTGTTTTTCCAGGCCACCACTCTGTCCCTGCCAATGGCACACGTGCCATAGCCGCCGCTTCCATTGTAATTGCACACAAATCCTCAGGCTCCAGATTATGTATATGATTTTTACCACAAGCGCGTGCAATTGTTTGAGCTTCCAGAGTTAAAACCTTTAAATAATTACTAAGCCTTCGGCCTCCCTCAATTGGGTCAAGGCGCAACATTAGATTTGGGTCTTGAGTTGTTATGCCAGCCGGATCTTTTCCCTCATGCCAATCATCATAAGCACCAGCTGTAGTACCCAGCTTTTGATACTCATCTTCCCATTTTGGATCGTTATCTCCGATTGCTATCAAGGCCGCTGTACCTATCGAAACTGCGTCGGCTCCTAGAGCAATTGCTTTTGCTACATCTGCTCCGTTTCGTATTCCTCCTGACACTACCAACTGCACATCTCGATGAACCCCTAGATCTTGGAGTGCTCTAACCGCCTCTCTGATACATGCGAGAGTAGGTAAACCGACATGTTCAATAAATACATCTTGAGTGGCGGCCGTCCCACCTTGCATTCCATCCAAGACTACTACATCAGCCCCAGCTTTCACAGCCAAGGCCGTATCGAAATAAGGACGAGCACCTGCTATTTTAAGATAGATTGGAACTTTCCATGACGTGATTTCTCTTAACTCTAGTATTTTTATTTCCAAATCATCAGGACCGGTCCAATCAGGGTGACGACAAGATGAACGCTGATCAATTCCCTTAGGCAAATTTCTCATTTGGGCCACACGATCACTAATTTTTTGTCCCAACAGCATACCTCCCCCACCAGGTTTTGCTCCTTGACCAACAACGATCTCTATCGCATCTGCTTTTCGAAGATCAACAGGATTCATCCCATATCGAGAGGGTAAATATTGGTAAACGAGTTTACTAGAATGCTCCCTCTCTTCCTCAGTCATTCCTCCATCTCCAGTCGTTGTCGAAGTCCCTGCTAATGTCGCACCTCTCCCTAGAGATTCTTTCGCATTACCCGATAAAGCGCCAAAACTCATTCCCGCTATTGTTATTGGAATATCTAATTCTAAAGGGTTTTTTGCAAATCTAGTTCCTAAAATGACCTTAGTTTCACACTTTTCTCGGTAACCCTCCAATGGGTATCGAGAGATTGACGCCCCAAGGAATAGTAAATCATCAAAATGAGGTACTTTACGTTTAGCTCCCCCTCCTCTGATATCATATATGCCAGTCGCGGCAGCTCGCCTAATTTCTGAATTTACAGAATTAGAAAATGTTGCCGATTGCACAGGTTCAGTGCGTGGAGATTCATTATTCTTATTGTCTTTCACTAGTATCCCCTTAGTATGCGTTATCGATATTAAAATTATATAGTTTTCTTGCCGAACCGTAACGCCTGAATTCCTCTGCCTTAACTTTTGATCCCGACGTCGCAAGCAGATTACTGAGGATATCTAAATGTTCTTTCCTCATCTCTTTTTCTATACAATCTGCACCTAAAGATTTTACTGACCCCCTTACAAACAATCTGGCTTCATAAAGAGAATCTCCCAAAGCATCTCCAGCATCTCCACAAATCACCAAGTTCCCAGACTGTGCCATGAATGCACTCATATGACCAACATCTCCAAAAACCACTATATCTATACCCTTCATCGATATCCCACAGCGTGACGAAGCATTACCTTTTATAACTAACAAACCTCCATGCCCAGTCGCTCCAGCGTACTGGCTAGCATCTCCCTCAACTGTAACAGTACCCGACATCATATTTTCAGCAACGCCAGGACCAACAGAACCATCCACAGTAATGTGTGCTTTCTGATTCATTCCTCCCAAGTAATACCCTGTTGAACCGATCACCCGGACTTCCATTGGTGTGTCTAAGCCTACAGCTATTGCGTGTTTTCCTCTTGGATTTTGAACTTCCCAATTAACTTTATTGATATCAGATTTTTGTTCATGAAGAGTAGCGTTTAACTCTCTGAGAGAATTACTTTCTAAATCAAAAACTTTCATTCTAGTGACTCCAAAAATAAACAGTTGCAGGTTCTGGTTCCCAAACCTTCGCATTTTCGATCTCAGGTAAATCAACTAACGCTCGATACTCCGAACCAAAAGCAACATATTGATCTGTCTCAGCCATAATCGCAGGTTTACAAGCTATTGGGTCTCGAACAACCCCAAAACCATCCTTAGTTCCTACAACAAAAGTAAAAAAGCCATCAAGGTCCTTTAAACAACTTTCCAGTGCTTCCTCCAAAGAACTACCTTGTTGCATTTTATAAGATAAATAAGCAGCGCCAACCTCTGTGTCATTTTCTGTCTCAATTAATACACCCTGTCTTTTAAGTTTTCTTCTAAGAGAATTATGGTTAGACAGCGACCCATTATGCACCAAACATTGGTCTTGGCCCGTAGAGAATGGGTGCGCACCCATAGTTGTTACAGCGGACTCTGTTGCCATTCGCGTGTGACCAATTCCATGACTTCCAGACATTTTTGAAATCGAGAAACGATCAACAACTTCTCTTGGAAGTCCAACTTCTTTATAAATCTCTACTTTTTCTCCAACACTCATGACCCTCACAGCAGGGCAAAGTTTAGCTAAAGCTTGACGGGCCAGAGTTATTTTCTCTCCAGACAACTTTATAACAGCGTGTGTATCTTTAACTTCAACAGAAACAGATGATTCTATCATTGCCGAGAGATTATCTTTAATTAATCTAAATTCAACTTCAGGATTACCAGACTGCACCGTCAACTTAAAATCTTTGTTTGAAGTAGAATCATAAATTGCAATTCCAGCACTATCGGGTCCCCTTTCAGTCATAGTTATAAGCATGTTTGTAAGCATTAGTCCCAAACTTGGCATCAAGGATTGATCCTTAAGAAACAGCCCAACTATTCCACACATAATTTATTTTCCTCGACTAATTTGACCTGACTTCGTAATACCAAGACTTATCCGAGTTCACAATATCACCAATGATAAAAGCACTCTCTGATAAAAAGGGCCTGGGAGTGATTTGGCTCTAAAGCTATAAGCCTTAATATTTAATTTAGTGACATCTAAACTTAAGATGCTCTCTGTGAAGTAATCTAAACTCCTCAAATAACAGACCTTTTCCTTCACACTAAGAACACTTATAGTATTAGGATGACTATTAAAAACAAACATGTAGCGGATATTTACCTAAATATCAGTCACTTCATCGACCATTTTATTATGCTTATTTTTGCAAAAGCAGCATACGATGCCGGAAGGGAGTTTGGCCTAGGTTACGAAGAAATAATTGTTTTTGGTGTCTTAGGTTTCATTCTTTTTGGTGCGGCTGCGCCAATAGCGTCAATATTAGCTAATAAATACTCACGATCAGTAATGATGGTCATCTTCCACTTTGGCATCGGAATTTCAGCTATAATTTGCAGTTTTGCCAGCACTCCTTGGGAATTATCAATAGGCTTGGGCCTAATTGGAGTTTTTGCAGCAATATTCCATCCTGTGGGAATTGCTATGCTGCTAAAAAATAGTAAAAAATTAGGTTATCGATTAGGAATAAATGGGGTTTTTGGAAATATGGGTGTGGCCGCAGCACCTCTAATAACTGGGTTTTTACTACTAATATCAGATTGGAAACTTTCTTTTATATTACCAGGAATTGCATGTATTTTATACGGAGTTATCTTTCTACTAGCATTAAGGGATGAACCGAAAGCTGTTCAAACAGAAAAAACAAATGAACGCGACGATGTGTTTGCACCTCAATGGCGTCGAGCTCTATTGGCTCTTGCTTTAACAACTACGAGTGGTGGGTTCATCTTCGGTGCAATGACGTTTATTATTCCTAGGTACTTTGAACTTCAATTAACAGGAATAACTAGTTCAGTTGCGGTTACTGGCCTTATAGCCTCAATGGTTTATGCAATAGCGGGGTTTACGCAAATAGGGGCTGGGTTATTAATTGACCGCTTTCCCGCAAAGCCAATTTTATTTGTTATTGGGGTTGGACAAGTAATATTCATATTTCTTGCCTCAACAGTCTCTGACCTTCAATTATTTTTTGTAACATTAGTAGCAACTAGCTTTGTTTTTGGTCAAATACCTATAATCGATACTATTATGTCTAGATATATTCCTGATAAGGCACGAGGAAATGTTTTAAGTGTGAAGTTCGCTTTAAACTTGGGCGCAGGCGCAAGTGTCCTGCCCATTTCTAGCTTAATGCTTAAAAATGGTTATGATTTATCGAGCTTATTCACGGTTATGAGTTTTATGGCTATGTTTGTAGTTCTTGCATCGCTGATCCTACCTTCCGGGCAAAGAACTCAATAATGATAAAAACTTATACTATTGCTAGTGGGTCCATACTACTTTTCGGTTAGTGTCAAAGTTTTCAGCATAGCCCCCGCTTCGTATTATAGGTTTCCTTTTTTTAGGATCTACAATTATAGCTTCTATGTCATGCTTATTAGCATATTTTACTGCTGATTCTTTATCTGGAAAACTTAACTTTACTTGAGCCTGCATCTCGCCAGATGATGTCCAACCCATTAGAGGATCAATTTTACTGGACATTTCAGGGTTAAACTCTAAAACCCAGCCGTGAGACTTAGCATTGCCGGACTGGGTAGCTGGTCTACTTGGTTGAAAAATTCTAGCACTCATGCCTTGTCTCCATTGATGACATCTTTATATCTAAAAAATTAAGGCTATTTGCAAGAGGGCAAAGTAACTAAAAGTAATTTAAAAGGAAAAGATCTTACTTATGCATAATAACTCTCCAATAAATATCCCCTTAATAACGCAATCGCCAATGGAGCTTACAAAAAGAGAAAAGCTCGAGGGTGGACAATCTTTTGTATTGGAAACCTCCTTTGATGCAGCAGGAGATCAACCAGATGCAATAAAAGAGTTAATAAAAGGGTTAATTGATGGAGAACAAAATCAGGTACTATTAGGAGCAACAGGTACTGGTAAAACTTTTACAATGGCTAAAGTTATTGAAGAAACACAACGGCCAGCAATTATTCTAGCACCTAATAAAACATTAGCAGCCCAACTTTATGGAGAATTTAAAAATTTTTTTCCAAGCAACGCAGTAGAGTACTTCGTCTCCTATTACGATTATTATCAACCCGAAGCCTATGTTGCTCGGTCAGACACTTACATTGAGAAAGAAAGCCAAATAAATGAACAAATTGATCGAATGAGGCATTCTGCAACTCGTTCTTTATTAGAGCGAGATGATGTAATAATTGTTGCATCAGTCAGTTGTATTTACGGAATCGGTTCTGTAGAAACCTACGGTGCAATGACGCAAGACTTATTTTTAGGGCAAGCTTACGATCAAAGAAAGGTGATGTCCGACCTCGTCGCACAACAATATAAACGGAATGATCAAGCTTTTCAAAGAGGAAGTTTTAGAGTGCGTGGGGACTCTTTAGAAGTTTGGCCTGCGCACCTAGAGGACCGCTCATGGCGAATGTCTTTTTTTGGAGAGGAACTTGAATCTATTACTGAATTTGATCCACTTACAGGAAAAAAAACAGATTCATTTGAGAGAATACGTTTGTACGCAAATTCACATTACGTAACTCCTCGACCAACAATGAAGCAAGCAATAACAGGCATTAAAAATGAATTAAAAGTTCGGCTAGACCAATTAAGTAAAGAAAGTAAATTGTTGGAACTACAACGTTTAGAGCAACGAACTAATTTTGACCTTGAGATGCTTGAAGCAACTGGCGTGTGTAGTGGTATTGAAAATTACTCTCGTTATTTGACAGGCAGAGCACCAGGTGAACCACCGCCTACATTATTTGAATTTATGCCCGATAACGCAATTGTATTTGCTGATGAGTCTCATGTCTCAGTTCCACAAATTAATGGAATGTATAAAGGAGACTTTAGACGGAAATCTACACTTGCTGAGCATGGCTTTCGACTGCCATCATGCATGGATAATAGACCACTAAAGTTTGAAGAATGGGACGGGATGAGGCCACAATCTGTTTTTGTTTCTGCTACCCCAGCAGGATGGGAGCTTGAGCAAACTGGTGGAGCTTTCATTGAACAAGTCATCAGACCAACTGGCCTGCTAGATCCCATAATCGAAATTCGTCCAGCTACATCTCAAGTCGACGATATACTAGATGAAGTTCGCAAGGTCTCTGCGGATGGTTATCGCACTCTAATTACAACTCTCACAAAAAGGATGGCAGAGGACCTTACTGAATATTTGCATGAGCAAGGTATAAAAGTGCGGTACATGCACTCTGAAATAGATACTATTGAACGCATCGAAATTCTTCGTGACCTACGGCTTGGCGCTTTTGATGTATTAATAGGAATTAACCTTCTAAGAGAAGGCCTAGATATACCTGAGTGTCGTTTCGTAGGGATACTAGATGCAGACAAGGAAGGGTTCTTGCGATCTGAAACCTCATTAATTCAAACAATCGGTCGAGCAGCTCGAAATGAAGAAGGAAAGGTAATTATGTACGCTGACAGAATTACTGGTTCAATGGAACGCGCAATTTCTGAAACTGATCGCAGACGAACCAAACAAATCGCATACAACTCGCTGCACAATATAAAACCAGAAACAATTAAAAAGAACGTCGAAGATATTCTATCTGGCCTTTATAAGGGAGATGTTGATTTAAACCGTGTTACAGCTAAAATTGATAAATCAGTTTCAGGCGCAAATCTAAAAGCTGTCCTTAAAGGACTACGAGAAGACATGCTTAAGGCCGCAGGGAACCTTGAGTTTGAAGAGGCGGCACGAGTGAGAGACGAAATACAACGGTTAGAAACGGTCGAACTTACCATAGCAGAAGATCCATTAGCGCGACAGTTCAATGTAGAAAATGCCCTCGAAAAAGTGAAAACCATGGCCGGACGTTCTACTGCAGGTCGGCCTGGACAGCGTGGAGGAGTTAAACGAAAGAAACGGTAGGTTTACGCTCCTATAGCTGGTGTGGTCACTAAGTGCACACCAGCTATTTTCCAACCATCCGAGAACTTAACCATAGCATATTCTAATAAGAAGGGGTTTCCTTTGAAATCTCGTACAAATACTGTTTGAATGACGTAGTCACCTTCTAACCTAACTTCCATAAATTTTACAGAATTATTTCGCCAAACCATCGGGTAACCTTTTTTTACCATTTTCCCAAAATTCTTTGAACTTTTAAAAATTGTTTTTATATTCGGGGATGCAAAGGTAAAGGCCTTATCAAAATCATCTTCCAAAAATGCTGTCATCTGACCATTAATTGTGTTTACAATTCCTGGAATATGTTTGGTTTCCGCATGTACATTGGCACTACTCAAAAAAATAAATACAAGACTTACTAAAAAATTTCTCATTACTAACCTCCCATGTGGATTACTTTGTCCCAATTAACGCCAATACTACTCTACTAGCTCTCCGTTAACCGCTTTGTTTATTAATTTTATCGTTTCGTTAACACCATAAAGTGCTATAAAACCCCCAAATCTTGGGCCCTGAGATGCTCCCAGTAATACTTCATATATAGCTGTAAACCAATTCCTTAAAGGATCAAACCTGTCCCTTCCGCACGCGTATACTTCTCCCTGCAATCCTTCTGGATCAAGATCACCAGTCCACGCTTTAAGGCGCGTTTCTAAATCTTGAAAAGCAAGTATTTCTAAATCAGTGGCTAAACGATATTTTTTATGAGGTTTAACAAAATCGTTGTAATAACGGATCGCACATTCTATCGCCCTATCAAGGTCAGGGTGTGTTTCAGGACTAGTGTTCAGGGCATAACGCTTTACAAACCCCCATAAGTGATCGGTTTCAGAGGCACCAGAAACAGAAGTTAGGTTTAATAACATTGAAAAAGGAATTGGCAAATTTGGTGCGGGTGCTTCCTGGCCGTGAATATGAAAAATTGGGTTTGATAATTTCTGGGGTATCTCTTGCTCTTGATATGCCCGCAGTTGCTGATAATATTCATCTGTCATCTTAGGAATAACATCAAAATATAAGCGTTTTGCTGTTTTTGGTTTCTGATACATAAAGTACTGTAAGCTTTCTGGAGATGAGTACGAAAGCCAATCCTCCATAGACAGTCCATTCCCTTTTGATTTAGAAATTTTTTGACCATTCTCATCGTTAAATAGCTCGTAAGATAAGCTTTCTGGTGGCGCTTTTCCCAGAGCCCTACAAATCTTTGACGACTGAGAGACCGATTCAATCAGGTCTTTTCCTGACATTTCATAATCGACACCCAGAGACATCCATCGCATAGCCCAGTCAGGCTTCCACTGCATTTTCACGTTTCCACCCGTAACTGATATTTCTATTTTCTCACCATCGGGTTCTTGATAGACAATTGTGCCCTTTGAAGGATTTCGTTCTAAAGTAGGAACTTGTAAAACATGCCCAGTCTTTGGGCTTATAGGTAAAAAACAGGAGTAGGTTGCTCTACGTTCCTCTCCAAGAGTTGGTAACATTATTGCTTGAATTTTATCAAAACGTTCCAAAGCAATTTGCAAAGCGTCGTCAAATTTCCCAGAAGTGTAATAATCAGTAGATGAAGCAAACTCATACTCAAACCCAAAGGAATCTAAAAACTCTTTGAGGGTGGAGTTATTATGATCTGCAAAACTTTTATGTGTACCAAATGGATCTCTAACCTTAGTGAGTGGTAGATTCAGGTCTGCGACGAGTTCCTCTTGAAGTGGAACATTATTTGGAACCTTTCGAAAGCCGTCCATATCGTCTGAGAAACATAAAAGTTTGGAGGGTATATCACTAATAATATCAAATGCATGTTTGACCATTGTTGTACGTGACACCTCACCAAAAGTACCAATATGCGGCAAACCACTTGGCCCATAACCTGTTTGAAATAGTACGTAACCTTTATCAGGATAAGAGTTTTTATATCGTTTTAAAACTCTGCGAGCCTCTTCAAATGGCCAGGCCTTAGAATTAACTCCCTCTTCCCTCAGATTAAACATTATATTTCCAAATTTGTTAAAATATTGATATATTACTAAGAACTAGTTAAGTATTGTGCTAAGTCAACCGGGTCAATGTTTCGTATTGCGACATTTTAGATTGAGATTTTAATGGACAACAAACTAAACATACTTTCACCTCAGGACTCATTAGTTGCAATCATGATTGCAATATCAATTTCAGACGAAAACATTAGAACCTCTGAACTAATTACAATTCAACAGGTTGTTAATCATTTACCTATTTTTTCTGAATATGACCCTCAAACAATTAGACTGGTCGCTGAAATAACATTTGGATTATTCGAGGAAGAAGATGGTCTAGACTCTTTCTTTAAGCTAATAAAACAATCACTGCCTGATAGATTATACGAAACTGCATATGCGCTTGCCTGCGACGTCGCGGCAGCAGACGGAAAATTAGAACAACCTGAGCTACGGTTACTTGAAGAAATCAGGTACGAATTGAATATTGATAGGTTAAATGCTGTGGCTATTGAAGTGGGGGCCAGAGCGCGTCACGCCACCCTCTAAAATTTATTATTTAAAACCTGCACCATCGATTAATTAATAACCTTTGAAAGTATCGCGCACTATTCATCCAGGAAGTAGAGCCTCGCGGGTTTTCCTTTTGATGATTTTCTAAATTACGTCTCTTTCTCATATCGGAAACAAATATAGCAAATGCTAAGTTCCTCCCTTTTGTATTGTCAATATATCCAGCTAAGGCACTAACATAATGTAAAGTTCCTGTTTTCCCAACAATCTTAATATCGTCCCCAAATATTTTCTGACCTTTTTTTCTTCTATATGGTATTTTTTTTAGTAGCGGCTTAATTAATAGTTGCATTCTGCTGTCACGTAAAATGTTTACCATTGAATCAGCACTGATGGTCGATTGATCATTTAACCCAGAATGATCAACCAAACTCACACCATTCAATGAACACCTTTCTTCTAACCATCGTACCATTTGAAGTGATGATGCATCTAGACTGCTGATTGGTCTAAAGTTAGAGGATGCCGTGACACCGAGTATCTCAGCAGTTAAATTAGTTGAATGCTTGAGCATACTTTTTGTCATACCTCTAAGAGTTTCACTTTCGTGAGAAACTAAAATTTTCCCTTTAGGCTTTGAGTAAATGACCGTTGGGGCGGGTAAATCAATACCGGCATCTATAGCTAACTTTTGGAACACCTGTCCTGCATATAGTGTTGGATTCCTTACCGGCAGCCATCGCCCACCTGTTTGCCCTAACGAGGATCTCGCAACAGTCCAACTTTCATTGTTCTGTAGTTTTTTATATTCAAAAACTGGTGAAGTTCGGTCAGAAAGTTTAACCTTGATACCGTCTATACTTGGCCTTGCCTTTAACCCTCTAGCCTCTAAAGTGAGAGAGTACCCCGCTTGCTTACGCTTCCATTCTAAAAAAATTCTATTAAAATTTAAATTTAATCCAGATATAGAGGGATTATAACTGAGATGGCTTGGCTGATCAGGGTCAATACTATTAATTGAAGGCCAGTCACTGCTATAAACCTTAAAATCACCCGTCAAGTTTTTTAAGTTAGAGTCACTCAATAGTTTACAAAGATCGTACAGAGCATCAGTGTCTAGCATTGGGTCCCCCCCTCCAACTAAAATAAGATCACCTTCTAAAGTTCCATTATTAATGGGGCCATTTATCATTAAACGAGTTTGAAAACTAAATTCTGGACCAAGTATATCAAGTGCATAGAAACCGGTTATAGCTTTCATTACGCTCGCTGGAGGGAGAGACCTCAAGGGGTTAAGGTTTTCCAGCTCTTCACCGGTATCTGTATCACATACAACAAACGTAATATCACTTCCTACTGGCGCAAACTTTAATAACTCCCTGATCTCTCTACCAGACCGGTTAACAACAAAGTTTGGTCTCAGAATAGGCTTAGGGGTGCCAAGCAACCTATCGGGAAGCCCAATGCTCGCCACAGTCGCCAGTAAAAAAGATATTGTATGTCGTCTGGAAACTTTAATCATAGAATATTACTTTAATTTTTATTAATAAGTGAGTGCTTCACTAATCTTATTTGGGATGAAGAAATATGATTCAAATGAGTATTAATATAGCACCAGACTGGTGGTTCCATAAGTGCCAAAAGTTTACTGTGTGCCCCAGGTATCTTTTTATTCTTAAAACTCTCTGTCATTTTATTTTTACGTGTAGCATAATTATTTCCAGGTCGATCCACCACCCCTATAGGCACCTCCCTCATAATCTTTTTCCAATTTTTCCACAAATTAAATGTTGGTATATTATCAGCCCCCATCAACCAAACAAAGGAAACCCTAGGATATAATCTCTTAAGTTTTAAAATAGTATCTGAAGTATACTGAGTCGAAAGTTGAATTTCTAAATCTGTTACTACAACTCTTGGGTGACTTAATAAAAGGTTTGCTTCTTTTATACGATCACCCACCAGGTCTGGATTTCTTTCTTTAAGTGGATTTTTGGGTGAAATTAACCACCACACTCTATCTAATTTGAAACGTTTAAGAGCTTCTTTTGTTATATGAACATGGCCTTCATGTGCTGGATCAAAAGAACCACCCAGTAGGCCAATTCTCTGACCTGGAGTTGCATATGGAAAATTATATCTCACAAACTCTTTTAACTCAGCTTTCTAAGCATTGCCACCAATCAAAGCCTTCGTTACATCATATGTTAAAAATATAGGAGAAAAATATGTCAGCTTATCAATACGTTTATCACATGGACGGAGTGTCTAAAACTTACCCTGGAGGAAAAAAGTGTTTTGAAAATATACACTTGTCTTTTTTACCAGGCGTAAAAATTGGAGTTGTTGGCGTAAATGGGTCTGGAAAGTCAACACTAATGAAGATTATGGCTGGCTTAGATAAAGATTTTACAGGTGAAGCTTGGGCAGCAAAAGGTGCACGGGTGGGGTATTTACCCCAAGAACCATTCCTAGATGAAAGTTTGGATGTTCGCGGAAATGTAATGCTAGGCGTAAAAGATAAAAAAGAGATCTTAGATAAATATAATGAACTTGCTATGAATTACTCTGAAGAAACAGCAGACGAAATGGCGAAATTACAAGACGAAATTGATACTCAAAACCTATGGGATCTAGACTCACAAATAGATATTGCCTTGGAGGCACTAAGGTGCCCCGCCGATGATGCCAAAGTAGAAACTTTATCCGGGGGAGAGAAAAGGCGAGTGGCTTTATGCAAACTCTTACTTGAAGAGCCAGAAATGTTGCTACTCGATGAGCCCACCAATCACTTAGATGCTGAAACTATTTCTTGGCTACAAAAACATCTTATTGATTACAAAGGTACTTGTTTAATAGTTACTCACGACCGTTATTTTTTAGATGACATTACAAGTTGGATACTTGAACTAGATCGGGGCCGTGGAATACCCTGTGAGGGAAATTACTCAGCTTGGCTTGAACAAAAAGCAAAGCGACTTGAGCACGAAGCTAAAGGTGATAAAACAAAACAAAAAACACTAGAGCGAGAACTAGAGTGGATCAGAGCAGGAGCAAAAGCTCGACAAGCAAAACAAAAAGCACGAATAAATGCGTATGAGGAGATGGCAAACCAATCTGAAAGAGAGAAACTAGGGCGTGCTCAAATAATTATTCCAAATGGGGCTCGTTTAGGCTCAAAAGTAATTGAGGTAGAAAATCTGTCCAAGGCATATGGAGAAAAGCTGTTAATTGAAAACCTAAGTTTTTCATTACCACCTGGAGGGATTGTCGGCGTCATAGGTCCCAATGGAGCTGGTAAGTCTACTTTATTTAGAATGTTAACTTCTCAAGAGACACCAGACTCTGGAGACTTAAGTTACGGCGATACAGTTGATCTCTCTTATGTAGATCAATCTAGAGACTCTTTAAAAGCTGAGAAAACAGTCTGGGAAGAGATTTCTGGGGGCTCAGAAATTATTGAGCTTGGCGACGCACAGATGAATTCTAGAGGATATTGTTCCTCTTTTAACTTTAAGGGTGGCGACCAACAAAAGAAAGTGGGGCTTCTCTCAGGTGGAGAGAGAAATCGAGTTCATATGGCCAAACTACTAAGAGCTGGCGGCAATGTACTTCTACTCGACGAACCAACCAATGACTTAGATGTTGAGACCCTACGCGCATTAGAAGATGCTCTTGAGAATTTTGCTGGTTGCGCAGTCATAATAAGCCATGACAGGTTTTTCTTAGATCGTTTATGTACTCATATATTGGCCTTTGAAGGTGATGCACATGTTGAGTGGTTCGAAGGAAATTTTGAGTCATACGAAGAAGACAAAATAAGACGGTTAGGACCAGATTCGATAGAACCAAAAAGAATAAAATATAAGAAATTTACTCGTTAATTAAGTAAATATGGCATTTAGAATAAAGCTTTACTCCGTCCTCTTCTTTTTCAAGGTGTACATATTTCTTTAACTCGATTGCAAATACTTAAAACTGTTTTGCCAGTTTTAGTATCTGATATTCTTACAAACTTTAACTTTAAGGTTTACTTGAAATAAAACAACTGGGTTCCAGCTCCCTACCTTAGCCCAGCACAAAATCTATTCATTAACCGTTAAATACTAATGCAGAATCACGTGTTATATTAATCAATTATTTAATAAATTTTAGTTAATATTAAATCTTCTTTTTGTCATCTATAATTTTTAAATGAGCCATACCACTTTCTCCCATAGGTGTACTTGCAAAAGGTCCCCCATGACACATCTGAGCTAAATCCTGTGGATCAGCAAGCGGTGCATTGGCAAGAACTTCACTAGCAAAAACTTCCGCATTATCTTTAGGCCGATAACCTAAATAAGTTGCAGCTGAATTATCTACAACCGCTCGATCATTATTGGATATGCCATAAGAAATTGTAAAACCTACTGTAGGAGTATCGATTGCTCGAGTTACTAATTGAATCAAGTCATCGTAGGATAACCAAGTGCTAAGAGAGCGCGGACTCACAACTGCGGCTGCTGAATAAATTCGTAAACATACTGATTCTACACCTGATTTTTCCCAGTACATTCTGCCTAGATCTTCTGTAAAACACTTTGCAAGACCATAAAATCCATCCGGTCGATGTGGTACATCAACTCCAATAAATTGATTCTTTGGGTACATCCCAACTGCATGAATCGAAGAGGCATACACTACTCTCTTCACACCAAATTTTCTTGCTGATTCCCACACATTATAAGATCCAACAAAGTTTGGCCCCCAAAGTTCTTCAAATGGCCCCTCGTCAACAATAGCGCCAAAATGTATAACCATATCCGCACCTTCTATTAAAGGTCCTATTTCTGACATCTGTGCAAGATCTGCTTTCACAAAACTTTCATTTTCATAAAGTGAACCTATATCCTCTGAAATATCTGTACTCAAAAGAGTAGCCGCCATCTTCGATAATGGTTCTCTTAAATACGATCCCAGTCGGCCAGCAGCGCCAGTTAAAACAATCTTTTTCATATTATTGCCCTTTCAATAAATGGTTTATTTTCAATAACTCTGTTAAAGTGAAGTGGAGTAAGGTCCAAGCCCCTATATTCTCCATAAATAATTAAGTCAGCAATACCTCTACCAACTGCTGGACTTTGCTGAAGACCATGTCCAGAAAATCCGTTAGCGAATATAAAATTTGAAACCTTAGGGTGGGGGCCTAAGATAGCATTTTGATCGAAAAGGTTATACGAATAATGACCTACCCAAGAATTTATGACCTTTAAAGAGTCAAATTGCGGTATTCTATGAAACAAAGCAGGCCAAATTTTATTTTCCCAAATGTCATGATCTAATTCAAAATCATCACAATCTACCGCATAATCGTCATCTGGCGGACAGCCTGCAACATAATATTTCCCATCACTGCGAACATGAACGCCAGATGGGTCAATCGTTAAGGGTAGAGGTTGATCAAGTGGATTTTCTGCATCAAAAACAAAGCTATAACGTCTTCGCGCCTCTACTGGTAAAACAACTCCTATCATTTGAGAAATATTAGCAGCTCTAGTTCCACTGGCATTAACCAAAACTCCACATTCAATTGTTTTGCCAGACAATAAATGTACTCTTTTTGCCAAACTGCGCTGCTCATCGGTATCTATATCTATGACTTCGTCATTAATTACCGTAACACCTAACTCTTTGTTCTTTTTTTGCCACCAATTAAAGATTGTTGCACCATCAAAGTAACCTTCATTAAGTGTATTATGACTTCCACAAACAACATCACTAACATTATAGAATGGATAGTCAGACTTTATTTCGTCTGGTGACATTATCCTTGTTCCAGCACCTAAGCCCACTTGCATGGCTTGATCTTGCATAAAAACTTTTTCAGAAGTTTTTGAGCTTGAAAGATACAAATAACCAAAATCCTGTAGTAGTATATTTGGAGCAGCATCATCTTGAATAAATTTCTTAAAATCTCTTATAAATTCGGCACCATACTGTGAAATTTTTACATTTAGTTCATTTGAGTATTGCTGCCTTATACAACTATTACTTCTTGAAGTTGACGCAAATTCAAATGTTAAGTCTTTCTCAATTATGCAGATCGTACCGTTAAAATCCTCATTTGCACTTAAAAACCAGGCGATCGCAGAGCCAATCATAGCTCCACCAATTATTACAACATCATATTTTTCGCTATCATAAGCCATTAGATTGTTGACCCAAGCGTATGGCATCCTCAATTAAAGTAATCTCTTCTAAAGTTAAATCATAATATCGTTTTGAGTTTTCAACACTTACATAACCTAAAACGACATCTCTGATAATTGCCTGTCGATCTCTATCCAATGGGTAACCATAACCAGCACCACCCGGAAGAGACATTTGCACCCTTCTACCCTCTTCAACTAATTGAATACCCTTCCCACGCATTTTAGTACCATCGTCCTTACAAACAACTGTGGCTCCACCAGGCTTTCCACCTTTTCGACCTTGAGCAGGGTGAAAAACACGATCAAACATAAGGGAAACATCAAACTCATAGCCGTCGTACGACCCAATCTCTATAAACTGACCTAGGCCACCCCTAAATTTCCCAGCACCCCCACTGTCAGGCCTAAGTTCTTTTCTCCATATTATTACTGGCCCAGTATGCTCTGTTGCTTCTATTGGCATTGTCATAACCCCAGAAGGGAAAGCCGTCGCGTTCATGCCATCTAGTTGGGGTCTTGCACCAGAGCCACCTGAATTAAACATCAGGACCTCTGCTCGTTTTCTCTTAATCGATACAGTGTCATTTTGAATTGGGCGCAATGAAACCTGAAAGTTACAAAGCGAACCCGCACCCTCAGAGGGAACAGTATCAGGTAATATCTTATCAAGCGCTGAATAAACAGTATCTGGAATTAAATGACCTATGACATGGCGTAGAGCTACAGGAGCTGGATGTTTAGCGTTCAGTATAGAGCCTTCTGGTGCAGAAATTTTAAACGGCGCCAGTGAAGCGGCATTATTAGGAATTTCTGGCGCAATAGCACATTTTAATGCGTAACAAGCATAGGCTTTTGTATAGACTAGTGGAACATTAATTCCCTTCTTATCTACTCCAGAAGTTCCGTCGAAATCACATAATATCTTATCTTTTACAACAGAAAGCTTAACCTTTAAATCAATGTAGTTTTGATAACCGTCAATCTGCATAAACCCATTCTCAATCTTTCGAGGCAGAGTATTTATCTTCTCTAAAGTTGCAGACTTTGAGTTTTCGAAAATAAAATCACTAACTCCCTCTAGCTCAGAAAGTTCAAATTCATCCATCATTTCAATCAGGCGACGATGTCCAATTTCATTACAAGTTCCTAATGCAAAAATATCTCCCACTACCTGATCAGGTTCTCTTACATTACCTCTCACAATTGCTATTAAAGTCTGATTAACCTCCCCCTTATCTACAAATTTCATAATAGGAAGATATAGACCTTCCTCATAAACTGAGTTTGCATCTGCCCCAAACCCTCGACCACCAATATCCACAATATGAGCTGTACAAGCAAAAAAACCAACTAAATGGCCCTCAAAAAAAGATGGCGTTACAACCGTGATATCATGTAGGTGCCCTGTTCCCTCCCAAGGATCATTAGTTATATATATATCTCCCTCAAACATATTAACTGCTTGAATGCGGCGTATAAAATGTGCGACGGAGTCCGCCATAGCATTCACATGACCAGGAGTTCCCGTAACAGCCTGAGCTATCATTTCTCCTTTACGGTTATAGACACCCGCAGACAGGTCTCCTGCTTCCCTAACAGACGTAGAAAAAGCCGTTCTAACTAAAGCCTGAGCTTGCTCTTCAACTATAGAAATCAGACGATTCCACATTACTTGAAAAGAGACCTTTGATGTCATTGACCCAACCTCTTAACAACTATGCTACCATCTTCCCTTCCTTCTGATATAAAATTTGTTGGAATTATAATTGTTGTTTCATCCTCAACCAACACAGCTGGCCCAGTAAAATAATTAGAGCTATTCATCACTTTTCGGTCAGCTATTTTTGCCTCGGTAAATTTTCCTAAGGCTGGGTCAAATACATCACGAAAGCTGGTACTTTCCAGCTCAGTTTTTGATTTGTTGGAAACAAAAGTAGAATCAGGATAATCTAAAACTGTATTCGTCACAGCATTTACTGACCAAACAGTAATCTCAACATCTAACCCTTGCACTAAGCGACCAAATAGAGATTTGTATTGTAGTTCGAATGCTTCTTGAAACTTATTTTTGGTAGGGGCAACCATTTGAATGTTATCAATAATCACAGGTATCTCCCAACCCTGCCCAGAATATCGCATATAAGCTTTCGCCTCGATGACTATTTTTTCTTCAGTGCCGCATTTTTTTACGAAGCTTGTAGATTCATTGGTTAACTCTCCTAAAATCTTTAAAACAATTTCTTGATCAAACTTCCCTAGTGGCATAAAAACACTTTTGGTTGCTTCAAAGCTAAATGGAGCACGTAAGAAACCGATAGCTGAACCCACACCCGCTCCCGGAGGAACAATAAACTTTTTGATGCCTAACTTTTGACACAATCTAGCGGCATGTAAGGGAGCAGCACCACCAAAAGCAATCATTGTGAATTCTGCTAAATCCTCACCATTTTCTACAGCATGCATTCTTGCAGCGTTTGCCATATTTTCGTCTACAACCTCGGAAACACCGAACGCACTTTCAATGGGCTCCATAGAAAGTGCTTCTCCAATTTCCTTTCCCAATGCAACTTTTGATTTTTCTACGTTAAGATTTATGGACCCTCCAGCAAAATTATCACCATCCAAACGACCTAGTAATAAATCAGCATCCGTAACAGCCGGTCTATTTCCACCAAGATCATAGCAAGCGGGGCCTGGTTTCGACCCCGCACTTTCTGGTCCAACTCGGATTTGATTCATCGAGTCGATATTTGCTAATGACCCACCACCTGCCCCAATCTCAACCATGTCAATTACAGGTATCGAAATTGGCATTCCTGATCCTTTTTTAAATCGATACGTCCTGGCTACTTCAAATACCCTAGCAGTCTTTGGCGATTTATCCTTAATCAAACAAATTTTTGCCGTGGTTCCCCCCATATCAAAAGAAAGAACCTTATCAAGACCATGTTTTTCAGCAATTTTTGCTGCAAAAATCGCTCCACCAGCTGGCCCACTTTCAATTAGGCGGACTGGAAATTCGGTAGCACTATCAAGGGAAATAATCCCTCCCCCAGAATGCATCAAAAATACTGGACAATTAATTTCTTGTTCTAACAACCGGCTTGTCAAACGATCTAAATAGCTCTTCATCATAGGCTTCACGAAAGCATTAGCACAAACAGTATTGAAACGTTCATACTCTCGCATTTGTGGTGACACCGCCGATGATAACGACACACTTACATGCGGAAGTCTCTCTTTTAAAGATTTCTCTAACATACGCTCGTGGCTTGGGTTTAAGTAAGAGTGGATAAAGCCAACTGCTACACTTTCAAAATTTGCCACTTGAATTACATCAATCAATTGATCAACGTCTTCTTGCCTTAATTCTTTTAGAATACTTCCTTTTGAATCAACTCTCTCGTTTAATGTATATCGACAGTTTCTGGGAACTAGTGGTGTCGGTAAAACTAAGTTTAAATCATATTGTTCAAAACGACTTTCCGTACGCATTTCGATTACATCTCGAAAACCCTCTGTCGTAATCAAAGCTATTTTAGCTCCACGCCTTTCAATCAAAGAGTTCGTAGCTAAAGTAGTACCATGGATTATCTGCTCTATGTCACTAGGAAGTATACCAGACTTCTGACAAACGCCTTTGACACCCTCTATTATAGCATCTTCTGGAATGTCAAAAGTAGTTAACACTTTATTGGAGTATAGTTTTCCTTGATGCTCTAAAACAACGTCAGTAAACGTGCCGCCTATGTCTACGCCTAATCTAGATCTTTTTTTCATAATGAGAACTCTTAATGAGAAATTTTAATAAGTAAATACTTCGTATTGATAGTTAACATTTGCTTTTATTATCGGGACTAAATTTCTTAAGATACTTACACCTTTTATTAAAACAACAATTCTAACTTGACACAAAACAACTAACACCCCTTAATTACTCTTACTAATTTTTTTGCATGTAAACTAAAGAGTCATGACTCGCGTAGACTAAAAAGTCATGATATGAGACTCTTCTATAAAAAATGATTCTAATTTTTATAAAATTTTTTTGAATCATAATATTAAACAAAACCAAGGGGGGAATATGAAAAATATTTTTAAAAAGGTTACTACCTTAGTAGCAACCACGGTAACACTAGCGGCTACATCTGCTTCATACGCAGCAGACAGCGTAAATGTAGCTTTCTTTTTAGAATGGGGTACACCAAACCAAATCTCTAAAGTCGACAAAGTTTATGACGATGCTATGGGTGTCGATGTGAACTGGACTGACTTCTCAACAGGCGTTCAAATGACAGAAGCAATGTTAGCTGGTGATATAGATATCGCTTACTCACAAGGGCTAGCGCCATTTGTTACTGCAATCCAACAAGGGCATCCTCTGAAGATGGTTGGTGTGGCAATGGTCTACGAAGCAAATGATTGCTTCGTGAAAAATGGTCTAGGGATAGACTCATCAAATGCTTCTGAGCTTGAAGGAAAAACTGTTGCTGTACCTTTAAACACAATGGCAGACTTTGCTTTCAAAAGCTACATGAACGCTTTGAATGTTGACATGTCAACAATGACGATTGTTGATCAAGCACCAGCGGACGGCGCAAAATCTCTTGCAGATGGTGCAGTGGATATGGCTTGTATTTTCGGTGGCAACTCGTCAAAAGCAGCTGGAGAAGTTGGAACACCAATTATGACTTCTGCCCAAAAAGTAGAAATGGGAATTGGGTCTTTTGATGTCATCTCAGTAACTGAAAAATTTGCAACAGAAAACGGTGATCTTCTAAGAACTTTCCTTGACGTTACCGCCGAGGCAAATGCAGCATGGAAAGCTACTGATGCACAACTTGCAAAAGTTGCAGCCGACGCTGGAATGAGTGTTGAAGACGTAACTTCTCAAATGGCTGGAATGATTTTCATGACAGAGGCAGATCAGCTCAAAAACTATTTTGGAAAAGACGGTATTGCCGCTAGTGCTGCTGCTGCTCTAGGTACTCTGTTCTCAGATTCTTCTGATGGGGTTACTATAGCAAAAACAATAGACGGTTCATTCCTAGACTAAACGTCTAAGGGAACTAAATAAGTGAGCAAGGCCTTCCCAAGGCCTTGCTCCATTTAATAGAAATAATTATTAAATTTATTCTTATCGGTGATTTAAAATGTCAGATTTGATTTGTAAAAACCTAAATATGACTTTTACAAACCCTCAAACTGGCTCTAAAATTGAGGCTCTGAAGGATATAAACTTCTCTCTAAAAAAAGGTGAGTTGTTATCTGTGTTAGGTCCATCTGGTTGTGGCAAAACTACACTTCTAAACATGATTGCTGGGTTTCTAAACCCAACTGCGGGAAGTATGTCCTTGGGAGGTAACCTTATTGAAGGTCCAAGTGTCGAAAGAGGTATGGTCTTTCAACAAGGAGCATTATTTGAATGGTTAACAGTATCAAAAAATGTAGATTTCGGTTTAAGAATGAAAAAAACACCTAAGGCTGAAGCCACGAAGCTTGTTGATAAATGGCTTAATATCGTTGGCCTGCAGGGATTTGGAGATACCCCAACTTATCAATTATCAGGAGGCATGCAACAACGTGTTGCTCTTGCCAGATGTCTAGTAAATGATCCCGATGTCATTTTAATGGATGAGCCACTTGGAGCTCTAGACGCACTTACTAGAGAGAAAATGCAATCCCTAATATTAGAGTTATGGAAAGAAACTGGAAAAACTATTTTGATAATTACTCACTCTGTGGAGGAGGCACTCCTACTGGGAGAGCGTCTCTTCGTTATGGCCCCTCGACCTGGACGCATTCATAAAGAGTATAAGCTACCATTTGCGGAAGAGGGACTAACCAAACCACTAAGAGAAATAAAACATGATACTCGTTTTGGGGATGTAAGAGAAGAGATCCTTTCTATGATTTGGGATATGGAAGAGGAGATAATGGGCGGTGCTTAGTTGGGTTTCTGAAGAGAGAGCTTTCATTGCCGCGATAGTAATAATTTTATTACTTTTATGCTTTACAATATCTATTTTTATCGGCGTGAAACAAACAGCTTTTAGAGAAAAAGATGAGGTTTTTGGCGATCCTGAACGAACTTTAGGAGGGTGGTATTGGACTGTAACAGGTGTTTCTTCAGTTTTGTTACTTTGGTTTTATTTTTCTTGGGGAATTGGAAGAGCATTCTTTCCTGAAGCTGGAAATGAAATGTGTCAGATCGCTAAGTTGGAAACTGCTATTGCCCCAATAACTGCTACCTTACCAATAAACACTCGGTACTTTAAATCAACGACATTAACTAGAAGAAATTCTGAACAGCTAGGAATATTACTATCTAGCATGCCTACTAGCATTTTTACTAAAATCGAACAAACAGAGTTAATAGAAATTATTGAAAACTCAAAGGCTATAATTGGAATCTTTTCAAATCAGAAAAACCAAAGCAAAGAATCAGTAGCTTCTTTAAAAAAAATCAGTTCCGGTTTAAGAAAACTTAGCGTAGAGCTTCGTTTGGGTTTTGATGGTTACTTACCCTCCAAAGAAGCATTAGCTCAACCAAATTGGGGAACAACAAACATAGAAATTCCACTACTTCCGATCACATCTAAGGGGGTATTATTTGATTCAATTAGTAATCAAGCCAGTATTATAACAAAAACTTTTCTTAAAACTCGTAACAACTCTAATGCTGGAGATACCCTTATAGAATCCACTAAAAAGAAAATCTCTTTACTTAAGGCCACCAATAAGTCCTCTATCTTTGATGAGGACATTTTAATTAGAAGAAAAGCCTATGTTAAGGCAGTTGAAAGAATATTTAAAAGATTAGATGATGGAACAATTTTCCCACCCAAGGCATTTGATGGCTTAAACTATGCTGTAACAGACCTATTCACAGCAATAGATGAGACTAAGGGAGGTCTAAAACTAATTGATACACTATTTGTCCCAGGAGCTGGAGTAATCAAGTCTAGGACGCAATGTACTGAGCAAGGTTCTGGAAGATGGTTACCCAAACCTACTGACGTAATCGCTTCTTTTTTAAAGTTGGCCAACCCTAATATAGAAGCGGGTGGAGGGTACAAAGGTTCAACGCTCTTTTGGTGGAAGTGGCTTCCAATTGCCGATTTAATTGGATTTATAATTCCCGATAAAATTATTGATTTGCTACCTGGGGAATATGGCAGGCATTCAGACACTGGTAATTTTCAATCTAATTACAAAGATAATTTGTTGGCTCTAGCACAGGGAGATATATATTTAGGTTCTATCCCTATGCTAGATGGACACATATGGGACTCTGTATTTCGGGTATTGGTTGCTCTAATTTTAGGTATTGGTTTAGGGGTCCCCTTAGGCATCTATATGGGGGTGTCTCGTTTTTTTAAATCATTTTTTGATCCAATTATTGAACTTTATCGTCCAGTTCCACCACTGGCTTGGGCTCCATTAATTTTAACCATCTTTGGAATAAATGATGATGGAAAAATTTTCCTTTTATTTATGGTGGCATTTGCAATTATGGTGATTTCTGCACGAACCGGAGCATCAGGTACGCAGCTATCAAAAATTAGAGCTTCGCATTCACTTGGAGCATCTAACCGTCAAATATTAAGGTATGTTATTTTACCAAATGCCTTGCCAGAAATTTTAACAGGCATAAGAATATCTATTGGTGTTTGCTGGGGAACCTTGGTTGCCGCTGAAATGTTAGCGGGCACAACCGGAATCGGGTTTATTGAAAACGTAGCCCGTGTTGTATCTAATTATGAGTTAATATGGGTAACAATTTTAATAATGGGGTTACTTGGCCTGGCGTTTGATATTATGATGCGACGAATAATTAATAAAACCATTCCATGGCGCGGTAAGGGTTGATAAGATCTCATCTTCCTAATAGAAATTAAAAATAAAAAGTGTCAGACAGTAATCGAAGAAACACATATACCTAGTTTTAAAGCTTATATTGGAAAGGATTAAAGTTATGGATGGAAATTTAAATAGTAACGATATTTCAAAAATTGTTGAAGCAGACCGTGCTCACGTATGGCACCACCTAATACAACATAAGCCATTTGAAACTATTGATCCGCGTATAATTGTTGAAGGCAAAGGAATTAAAGTCTGGGACCAACATGGTAAAGAACATTTGGATGGCGTTTCCGGGGGTGTTTGGACAGTAAACGTAGGGTATGGTCGTGAAAGCATTGCAAATGCTGTAAGAGATCAACTCGTTAAACTCAACTACTTTGCTGGTTCCGCAGGATCAATTCCAGGAGCACTCTTTTCAGAAAAGCTTATTGAGAAAATGCCAGGTATGAGCAGAGTATATTTTTCAAACTCTGGATCAGAAGCTAACGAGAAAGGCTTCAAAATGATCCGCCAAATTGCTCACAAAAAATATGGTGGTATTAAAAATAAAATATTATTCCGTGAAAGAGACTACCATGGAACGACAATAGCTTGTCTATCAGCAGGAGGTCAGCCTGAACGAGGAGCACAATATGGTCCTTATACGCCAGGTTTTGTAGAAGTGCCTCATTGTCTTGAATATAGAAACCAATATGGTGTGTGTGAAGAAGGGTATGGAGTACGAGCAGCGAAAGCTATTGAAGAAGTAATTCTACGAGAGGGACCTGATACTGTTGGTGGCATTTGCTTAGAGCCTGTAACAGCGGGAGGAGGAGTAATAACTCCACCGGTCGGTTACTGGGAAACTGTGCAAGAAATTTGTTCAAAGTATGATATCCTTCTCCATATAGATGAGGTTGTTTGTGGGCTTGGTAGAACTGGAACCTGGTTTGGATATCAAAATTATGATATTAAACCAGATATCGTGACTATGGCAAAAGGTGTTGCATCAGGTTACGCAGCAATCTCTTGCACGGTTACGACTGAAGAGGTTTTTGAACTATTTAAAGACGACAGCACAGATCCAATGAATTATTTTAGAGATATCTCAACATTTGGAGGGTGTACCGCCGGCCCAGCAGCAGCTATGGAAAATATGCGTATCATTGAAGATGAAAACCTTCTGCAAAACACTATAGATATGGGCGCTCGTCTAGTTTCCAATCTAAACAATCTTGCAGAAAAGCATGAAGTCATTGGTGATGTTAGGGGTGCGGGCCTATTTTGTGGCGCCGAACTAGTAACAGATAGAAAAACTAAAGAACCACTAAACGAAAAAATTGTTCAAAGTATAGTCGGTGACTGCATGCAGCAAGGCGTTATCATTGGGGCTACTAATCGATCGCTTCCTGGATTAAACAATACACTTTGTTTTAGTCCAGCCTTAATTGCAACACCTGATAATATCGACACAATAACTGATGCAGTTGATCAGGCGCTAACACGTATTATAAAATAAGATTTAAGCTGGAGAAATTATTTATGAAAATGACTACAGAAGAAGCATTTGTAAAAACATTACAAATGCACGGTATCAGCCAAGCATTTGGCATCATTGGATCAGCGATGATGCCAATATCAGATTTATTTCCAGCGGCAGGAATCAAGTTCTGGGATTGTGCGCATGAAGGTAGCGCTGGGATGATGGCAGACGGTTACACACGCGTAACTGGGCAGGTTTCAATGATGATTGCTCAAAATGGTCCTGGGATAACTAACTTTGTTACAGCGGTAAAAACTGCGTACTGGAATCATACACCCCTACTTCTAGTAACACCTCAAGCTGCTAATAAAACTATTGGACAAGGTGGTTTTCAAGAGGTTGAGCAGATGAAACTATTTGAAGATATGGTAGCTTATCAAGAAGAGGTTCGTGATCCATCCAGAATTGCAGAAGTTTTAAATAGAGTAATTCAAAAAGCTAAAAGAGCTAGCGCGCCAGCTCAAATTAATGTTCCAAGAGATTACTGGACTCAAGTGGTTGATATTGAACTTCCAGCAATCGTTGATTTTGAGCTTCCGTCTGGAGGAGAAAAAGCATTATCAGATGCAGCTCAACTACTGAGTACCGCTTCGTTTCCGGTAATTCTAAATGGAGCAGGTGTCGTACTTTCAGGTGGGATTAAAGCATCAATGGAATTAGCAGAACGACTAGATGCACCTGTATGTTGTGGTTATCAACACAATGATGCATTCCCAGGATCTCATCCACTATTCGCGGGGCCATTAGGTTACAACGGATCTAAAGCAGGTATGGAGTTAATATCAAAAGCGGATGTTGTCTTAGGTCTAGGAACACGGTTGAACCCATTCTCTACGCTACCTGGGTATGGCATTGATTATTGGCCAGTAAATGCAAAAATAATTCAGGTAGATTTAAACCCTGATCGAATTGGCCTAACAAAGCCAGTCTCAATTGGGATTGTTGGTGACGCAAAAAAAGTTGCAGAAGGCATTCTAAATAATCTAACGTCCGAAGCTGGCGATAAAAGCAGAAGTGAACGTAAAGCACTTATTGCACAAACAAAATCCGCATGGGCTCAAGAGCTTACTTCATTAGATCATGAAGAGGATGATCCAGGCACAACGTGGAATGAACGAGCTCGTGATCGTCAACCAAAGCATATGTCTCCAAGACAAGCTTGGCGCGCAATTCAAAGTGCTCTCCCAAAAGATGCCATTATTAGCTCGGACATTGGAAACAACTGTGCCATTGGAAATGCCTATCCATCATTTGAAGAAGGAAGGAAGTATTTAGCTCCAGGTCTTTTTGGACCTTGTGGCTACGGTTTTCCAGCAATAGCAGGAGCAAAGATTGGAAAGCCAAATATACCAGTTGTAGGTTTTGCAGGAGATGGCGCATTCGGTATTTCAATGAATGAGATGACAGCTGTTGGTAGGGGGGACTGGCCTGCGATAACCATGATAATATTTAGAAATTATCAATGGGGCGCAGAGAAAAGAAATACTACCTTATGGTTTGATGATAATTTCGTAGGGACTGAGCTAAACCTCGATGTGCGTTATGCTGATATAGCTAAGGCATGTGGTTTGTACGGAGTTCAGGTAACAACAATGGAACAATTAACTGAAGAACTTGATAAAGCCATAAAAGCACAAATGAATGAGAATAAGACAACATTCTTAGAAGTTGTTTTAAATCAAGAATTAGGTGAGCCTTTCAGAAGAGATGCTATGAAAAAGCCATCACATGTGGCAGGTATTTCAATGACAGATATGGCTGCAGAATAAACTTAACAATAAGTGGGTTTTAATTTAAATATACTTAATAGTTGAGTTTTAAAACTTAGTGGGAACGGAGAAAATCTTCGATGATAAAAGAAACTCCGTTCCTCTCTCAAATTTCACCTATTTGTCCAAAAGACTTACTAAATAACGCAAAAAAAAAATTTATTAAGCCAGTAATTGCGATAGCAGGAGCAGCTCATAAGTTACCAATGTTAGCTGCAAAAGAGGCTGTCTTAGAACAAATTATGACTCCAATATTTGTTGGTGAAAAGGCTTTAATAAAGTCGTGTGCCAGTGACCTAAATTGGGATATCTCAAACTTTCAAATTATAAATGTAACTGGTGAAACAGAAGCTGCAGAAACTGCCGCTAAGTTATGCGGGGATGGGAAAGCAGATATTCTGATGAAAGGTCAGGTACATACCGACCTTTTTATAAAATCTGTACTGGATAAAAAATCTGGGTTACGGACAAAACAAAGGTTAATTCATGTCTTTCATATATCACATCCCAATGGTGGTAATCCTTTATTAATTTCAGATGCCGCTATTAATGTTTCACCAGATCTGCAAACTCGTAAAGATGCTACGATTCAGATCGTTAAGCTACTCAAATCTCTAGGCAATAAAGAACCTAGAGTCGCATTTTTATCGGCCACAGAATCAATTCTAAAGTCAGTACCCTCATCTTTAGAAGCTAATATACTGTATGAGTGGTGTTCAAAAAATATTAACAATGCACATTTTTCAGGACCATTAGCTCTAGATACATTACTTTCCTACAACGCGGCTGTAACAAAAGGTCTTCATGGAAATCCAGTCGTAGGTCAACCTGATGCAATTATTGTTCCGGACATTGTATCAGGAAATGTTCTTTTTAAATCTCTGGTATATCTTTCTGGAGGCTGCGCAGCCGGATTAGTATTAGGAGCAAAAGTTCCCTTACTTCTAACAAGTCGGGCAGATCCCCCAGCAGCTAGATTAGCATCAATAGCTCTTGCAACATTAATCTAAAAAAGAAAGCTTATCTTACAATTAATGTTCCTATTAAAAGAAGATTCCACAACAGTGCGACAACAACACACACCGGTTAACAACTGTAAATTAAAGGGCTTGTATTGACAATTTTTTGTGTTTATCTGATGCTTTTTTCTGAACAATATTCAAAAATAGAGAACCTCCAAAGTGAAATCTTTTAATGTTAGTTAACCCCCACGGCCAAGGTAACTTAATGCCTCTTCTTGTTTCAGAAGACACTAGGCCCGAAGAATTAAGGCGTGCAGAATCATTTGTAAAAGTTCTACTATCGACTAGAGAGCTATCAGATTTATTAATGTTAGCGATGGGCGCTTATACGCCTTTAAAAGGCTTTATGGGTGAAGAAGATTGGCGCGGTTGCTGTTCAGATATGACTACGTCAGATGGTATATTTTGGCCGATCCCTATTACCCTTTCAACATCGGAAGAGATAAGTAGTTCAATAAAGATTGGTGATGAAGTTGCCTTAGTTAATGATAGTTTAAAAATCTTCGGCACCCTAAAAGTTGAACAAAAATATAACATTGATAAAAATTATGAGTGTTTACATGTTTTTCGTACAGCAGATGCAGCTCACCCAGGGGTGGCGAAGATTTTAGATCAAGGAAAAGTAAACTTAGCGGGTCCAGTAAAAGTTTTTGACGAAGATCATTATCCAGAAACATATAAAGGATTGTACTATAAACCGAGTCAAACTCGCGCGCTATTTGAGGAAAACGGTTGGTCAACAGTAGCAGCTTTTCAAACTCGCAACCCTATGCATCGTAGTCACGAATATCTTGCGAAAATTGCTGTTGAGCTCTGTGATGGGTTACTAATTCATCAGGTTTTAGGAGCATTAAAGCCGGGAGATATTCCAGCGGACGTCAGAGTTGAATCGATTAACAGCTTAGTTAAGAATTATTTTGTTCAGGGAACTGTTGTCCAAGCAGGTTATCCAATCGAAATGAGATATGGCGGACCAAGAGAGGCATTATTACACGCAGTTTTTAGACAAAACTTTGGATGCTCTCATCTAGTAGTTGGGCGTGATCATGCTGGTGCTGGTAAATACTATGGCCCTTTTGATGCTCACAAGATTTTTGATGAAATTCCCTCCGAAAGTTTAGAGACAAAAGCTATCAAAATTGATATTACTTTCTATTGCTACAAGTGTCATGGGATGGCTACAGGTAGAACTTGTCCACATGGCGAAGAAGACCGATTAAATGTTTCAGGTACGAGGTTGAGAGAAATGCTTGCAAATAACGAGGCTGTTCCAACTGAATTTAGTAGACCCGAGGTTCTTGAAGTTTTACAGAAGTATTATTATAACGCTGATAACTAAAATAAGAAAACTTAGAAAGTACCAAGCCACAATTTAATGAAGCTAGGAAATACAATATGTTTGATATAAATCCCTTTGCCCAACTTTCTTCATCAGTACCACCTCTTGTAATGCAATTATTTGTGATAGTGATGATCCTCATGGTTGCTGGTGGTACTTTGTTTGATATCATTCATAAAGGAAGTGCCAAGTACTTTTTCCAACTTGTCAATAAGAGTAGGACTAATGCCACAATTAACACTAGTGCTGGAGAAAAATTAGCTGTCGTTGTCAAGACAACAGCTCATGATGTTTTAACATCAGGAGAGTTTTGTAGTACTCGACGAAGAATTGCTCACCTTTTAACAATGTACGGTTTCATTATTTATGTAGTTTCAACAGTGATAATGGTATTCAGTTATTCATCATTAGATACCCTAACTCCTGCGATTCTGCCCTACCTTTGGTGGTTGGGAGGTGCAATGATTTGTATTGGAGGTTACTGGTTTTGGTTTTTTATCAGGGTTGATGTCTCTGCAGAGGGAAATTCTCCATTTCGATTAGTTCGAGCCGATTTGTTTGTTGTTTCACTTATGGCAAGTGTCACTTTTGGTTTAATCTGGGCTTATTTACAAGGTAATGGTAATTCCTGGTCAACTCTCGTTTTAGCCCTATACTTGATTACCACTCTTGTATTTTTTGGTTCAGTGCCTTGGTCAAAATTCTCACATATGTTTTTTAAACCAGCAGCCGCGTATCAAAAAAACTTAGCTGTCGCAAATGGTGGACGACGTAATTTACCCCCGCCATCTGATAGTCCGGCAATATACGGCAAAGCTCAACGCCATACCCATAACTATTAATCGCTATATTAATTAAAACTGAATAGACCTTTAAACAGGAGTTAAAACACATGCCAACATTCGTTTATATGACAAGTTGTGACGGTTGCGGTCACTGTGTAGATATATGTCCCTCAGACATTATGCACATTGATCCAGTAACTCGTCGCGCAGTAAACATAGAACCAAACTTTTGCTGGGAGTGTTATTCCTGTGTTAAGGCTTGCCCTCAAAATGCTATAGACGTCCGTGGGTATGCAGACTTTGCGCCGATGGGTCATAGTGTTCGTTGCTTGCGGGAAGAAGAAAAAGGTACAATTTCGTGGAAACTTAAGTTTCGTGATGGACGAGTAAAGGATTTTGTATCTCCAATAAGGACTACACCCTGGGGATCAATCAAAGCTGTGACAGAATATAGTGCACCTAGTGACGCAGCCTTTGATTCGCAAGAACTGGCGCATGAGCCAGAATATCTAAAAATTGAAGGTGGCCTTCCAACCTACTCAGGTAAATTTAAAGAAGGAGTCGTATAATGGCTCGAAGAAAGACAATATACGTAGATTCAGACATTCTGGTTGTAGGTGGTGGATTTGGTGGTTGTGGAGCAGCATACGAGTCAAGATATTGGGGTCGTGACAAAAAAGTTGTTGTTGTTGAAAAAGCAAATATCGAACGGAGCGGTGCCGTTGCACAAGGGCTTTATGCGATTAACTGCTACATGGGTATGCAGTGGGGTGAAAACACTCCAGAAGATTACGTCCGTTATCAACGTAACGACCTAATGGGTTTAGTTCGTGAGGATCTTGGTTACGACATCGGTCGACATGTTGATTCAACAGTACATATGTTTGAAGAATGGGGTTTGCCAATCATGACGGACCCGGAAACTGGTCGCTATCAAAGAGAAGGTAAGTGGCAAATCATGATACATGGTGAAAGCTACAAACCTATCGTAGCTGAGGCTGCCCGCAAAGCAGCAACAGAAGTCTATAATCGTATAATGGTTACACATTTACTTATGGACAAGAAAAAGAAAAACCGAGTTGCAGGAGCAGTTGGCTTTAACGTGCGTACAGGGGATTTTTATGTATTTAGATCTAAAGCAGTAATTATAGCAGCTGGTGGAGCGTCCCATATCTTTAAACCTCACTCAGCAGGAGAAGGCATGGGTAGGACATGGTATGCGCCATGGAGTAGTGCATCCGCGTACGCATTGCCCATCTTAACTGGGGCAAAAATGACTCAAATGGAAAACCGAATTGTGTTAACACGGTTTAAAGACGGTTATGGTCCCGTAGGAGCATACTTTCTTCACTTGAAAACAACTACAGAAAATGCCTATGGGGAAGCTTATGAGGCAAAATGGCGTTCTTCAATTGAAGATATGGTAGGAGATTATGTAAATCATGAGCCTACCCCCACTTGTCTACGAAACCACGCATTCTTAAAGGAAGTGGAGGCTGGAAGAGGACCAATAAGGATGGTAACGAAGGAGGCCTTTAAGGATCCCCATAAAGAAGTAATTGGTTGGGAAAATTTCTTAGGTATGACAATTGGCCAAGCGGTTGTATGGGCAGCAAACAATATTGACCCCAAAGAAACAAATCCTGAGCTGGTAATGTCTGAACCATACGTTATGGGATCTCACGCCACATGTTCTGGAGCTTGGGCGAGTGGCCCAGAAGATTATGCCCCAGATGAATACCAGTGGGGATATAATAGAATGATGACTGTTGATGGACTATTTGGAGCAGGTGATACCCTTGGAGGGACACCCCATAAGTTTTCTTCAGGCTCCTTTACTGAAGGACGAATAGCAGGTAAGGCCGCAAATAAATACATAAATGATTTAGGTACAGATCAACCGGAAGTCAGTGAGCAGGAATATGAAACTCTAAAGCAAATTATATATCAGCCTCTAGAAACTTATCGTGTTGGTCGTAATGAAATAACTGCAGGTACAGTGTCACCAAGCTATTTGCTACCGCTTTCAGGTTTACAGAGGCTCGAAAAAATTATGGATGAATATGTTGGAGGCGCTGGCACACGATATATGACTAATGAGCCAATGCTTACACGAGGTTTAGAACTTCTAAAAATGCTTAAAGAGGATTTAGCGTTCTTGGGAGCAGATAGTCTTCATCAGCTCCAGAGATCTTGGGAGCTCCATCACAGGGTAATCGCGTCTGAATGTGTAACTCATCACACAATGTATAGAAAAGAGACGCGTTGGCCAGGATACTATTATCGTGGTGATCATCCGCAACTTGATGATAAAGACTGGCATTGCTTCACTTTATCTAGCTACAATCAGGAGGCCGACGAATATTCTATGGAGAGCGCACCAGTGCATCATATTGTAGACTAAGGTACAATAAATGTTGGTAGCACATATTTCCGACACACATATTATGGCACCAAAAGAACCTAACGAACGGTCACTAGAACGTATAAATTTCTTTCAGAGATGCGTAGACGATATTAATTCTTTAGGAACTATCCCAGATGTTGTTATACATACGGGTGACTTAACTGATAATGGTTTGCCGCGCGAATATATTGTAGCTAAAGATATTTTAAAGAGCTTAAATGTCCCCTTTTTTCTAACACCAGGGAATCGAGATGGGAGCATGAGTATGATGGATTCTTGCGCTGAGGATCTTAATATTTCTAAAAACCATGATTCTATGGTTTATGCAGTTAATGAGTTTTCAATTCGACTCATCTCCGTAGACACATCATCGACTCGAGGACCAAAAGGGGACTTAAGCACAAAGAAATTACAAAAATTAAAGAACCTCTTAAACGATTACCGAGATCAACCTACACTTCTGTTTATGCATCATCCCCCATTTAGTATCTCATTAGGTGACAGTTCATATTTTGAATATGATCAACCAGATTCCATAAGGAAGTTCTGCAATCTTATACAAAATTACAAACAGGTAATAGGTATTTTTTGTGGACATATTCATAGAACTTATAACACTACGCTTGGCAATATTGAAGCTAACGTCATGCCTTCAATAGCGTTAGATTTGTCACAAGAAAGAATTACTAACAAAGTACACTTACCTGTATATCACCTTCATAAGTTTTATGATGGGCTTAGATATGAAACTGAAATACGAAATACATAGCTTTTTAACTAAACAAACATCTTTCTTAAAAGGAAATTGAACATGCAGGAAATAGAGGAAGTAATTTTTAACACAATAAAAGATAATGGTGGGCATCGTTTAACCCATTGTAGTATGGAGGATCATCCAGATATTGCTCTTGCGATTATGGGAGAAGACTTACCGCCTAACTATGTTGGTCCTCCTGATTTATTAGGAAAATTTAATGTAGAAATTCCTTCTGAGACCGGAGAGATTGGTATTACTATCTGGTTTTCTACTCAAGAAGATAATGATAAAATGTCTATGATAATTCAAAAATTTATCGAATGGAGATTTCCAAAACTAGTTATTACTAAAGATACCACTATGGGTGTCTATGAACCTGGAAAACTTACAGTTAAAGTAGATTAAGCTAAAAGTTAATCCGTATCAATTAAACCAGCACCAGCTCCAAAACGGCGTGATATTTCGGAGGACGGAACATAGGTTTTTTTTGCAAGAATATCTAAGGCATCTATAACAGGGTCAGGAACAAGCTTCGGATCACCCAAATTAGATAAAACCTTCGTATTAGAGTGGCTGATTACTACAGAACTATCTATTATCTTGAATGAAAAAAAACACTTATATTTATTTTGAGCATTAATAAGAAGGGGAAGAACTAATCTGTTCCATGGCATATCTCGTAAAACTACTGTTTGCACCCCACTGATTAGAGCATCGATGGCCATCGGCCCGCTAAGAATAAACTTGGCCCGATTAATTGTGAGTATTTTATTA
>ERZ651776.496-NODE-496-length-55317-cov-9.025253_pt1 | contig 55317 bp, 70 predicted proteins | sample MGYA00514761_ERZ651776 | MGnify/ENA metagenome assembly ERZ651776
TGGTGTAGAGCCTTTTGGAAGTGTAGGTTTTGGTTTAGCTGTTTCAGCTGGTTTTGGGGCTTCCTTTGGTTTTGGTGTAGAGCCTTTTGGAAGTGTAGGTTTTGGTTTAGCTGTTTCAGCTGGTTTTGGGGCTTCCTTTGGTTTTGGTGCAGGAGGATCCAATTGATCAGATAATTTTGATAATTTTGCCTCTAATTCTGCAATCTTCTCTTCAAGATCTTTTTTTGTATTAGTTTTGCGCTTTGCTGCCATTCATATAACTAATAATTTCATTGTTTATGTACATTTTGTTTAGAATTACATAAAAAAATAATTAATTATAAAAAAAATTGATTTAATTAATTAAATTATTGTAAATTTTATAAATTATTTTTTAAAACAATTAATCAGGTTCCCAAAATTGCATCACATACATACAATTGTTACAGCGCCACAACCTAACATGAATTCCATTTTCAGCATCTACAACATATTTCCCATTTTCTAATTTTATTACTTGAGGAAAATAGCTTAATTCATTATTTTCAAGCCATTCATCTTCTTGACAATTAGGACAAGGGATTTTTGGAGCCATCACATACTTTAACAAAAAGAAGTTTATTACTTTTTTAAAAATTAATTATAATTTTAATCGTTTAGATTCAAGCTCTTGTTGTAAAAGAACAATTAACTCTTCAACAGTACAATGTTTTAATGAATCAGGTAAGGAGTCAGGATTAAAAGATTGTAATTTATGGATTTTTTTTGAAATTAAAATTTTGACAAAACTAGGAATATTTTCATCAAATTTTTCATTTAGATAAGTAAGAATTTCATCAATTTCTTTTTGCTGCATTACAATTCCAAATTATAACGACATAATAAATTTAAGAAGAACAAATACAATCAGAATTAAGATAGAATAAAAATATAAAATAAAGGGTATTATGAATTAGAAACCTTTTGGTAACGAACCTTTTCCTTTAGCTTTCATTTCTGAAGCATAGGATTCTTTTGCCAATTTTTCTGCTTCCTTTGGAGTTAATTTAGGAGCTTCTTTTGGTTTTGATTGTACACTAAGACCATCAACAGTCATAGCTACACCGCTGAAACTTCCAAATGTTTTATCTGCTGGATGATATGCCATTCTGGCTCTTGTTGCAAAGTATTGGTTAGATACTGCTGTATAACCAGTAACTGTTGCTTTTTGATCATTCCAGTTTTTAGTTGGAACTTTTCCTACAGGTGCAGTGCCTCTAACAAAGTATCTGTTAGGTGCTGGTGTGTATCCAGTAACTTTTGCTCTGTACTGATGGAAATCAGTCATTGGAGCAGTCATGTATGCATTTTCTAATGCATCTTGAACAGTTGCTGGTGCTGCTTTAGTTTCAGCTGGTTTTGGAACCTCTTTTGGTTTTGCAACCTCTGTTGGTTTTTCAAATCCTTTTGGCAACGTACCTTTTGGTTTGGTTGTTGCTGCAGGTCTCTCAGCTGGTTTTGGAGCTTCTTGTGGTTTTGGTGTAGAACCTTTTGGCAAAGTTGGTTTTGGTTTAGCTGTTTCAGCTGGTTTAACCTCTGCAGGTTTAACCTCTGCAGGTTTAACCTCTGCAGGTTTTGATGTTAGCTGATCAGATAATTGATTTAGTTTTGCTTCTAATTCGGCAATCTTGTCTTCAAGATCTTTTTTTGTTTGCTTTTTAGCAGCTGCCATTAATTTTGATGCCTAATTCGGGGTTTATGTACATTTGGTTTGAATTTCATTTGCAAAGATCATCAATTTTATATGTTAAATAACATACAATGAATTATGGATGACTTTGAAAAGGAGTACCCAGATTTTGACTGGAAAAATACACCAGCATACAAACATCCAGGAGGCAGAAATTGTCCATGCCCTAAACATGAATACATCAGAGAGCAAATCAATTTTACAAAACAAGTAAATCAAAAAGGAAAAGAACCATCCAAAGTTACGCTAAAATTTTGTCCAGACCACTATAGAGTATATTTGGATGAAGTAATCCCAGCAATGCCATTAAAATATAGAATTTTAACTAAAATTGCTTTAAAATTAGGTGCAATTCAAATTGAGCAATTAAAATACATGGAGTCAGAATTATGTTTTTACTGTAAATTTGGTTCTGGTGGTCATGATAAAAAAACAGAATTACCACCAATGTAGATAATTGTAAATTTTAAAAAACCTAGTTAAGCTTATACCTGATTTAAGAGGAGTTTGAATATGCCAATACAAGATACTCAAGAGTTTATCATTGAACTTGAAAAACAGGGTGAACTAAAAAGAGTAAAAACAGAAGTAGATCCAGATTTAGAAATTGCAGAAATCTTAAGAAGAGAAATGTATTCAAATGGTCCTGCAATTCTTTTTGAAAATGTTAAAGGTCACACCATTCCAGTTTTAGGAAATGCATTTGGTTCAATGAAAAGATTAGAGATTGGACTTGAAATGACAGACTTTACAGAAATTGGACATCGAATTACAGATATGACTAAAATGGACATGCCATCAGGTATACTAAATAAAATTAAAAAACTACCAGAGCTTTCAAAAATGACAGCTTCATTTCCCAAATCAGAATCTAAAGGATTAGTTACAGAAGTTACATCAACAGATGCATCATTTGACGATTTACCAATTATAAAATCATGGCCTAATGATGCAGGTCGTTTCATAACATTAGGATTAATTGCAACAAAACATCCAGAAACAGGAGTAAGGAATTTAGGAGTTTATAGAATGCAAATCATAGACAAAACACACGCATCTATGCATTGGCAAAAACACAAGAGAGGTGCAAATCACGGAGATATTGCAAAAGACAAAGGAGAGAAAATTCCCGCGGCAATAATTTTTGGAGGGGAACCCGCAACAGTATTTTCATCAATTGCACCAGTTCCAGAAGGATTAGACAAATATCTATTTGCAGGAATTACAAGAAAAGAGGGAATTAAGACAGTAAAATGTAAAACAATTGATTTAGATGTTCCAGCAAATGCTGAAATTGTTTTAGAAGGGTATGTGGATCCTGCAGACATAAGAGACGAAGGACCATTTGGAGATCATACAGGATATTACACACCAGTTGAACCATATCCAACATTCACATTAACAGGAATTATGAGAAGAAAAAATCCAGTTTATGTCACTACAGTTGTAGGTAAACCAATTCTTGAAGATGCATATATTGGAAAAGTTATCGAACGTTCATTTTTACCTCTTGTTCAAATGTTTCATCCAGAAGTAGTAGATTTCAGTATGCCAGCTGCAGGTTGGTTCCAAGGCTTTGCAGTTATCTCAATTAAAAAACGATATCCAGGACAAGCAAAAAAAGTTATGATGGGTTTATGGGGGATGGGGCAATTATCACTTACAAAGATGTTTGTTGTAGTAGATGAAGACATCAACGTACATGATATGGATGATGTGATATGGGCTATCACCACAAGATCAGACGCAGCCAGAGATACAGTAATAATCAACAATGCACCTACAGATACACTAGATCCAGCATCACCATTAGTCAATTTAGGATCTAAGATGGGAATAGATGCAACTCAAAAAACAAGAGAAGAGGGATACATGAGAGAAATCCAACAGCAAGTAAAAGTGGATGAGAAAACAAAGAACCTGGTTGATTCCAGATGGTCAGATTACGGATTATAGGACACGAATAGGATTATAGAAATTATCTCGTTCTTCAACTTGATAACCAATTTGATGAATGGCATCGACAATAATTTTATCAGTTAATTCAGTTGAACGAGCCCCAGTACATGAAACAACTTCTTCTCCAATTAGAGTGCCACCAAAATCATCAGCACCATACTGTAAAGCAAGTTGTGCCATACCAACTCCATTAGTTAACCAAGAGGACTGAATATGCGGAATTAATCCATCTAGAACTAATCTAGAGATTGCAATCATTTTCAAAAGTTGAATTCCACCAGTACCATAATCAACAATACCTTCATCTTGCATCAAAGTATTATTTGGTTCAAAATTCCAGGGAATAAAAGCCATAAAACCATTAGTTTTCTCTTGTAATTTTACAATTTTAGAAAAGTGTTCAACAATATCGTTATTGTTTTCAACACTTCCGTACATCATTGTAGCAGAACCAGGAATATTCATGGAGTGTGCCTCATCCATAATTCTAATCCAATCAGCACTAGAAATTTTCTTTGGACTAATAATTTCTTTAACAGAATCAGTTAAAATTTCAGCACCGGCACCAGGAATAGATTGTAACCCAGCATCCTTCAATCGAGATAAAATTTCTTTCGTAGAAGATTTTTCAACTCTTGCAATCATATCAATTTCAGATGTAGAGAGTCCATGGACACCAATGGTTGGGAATTTTTTACGAATCATTTTGAATGCGTCTTCATAATATTCAATTTTTAAATTTGGATTATGTCCACCTTGAATCAAAACTTGACGGATTTTAAACATGTCATAAGATGTTTTAACACGAGTTTCAATTTCATCAAGAGATAAAGTGTAAGAATCTTCAGCACCAGGAGATCTGTAAAATGCACAAAATTTACAATCAGTAATACAAACATTAGTGTAATTCAAAATAATATTATTTACAAACGAGGCTTTATTTCCAAATTGTTTTTTTGTTAAATAACCAGAAACCAATCCCATTAAATGTACATCATCAGATTCTAAAAGTCTCAAAATATCCTTAGGTCCAGGCCTATTACCTTTAAGAGAATTTTCTAAAATATCTTTAATATCACTTTTTTGTATCTGTTCAGTAGTCTGACTCAATTACCATTCATCCTTTAGAATTTCTATTTAATTCTTGATAGAAAGTACGATTAAAAATTAATGAAGAATTTGTGCTTAATTTTAAAGAAATGTGAGCATGAAAGAACACGTTATTTTTAAGTAGGGCTGAAAGAACAAAACAAAACATGGTATCAGCAAATGAAATTAGATTAAATCGAATTATGAGAAAGGGAAAGATGCTTTGTATTCCAATGGATCATGGAATTTCAAACGGACCTATTGAAGGTCTTGAAGATCCAGCTTCTACAATTTACAAATGTGAAGGACATGGACTAACTAGCGTAATTATTAACAAAGGAATTCTCAAATCACTACCAAAACCACCAAAAATTGGAACTTTAGTACATTTTTCAAGTAGCACTGCATTATCATTATCACCAAATCGAAAAATGCTCACAGGTACTGTCAAAGAAGCAGTAGCATTAGGTGCAGATGGTGTTTCACTTCACATCAATATTGGAGGCAAAGAAGAACCAGAAATGTTAGAACAACTTGGAATGACAGCAGATCAATGTCACAGATGGGGCATGCCACTTTTAGCAATGATGTATCCAAGAGGAGAAAACATTCCAAATCCACATGATCCAGAAATAGTAGGTCATGTTGCAAGAATTGGTGCAGAGTGTGGTGCAGATATTGTTAAAACATTATACACAGGAGATATAGATTCATTTTCAAAAATTGTAAAAAGTACACCAGTTCCAATTGTAATTGCAGGAGGACCTAAAGCAAAAACAGATTTAGATATTCTTCAAATGACAGAAGATGCAATAACTGCAGGAGCTAAAGGAGTAACATATGGAAGAAATATTTTTGCACATAAGGCACCTGAAAAAATGGTTGAAGCTTTAGCAGAAGTAATTTTTAAAAAAGGAACTGCAAAGGAAGCAATGAAAAGAATTGAGTAAAACAAGAGAATTAATTATTTCACCGAAAGTAAATCAGGCACAATTAACAAAATTTTTACCACAATTGGAAGAGGAGGGAATTAAGACAGTATATCTAGATCCAAAAAAATTAGGTAAGAGAAAAACAAAACTAAAAACAATTTCTAAATCAAATTCTTCAGACTATGTAGTATTAGAAAAAGAAGGAGCAAACAAGCCAAAAGGTAAAAAAATTGGAATTAAATTTGAAGTATTATCAAATTCAGATATAGAAGAGGTATTATCAATTTCAAAAAAAGGATTAGATTTTGTAATCATAGAAGTAAAAGATTGGAAAATAATTCCATTAGAAAATATCATTGCCAAATTACACAAAATACATACAAAGATTTTTGCAATTGCAAGAACACCTGAAGAAGTACGAAAAATGTTTTCAATTTTAGAAGTGGGTGTGGATGGAGTAATTTTCAGTACATCATCAATTAATGAAGTAAGAGAAGCAATGGTCTATTTAGGAACTAGAAGTTTTGATATGAAACCTGCTAAAATACTTGAAATTAAAGAAGTAGGAGACGGTGAACGAGTATGTGTAGATACAGCATCAATATTACATAAAGGAGAAGGAATGTTAATTGGAAGTAGATCAAATTTCTTATTTCTTGTTCACAATGAATCAGTCGGTTCATCATTTACATCACCAAGACCATTTAGAGTAAATGCAGGTGCAGTTCACTGCTATACATTATCACCAGATGGAACAACAAATTACTTATCAGAAGTTGAAACAGGATCCGAAGTATTAATTTTAAATTCTAAAGGAAAGGCACGAAGAGCAACTGTAGGAAGAGCAAAGATTGAAAGAAGACCAATGTTAATGATAAAAGCTTCAGTAGGGAAAGAAATTGGAGGAATTATTGCACAAGATGCAGAGACTATCAGATTTGTTAAGCCAAATGGACAACTTGTATCAGTAACACATCTAAAAAAAGGAGACATAGTAATGGCTCATTCAAAACCTGCAACAGGTAGACATTTTGGAATGGAAGTTTCAGATGAGTACATACTAGAAAAATAAAATGAAATACAAAACTTGTATATCAATTGCAGAAAGTTCACCAAACAAAATTAAAATAAAATTAAAAGCAGCATTAAAAAAATCAGATTATACAGAAATTAGATTAGATTTTTTAAAAATGGAACAAGTTCCAAGTGCATTAGAAATAATTAAAAAAGATCTAAATAGAATAGTTTGCACATTAAGACCAAAAACAGAAGGAGGTAAATTTTCAGGTACTGAAAAAGAGAGAATAGCCATAATAAAATTAATTGCAGAATATAATCCATTTTTACTAGATATAGAATACAACACATTAAAGAAAAACAAAGAATTAGTAAAATATCTAAAAACAACAAAAACAAAATTATTGGTTTCTTGGCATGACTTTAAAAAAACACCAAAAGATGCAGAATTAAAAAATCAAATCAACCAAATGAGTAAATTTTCATCCAATGTGAAAATTGTTAGTACTGCAAAATCAACAGAAGATGCAACTAGAATGCTAGAACTATACAGTAAAAAAGGAAAAAATAATCTAATTTCATTTGCAATGGGTGATGCAGGCAGAATATCAAGGATTTTGTGCCTATATCTTGGCAGCCCATACACCTATGTGTCATTAGGAAAGGCAATAGCACCAGGTCAGTTTAGTGTAGACGAGGTTAACAAAATCATCAATCTAAAAAAAAGTAAATAGAAAATTGAGAGTTTAAATCAATCATATTACTCAAGAAAACAATATGGGAAAAAGTTTTGCAGTAATTGGAGATCCTATTGATCATTCTTTATCTCCAAATATTCACAGTGCAGCATTTAGAGAATTAAATTTGGATTCATCATATATTGGATATAGAATACCAAAAGGGGAATTAGAAAGTGGTATCGAAGGATTAAAAAAAATTAAAATTAATGGATTCAACATTACCATACCACATAAAATAGAAATGATGAAATATTTAGATAAAATGGATGAGTCATGCAGTATTATTGGTGCAGTTAACACAGTTCTAAACAATAATGGAATGTTAAAAGGATACAATACAGATATGGATGGTTTTTTAGAACCACTATTCAAAAGAAACATCTCAATTAAAAATAAAAATATATTATTAATTGGTGCAGGAGGGGCTGCAAGGGCAATAGTTGCAGGGATGGCTAAAGAAAAAGCAGGAAATTTAGACATAGCAAATAGAACAACATTAAATGCAAAAAATTTAGCAGAATTTGCAACAAAGCTTGGACTAAAGACAAATACAAAAAAAATAGAAGAAGCAGATAAGCATATAGAAAATTATGACATAATTATCAATTCAACATCAATAGGATTGAAAAATGAAGAAAGCCCAATATCATTTGAAGGAGCAAATCAAAAAACAATTGCATATGATATTGTATACGCACCAATGAATACAGATTTTATTAAAAAAGCAAAAGAGAAAAAATTAGAAGTAATTTATGGATACGAAATGCTTCTAGGACAGGCTACCAGAGCATTTGAAATTTGGCACGAAATGAAAGCGCCTTATAATGCAATGAAAAAAGCATTGTTAGGAGGATTTTGATGGCAAAAGTAAAAGCTACCATCCATGGAGCAGTTTCCCTAGTAAGTGCAATAGCAAATAAAAAAGGAGCAACAGTAGGCATTTCATTAAAAGTTGAAGCCATAGTAGAAACATCTGAAGGTAAAGGAATCACAATTCAATCAGAAAACAAGAGTCTTAGCTCACGATTAATCAATAAAACAATTGAAAAAATTGTAACAAAAAAAGTTTTAGAGAAAAATAAAATTACAGTCACGTTAACCTCAGAAATCCCAACAGGGTACGGATTAAAAAGTTCCAGTGCAATATCATCAGCAGTTGCATTAGCATGTGCAAAAATATTCAAACCAAAATTAACAGATCATCAAATATTATTATCTGGAGTAGAGGCTTCAATTGAATCCAAAGTTAGCATTACAGGAGCATATGATGATGCATGTTCTTGTTATTATGGAGGATTCAATGTAACAGATAATGGAAAAAGAAAAAGAATACAATTTGAAAAAGTACCAACAAATTTGATTGCAGTTATATTTATTCCAAAAAATAGAAAAAGAGGCAATTTAAAAAAATTAAAAATATTGTCACCAATTTTTAATAATGCATGGGAATTAGCAAAAGAGAAAAAATATTGGGAATCTATGATAATTAACGGGTTAGCAACATCAACCATTTTAAATTCAGATCCCAAAATAATCGTAGACTTGATTGAAAAAGGAGCACTCGGGGCATCAGTTTCAGGAAATGGACCATCAATTGCGGCAATTGTAAAAAAAGAAAATGAATCCAATATTAAAAAAATATTTGGTGCACTAGAAGGGAACATCATAGTTTCAAAAATAAATAACAAAAAGGCAGAAGTACATGAACTGTAAGGTAGAAAAATCAAAAATAAAAGGAATTATAGATTGTCCTTCAAACAAAAGCTATACACACAGAGGAATATTTCTTGCATCACTTGCAGGCAATAACAGTAAAGTGGATAATGTATTATTTTCAGCAGATACTAAAGCAACTATTGAAGCATGTAAAAAATTTGGAGCAATCATAGAAGTTAAAGAATCATCAATAATTGTAAAAGAATCAATAAATTTAGCCTCAAAAGTGTCAGAAATCAATACTGAAAATTCAGGTACAACAATAAGAATTGCAATTGGAATTGCCAGTTTGTTTTCTAAAGAAATCACACTTACAGGTGATGAGAGTTTACAAAAAAGACCAATGCAGCCATTATTAGATGCATTATCAAGTATAGGTGCAAAATGTAGTTCAACAGATGGAAAACCACCAGTAAAAATACAAGGAAGTGTATTAGGAGGACAAATAACAATTCCAGGGAATTTGTCCAGTCAGTTTATTTCATCATTATTAATTACTGCCCCACTAACAAAAAATGGAATTAATTTAACAATTGAAGGGGATTTAGTTTCAAAACCATATCTAGATGCTACAATTGCAACAATGAGAAAATTTGGAGTGTCAGTTCAAACATTAATTCCATATAAAAAATATAACATAACACCTCAAATTTATAAAAATACAACATTTAACGTTCCAATAGATTTTTCAAGTTTAGCATTACTTCTTTCATTTACAGTACTTAATGGAGAAGACATAGTGATCAAAGGGAGTATGGGAAACTTACCTCAAGGTGATGAAGCATTTATTGACTTTCTAGAACAATTAGGAGTTTCAGTTATAATTGATAATAATGAAATTAAAATTAAATCACCAGAAAAACTAAAAGGAGGAAGATTTGATTTAAGAAATTCACCAGATCTATTACCTCCACTAGCAATTTTATCATTAATTACATCCAAACCAATAGAAATTGTAAATGTAAAACATGCAAGATTAAAAGAAACAGACAGAATTGCAATTATTGCAAGGGAATTACCAAAAATAGGAATCATAGTAGAAGAAAAAGAGGACGGGTTAATTTTAAAATCATCAGGTAATCTTACTGGAGCAAAATTAAATTCAGAAAATGATCACAGATTATTTATGGCATTTTGTATTGCTGGAACATTTATTGGAAATTGTGTAGTTACAGATTCAAAATCAGTGGAAGTATCATATCCAAATTTCATAGAGGAAATGAACAGATTAGGCGCAAAAATTGAAATTATATAGCAAAAAACCAGAAAATACACAAAAATGCTAAAGAAATTAAAAACGGATAATTTACTCACAACATCTCAGCTAACCAACAAACAAATTTTGGTAAAACCACGAGGAATTATAAACATCACATAACAAGATAAAGTGTTGCCGGGAAGTTCTATTGGCCAGCGTCTTGTCTTAACAAGTTTTGGTGAAAGTCATGGGAGATCAATTGGAGCAGTTCTAGACGGATGTCCAGCAGGATTAGAAATTAATGAAAAAGAGATTCAAGAAATGCTCAATCTTAGAAAGCCAGGTCAAAATATAATTTCCACACAAAGAAAAGAAGGAGACATTGTTGAAGTAGTATCAGGAATTTTTAAAGGATTTACAACAGGTGCACCAATAACCATGTTAATTTGGAATTCAGATCAAAAATCAAAAGATTATGAAAATTTAAAAACAAAATTGAGACCAGGTCATTCAGATTATCCTGCAATGATGAAATATAATCAATATAATGATCATCGAGGAGGAGGAAGATTTTCAGGTAGATTAACTGCAACACATGTAATGGGTGGAGCAATTGCAAAAAAATTACTTAAAGTAACATTAGGAATTGAAATAAATTCATTCACAGCACAAATTGGAAAAATAAAGATGGAAAAAGAATTCAATAAAAAAATGGCAAAAACAATTTATAAAAATGAAGTAAGGTGTCCTGAAGAAAATACAGCTAAAAAAATGAGAGCATCAATATTGAATGCAAAAAAGAAAGGAGATTCTCTTGGAGGAATTATTGAATCAATTACAACAAATGTACCGGTAGGGTTAGGAGAACCAATTTTTAGTTCATTAGAATCAGATTTGAGTAAAGCAATTTTTTCCATTCCATCAGTAAAAGGAATTGAATTTGGTTCAGGATTCAGAGGTTCAGAATTATTTGGATCAGAAAATAATGATTTGTATACAATGAAAAAAGGAAAAATTATAACAAAAACAAACAATTCAGGAGGAATTCTAGGAGGGATTTCAAACGGTATGCCAATCACAATGAGAATTGCATTTAAACCAGCATCATCAATTGCTCAAAAACAAAGTACGGTTGATATTAAAAATAAAAAAAATGCAATACTCCAAGTCAAAGGAAGACACGATCCGTGTGTAGTACCAAGGGCAGCTCCAGTAGTTGATTCACTAGTAGCTTTAACAATTGCAGATCATGCACTCATCACAGGCGCAATCAAACCAAGTTTATAAAAAAATGTCAGACATTAACAACCTCAGAAATAAAATGGATTTAGTAACATTAGAAATGATCAAGCTACTAAAAACTAGAACAGATATTGCAAAAGAAATAGGAGAAGTTAAAAAAAATATTGGGAAAGGCGTTACAGATGAAGAACGCGAAGACAATTTACGCGGTAAAATTATTCAAGTATCAAAAGAAATAGGATTAAACGAAACATTAGCATCAAAATTTTTAAATTTTTTATTAAATGAATCAATAAAAGTACAATCAACAAACAAACAAACACATCTTTCAATTTTCTTAAAAGCAAAATCACTTGAACAGAAAGGAGAAAAAATAATACATATGGAAGTTGGAGAACCAGATTTTTTACCTCCAAAAATTGTTGAAAAATCACTTTCAGAAGTTTTTGAAAAAGGGTTCATAAAATATGGACAAGCAAAAGGAATACCAATGTTTAGAGAAGCATTAGCAGAATTTGTTTCAAAAAAATTTGATGTTAAAATTACAAATGAAAATATTTTAGTAAGTCCAGGTGCCAGATTCTCAATTTTTTCAGCAATTAGCACATTGTTAAATCCAGGGGATGAAATGATTGTAATAGAACCAGCATGGCCAGCATACAAAGATTGTGCATTAAATGCAGGAATCAAAGTTAGAACAATAAATACAACATTAGAAGGGAAATGGGAACCATCAATTGAACAGATGAAAAATATGATCAATTCAAATACAAAAATGATTGTTCTTAATTATCCAAATAATCCAACGGGTAAAATTTTACCAGAAAAATTACAAGACAGTATTATTGAACTAGCAAAAGAAAAACAACTTTACGTATTAAGTGATGAAATTTATTCACAATATGCAAAAACAAATTGGAAGAGTATTCTAAGTTATAATTATGAGAAAAGTATTGTCACACAGTCATTTTCAAAATCACATGCCATGACAGGATTTAGAATAGGTTATGGAATAGCATCTAAACACATAATAGAAAAAATGGCTAAATTAGAAGCACTTTGTTTAACAAATGTCTCTGAGCCAATTCAATATGTTGCAATGAAAGCATTGCAAGCAGATACAACAAATAATTCCAAAATAGTACAAAAAAGATTAGATATGTTATCAGAAAAGGCAAAAGAATTAGGATTAGAATTCATAATTCCTGATGGGGCAATGTACATTTTTGCAAAAATCAATCAAGAGGGATTTAACGGAGTAGAATTTGCCAATAGTGCACTAGAAAAAGGGTTAGCAGTAGCGCCAGGTGAAGGATTTGGCAACTATACAAATTTTATCAGAATATCCGCATGTCAAGATGAAAAAGCACTAATGGAAGGAATGCATATACTAGGCAATATAATGAGGGATAATTAGTGAAAAAACTAACAGTTATCGGTGCAGGAGGTCAAATGGGCCAGTGGTTTACAAAATATTTTGCAGGGTCAGATTACGAAGTAACAGGTTATGATACAGAAAGTACAAATTTTGGAAAAAATATACTAGTCTCAGAATCACTAGTTGGAGCAATTTTGAAAGCAGATTATGTTGTATTGTGTACCCCAACAAGAAGAACTCCAGAAATAATTAGACTTATTGCAAAAGAAATGAAAAGAGGAACATATCTAATTGAGATATCATCAGAAAAATCCAAAGTAGTTTCATCATTATCCAAGATGCCAGATAAAATAAATCCAATTTGTATTCATCCAATGTTTGGTCCAGGAATTAAAACAATCAAAGGTCAAAATATAATTTCAGTTCCAATTAAAGATGCAAAAAAGGAATTAACAGTTGCAAAGCAATTATTCGAAGGAGCAAATTTTGTTACAATTGATGCAATCGAACATGATAAAAAAATTGCAGTTATTTTAGGATTAACACATTTAATGAATTTAGTTTTTGCAAATATAATTTCTAAAGATGAAAAAATGTTATTGACAGAAAAAATGTCAGGTACAACATTCAGAGTGCAAAAAACTTTAGCAGAAAGTATAATGACTGAAACCCCAGAATTAATTGAAACAATCATTGCTAATCCAGAAATTAGAAGAGTAGCTGAAGAATTATGGAAAGACATAGGAAGATTATTGACATCAGTTCAAGAATCAAAAACAGAAGAAGTAATTGAATATATTAAAAATTGCCAAGAAAGATTATCAAAACATACAGATCTTGATGAGTCATACAAAAAACTCTCAAAGATGGTAAAATCTGTTGAAAAATAAATAGAATGCGTTCAACAAGAATAATTACAGCCTTCATTAAAAATAATAATAAAATCTTAATTTTAAAAAGAAGTGATAAAGTAAGATCAATGAAGGGGTTATGGTCAGGAGTAAGCGGGATTATTGAAAATAATGAAATTCCAATAAATAGAGCCAAAATTGAAATTTTTGAGGAAGTAGGAATTAGAAAAAGCAAAATCAATCTTGTTAAAAGTATAGAAAAAATAAAAATAATATCACCACAGTATGAAAATCACGAATGGGAAGTGTTTCCATTTTTATTTGAAACAAAAGAATCAGAAATTAAACTAAATTGGGAAAATTCCGAACATAAATGGATTAATGTTAAGGAATTAAAAAATTATGAAACAGTTCCCAGTTTAGACAAAATACTATTCAATTTGTTGTAAATTTTCATTTTCTTTATCGTATTTCTTTTGTTGAGGTAACATCATGTAAACACATGCACCACCACACATAGTACAAGGAACATTATTTCCAGGATGTTGCCCAGTTCTACTATGAATTTTTGCAGCTTCTTCAGGATCAATAGACAAAGCAAGTTGTTTCTCCCAATCCAAGGTACGTCTAGCTTCAGTCATTTCCATATCCCACTTAATGGCCTTATCACGTATTTTTACAAGATCACCAGCATGAGCTGCAATTCTATATGCAATTAATCCAGCTTTAACTTCTTCTGCATTTGGTAATGCCAAATGTTCAGATGGGGTAAGATAACATAAAAGATCAACACCTTCACTTGCAGAAATTGCAGCACCAATTGCACTTGCAATATGGTCATGTCCAGATGCAACATCAGTAACTAAAGGACCAAGAACATAGTAAGGTACATCACCAATAAGAGATTTAGCTAACCTAACATTTGCTGCCACTTCATTTAATGGAACATGGCCTGGACCCTCAACCATAACTTGAATATCATTTTCATGAGCTCTCTTTGTTAATTGAGAAATATTGATCATTTCTTGAACTTGTAATTCATCATGAGAATCCAAAATAGAACCAGGTCTAAGTGCATCACCAAGACTAAAAGTAACATCATATTTCTTTGCAATTTCCATCATGTAATCATAATGAGTAATGTAGGGATTTTCTTTATCGTGTTTTAACATCCAAGCAGCAGTAATGGTGCCACCCTTACTTACAACTCCACCATATCGTTGAACTTTAAGAATTCTTTTTGCAATATCTTTTGTAATTCCACAATGAACTGTAGTATAATCAACACCATCTTTTGCATTATTTTCAAATGCTTTGATATAATCATCTTCAGTTAAATTCAAAGGGTTTTTGTGAACTTCAACACCGTAGTTATAGGCTTCATAGATTGGAACAGTACCAAAAGTAATCGGAGCATTTTCCATAAGTGTTTGACGTATTTTTTTAACATCACCACCATCACTAAGATCCATCATAGTATCTGCATGATATTTTATTGCAACTTTGGCTTTTTCAATTTCTTCATCCAAATTTACATTTAAAGTTGAAGTTCCAATATTCACATTTACTTTAGTTTTCAAACCCTTACCAATTCCAACATTATGGATTTTTTGAGGTCGAACATTATTACTAGGAATAATAATTGAACCTTTAGCAATTTTAGGAATTAACCAATCAAGTGAAACATCTTCATCTTTAGCAACTTGTTTCATCTCATCAGTTGCAACACCACGACGGGCAGAAGTCATTTGAGTAGTCATGAATTATTGTAGTTTTTACCTGATTTAAACAGTAGTGAAATTAATTTAAAAATTAAAGCAAATCAAAATTAGCACTATATTAAGAGAATAATAAAATTTTATATTTTCAAAATACAATAGTAACTATGAAAACTATCAGGGAGTGCATTCATTGTGGTAAAGAATTTTACAGTATGAAGGATGAATTCTGTTCAAATTATTGTGTAACTCAATCTTCAACATGATATTATTAAAATAAATTAAATTTTTTTTCTAAATATAATTTTTCAGTTTTTATTTTGGAAATTCTTTTCAAAATAGGCTCAACAAGGCGTTCAGAATCAGAAGAATTTAGAAAATTTTGCCTAATTTCAAAAACTCGTTGAATTAATTCAAGTTCAGCACCAACTAAAGATTTGTAATCATTGAATTCAGAATGAATAGTATTATTTTTAGAGGAATTCATTATCGGGGAGGACTCCAAGTTTCTTCCATATCATCATTAATGTTTTCAGATACAAAAATTTTTTTTCCACATTTAAAACATTGCCAAAGAAATTTTCCATCTTTTTTTTCTTGATATTGCATAGGAAGTAAACAATTTGTACATTGTAATTGATCAGGAATTGAATCATCAACCATAGGAATTTTACTCATATAGGAAAAAAGTAATGCAAGTATAAAATAGATAGTATAACTCGAAATGAAAAAAACATTAATGGAAAAATAGATTAGTGTTAAAAAATAATAAATGATGTGAATATATTATCGATAGGAGGTTCAGATCCATCATCAGGGGCAGGAATTCAAAGTGACATCAAGGTATTTTCCAAATTAGACATACATTGCTTAACAGTTATTACAGCAATTACAGGTCAAAATACTTCAAATTTTGGAATGGTTGAACCTGTATCAAAAAATATTTTAGAAAATCAACTAGAATCAATAATTACAGATTTTAAAATTGATGGAATAAAAATTGGAATGGTTTACAATTCAGAAATTATTAAAACACTGTATCATCATTTAAAAAAATTAAAAATACCAATTGTTGTAGATCCTGTAATTAAATCCACAACAGGTGGCATGCTAATAGAAAAAGCAGCAATTATCGATTTTAAAAAATTTATCATTCCCCTTGCAACAATTATCACTCCAAACAAATTTGAGGCAGAAATTTTAACAAAAATGAAAATTAATTCAATAAATACGCCTGAAAAAATTGCTAAAAAAATACAAAGAATGGGGGCAAAAAATATAGTGATTACAGGAATAAAAATAAAAAATAAAAAAATATCAGATTTTGTTTTAGAAAAAAATAAAAAATATTACATTACAGATAAAGAAATTTCAAAAATAAATCGTGGAAGCGGGTGTATTCATTCAGCATCAGTACTATATTCAATAGTAAAAAATAAAAATATTAGGAAAGCATTAGAATTTGCTAAAAAAAATACATTTAATTCAATTAAAAATTCAAAAAAAATAGGTAAAGGCATTGCAATTACAAATATGGAAGAAAGTAATGAAATAAAATTATTAAATTCAATAAATGAATTCACTAAAATTAAAAATATTTATAAAAATATTCCAGAGTGTCAAACAAATTTTGTTTATTCAAAACAAAAACCAAAATCAATTAAAGAAATACTTGGAATTTCTGGAAGAATTGTTAAATCTGGAGAAGAAGTAATCGTAGCAGGGGATTTAGTGTATGGAGGTTCAAAACATGTGGCAACTGCATTATTAACGGTAAATAAAAAATATTCAAAGATTCAATCTGCAATTAATATAAAATATAAAAATGATACAATATCAAAAATAAAAAAATTAAAATTAACTACATATGATTACGATAGAAACCATGAACCAAAAAATGTAAAAAATGGAGGTTCAACCATCGAATGGGGAATTAAAAATGCAATTAAAAATTCAACTAAACCTCCAGATATTATTTATCATAAAGGAGACTTTGGAAAAGAACCAATGATCATAGTATTTGCTGAAACTCCAGACATAGTCATAAAAAAAATTCTAAAAATTATTTAGAACAAAAAGACAAATTTATCCTTGAACATAAATACTCAAATTTGAAATAATATTTGTGAAAGCAGTGATTCTTGCTGGGGGATTAGGAACAAGACTAAGACCATTAACCAATAGTAAACCTAAACCCATGTTACCAGTAGGTGAAAAACCAATTTTAGAACATTTAGTAGAATGGACAAAAAAAGGTGGTATAAAATCAATAGTCCTTTGTGTGAGTTATCTTAGAAAATCAATTGAAGATTATTTTGAAGATGGAAAAAAATTTGGAGTGACGATAGAGTATGCAATTTCAAAGAAACCATTAGCTACAGCAGGACAACTAAAAACAGCAGAAGAATTTATCGATGATGACTTTGTTTGTATGTATGGAGATTCAATTTTTAATTTTAGTTTAAGAAGTATGGTTAAACAACATGTTATGAAAAAATCATTTGTTACAATGGGCTTAAATCAATTTAAAACAAATTTACCATATGGCGTAATTGAATCTTCAAAAAATGGTAGGGTAATTAGTTGGAACGAAAAACCAGAAATTAAAGCAAATGTCAATATGGGATGCTATGTAATGAATTCAGATATTTTTAATTTAATCCCAAAAAATAAGCCATATGGAATGGATGATGTAATTAAAAATGCAATGAAAGAAAAACAAAAAGTGAATAGTTTCATCACAAAAAAAGGTTTTACAGATATTGGAAATAAAGAATCATACACACAAGCATGTAAGGAGTATGACAAAAAGCAAAAAAGGGATTAAAAATGAATGAATTAATCATAAGAGAATTAAAAGAAGAAGATTTTCAAAGAGGTTTTCTAAATACATTAGATACGTTAAGAGAAACTAATATTGACAAAGATAAAGCACTAAAGATTTTTAAAAATATTCAATCAAATCCAAATCACATCATAGTTATTGCAGAAATGGACAAAAAAATTGTAGGTGCTACAACGCTTCTAATTGAGCCTAAATTTATTCATCAAGGAGGATTTGTTGGACACATAGAAGATGTAGTAGTCAATAAAGAATTTCAAGGTCAAAAAATAGGTGAAAAAATTATCAAATATGTTTTAAAACTTGCTGAAAATCACAGTTGCTATAAAACAATTCTAGATTGTTCAGATGACGTTAAACAATTTTATGAAAAAATAGGTTTCAAGTATCATTCAAATGAATTAAGATTTGATCACATCTAGAAATATTCTTTTGTTGGACGTTTCTTTCGTTTTAAGATTAGTCTTGCTCCAACACCCATCACTGGTGCAGATAATATTATAAACAAAATTGGAAGATATTCCACTGCGGCTGTAACATAACTATCTCTAATTGAATCCACCATAGAATGAGATACAATACTACCTGCAAGTAAAATAATTCCTCCAACAATAATCAAACCTCCAATTTGTTTTGAACCATAATTCCTCGACATAATATATGCAACTGCAGCCAAAATTCCAGCAGGTGCAACACCAATTGAAACAAACTGAATTAATTTTGGATCAGGGGTAAAACCTTGTGCAACAACTGCATCCTCTGGTACAGTCAACATAAAATAATAAACAGAAATCATTTCACCTGCAAACATTGCAAAAAGACCAACACTAGTTATTGCAAGCCATTTTTCAATTGCCATAATCTAGAGTGAATGTAGTTGATAAATAAACCATTCAGAAATTAAATAATACCAACAAGATTAGCTAATTCTTTCCTACAGGCAGCTCCAAGTTTTTCAGCAGCCTCTTCAGGAGAAACATCATTTAAGAAAATACCATATCCACGTTCCAATCCAGACCATGATTTAGTTATTGGATAAATTTCAATATGCCAATGAATCTGTCTAGTATTTTTCTTTTCAGGAGAAAGATGAAAAACTAGATTGTATGAAACATTTTTGATAGTTTTTGTTAATCCTCCCAAAGTTGCTCTTAAGATCAAAGATAAATCATTAATTTCTTTTTGAGTGATTTTAGAAAAACTTGTAACATGTTTTTTTGGAGAAATCCAAAATTCGTAAGGGTAAGAAGGAGCCCAAGGTGAAAAAGCAATAAATCCATCAGTTTGGAGAATTTGTCTAGGTCCACTTAATTCTTCATTTATGGTTTGACACATATGGCAAACACCTTTTTCGTTCAAAATTTTATGAGATGCTTCAGCCTCAGCATCAATAATTGGAGGAATAGTAGAAAGAGTCAGAATGTTCAAATGAGGATGAGGATTTGTATTTCCTGCAAGTTCTCCACTGTCACCATAAATGGAAACATATGTCACACCTTTTTGAGTATAAAGCCACCTCAATCTATCTTGTACAACAACTAAAACATTAGACCATTGTTCAGGAGCAATGGTTGCAAATGTATCCTTTGAGTTTGGAGATGCAACAATCACATAATGATATCCATATGCAGGTTCACTGTAAAATGGTTTTTCACTGTAGGAGTTCTCAGTTTCAGTAGAAACAATTGGACTTTTACTTTCAAAAACACGAATTGACCAACCTTCAACATAATCATCTTCACTATCTTGAAGGCGTTGTAACATTCCATCTTTTTCAACAAGAGATAGAACAGAAGGATTAGTCATGGATTCATTGCCAGGGGCAAAAGGATTTTTTTTAGAATCATTTACTTTACCATTTTTTTTAGATACAATCATGAATCGTTCAGAAACATAATCTTTGCGCATATCACCCATAATGGTAATTGAAAGTAATTGTATGTTAAAATGTTTGCTGAAACTAAATTAAAAAAAATAAAAAATAATTAAACGGTAAAAATAAAAAATATTTTTTAAATGTAATTAAAAATTGAAAAAATAAATTCAAAATTGAGAAGTGATCGCACATAAGATTGCAAGATTTAAAACAGAGATCAGAAAATTGGATAAACAGAGTTCAAATGGATAATTCTGATATTCACATGATTTACGTTCTTTTGGATGGAGTAGGTGATCTACCACATCCAGATTTAGATGGAAAAACACCTTTAGAGGCTGCAAATACACCAACATTAGACAAAATTGCTAGCAATGGTTCAATCGGAGAAGTAATTTCAGTTGGAAAAGGAATTGCCCCAGAATCAGACATTGCAGTTTTCAACATGTTAGGTTACAAATTTGAGCATGCAGATTATGCAGGCAGAGGAGTGATTGAAGCCATAGGAGTTGGGATTGATTTTAAAGATGGAGACCTAGCATTAAGAGGAAATTATTCAACATTAAATCAAGAAGAAGTGATCACAGATAGAAGAGCAGGCAGACATATTGAAAAAGAAGATGCGGATGGAATTGCAAAAGAATTAGAAGAAAAAATTAACTTTTCAATTCCAGATACTAAAATTGTAGTTGCACCAACAATAGGACATAGAGTTACAGTTAGAATTAGAGCATCATCTAAAAAACTATCATCAAGAATCACAAATACAGATCCTGCATATAGCAACATTGGTGGAATGGGAGTAGCAAAAGCAGTAGGAGATTATTTAAAAATTGAAAAATGTCTACCATTAGAAGAGGATGAAAATTCTAAAATTACAGCAGATTTAGTTAATGAATTTTCAGAACAATCAATAAAAATTATGAAAGAAAGTGAGATAAATAAAAAACGTGAAAAGCAAAATAAAAAGCAATTAAGTTGCATCCTACTCAGAGATGCAGGTAACAAATATCCAGATGTATCACCAATCAATGAAAAACATAAAATGAAATTTTCATGTATTGTCGACATGCCAGTTGAACTTGGAATTTCAGAAGTTCTTAAAATGGAGGCATTTGAAGCAGGAGGTTTAACTGATTATGAAGAAAAAGCAAAAGTTGCAGCAAAGTCAATGGAAACACAAAATGCGATATATGTTCACCTTAAAGGACCAGATGAATTTGGTCATGATGGAGATGCCATTGGTAAAATGAAGAACATAGAAGAAATTGATCAAAGATTTTTTAAAACACTTGTGGAAAATATTGACTCAAATAAAGTTGCAATAATTATTTCAGCAGATCACTCTACCCCATGTATCAATAAAGGACATAGTGATGATCCAGTACCAGTTGTAGTTTCAGCAGATTTTATTAAAAATGATGGCACAACAAGAATGACTGAAGAACAAGCAAAGAAAGGAAGTATAGGATTACTTCAAGGTTCAGAAGTAGTTACAAAATCCTTAGAATTAATTAGATCTCAAATAAAACCAAATCATTAATTTTTTGCATTTCAATAGATTTTTTTCTAATTCTTTCAACATCAATTGAATGATACATGGATGGAGATGTTCCTAATTTTTGTAATGCCCTAGTTAACATTGCAACACCAATACTCAATTCGTTTTCCTGAGCATGAGCATATGCAACTGCTACAAGTATAATTCCCTGAACCAATTCTTTTTCACGTCCAAAACATTGCTTCCATACACCTTCAAATGCCTCATGACATTCCCAAAACCTTTCAGCATTAAAATAAAAAATGCCATCTTTAATGCCCTGATCTATTTCAATTTCTTCCTCAACTACATGTCGAATATTATCTAAACCTCCAATAGGAGATAATTTTTTTACAAGTGTTTGTACGTCTTTTGTTTCAATAGCTACATCAAATTCAATGAAAGATGTAGCAACTCTAGCAAGTCTAACATGAGCATCCATTCCAGAAATTAGATCTCTAGTTTGATGTAGTATATCACGTGAATTCACAGGAACATATTTTTCATTTTTTATATGAATCAAATATCGCTCCATATGAGTAATTGACAGTATTTTCTTAAATTTCTTGTGTAAATTCAACTAGGTTTATATGAAATATCCAAAGGATTTTTGATACATGTCACTTATTCAGACAATTTCAGATGTAAACAACACCTTCTTATCAAGAAGAGAATTAACTTGTGATTTTCCAGGTTTGAGTGGCAAACTCAAAACACTTGAAGCAGTAGATATGGTAACAAAGGAATTCAAATTAGATGGTAAAGTTGTAATTCCAATGAGACTAAAAACAAATGTTGGAATGTTAAAAGTGACAGGAACTTTCTATGTATATGAAGATGAAGGATTAGCAAAAAAACACATCAATCCAACTATTATTTCACGATTAGATAGAACTAAAGCAAAGATTGCAGAAGCTGAGAAAGCTGAAGCACCAGCAGAGGAAGCAGCAGCTGAAGCACCAGCAGAGGAAGCAGCAGCTGAAGCACCAGCAGAGGAGAAAACAGAATAATGCCTGTAGAAAAAAAAGGCAGTAAAGGATCCAGTCCAAAAGTTTATGGATATTTCAAAGTTGATGGCGACAAAGCAACTAGAATTAAAAAAAATTGTTCAAGATGTGGAAAAGGAGTATACATGTCAGAGCATAAAGATAGAAACACATGTGGAAAATGTGGACTAACAGAATTCAAGCAATAAAAAAAATAAATTAAAATTAATACAATCGTTTCTTACGAATTTTAGAACTTTTTTCTTCTAACTCATTTATTTTTGTTAGGAATTTAGGATCAAGTTTAATTTTAGACAAAGATTCAGCAGATAATTTTACATTATTAGCATCTAAGGAAATATTAGATTTAGGTAAATTTCTATCAGACCAAAATTTAATAACTTTATCTTCTAATTTGTAATCACGAAAACCAGATGGAAATTTTTTAGTAATATGATTTAACAAGGTTCTATCTTTAAAAACAACTCGAGGTTCAAATAATCGTGTTTCATCACTGTATACATTTTCAAATAAATTACCAGATATTTCATCAGATAGTAATTCCATTTTTGAAATTTTTCGCAATAGTTCTAAAAAATGTAAGAATTCATGAGCTAAAATAGCATGAACTGTACCCTTTAGACCATAAGCAATCAAAGGAGCAGAAATTTGAATTACAACTTGAAATTTTTCTTCAAACATAACAGGAATGGTTCTAGCAAAAAGAATACCATACTCATATGAATTTGGATCAGATGACGAAACTACAAGAGAAGGCTCCACATAAGCGACAGGGTATTGAATTCCAGATGCTTTTTCAATTCTGTCAATACCAGCAACAGTGATAGGGAAACGTTTCAAAGTTAAATCATAAACATCATCAGGAATAAGACCCTTAGAATGTGCATCTGTAAAACGTACTAAAGGATCCAACAGACATTGTTGAAAATTTTAATGTAAAAATGTTGATTTTATCAGGATCTTGGTTTTCCAGACTTTGCTTTCTTTACTTTACGTGTATTTGCTCTTTGATCAGCATGTCTTTGATGTTTACCTTTTTTTCTCATTGGCATAATAATTAGCCATATTTAGCGCTAGTTAAAGTTATCATTTTAAGACAATATTTAAAAAATCAAATTCTTGGGCCACACATGAATTATCAAGAAGTGAAGAAATGTTGGGGGAAACATCATCACCAATAACAAATCTTTTGATAGGAAATCCGCCTTCAGCAGACATAATTATAGTAAATAAATTAGTAGAATTTTTTTTATATTTTAAATCAAAAATTTTTTTTTCATAACGTTTACCAGATTTTTCATAAATTACAATAGGACAAGTTGTCAGATCTTTTAATTTTTTTAATTTTTTTGAATTAATTTGTAATTTAGCAGAAATTTTTATTTTTATCCTTGAGTAAAAATTTAAAGGTTTTTTAGGAAATGTATCAACTAATTTCAAATTAAAAACAGATACAGAATCAAACTTCTCATCAGATAATTTAGATTTTCGTTTAGAGGGATTTTTTATTTTGACAAAAAAGGGTCTCCCATTACCTAAAACTAAACTAGATTTATCTTCACCACCAATCCAAGTAAATTTAGTAGTGGTTCCACCAAATTTCTTAAAAATTAGTTTTGAGATAATTCCCTCTATACTTTCAAATTCAGAAATACCATGAAAATCACAAACTCTACATCCTGTACCAGAACAATTGTCACAAGAGGTTTGTTTTTGTGCATATCCCCTTTCAGATTTAATATATTTTCCAAAAATAGTTATAGATTTTGAATGTAATTGACATGATTCATCCTTTAGATTTACGGTGAATGTTATTTCAGGATCAAACGAATCCAGGGTTTTTTGAGTTTTTTTTGTAAAAAGTTTGATCAACTCTTTGGCGATATCAGTCTTAATACTGTCGATTCCCTTAAGCTTGTATTTAGATCGAATAAAATCATCTCTATCTACAATTGAAGGTTTGATAATTATGCCAACACCATATGTTTGGAATTCATAATTCGATGACAAGTCAAGCATTAATTTTAAAAAGTAATCTAAATTACTAAACAGATCCTTACAAACATAACATTTACCTTTAGAAGTATAATTTTTTTTTAATTTTTTACCAAGAAATTTGTTTGATGACAGATGTAGTTGTTTTGAAAATAAACGTCCTAAACATTGATCACACAAATCATATTTTTTAAGAATTGAATTTGCGATAGAAGTAATTTCAGAGTAATTAGACATAGTAAATTGGAATTAGTATTAGGTATTATCCTAATCCCATTTTTCTAAGAGTGCCTTGCATTTGACGGCCTTTTGATGCCTTCATTAAATTCTTAGAATTTTTATAATTCTTGAGTAATTCTTTAACTTCACCTTCAGGCCATCCAGAACCACGAGCAATTCGTTTTATCCTAGAGGAATTAAGTAAGTCAGGATCTGCCTTTTCATCTTTATTCATACTTTGAATTATGTATCGCCATTTTGAAACTCTACCTTCCATTTGATCAACTTGATCCTCCTTTACCATTCCAGACATTCCAGGCATACTGTCAAGAAGACCTTTCAAAGAACCAACTTTAGTAACTTCTTCTAGTTGATAAAAGAAATCATCCATATTCATTTTTCCACTAGAAATTCTTTTCATTCTAACATCATCACCTTCATTTTCTAATCTTTTTGCTAAATCCAATACGGCCTGAACATCACCCATTCCAAGTAATCTACCAACAAATCTAGTGGGAGAGAATTTTTCTAAATCATCAATACGTTCACCAGTACCAATGTACATTATTTGGGCACCTGTTGCAGCTGATGCTGCAAGTGCACCACCACCTTTTGCAGAACTATCTAATTTTGAGATTATAACACCACCAACTGGAATTGTTTTGTGAAATGCTTCAGCTTGATTGAAACATTGTTGACCAATAGTACCATCAATTACAAGTAAAGCTAAATCAGGGTCAGCAACTTTGTTAATTCGACCCATCTCCTCAAGTAAATCATGTTCTTCCTTATGTCGACCGGCAGTATCAATGATAATTACATCAAGAGTCTGACCTGCAAAATGTTTTAATCCATTTTGAACAATGTTTGGAGAATCTTTATTATTTTCTTCACCATAAACTTCTACACCAGATTTTTCACACATCATTTTAAGCTGTACCAATGCACCAGGTCGATATGTGTCAGCACCTACAACTCCAACTTTAAGATCCTGTCCAGTTAAAAATTTGGCAAGTTTTGACGCAACAGTAGTTTTTCCACTTCCTTGAATTCCCAATAAAATAATTTTAATTTGTTTTCCAGATTTAAAATTAAAGTCAGATTCTGTACCTAATAATTTAGATAATTCATCATAAAGAATTTTTACAATATGGTCTTTACGTGAAAGTCCAGGTGGAGGGGTTTCATTTAATGATCGTTCCTCCAATCTCTTAGTGATTTCAAGCACCAGCCTTACATTGACATCAGATGTCAATAATGCCCTTTGAACATCTTTACAAAGATCCTTAATTAATTCCTCATCTATGCCTGAGGATTTAACAATCTTTTTGATTGCATCACCTAAACTATTTTTTAAACCATCAAGCATTGCAATTTAACTCCGCATCCACTATTTCAAACCTTCCTCTATATCCATCCCAATTTTTTGTAAATTGATTAATTTTGATAGGATGAGAAAAAAGGGGACAATCAATTACAAAAGTCTCAGCCTCCCCACCTTCAAAATTTAAATTAAATCCAAATTTATCAGATAGTGTAGATAAAAGTTCAATATCAGATTTTAAAATTATTTTCCCCAACCATTGCTCATCCAAACCATCAGAAGAAACAGTAACCATTAAAAAATGAAAATTAGAATTAACTAATTCATTCATGTATTGTTTTGGTTCAGTGTTCCACAAAGGTGCAATAGAAACTAAATTTAATTTTTTACATAAAGTTTCAAATTTTTCTTTTTGAAATTTACTTTTAATTCCACCATGAACCAATCCATCAATTTTAAATTCATCTTTTGCATTTTGTAATAATTTTTCCATGACAATTAGCTCATTATCAATTTCATCAGAATTCGAAGAAATAATTAATTGGGGAATTTTCATGGATACAGATTGTAATTTAGTCCATTTTAAATTAGGATGATGTAAAAGATGGCTTTCGTCAGATTTTGGAAATACACTCAACAAACAGACAACATCATGTCCTTGTTGTTTAGCAAGATGAATAGCATATGTGCTATCTTTTCCACCAGAAAAAAGACAAGCTAATTTCATAATTATATAAAAAAAATCAGTCTAATAAAATTTAGAGTGAATTAAAAGAGATGCTTCAATACTCATAATCGTCATCATAAATCAGACGGCTTTTCCAACAATCATCAGCATCTACAATAGTTTCAAATACATAGAATTTTAGTGCTATGATTAAAATCAAATAATGAAATATTTCAGTAAAATTATCAGTCTAGCTATTTTTGATACTCATAATTTTGGTATGTTCCATAACAACCCAATATTCAACATTTTGTCCATTTTCTAATTTACCTTCAACAGATTCGTCAATCATAGCAATATCTATGGTTTCAAATGATTCAGAATCCATAACCTGTACTGTGCCACCATTAATTGAAATAATTTGTCCAACTTTCTTGTTAATCATTGGAATGTGGATTTGCATACTCACAGGACCAACATGAGGTCTATTTTTTCCATCAAAGATACCTTGACCAACTATTCGGGCTTTAGCTGCACCGTGTTTTCCAGGTTTTGATGTATCATATTCAATAATTCTACATGCCTCACCACTAGGTTGATCAGTGTGTGGAAGTAAAATGTATGATCCAATTTTCAAAGAACCTAGGTCAGAGGGTTTACTCATAAAAAACAGTTTTTACTCGAATATTTAACTTCTACTTTAGCTGATCAAGAATTGAAAGACTTAACAAATTAGATAATGTGAACCCTTTTCTAGTAACATCACGTTGTGTTTGATCACAGTATTTTTTTACGCTCTGATGGCTTTTTTCACTAGCAACTTCAATCACAACAATATTTTCAGAATAAGGAAAAGTGAATTTTGAAGGAACAGAACAAGTAGTAATCATTTTTCCAAGTCCAGCAATTTCAATCTTTTCTCTTTTTAGTAAGATGCCAGCAATTTCTTGTAAATCTTCTTCTCCCTCATCATATTCTAAATAATATATGGAAATAAAATTAATGTCTCCCAAAACTTCGCGCTCAAAAAGATCATCATGAATATTAAATACAAATGAAGTTTTTTCCTGAACATGATTAGATAGTTCTTTTTCAATAATTGAGCTATCTTTGAATTTAGCTAATAAGTAATGGTTAGCCGAAGTTGAAAAATATGGTTGACTATCACTAGAAAAAGTACCAGTAACAAAAAATAATTTTTCAATATTTTTAGAACTAGTCCAAGATTCTTTTAATTCAAGAGAATCACGATTGTGTAAGTAAGGGGCACAAACATATCCAGAAGACATTAGTTTCAATTTAGACATAATAGTATTTGGAATTTTTAAGACTATTTATCCATATAGTAAATAAAATTTAAAAAAATCACCATAGTTTTTAAGAGCAAAAATGTTCATAATTTTTGTCCCGTGGTAGCTCAGCCTGGTAGAGCTTCCGGCTGTAGTTGTTGGCTTAAGATGGCTGACCGAAAAAACAGCATATCAGGCATACAGAAACCGGGTTGTCGCATGTTCAATTCATGCCCGCGGGACCACAAAATTTTAAAAAAAATATCAGAAGATTATTCTGAAGCAATTATTTTAGACATAACAATATCACTAGAAATATTGTTTTCTATGGCATATGATATAGAAGACAAATTTCTAATTTCATAATCATACAATCGTACAACAGATATCACAGTAGATAATTTGAACATATTTGCAAATTCCTTTAGTAATGAATTATACAAAAAAATATCAAATTTTCTTTCAAATTCATTTATCATCATAATATCATCTGCTTCAGAAGGAATAATTTCTGAAAATTTGGTTTTAGATAATTCCATAAAACTACTTTTTAGATTCTCTGCAGAAATCATCTTAGATAATAATTCATCACTAGTACTAGAAGTATGAGAAACCAATAAATCATTAATTGACTCATCATCTAAATTCCAAAATTTTCCACGTACAATATTAGTAATATTATACAAATCTAATTCAGTTCCAAATAATTTTAATAAATTTAAATCGGCTTTACTTTTAATACTGTCAGCTAAATTTTGATATAAAATTTTATCAAGAAAGGTATCAATAACTCCTATTTCACCCAAATCATTGTACAACATTAATGCTTTTTCAACATCATTTCCAAAATTATATGATTTGAAATTACTAATTACTTCTTCAATATTTTTTGAAGTAAGAGCTTTAAGTGTCACATCTCTTCTTTGAATTAATTCTTCTGCTCTTAATCCTATAGAAGATTCTATTTGAGATTGTGATTTTCCCAATATTTTACCTTTAACAATATTTTTTAAATTTTTAAAAATAAATTTGTAATAATATGCCATAAGTAAATTGGAACCACCAACAGAATTCATCATCATATAATATAGTTCAGCTTGTTTTCCTCTAAAACTAATTTCAATATTATTTGATGTGTAGGGTTTAGGAATTTTTCTAATATAATCAGAGTAAGAAGTACTGTTTAATCGACTTGCAAATTCATCAAGGTTTCTAGATTCTGCCAAGGTTTGAAATGTTTTTTTAGAAAGTAATTTACCTTTTAGACTATATGCCTTTACAGTTGCGTATGTCACTAACGACCCTACAACCAATGATCACTAGTGAAGATGGTAAATTTAAGAATACCTTACGATAATCGAACAAAAAGATGTAAAAATTTCAAAAAAAGTATGAGTTTTAGATTTGATTAAAAATAATAAAAAAATAGACTGTTTAAGAAAACATAGATGAAATCTTAATTTAAAAATTCAAATGTCTACTCTAATTTTTTGACTTTTTGTGCGGCTGGGCCTTTTTGTCCTTCACCGATTTCAAACTCGACTTTATCGCCTTCGTTAATGAATCCATCAACGTCAGATTTGTGAACGAACATATCGTCGCCACCTTCTCTTTCGATAAAACCAAAGCCCTTAGTACGGTTGAACCATTTTACGGTACCTTGTTCCATATTTTCTGAAATAACATATTCACTATATTAACTAAGGTATATCTAAAAATTAGAAATCTTTTGCAATATGACCATTATCTTTTAGCCATTCCACTTGAGGTAATGTGAATCTCCAAACAATATCACCGCGCTCATTTTCATTGAAATCCCAAGGAGCAATTATAACAATATCATTATCTCGAATCCAAACCCTACGTTTCAATTTTCCTCGAATTCTTCCTCTTCGAGTTACATTATCATCACATTTAATCATGACATTCTCTCCTCCCATCATTTTCAATACTCTACCAAATAACTCACCTTCTTCAGGAAGACGAATTTCTTTTAGAGCACTTTCATTTTTTACTTGACGCTTACCCACAATAACATTAGATTAAGTTACCATATAACTTATGAGGTTTTTAAAAAAATAAGAATCAAAAGAAATTTTATCTATTCTAATAAAATTAGAAGTATGGAATTTGGATGTATTGAAGAGTGTGCCGATTGCTGCATTCAAAGAGAATATTACCCAAACAAACAATTTGGGAAAATAGGAGTATTGATACTACCTGAAGAAAAAGATAGAATAGAAGAATTAGCAAAAGTAAATAAAATTGAAATTAAAATTTTACCAAGAATAGGAGTTTCTGAAAATAGAAATCAATTACCTACAAAAATTTTAGCGTATCAATTAATGGGAATTGAAGAAAATGGCAACACATGTCCTTTCCTAGATACTAAAAGTAAGAAAAAATCCACTCATGGAGGATTACCATGTAAAATTTATGAATCAAAGCCATTAGCATGCAGTGCTTATCCATTGATTGAATCAACTCCAATTATGCTTGATCAAAAATGTAAATTTTGTAAAGAATGTGGAAATGCAGATACAAATTTAGAATTTGAAACAGAGTCTTTATTGAAAATTAAAGAAAGTATGCAAACAAATGCAGTATGTGTTTGGAGATATGCCACAGGGATTGGAGAACAAGAAGATTATGAAATTATTGAAACAGGTTGGATTTTAGAAGAAGGAATATAGATTAAGGATTAATCACAGCACGGCCAAGAATTTTTCTTGCCTTAAGATCTTCTAATGCAGTATTACATTCATCAAGAGTATATCGTTTAGAGATAACTGGATTAAGAGTTCCTTTTCGTGCAAGTTCAAGTAACTCGACCATATCATCATAGTTTCCAGTATATGCACCTTGAATTGTAATGGATTTAAGAGGAATTGTTACTAAAGATAATTCAATAGAACCACCAAACAATCCTACTAAAATTAAATTTCCTCTTTTCCTCAATACAGCAAAATCAAGTTTTGCTGTTGGTGGAGCATTAACAAAATCAACTACGCTGTCAGCGCCTTTATCATTACAAATAGACATAATTTGTTGGACAGTGTCAGAATCTTTAGAATTAACAGTATAATCAGCACCCATCTCTTTGGCTGTATTTAATTTTTGATCATCAAGATCAACGCAAATAATTTTTGCATCAGTAATTGCATGAGCAATTTGAACACCCATCAATCCCAAACCACCGGCACCAACAATAACAAGGAATTCAGGGGAATTACTATTTGCTTTTTTAATTGCAGTGTATGCAGTTAATCCAGAACATGCAAGTGATGTTGCAGCATCAGGATCCACACCGTCAAGTTTGGCTAAATATTTAAAATTTGGAATCAAAGCATAATCAGAATATCCACCATCTTGGAAAACACCCATCGATCTAGGTGCATCACACAAGTTCTCATTTCCAACTTTACATGCAGGACATTCACCACAACCAATCCAAGGAAAAACAAGTACTTGATCACCTTTTACAATTCCAGAAACATTGTTTCCAATTTCTTCAACAGTTCCAACAATTTCATGACCAGGAGTAACAGGATACTTTACGCCTCTGTCAGTAACTTTCATGAATTGGCCATCTCCAAGATCATAACCGCCTTCCCATAGGTGTAAATCACTATGACAAACACCCACAGAACCCACTTTAACTAATACTTGATCTCCTTCAGGTTTTGGAGTTTCAGATTCAGATACTGAAAGAGGAGCATTAGGAGCAGTGATCCTTGCAGATTTCATAATTGAAAAAACCTATCTTTACAATATAAGAGTTGACTGGAAGTAAGAAAAAAGTAGAGTCATTAGATATTATGGAATAATGAAATAGTCAACCTGTGAGTGAATCTCAAAAACCAAACAGTATTGCTCAAGAACCAATCAATGTTTTATTTGATCCAAAAGCAGTAGTAAAAAAAGACGTCTGGGAAATAGATCTTATTCAAATTTTAAATTTATTAGCAAAAATTTTAGAAAAAACAGGTAGAAAAGATCTTAAAGTTGCAGGAATGGCAGCATTGTCATCATCACTGATCTATAGAATGAAAGTTGAAAGTATTTTTGCATTACAAAAAGCAGCTATGGAGAAAAAACCAAGTTTTCAACGAACAGATGTAGATATAGAATTAATTGATATTCCGTATAGACATGAATCAACATATCCAGTTTCATTAGATGATTTGTTAGGATTGCTTCAAAATCTTATCGGAACTATAGCAAATCCACAATCTAGAAGAAATAAAAAATTAGACATAGAACCAATTGAAGCACCAGACTTTCAAGAATTTTTTATTTCACTGGAAAGTATTATCGGAAAATATGAGGATCTAATTATGAAAAAAATTGCAGAAACAGGAGTAGGATTACTTCAAGACATCATTACAGAGTTGGATCAAGTAGATTCCATCAGATGTTTTTTTGCAGCATTATTTTTAGCAAGAGACCAAAAAGTAGACTTAGAACAACAAGACGACGATATCAAAATAATACTCATGAAAGAAGAGACATCAACGGAATAAAAATGGAGAAAGTTTCTTAAAACTAAATTTTACAGGAGAATAAAATGGTCAGAATTGAAAATATGGATGAAGCAACTGCAAGAATAGAAGCAGCACTATACTCAGCAGGACGACCACTAAGAATAGAAGATATAATCAGAGCATCAGGCACAGAATCAAGGACAAAAACATTAGATTTACTTGGAACAATTATGAAAAAAACAAAAACAGCATTCAAAGCATTAGAAATTACAACTTTACCAGACGGATCATATGTAATGCAGTTAAAACCAGAATACAGTTCAACAGTCAAAAGATATGCATCAAAACCAGTGTTACCAAATGCAACTTTAAAGACATTATCATATATTGCATACATGCAACCAATAGCATCAAAACAACTTGTGGAGACAAGAGGTTCAGGAGTTTATGCACATCTAAAAGAATTACGACAATTAGATTACATCACTCATCAAAATGTAGGTAGATTGAAAATTTATACAACTACGGAAAAATTCCAAAAATATTTTGGAATTCAAGGAGATGTAGAAGATCTGAAGTCAAGATTATTTTCCAAAGTGAGAAAAACAGCTAGTAGAGGAGAAAATAACACATCACAAGTGACACCACAAATCACAACAGAAAATAAATAAATAAATTTTTGATTTAAGGCTAATTTTTGGCGTTTTGTATAAATTAGAGTAATTCAACTAAATTTTGTGAGAAAATCAGTAGAGAATTTAGCAACCAGTAAAATAACCGGAGGAAGAAGAAAACCACTTAGAATTAGAAGAAAATATGAAACTGATAGATATCCAAATGAAGCAATTAACGGGGCCCAAGTAACAGTAACAAGAAGAGTCCGTGGAAGTAACAATAAAGTCGCTTTAAAATCAATAGATTTTGTTAATTTAGCAACAGGTAATGCCAAAGTTGTAAAAGCAAAAATCATAAAAGTTTTAGATAATTCTACAAACAATGATTACAAAAGAAGAGGAATTATTAGCAAAGGTGCAATTCTTGAAACAAAAGAAGGCAAATGCAAAGTTGTTTCTAAACCAGGACAAACTGGAATAGCTAACGCAGTTTTACTCAAAGAATAAAATGAAGGATTACGAGCACGTCGTAGTCTGGTTGGATTATTTTAACAAAAATTTAAAAAAATCAAAAGGGAGAAGATTAGGATTAGAAAAATGTGTTTTTGACCCGTCACTAAAAGAATTAACTGAAGCAACAACAGCAGCAGGGTTTGAAATTGCAGAATCAGATGACAAAGTTAGATTCCCAAAAAGACCGTTTGTAAGGTCAGGCTATGTTGTGTTGCCAAAAGGATCCTCAAAGACAATTATTCTTAACAAAATTTCACAAAAACTTATTTCAAAAAGAGCCAAGCAAACAAAATAAAATCAATTCTAGCTCTTAGCTAAAGTAAAGTTGACAGAAGTCTATGATAGTGTAAGCATTCTTAGTATTGTTAATTGCAGGAGGTAGGCGAAATAATGCACCTAGCCGGTAGTGGCAGGGTAATCATTCAGCTATCAAAAGAATTGGTAGAAGGACAGATACTTTGTGACGATAAAGGAACTAGAGTTGCAAAAGTAATGGAAATGATAGGTCCAATAAAAAGACCGTTTGCATCAGCAACGCCATTAACAAATAATATCAATAAGTTTATTGGAAAACGTGTTTTCATGTTTGAGCAATCTACTGCAAATAAACCAAAAAAATTTAGGAGAAATAGAAGATGAACATATTACAAACCCAAAACTGTCCCGAATGTAGATCATCTTTAGTTGATGATATGCAAAACGGCGAAGTAATCTGTTCTGGTTGTGGAGTAGTTGTCGATGATCAGATTGCAGATAGTGGTCCAGAAACAATAAGTTCGAATCTCGAAGACAAAATGAAGCTTGCAAGAGCAACAGGACAAACAACCTATTCTCAACATGATTTGGGAATAACAACTGAGATTTCAATTAGTGCAAAAGACTTCAGTGGAAAAAGAATTAACAATGAAGTTGCAAACCAAATGAATCATCTCAGAAAATGGCAACAAAGAGTAAGAGTGTCAACACCAAAAGAAAGACGACTCGCAAATGTTTTAACAAAAATGGGAGAAACATGTGAATCACTTAATCTTTCAAAAAATGTGTTAGAAACTACTTCAATGATATACAGAAACTTAGACGGACACATAGAAGTTAAAGGAAAATCAGTAGCTTGTATTACAGCAGCAACAATCTACATGGCTTGTAAACAATGTGACGTAGTAAGATCATTAGAAGAAATTTGTCGAGGAATTGTTCCAGCAAAAGATGTTAAATCAAAAACAAAACTTGCAGCAAGATATTACAGAACCATGGTAATGGAAATGGGAGCACTAAAAGCTCCAGTACTAACTATGGACAAATACATCTCAAAGATAGCAAATATGACACAAACAGAGGTTAGAGTAGAAAGACTAGCCTTAGAAATTGCTGAAAAAACAAAAGATAACAGTATTTCAGATGGAAAGTCTCCAAATGGAATTGCTGCAGCATATCTGTATGTCTCATCAGTATTACTTGGACAAAACGTCCTACAAAGAGACGTTTCAAGTATTGCAGGAGTTACAGAAGTCACTATCAGAAATAGATGTAAAGAGATTCTAACAAGTCACAAACTCAAAATTACTTTGAGACCGTCTCTGGCCAAATACTAACACCCCCCCCCCTTTCATTTTATGATTAAAAATACAGATTAGGATCAGCTAAATTTCGTCGGTATTATATAGAGAATCAAAATTATTTTCAATATGGCAGTATTAGAAATTAAAGATTTACACGTAGCAATAGACGGTAAAGAAATTCTCAAAGGAGTTAATCTAAAAACAGGACCTGGAGAAGTACACGCCATTATGGGACCAAACGGTTCAGGAAAAAGTACATTATCATACACATTACTTGCACATCCAAAATATCAAGTTACAAAAGGAGACATACTATTAGATGGAGAAAGTATTTTAGAATTAACTGCAGATGAAAGAGCAAAAAAGGGATTATTCTTAGCATTTCAATATCCAACAGAAGTTTCAGGAGTAGGATTTTCTCACTTTTTAAGAACAGCTTACAATTCGCTAAGTAAAGCAATGGATGGAGACGACAGAGAAGTATTCATCACTGTAAGAGAATTCCAAAAATATCTTAAAGAAAACATAGCAAAAGTAGGATTAAGAGAAGAATTCCTTTCAAGATATCTTAATGAGGGTTTTTCAGGAGGAGAGAAAAAACGTGCAGAAGTATTACAGATGGCAGTCTTAAAACCTAAAATTTCAATTCTAGATGAACCAGATTCAGGATTAGATATTGATGCAGTTCAATCAGTAGCTCAAGCAATCAGTAAAGTTTCAACTAAAGATGCAACAGTAATCATAATTACACACTATGCAAGAATTCTAAATTTCTTAGATAAATTAGATTATGTACACGTCTTTGCACAAGGTAAAGTGTTACAAACAGGAGATGCATCTCTTGCACAAAAATTAGAAGCCGAAGGTTATGAGTGGGCTTTAGAAAAAGAAGCACAATAAAAATAATAGAAATATCATAATAGAGAATATGTTTTTTGTTTAAATAGGGTTTCAAAAATAAAAAATCATGTCAGAAAATAGTGAACAGTATTTTTTTAATTTTTCATTTTTCAAAGTTGATCCTAAATGGAGATGGATGGCAGATTTAGCAAAAGAGGAATCTGCAAAAGAAGTTGAGAATATAATTAATAATTCAAAAATAATGTTTAGATCATATTCAAATTTAGGTCTACGAGACGATGCAGACTTTTTATTTTGGTTTGCCGCACCAACAGTTGAAGAAATTCAAACAGTAATTGAAAAATTATACAAAACAGTGTTTGGGAAATACATCATTGCATCAATGACATATTTGTCATGTACAAGACCATCACTATATGTAAAAGACCAAAAAGCACTAGGTTTCATTACAGGAGACAATCCTAAAAAACATGTTATAGTTTATCCATTTACAAAAACTAGAGAATGGTATCTACTACCAAAAGAAAAACGTCAAGAAATAATGGATGAACATATAGGAGTCAGTAAAAAATACCCACAAATTGTACTTAACACAACATATTCTTTTGGAATTCATGATGAAGATTTCATGTTAGCGTTTGAAGTAGATGATATCAGAGATTTTCAAGATTTAATCATGGATTTAAGAGAAACTCAAGTTTCAACATATGTGAAAAATGACATCCCAATGATTGTGTGCGTGAAAAAAGACATCATTCCATTAATTACAAGTTTAGGATAATACATAAAATCAAATATCATCTATGGAAAAATCGGATAAACATAAATGATGAAATTTTAATAAATCAAAAGGAGATAAAAATTGAATTATAATAAACTAGGAAAAACAGACATTAAAGTTTCTGAATTAGGATTTGGTGCTTGGTCTATTGCACTAGATTGGTGGGGCAAAAAAATTGAAGAAGATGAAGCAAAAAGAATGCTCAAAAAAGCATATGATTTAGGAATTAACTTTTTTGAAACTGGAGACATGTATGGAAAAGGAAAAAGTGAAAGACTGATTGGGGAAGTTTTCAAGGATATGAGAGACGAAGTAGTACTATCTACAAAATATGGATATGATTTTTCAGAAGTAGAACAAATTGGACATAAAGAATTACCTCAAAAGTTTGATGAAGATTTTACTAGAAAAGCATTAAGAGATAGTTTGAAAAGATTGCAAACAGATCATTTAGACATGTATGGATTACATAATCCAAAATTAAACCACATTAGAGATAATTCAATTTTTAATGTATTAGATAGTTTTGTTAAGGATGAATCAATTAACACATATCAAGTAGCTTTAGGTCCTGCAATTGGATGGACACAAGAAGGGTTAGAAGCAATGGAAAGACCAAATGTGAGTGCAGTTCAAACAGTATACAATATTTTAGAACAGACACCAGGCAATGAATTAATGAAAAAAGCTGAAGAAAAAGATGTGGGCATTTTAGTTAGAGTTCCAGAAGCATCAGGAATATTAACTGGAAAAGTAAATGCCGAAACAAAAATTGATGAAAAAGATCATAGATCAGTAAGAAAAGGAGAATGGATTAAGGCATCCTTAGCAAAAGTTGAAGTCCTCAAACCAATTGCAGAAAGAAATGGTTTAACCATAACAGAATTATCAATGAAGTTTATTATGTCAAAGAAGGGATTTGCATCAGTATTTCCAACAGTAGTGAGTGAAGAAGAGATTGTAAACTATGTTGAAATGACCAAAGGAGGATATGTTTCAGCATCAGATATGAAGGAAATTGACGACTTGTTCAACACATGGCCAGCTTATGAATTAAAAGCAACAACTCAAACTAGTTAATCTATAAATGAAAAAACGAATTGATTCAGAAAAAACTATAGAAATAATTGAAAGAATGAAAATTGCCAAAATTGGTAAATATAAAAAATGGGAATCAATGATTAAAAAAATTAAAAATGAACAAATTCTAAACCCAGAAGAATTAGAATATTATTCAAATTTTACTAGAATTTATAAAAATTCAGGCATAACAAGTAGAAGTAAAATTTATCATACAAAATTATCGCTAGAGGATGAAAAACCACCATGTAAAGAATGTGGAAAAGACTCTCTATACTATTGCAACATGAATGATCAATATTTTTGCAATATTCATGTTGTAGGACATGATAAAAATGAAATTTAAGCTACAGTATCTTCTAAACTAAATGAATGTTCAACAAAATATTCAACACGAGTTTTTTTAAATTCACGAGAACTAAAAAGAATTTTGTATTCGTTAACATCAATTTGATTTTGAATAGTTTTAGCGACATCATATGCTTCATCATGAGTTTTGCAATGAATCATAGAAAATACATTGTATGGCCAATCATCATATGTTGGACGTTCGTAACAATGACTTACTTGAGGGAATGAACCTAATGTTTCACCAACAGATGTTATTCTATCTTCAGGTACCTTCCAAACAATCATTCCATTTGCAGTAAATCCAACTTGTCTATGCCTAAGAATAGCTGCAAATCTTCGCAATACACCTAAACTTTCATAGTGTTTCATTTTTGAAAATAACTCATCTTCAGTTATTCCAAGATTATTTGCTGCTTTTACAAATGGTTCATCAATAATTTCCATATCTTTTTGTAATTCACGAATGAAATCTTTGTCATCTTCTGTTGGTTCAAATTTAATATTTTTAATTTCTTTTTTTTCTTCAGTTGGTGCAACTTCATGTTTTTTGTCATCAACCATATCTAGTTTAACACCAATTTTGAATAATTGTAAAGTTGGAAGCATTCGAACTTTTTTAATTCCCTTAAGAACATTGAATTTTTCAAGTTCAGAATTCAAATCAGCTCCAGGTGGAACTGCCAAAGTGAACCAAAGATTAAACTGATGATCACGTTCATAGTTATGACTTACACCAGGATGGCGATTAATTTGACTAGCTACATGTTCTAACTTATCATGTTCAATTTCCATCGCAACTAAGGAGCTAGTATAACCCAATTTTCTAGTATCAAAAATGGCACTAAGTTGTCTCAAAACACCAATTTCTTTTAGATTGTTTAATTTTTCTTTAATGATTTCAGGAGTAGTATCAAATTTTTTGGCAATAGCATCAAAAGGTCTAGTAACCAATGGAAAGGTCCATTGAATTTCATTTAGAAGTTCCTTATCAGATTCACCTAAAGAAGACAATAAGTGAATTAATCGATAATTCAATTAAAAATGTAGCTAGTATTTCCAAAAATAATTTTTAATACATAAATAGAAACTGGAGTGTCTTGGATCGATGATAATTAACCTAAATCTAGAGAATAAAAAAATTATTGTGATAGGAGGAGGAAGTGAGGCAGAAAAAAGAATAAAATCACTATTAAATGAAAAATGTGAAATTATAGTTATCAGTGATTCAGTAAATGAGACAATATCAAAATTAGTAAAAACAAAACAAGTTAAGTTAAAAAAACAAAAAATTGAAAATATGAAATTTATTTCAGAATTAAAACCAAGTTTGATTATTACAACTACAAATGATAAAAAAATTAATCAAAAAATAATCAACTATTCAAAGAAAAAGAAAATAATAGCATATAGTTCAGATAATCCAGAAGATAGTGATTTTTCAAATGCAGCAATTATTGATTTTGAAAAAATGATCCAAATTGCAATTTTCACAGGAGGTCAAAGTCCAGTTATGTCAAAAAAAATTAAATCAAAAGCTGAAAATGTATTGAAAAAAGTGATTTCAAAAGAAGACATTGTACAAATTAAAATTCAAAAAATCTCACGAAAACTAGCTAAAGAGATCATACCCACCCAATTAGAACGAAAAGAGTGTCTAAAGAGTATCATGAATGACAATCATATTGATCAGTTAATAAAAGACGGTCAGATAAAAAAAGCTGAAAAGCGAGCTATAGAGATACTAAAAACATGGAAATGAATCAAAATATCATAAATGCACGTGTAACATTTCGTAACTCACCAATCCATATTTTAGAAAAGTTTACTATAAGAGATATGGAAAATGCATATCAACAATTTAAGAAACATTCAGAATTAGATGAATGTGTAATAATTCAAACTTGTAACAGAATTGAATTGTTTGGAAAAACAAGAATAGATAATTCAGATAAAATTAAAAAAACATGGGCAAGTATTGCAGGGTTAGATGAGGAAGTATTTGAGGAAAACATAGAATTTGTAGAAAACCAAGAAGCATTACACCATCTCTTAAAACTAACATCAGGTTTAGATTCAATGGTATTAGGGGAAGAGCAAATTTTAGGTCAAATAAAAAACTCAATAACATCAGCTAGAGAATCAAAGGCATCAGGCCAACATCTCAATACTCTATTTGATAAAGCAATCAGAATGGGGACAAGGATTAGAAATTCTAGTGGAATTGGCAAAGGAGGCATCTCAGTAGGATCAATGGCAGTAAAACTTGCAGAAGAAAATATTGATGAATTAAAAACAAAACAAATTCTATTGATTGGAACTGGAGAAGTATCAACACTTGTTGCAAAATCATTGCAAAGACGAGGATATGCATTTAATGTTACAAGTAGAACTATTGGAAGATCAGAAACATTTTGTGAAACAATGGGAGGAAACCCAATTAAATTTGAAGAAGTTCTTTCAGGATTTAACAAATATGATGTAATATTTGTTGCAACAACTGCACCATACTTTCTTGTAACACAAGAAAGAATCACAGATGCCATGAAGGATAAAAATAATGGAATGATGATACTGGATTTATCAAATCCTAGAACAGTAGATGAAAAAGTTGCAACAATTGGAGGCGTTAAATTAATGAATTTAGATCAAATTGCAGAAATGGTAGAAAAAAATATGAATGCTAGGCTAAACAAGGTGAAAACCGTTGAAAATATAATTAGAGAAGAAGTATCAGTATTAGAAGCCTCAATGAAAAGATTAGATGCAGAACCACTTGTAACAGACGTATTCAAAAGCATAGAGAATCTCAGAGAAAAAGAATTGAATAAAGCATTACAAATGTTAAATGAAAAAGATGAGAAAAAAATCAAAATTATCGAGGAATTAACAAAGGCAGTTGTAGAGAGTATCGTATCAACTCCAATGAACAATATCAGAAAAGCATCAGAACAGGGTCAACCAGACGTAGTAGAGTTGGCCAGTAAGCTATTTGACTATAAAAAACAGAATCAGGCTGACTAGAATTATATTTTAGCCAGAATTAATTTCAAACATGTCATTTCCCACTAAACGTCTTAGAAGATTACGAATATCAGAAAAAATGAGAGAATTAGTTCAAGAAACCACATTAACACCCAAAGATTTCATTTGTCCAGTATTTGTTCAAGAGGATCTTAAGACAAGAATTAAAGTTGAATCAATGTCAGAAATTGAGAGATTACCATTAGAAGAAGTAAATAACGAAGTCAAAACAATCATAGATTTAGGAATTCCTGCAATCATGTTATTTGGAATTCCAACTAGTAAAGATGAAGCAGGCAGTTCATCTTTTGACGATAACGGTATTGTTCAAAAAGCTATTACTCAAATTAGAAAAGAATTTGGAGATAAAATTGTGATCATGGCAGATGTTTGTTTATGTCAGTTTACATCAACAGGTCATTGTGGAATTATTCAAGGTGATAAAATTGATAACGATACCAGTTTAGACACACTTGCAAAAATTGCTGTTAGTCAAGCTAAAGCAGGTGTAGATACAGTATCACCATCAGCAATGATGGATGGTCAAGTTGCAGCAATAAGAAAAGCTCTAGACGATAAAGGATTTACAGATGTTTCAATAATGTCACATTCAGCAAAACATCGTTCAAACTTTTATTCACCATTTAGGGATGCTGCAGAATGTGCACCAAAGTTTGGGGATAGAAAAACATACCAAGTTCCATTTACTAATGCAAGAGAAGCAATGATGGAAGTAGAAACAGACATCAATGAAGGGGTAGACATTGTAATGATCAAACCAGCATTATCATATTTGGATTTAATTGCAGAGACTAGAAGAAAATACAATATTCCAGTAGCAGCATATAGTGTGTCTGGAGAATATGCACTAGTAAAAGCTGCATCCCAATTAGGATATGTTAATGAAAAAGACATCACATTAGAAATTCTTCATTCAATTAAAAGAGCAGGAGCAGATATGATTGTCACATATTTTGCAAAATCAGCCTCAAGATTCCTTCAAGAATCATGAGGAATGATGAACGTTTTGAAATACAAAGAGCCTTTGACTTATTGCCACATGTCGTGGGAGCAAGCTGGACAGCAGTATGGTTTAGAATGCAAGGCATTAGAAAACCAACAAGAGAAGAATTTAGAGAGAAAACATTAGAATATCTAAAAATGATTGAACCAGTTTTTGAATCATATCCAGAAGAGGAAGATTTTGAAGCTATTTCCAAATATATAGAATTTAGAAAAAAACAGGAATACGAAAAAATAATTTCAGGAGAAAATAATGAAATTGAAACTAGATATGATAGATATGTCGATTATGGTTAAATTTCATTTTTCAGTTGTTTTAAAAATTCCTTTAACACTTTAGTTCTTTTTTTGGCTTCAATTTTACCAGATTTTGTATTCATCATAGATTCTAGTTTTAGTAATTTATTAAAAAAATGATCAACAGCCCAAAAATCATCATTAGGATTTCGTTTACTACAAAAAGGATCATTAATGTTGTAAAATGGCCTATTCAAAGATCCACTAGTAGCAAAAACTCTTGCAATACCGATAGCGCCTAATGCATCGAGTCTATCAGCATCTTGTAATATTTTTCCTTCAAGTGTTTCAGGAATTTTATTTTGAGAAAAACTATGATCCTCAATAGCATCAGAAACAATTGTAATTTCTTTCTCAGAGAAACCAAATTTTTTTAGAATAATTTTAGATTTTTTTGCACTATCTACTGACGAAAATTTAGAACGTTTACTAGATTTAGGATAGGAAACAATATCATGTAATAATGCAGAAGTAAGAACTAATTTTTGGTTTGCTTTTTCTTTTTTTGCAATTTTTTGTGCATTGTTATAGACTCTCATCACATGTTCAAAATCATGAGCAGGATCATTATCCATAATTGTAATCACATGTTTTTTTATTTGATCAATAACTTTCATTTAAAATCTCCAAATTTTGGGTTTAACAAATTTAATTTTTCTTTGAGTGAGTAATACAGTCCAATTAATGCATGCAAATAAAACAATTAGTCCGATACCAACACCATCAATTAATAAAATTCCAGTGAGTCGATCCTCAAACATTTCTAAAAAAGGAGACAATACAGCATTGCCAAAATATATCATAATAATATAAGAGATAGTTCTACCAATCCAAAATCCGATATAGATTCCAACACTTTTTGCACGCATTAGACCATATGTAATAAATAAAATATTACTTGGAAGTGGTGTTGCTCCAAACAAAAAAGATGCTATCAGATACCCATGTTTTTTCTTATTCAAATAATCTCCAATCATATCTAAATTAGATTTTTGTTCTTCTCCAACAAACTTTCGAAATAATCCACTAATTCTTTTTAAAAAGAATCTACCAATAGTAGCTCCAGTTGCACCAACTACAGCAAGAAGTACAATATTCAAAGTTGGGTCAAGAAGGTAAAAAGATGTTAGAACTATCCAACTAGGTGGCATCAAAATTGGAGATGCATTAATTCCAATTAATACAAGAAAAATTCCAAAATAGGAAAATTCCCCAAATAGTTCAAAAATATCCAATATTTCTCAATAATTATACGAATATTTTGTTTCTAAACCCTTGGATCTCTGTTTAGTCAGCAGATAATATGATAAATTTTTAAAATTATCAAAAAATTACATGTTTTTACAAACAATGATCATCTTTTGTAACAAATAGGATCAATCATGCAATATCTTTATAAGCAATTTATGGGTATTTAAGGCATGTCAGATTTAGTTTGGAAGTGTTTTAGATGCAATCTATCTTTCAAAGACGATGATCTAGCAGAAATACACAAAAATATCTCAAACCATTCAGTCACTAAAGTAAAAACAATAGTGGCATAATTTTTACAATTTAATATTTTTAAGAAGATTATAGTGCAGAGGGTGGGATTTGAACCCACGAACTCCTAAGAGAAGGGATTTCCTATATTAGAGATCTTGAGTCCCTCTCGGTTGACCGGGCTTCGATACCTCTGCAACGGTACTAGATTATTCCAATATTTCTCAATTACTATTAGATGAATTGATCCATGTTTTTAGGATTTTTTTAACAAAGCTTATAATCGAATAGGTTATTGAAAATCACATGTCAGAATCAATACCAATTTCAGACGCAAAAAAAATGCGAAGTGGTGTTAACGTTGAAGCTGAGGTTATTGGCAAAGGAGAACCAAGAACTGTGAATCTCAAAACAGGAGGAACAGTTGATGTCTGTGATGCAACAATATCTAACAGTGATGGAACTGAAGAAAACCAAATGAAACTCACATTGTGGGGGGACGATATCAAAGCAGTTAATGTTGGAGATAAAGTTGCCATAGAAAACGGATACACAAACGAGTTCAAAGGTGAAGTATCTCTAACCAAAGGAAAATTTGGTAAGATGACTGTAAATCCTTAATAATTTCTTTTATTTTTAAAATTATTTTTTATTCCAATTAAAGTTACAATTATTCCAATCAACACAACAATAATTCCAAGAATTAATAAAAATCCAGAGACCATTAAAGGTACAACCATATCCATTACAGGAGAATCAAGATTAGAGAAGGCATCAGAGTTTTCAGGATCCTCAGCAAACATAATTACAAAATTTATCTCTCTAGAACCAAGATTTTCAATTTCAAAATTTAATGTATCAGATTGTTGAATAGATATTCTTTCAAATAAAACAGAATCAGATTGAATATAACTTCCATAAGAGTCACCAAAAATATTTTCAATACCTACAGATAATTTGTCACCATTTTGATAATCAATAATTTGGATTCCCCATAACAAAGGAACATCAGATATGTAAGTACTGTAAGAAGTGTAAACCATATTTCCAGGCAAGATTTGAAAAGGTTCAGAAATATCATCAAACATTCCTTCAAAAAGAGAAGATATCAGGAGTGAGTCAGATTCAGGAAGATTAGAAGGGACAGCAGAAATTGCAATAATTAAAGAGACAAAGATCATAATGAAACCAACAGATGCAATTATAGGTCCAAGTTTGTTCATTTTAAAAACAGAAATTTAAAGGCAATATTAATTCACAAAAATCAAAAACTAACGTCTAGTTTTCTTTGCAGGTTTTCTTTTAGCTGCAGTTTTCTTTGCAGGTTTTCTTTTAGCTGCAGTTTTCTTTGCAGGTTTTCTTTTAGCTGCAGTGCGTTTTTTTGCAAGATATTCTTTTAATTTTAAGGATGCATTATCCAAAGTTTTGCTAATTCTTTCTTCAGCTTTAGTTCGTTTTTCAATTTCTTTTACAACTTTTGCAGCAGTCTGGTGACTAGTAGTAATTGTACTACGAAAAGATGGCTTTGATTGTGTTTGTTTTTTAATTTGAGTTGCAATTTTTGATTTAATATCATCAAATGTAGAAACTTCACCTGTAATTTTTTTCAGGGTTTTTTGTCTACTTTTAATTTCAGAAATTAATTCTTGAATATGATCATTTAATGAGCGCAATCTAGCCTCAGCATTTTGTTTTTCTTCAGGTGTTTCAGCAAATTCAATTTCTTGTTCAGTTTGTTCAAGTGTTTCTTTTTCAGCATTAACTCGTTCCTCAGCATTGGTTACCAATCTTTGAATACTCTCAACTTGAGCATTTTTTCTCGTAAGATTTTCTGAAACATCCGTAACATCCTCTTTTTCAGATTCAATTTGTTTAATCATTTTTTTCAAACCAGTTGCAGAGCGTTTTTCAGCAGATTGAAGTTGCTTAAGTTGATCTTCTGCATTTTGTTTTAATTTTGTTGCTTCCTTCTTTTTTTGACGTAATTCAATTACTGTTTTTTCTAGGGATGTCAATAGTGTTCTAAAATAAAAGAGTCGATTAAGTTGTTAATATGATCAGGATTTGACTTTTCGGTTAAGAAAATTAACCAATATTGATCGCAAAATCAGTTATTTTAAAAAATATTAGTGATGAAATTTTAGCAAAACTATGGATTTTCATCCAAAAGATTTACCAATTTCAAAAATATATGATCTAAAAAATGAAAATGATGCAATGCAAGCAGTTGAGGATATGGTAAATTTAGGGTTTAAAGAAAAAAAAGAAGGTTTCAAAGTTCTAATGCCAAAAGAAACTAAGATTGCTAAAAGAATAGGATATACCATCACAACAGGAGTTACAAAAGGACTACGAGAGAAAAATGAAACTAGAGATGTCAAATATTGGACATATCATCATGATGATGAACATTTTGCTATTGTACTAATAGATAATTCAGTTTTAGAAGAACTAGGATTTTGATTTATCAAAAATTTGATATAATTTTGTCCTGTTTGCCATTACACCAGCAAGCATTACTCCAATTATAGTTCCACCAATTACATCCATTGGAAAATGTTGTAAAACATACAATCTACTAAGAGATATCATTGCAGGATAAATGAATATCAAATACGCGCCACGTGGGAATCTCTCAGAAAGGGCATAACCCAAAATAATTGCAAATATCATGGACCTAGCTGCATGTCCAGATGGGTATGAAGCATCAAATCCACCTTCACAAAATAATGCAAATGTGTCACGACTAATTTGTACTGGGAATTCAACTCCAAGATATTCAAAATCAGGTCTATCCCTATCTACACCGCATTTGATATATCCCGTAAGAAGAGTGGATATCACAATTAGAATCAAAAGCGTAATTCCAACTCTACGGGTTTTTGGAATTAGTAATACGATAATTGCAAAGACCATCATGTTGAAAACATCTCCACTCTCAGTAACATATTGCATGAAAATATCAAGAGTAGGATTTCCAACATTTTCTGAAATGAAAAGAATTATGCTTTGGTCAAACTCATCAGTTATTTCAGATAAGACAAAAGCTGTTAAGATAAGAAATAGAGCAGTCAATAAGACAAACGAACGAGAACGAATATCAAAAAGCCAATTTTGCAATTAATTAAACCTCAAGAATACATGTTTTAATTTTTATTAATACATAACTTTCAAAAATATAACGCATACGATACAAACAAAATTCATAAAGTAATTGTGATCGGCTCAAAGATTTTAACCAAGTGCATAATAGAAAAGTTGTGAAGGTACTCACATTAGATGACTTTGATCTAAAGGGTAAGACAGTATTTGTAAGAATGGACATGAATTGTCCAATCGATCCAGAAACAGGTGAAATTTTAGGTAATAAAAGAATCGAAGAAGCCATTGAAACATTAGAATCACTAAAAAATGCCAAAGTAGTGATAGCATCTCACCAAGGAAGAGTTGGAAATAATGAATATACAGGGATGAACAAACATGCAGAAGTTCTCGAAAAATTAATGGGTAGAAAAATAAAATATGTTGAAGATACTATTGGAGAAGCAGCACAAAATGCAATTAAAAATTTAGAAGATGGAGAAATATTGCTTTTAGATAATCTCAGATTATGTGCTGAAGAAAATTATGAATTTACACCAGAAAATGCGGGAAAAACAATCATGGTTTCAAGACTATCAAAATTATTTGATCTTTGTGTATTAGACTCATTTCCAAGTGCACATAGATCACATCCATCCATCGTAGGATTTACACAAGTGTTACCAGCATGTGCAGGAAGAATAGTAGAAAGAGAAGTGAAAAATCTAGATGAAATAATGACAGTTGCAAAAGCACCACACGTAATAATTCTAGGAGGTTCAAAAGTACCAGACAGGTTAGAAGCAATCAAATTATTAATTCAAAATGGACGTGCAGACCATGTTTTACTGACAGGATTAATTGGAAATGTGTTTATGCGTGCTCAAGCCAGAATCAAATCACCATTAGGAATTAAAAATGAAGATGAAGTCGTTGCAAAAGCTCATTCGTTAATTGGAGATTATCCAGATGTTTTTGCAACTCCAGTAGATATTGCAATCGATAAAGATGGGGAAAGAGTTGAAATGGATGTTAGAGAGATTGGTAAGGAGGATAAAATTTTTGATTTAGGTCCTAAAACAATTGAATATTATTCAAAATTAATTTCAGGTGCAGGAACAGTATTCATTAGTGGTCCTGCAGGATTTTTTGAAAAAGAGAATTTCAAATACGGTACAACACAAATGCTTACAGCAGTTGCAAATTCAATGGCAACAACAATAGTAAGTGGAGGACATTTAACAACAGCATTAAAACAACAAGGATTAGCAAATAAAATTAATCACATTAGTACAGCAGGTGGGGCATTAGTACTTTATCTAACTGGAGACAAACTTCCAATGATAAAATCACTAGAAGATGCAGCGATAAAATATAAATCTAAAAAGTAGATTTACACGAGGAGTTTGGACAAATTCGTTCTTCAGAGGTTCCAAGAAAAATATCATGATTACAAGAATTACATTGGAATTTCTCAACAGGATCAAATAATTTTAAAAATATAGTTGTAAAATTTTGGGCAATACTTCTCACTAAACCCGACTCACATATGTCGTTGAATAAAGATTCAGTATCATCAATTATCCAAGAAGGATCGATGTCACCTTCAGATTTTAAAATTTCAAAAATATCATCATTAGTAAATTTTGTATTGACATCATTAAATTTTTCAAAAATTATTTTTCTAATTTGTAATTCAAGAGGAATAGATGGTGTAAAATCACTCATACTAATACAGATTCTCTGCCTCTGTTTTTAGCTTATCTATACCCTCAGTATTTTCAAGATGAGAGCCAAGATAGGTATACAATGCAGATTTCAAAACCTTAAGAGATAACAAAGCACATTTTATTCTAACAGCCTGTAAATGTTCAAGACCTAATTCACTTAAGATATCATTCTTTTCGATTTTCTTAACATCGTCAAGGGATTTTCCTTTGGTGATTTCAGTTAGAACTGAAGTGCAAGCCATACAAATTGCGCAGCCCTTTCCATGAAATTTAATATCGGTTACTTTATGATCATCGATTTTCATATCAATATCAATACTATCCCCACACAAAGGATTGGAATCATGAAATGTGACATCATGATCTTCAATTTCACCATAATTAATTGGGTTTCTAGAATAATCAACTATCATTTCATGATAGATGTCGGTCCCACTACTCATAACTTAAACACCTTGGCCACTATATTTAATGAATCGATTAAAGCATCAACATCTTTTTTTGTATTATAAATATAGAAACTAGCTCTAGACGTAGCTGCAACATTAAGGCGTTCCATTAATACTTGAGCACAATGATGACCAGAACGTAATGAAATTCCTTCCTTATCAATAATATCAGCAACATCGTGAGGATGCACATCTGCAAAATTAAATGAAATAACACCACCACGTTTTGTAATATCTTTAGTTCCATAGATTTGAAGTCCAGGGATTTTTGCAAATTTCTCCATAGCATATGTAGTTAATTCAATTTCATGTTGTCTAACATTATCCATTCCAATTTTTGTAAGATAGTCAATTGCAGCTCCAAATCCTATAACATCTGCAATGTTTGGCGTACCTGCCTCAAATTTGTAAGGTAAATCATTCCAAGTTGTTTCATACTTGTGAACTTCACGAATCATATCGCCTCCACCATGAAATGGGCTCATTGTTTGTAATACAGATTTCCTAACCCACAAAATACCAATTCCAGTTGGAGCCAACATTTTATGCCCAGAAAATGCAAAGAAATCACATCCAAGGGTATCAAGATCAACTTTCATGTGGGGTACTGCCTGGGCACCATCTATCAAAGTAAGAACTCCTGCAGCCTTACATTTTGCAATAATTTTTTCAGCATCAGTAATGGTTCCAAGAACATTAGACATTAAACTGAAAGTTACAAGTTTGACTTTTCCAGTTGCAAGATATTTATCAAGATCATCTAAATTTAATTCTCCATCATCGTTCATTCCAATATATTCTAATTTTGCACGTTTTTCTTGTGTAAGTAATTGCCAAGGTACAATGTTACTATGATGTTCATATTCAGTAGTTACAATTATGTCACCTTCATTGATATGAGGTCTTCCCCATGCATATGCAACTAAATTAATTGCTTCAGTTGTTCCTCTAACAAAAATTAATTCTTGTCGATTTTTGACATTTACAAAATTTGCAATTTTATCTCTGGCAGCTTCATATGCCTCAGTAGATTCTTCAGCAAGAGCATAAACTGCACGATGAATATTTGCATTATGATTTTGATAATAATCAGTAATAGCATCAATTACTTGATTTGGTTTTTGAGTTGTTGATGCATTATCTAAGTAAACAAGACGTTTGTTATCTCTAACAGTTCTTTTTAAGATAGGAAAATCATTTCTAAGATTTTCAAAAGAGGATTCAGTACTTTGCAATTTTTAGACCTCCACAAAGATTTCGTTATTATCAATTTTTACTGGATACACATTAAGAGCAGTTTCAGCAGGTAGATTATTGGGTTTACCATTAACGAGATTAAAAACAGAAAGATGTAATGGGCATCTAACACCTTCTTCACTAAGAAAACCAGTAGAAAGATCTGCATCTGCATGAGTACAAATTAAGTCAGTTGCATGAATTGTATCATCAATATTTGCTATCAATAATTTTCTACCATCTTTAACAAATCCAAAAAGCTCACCTTTCTTTACTTGATCCAAACTGCATGCCTTAATCCATTCAGACAAAAGAATCACCTATACTTGTAGTGTTGTTCGATTTCAGAATTTTCATCATAACGGGTTTCTTCAATTTCAACAAACTTTGCTAGTTCTTCATCTGTATTTATACTGAGTTCGCGATTATCCCATTTTGATTCAATGAGATATGCAATCCAGGCTCTAACTTGGAAAGACATCTTTCTTGAAAGTGGTTCTAAGAAACCTTCAACAATAGTTCTTTCAGCTTCTTCATGACTTAAACACCTAGTTTTTAGATAGAAAATTTGCTCTTCATCAATTTGTGCAACAGATGCTGAGTGAGTTGCCTTTACATCATTAGTAAATATCTCCAATCCAGGAATTGCATCAGATTTAGCATCTTTATCTAAAAGAATTGAACGTCCAGATAAGAAAGAATTTGATTTAGAAGCATTTTCTTTAATTCTAATCATACCCTTGAAAAGAGATTTAGATTTATTTCTAAGAATAGATTTTTCAACTACACGTCCTTCAGTGGATGGACTTTCATGATTTACGTTAGTTTGAATATCAAATGATTGTTCATTATTTCCAAAAATTACTTCAGAATCATTTGATGATGCACCAGTGCCATTAAGAAAATATTCAATTTTATATCGAGACAACATGGAACCAAATAATCCAGAATACCAATTTACTTTTGCATCTTGTCCTAAGTCAGTACGTTTAGTTGAGAAAGTAACAGCATTTTGATCGAGCATCTGTAAAGTAGTTACATCCAATTGAGCATTAGCACCAACATTAGTATTCATTAATTCAAGGTATGCTTGTTGAGTTTGAATATTTGGAGAGTATAATTCTTGAACAATGGTAGATTTACTGCTTTCATCTGCAAAAATTATATTTCTAGATATTGTAGAATGTCCATCTTCAGATAAGCAAGTCAAAAAGTGGATTGTTTGTTCTAAAATTAAATTACGTGGTATGTGTATGAATATTCCAGAATTAAAAGCAGCATTATTCAAAGCAGTGAATCTATCATCTTTAGAATTTGATGCTTCCAATGCTTTTTTTACTAATTCAGGATTATTTTGAATTGCATCAGAGATTGAAGAGATTACAAGTCCTTTAGATTTTAATTCATCAGGTAAATTGATTCTGTGGATATTTGTGCCAATCTGAATTATACAAATTTCATTTTCTAGTTCACCTAATCTTTTTTGAAGAAAAGATGGAATTGTTTCAGTTGTTGTTGTAGAAAGAGATACTTTTTCAGGATCCATTTTTTTGGCATCAGTGTATTTATTGTATAAGGGAGAAGTTTCTATCGGAAGATCCTCATAAACAGATAATGAATTCTTACGATAATCTTTAAGCCATTCAGGCTCATTTCTAGATGAAGAAATCTCATCAATATGAGCAGTATTTAATTTTGAAAGAATTTCTTGAGACATGATTAATCAAACATAGGTTGGGATATTATCCCACAGAGTCATCCATTTCTAATTTAATGAGTCTGTTTAATTCAACTGCATATTCCATTGGGAGTTCTTTTGTAAATGGTTCCATAAATCCATTAACGATTAGAGACAATGCATCTTCTTCACTAAATCCTCTAGACATAAGATAGAAAATTTGATCATCTCCAATTTTTCCAACTGTAGCTTCGTGAGTGATTGTTGCATCTTCTTGATCAATTACCATGTATGGATATGTATCAGTTTTTGAAGTATCATCTAACAATAAAGCATCACATCTAACAGTAGATTTTACATTTGTAGCACCTTTTGCAACATTTAACATTCCCCGATAAGTTGAACGTCCATCCATTCTACTAACAGATTTGGATGTAACTTTTGAAGTTGTATTTGGGGCAAGATGTACCATTTTTGCACCAGTATCTTGATGTTGTCCTTTACCTGCAAATGCAATAGATAGTGTTTCACCATATGCTCTTTCGCCCATAAGATAAACACCAGGATATTTCATGGTTAATTTACTTCCAATGTTTCCATCAATCCATTCAACGGTTGCACCTTCATATGCATAAGCACGTTTTGTTACAAGGTTGTAAACATCAGAACTCCAATTTTGAATTGTAGTGTATCTTAATTTTGCATCTTTGTGTGCAACCAATTCTACAACAGCAGAATGAAGGGATTCAGAAGAATAAACAGGAGCAGTACAACCTTCGATGTAATGTACTTCTGCACCTTCATCAACAATGATTAATGTTCTTTCAAATTGACCTATATTTTCAGCATTAATTCTAAAGTAAGCTTGTAAAGGCATGTCAATATGTACACCCGGTGGAACATAGATGAATGAACCGCCACTCCATACTGCACTGTTTAATGCTGCAAATTTGTTATCCTCTGGAGGAATAATTTTACCAAAGTATTTTTTGAATAATTCAGGATGATCAATTAAAGCTTGATCTGTATCTAAGAACAAAACACCTTGTTTTGCTAAATCTTCTCTTAAACTGTGATAAACAACTTCAGATTCGTATTGTGCACCAACACCTGCCAAAAATTTCTTTTCAGCTTCAGGAATACCAAGTTTGTCAAAAGTTTTTTTGACATTATCTGGAACATCATCCCAATTTTTTTCTGTTTTATCAGATGCTTTAGCATAATAGTAAATATTTTGGAAATCAATAGTACTGAGATCACCACCCCAAGTTGGCATTGGTTTTTTCATAAAGATTTCAAAAGAACGTAATCTAAAATCAAGCATCCATTGTGGTTCTTTTTTCATTTTACTAATTTCAATTACAGTTTCCTTAGAGAGTCCTTTCTTACTAAGATGAACATACATTTCTGTAGAATCTTTAAAATCATATTTTGTATAATCAATATCCAGGTTCTCAGTTGCCATGATTGACATAACTGCGTTATACTATTAATACATGAGGAAAAATAGGTAGAGCTAAATAGCTTAAGCTAAATTTAGACTAGATCGTAGTTAAAGTAGTCTTCATGGCATCAAATGCACCTGCAACAGTATGAACTTCTGCAACAGTATTTTTTACATTAAATTTCTTTAACTCATCTGAAGTAAATGGACCAATGGAAACAACAGATAATTTTGCAAGGTTGTCAAGCAATACATTTTCAGCATAATCTTTAGACATTATTTCAAAAAAACCCCTAACAGATGATGCACTAGTAAATACAACACCATCAACTTTATTTTGAGAAAATAATTCCCTAAATCCATTCCATTGAGTTGTATCTCTAAAAGCACAAACATCATACAGATGAATTTCTAAAACATCAATTCCAATTTTAGAAAGTAGTTCTTTTAGAAAAGGAGTAGAAGCTCCACTACGAGGAACAATAACTTTTTTTCCGACTGCATTAAGTTTAGTAAATTCTTCACCAACACCAACTGAAGAATAAGTTGTTGGTTGATGATTGACTTTAATTCCTTCAGCCTCAAGAGTAAGAGAAGTTTTAGGTCCTACAGACATGACAGTGGTGTTTGCAACTGCTAATTGTAATTTTTCAAGTTTTCCTAATTGTTTTGCAGTATCAAATAATAATTTGACAGCTTTTGAGCTCATAAAAACAGAATAATCAGGATTGTATTTACTAACAGACTCTAAAAATTCATCAACAATTTTTTCACCTTTACTAACTAATTCAATTGTAGGAAGTGCAATTGGAGTTGCATCATTTTCTTTTGCAAGTGAAATAAATTCTGAAGCATCGTCTTTTGAACGGGTAATTGCAATATTTTTACCACTAAGCATTATTTCCACCCAATAACATCAGATAAATCAACTACCTTACCAATAATGATATTTGTAGGTGGAATTATTTTATTTTCTTTAACTTTTTTTGCAATATTTGTAACATTACCTTTAATCATTTTTTGTTGAGGAGTTGTTCCATTTTGAATAACAGCAACAGGAGTTTTTTTATCCATTCCACCTGCTATCAGCTGCTTACAAATTACATCAATTCTAGATAAGCCCATCATGATTACAATTGTATCTACAGATTTTGCAAGATTTTTCCATTTAACAATTTCTTGTTTCTTTTCAGGATCTTCATGCCCTGTAACAAAAACAACTGATGATGCAAATTTTCTATGAGTTAAAGGAATTCCAGCATATGTTGCAGAACCAATTCCAGATGTAATTCCGGGTACAATTTCATATTTTACTTTATGTTCTTT
>ERZ651776.498-NODE-498-length-55113-cov-12.714787_pt1 | contig 55113 bp, 43 predicted proteins | sample MGYA00514761_ERZ651776 | MGnify/ENA metagenome assembly ERZ651776
GGATGTGATAGTTTAGCCACGTTGAACGTTACAGTGAATCCAACTTTATTGAGTACAACGGATACTACGGTATGTGATACAGAGATTCCATTTGACTGGAATGGTTTAACGTTTTCAGCAGCAGGTTCCCAGACAGCGACCTTAACAAGTGCGGTAACGGGCTGTGATAGTTTAGCTACCTTGAATGTTACAGTTAACCCAACTTTACTTAGTGATACAGATACCACAGTATGTGATACAGAATTACCATTTGATTGGAATGGCTTGAGCTTCGCAGCAGCAGGTTCACAGACAGCGACCTTGACAAGTGCAGTAACAGGATGTGATAGTTTAGCCACGTTGAATGTTACGGTCAACCCAACTTTACTGAGCACAACAGATACAACAGTATGTGATACAGAGGTGCCCTTTGATTGGAATGGTATTACGTTTACAACCACAGAGTCACAAACAGCTACTTTGACAAGTGCAGTGACAGGCTGTGATAGTTTAGCGACCTTGAATGTTACGGTAAATCCAACCTTATTGAGTAGTACAGACATTACGATTTGTGACAGTCAGCTTCCATATACTTGGAATGGCTTGAACTTCTCAGCAGCTGGATCACAAACAGCGACCTTAACAAGTGCAGTGACAGGCTGTGATAGTTTAGCGACCTTGAACTTAAGTGTGAATAGCACATTGTTATCGAGTACAGATACTACGGTATGTGATACAGAGGTACCCTTTGACTGGAATGGTATTACGTTTACAACCACAGAATCACAGACAGTATCATTGATAAGTGGGGTGTCAGGATGTGATAGTTTAGCCACGTTGAACGTTACAGTGAATCCAACTTTATTGAGTACAACGGATACTACGGTATGTGACACGGAGATCCCCTTTGACTGGAATGGTTTAACGTTTGCAGCAGCAGGTTCACAGACAGCGACCTTAACAAGTGTGGTGACAGGATGTGATAGTTTAGCTACCTTGAATGTTACTGTTAATCCTACACCGGATATCTTCTTCATCTTAGCCGCTCCAGAAATTTGCTCGGGAGATGCTGTAGATATAAGTTTAAATAGTACGTTCCCAAATACTATATTTTCTTGGGATGTATCACAAACTTTAGTTTCAGGAGGAGGTAACGGTAATGGTACTACAATAAACCAAGTAATAAATTCGACGAGTGGACTTACAGGTTCTGTTTCTTATCTGGTAACTCCTGTATTAAACAGCCCTCCAACGACATGTATTGGAACACCAGTTACTATAACTATTCTGGTCAATCCTATACCTACGATTGATGTTGTTCCATCAACTCAAACTATTTATGTTGGGCAAGATGCAACCATAACTGCTTCAGGAGATGCTCCAGGAGGAACTTATTTATGGGATACTGGAGATGTTACTTCCAGTGTTACTGTAAGTCCTCCAGTAACCACGACTTATGATGTAACTTACACGTTAAATGGATGTTCAGTGGATACCAGTGCTATTGTTATTGTTGAGTCTCAGCCTACATTGGATGTGAATTCTGAAGTGATATGTAGTGGAGATAGTATATTGTTAACGGCTACACCATCTGTGTTAGGAGGAACATATTCTTGGAGTACAAACCCAGTCGAAACAACTCAATCTATATGGGTATCTCCAACGTCAAATGCAGTTTATACTGTTACATATACGATTAACGGCTTTACAACTACGCCATCTATCTCAACGGTTACAGTCAATCCTACACCACTAGTTGAAGTTAATGATGAAACAATTTGTGAAGGTCAAACCGCGAACTTGACTGCGACACCAACAATTGGGGGAGGGGATTACATATGGAGTCCAGATGGACAGGTCACACAGAATATTGCTATAACTCCTACATCTTCATCAACATACGATGTTTTATACACATTGAATGGATGTCAAGCAAATGCCTCTGGACAGGTTACGGTTAATCTTGTACCTAATATAACGATTGGAGACGAGATTATTTGTGACGGAGAGTCTGTCACATTGACCGCAACACCAGATATTATTGGTGGAACTTATTTGTGGTCTAATAATATTCAAAATTCAAACATAACAGTTTCTCCATCAGTTTCTTCGACTTACTCAGTATTGTATACCGTAAACGGTTGCGCTAATACGGCATCTGCTAATGTCACTGTCAATGATATTCCATCATTAACTATTTTGAATGATACGATTTGTGAGGGCGAAACAGGAACTATTAATACAACTCCTAGTCAGCCAGGTGGTACTTATTTATGGGAAGATAATTCAGTATTGAACTCTCTAACAGATTCACCAATATTAACAACTGATTATGAGGTTGTCTATACATTAAATTCTTGTCCGAGCATTCCTCAATACGGAACGATAGTAGTTAATCCAATACCAGTGGTTTCAGTTTCTGATACCGTCATATGTGAGGGAGGAACTGCTGTATTATCAGCAAATGTTTCGCTGGTTGGTGGTACCTATTTATGGAGTAATGGTGAATCTTCAATGTCCATTTCCGACTCCCCAATAGTAACAACTAATTATGATGTAAGTTATAACCTCGATGGTTGTATAGCTATAGCTAATGTTGTCGTTAGTGTCCAGACACCAGCACCATTAGGTATTCTAATTAGTGATACTTCGGGTTGTGCTCCACTTACTGTCTCATTTACAAATCCATTAGCGACATCAGGGTTTGATTGTATTTGGAGTATCAATAATGGAGATGAGATAACAGGTTGCGATGTGAATTACACTTTTGAAAATGGCGGTTGCTATGATGTGAATTTAACAGTTGATGATGGGGTTTGTATTTCCACAGAGACTGAAACTGACATCATTTGTTTAGATGATGCTCCTAACGCTTCCTTTATTGTGGTACCTCCATTATTGACAGAGACAAGTCAATGGGTACAGATGAATAACAATTCAAATGGAGCCGTAGATTATTTATGGAGTTTTGGTGATGGCGATACTTCAACGCTAATAAATCCTCAACATTTATATACTGATATTGAGACCGGATATCTTATAAATTTAATTGCTTATTCAATACAAGGGTGTACGGATACAGCTCAACTGGCTTTAGATTATCAAGAGGAACCTATCATTTACATCCCAAACACCTTTACTCCTGATGGGGATGAGCATAATCATGTATTCTTACCTGTATTTACTTCAGGTTATGATCCATACAATTATGAAATGATGATTTTTGATCGTTGGGGAGAGGTAATATTTGAATCTCGAGATGCGAAAATTGGTTGGGATGGTTCATACGGTATTGGCGCTAAAGGAGTACAAGATGGTGTTTACACCTATAAGATTGTATACAAGGTCAAGAAAACAGATGAGAGAAGGCTAATCGTAGGTCATGTAACCCTAATCCGCTAGAATATCAATTTAAATTGTAAAAGGTCTGCGTTAAGTGAACATTTTAGTTTTGCTCTATGCTCAATTAATATACTTTGAATGATATTTAATTTAAGTTTTTCTGAACCTTCAACATCATCATAAAATCGATAATTTAATAGGTTAGAATTAAACATTTCAGACATTATTTTTTGAGGTTTACATTCAATATAAATTATGGTTTTCTCCTCTTTTAATTTTGAGTGAATAACAAAAGTAGGATGCACAGAGAATTTACAATTATCCATAATAAGGTGAATGATATTTGACCACAATTGTATTGTTCGAAATTCATTTCCGAATAAAAGATGACCAGGGTCAATATTTAATTCAAATTGAGCTTTAGGGTGACTTAATGATATATGCACCTGTAAACCCTCAAAATTATTGATTAATAAAACTTTTCTTTTTTCAGGGTTTTCATCATATTTGGCAAGACTTTTAAGTTCCTCAATCACGTTTGACGAACGAGATACTGATTTTGATATGACTTCACTAAAGTTTAAGATTGTCCAGATGTCTTTGAGTATTTTAAGGGTGAACTCTGTATTCTTAAAATTTGTTATAATCTCAATTTCTTTAGATTCAATGATATTCAATTTAACAATTGAATCAATTAAGTTTTTTTCTTTGACGATATTCTTGAGCTTTTGAATGTCTTGCTGATTGTACTCTATTTCACCAAGTGTATTTTTGTTATTTTTACTTGTGACTCTTGTTTTTTCTATGATGAAATCAATTTCATGCTGTGTCAGTCGTTCTAAAAACCCACTAATTAAAAGCTTATTGAAAAGGAAAATAATGGCCTCGTTGCTGCCTTTAATTGAAGCTAGAGGAGTATTTAATTCATGGGTAATAATTGTAGACATCTCTCCAATAATTGCTTTCTTTTCTTGTTCAAGAATTTTATGATTTAGGTGAGTGTTTTCCTTTGATTTTTTTCGGATTTTTCGTTCGAGGGTACCGTTAAGAGTGACAATCTTTTCTTGAAGTATGTTTTTTGCTTCTTCTTCTTTAAGCTTTCCCATTCTGGATTCAACCAGGCTCGAGAGCATTTTAAAGATGGATACATGCCGATCATTAAAAAAGTTCTTTTGACTGTGTTCAGAATCGATGACGCCAATTACTTTGTTTTCATAAAAAATGGGCACAGCAAGCTCTGAAAATCTTATGTCATCATCAACAATATACCTCATGTCTTTCGAAGTGTCATTAATTATTTCGTATCTACCTGATTGTGCTACCGATCCAACAATACCATCTCCAATTCTTATTTCAATTGGACTATCTATTCCGTCAAAAGAAGAGTCCTTTGGTCCAAACGCAGCCTTTTGAGTTAAAACAGCCCGATCTTCTTCCACAATATAGACCACGCAGTCTTCGAGATGAAGTTTTGAGATACAACTTTTGACCAGCTTCCATAGTACTTCATCTATGCTATTTGTATTGGTGAGTTCTTGCGTGAAAAAGCTAATATTCTTTTCTGTCTCAAGTGCTTCTTCTAGTTGTTGTGTTCTTTCATCAATAGTTGATTCAAGTTCCGTCGTTCTGTTTTGAAGATGGGTGATTTCCTTTTTTAACTTGATACTCTTAATCTCTTTCTTTTGCTTTTCATCTTTAATGATTTTATCAATTTCAAAATGTTTTTTAAGATAGTTCAATGATTGAAGGTATTCACCTGTTTTTTCATAGGCTATAGACGTAGACTTGTATAAGTCACTTAAACCTTCTTCGACAGCTTCTTTATTGTTTTTTAGGATTTCTAGACCAATTTGTAATTGCTTAATACTGTCACTCCAGGATTTTATGTTGTTGTATAGTTGACTTTTAATATATAGGTTGTGGAAGATAAGGTCGAAAAGTTGGATTTCAGTCGCATATTTAATGCTCTCATCTGCAGTTTTTAAAGCATCTTCATTATTATTTAAAAATAAATTGGTTTCTGCAATATTGCTCAAGACTATGGCCATCATTCTTTTGTCTTGACCACAAGATGAAATTGTTTCATTAAATAAATCAAGTGCTTTTTCGTATCTCCCTAATTTTAAATAGGTGTCACCAGTATTATTGAGGGACTTCAAACAAGCTTTTTCATCTCCCAAAGACCTACTCAATTCAAGACTTTTTAGATTTACCTCAAGTCGGTTTTCATGATCGTCAAAATAATAAAATATAAATCCAAGGGTATTATATGCAGAGGCTAGATTTTTAAGATCCTTATATTTATTAAAGAGAGGGATAGAAAGGTTGATATATTCATACGACTGTGCATAAAACCCAAGGAATTGACCTGAGTAAGACAAGAGTAGATAAGCTTTTGCCATTCCATGTTTGTCATTCTGTTCTCTGCAAATTGAAAGTAATTCGACACCTATTTCGTATGATGTTTTGGTGTCGGAGATAGCAATCTCCATTCCTTTTGCGAATTTTATTTCTATTTGATTTTCACTCATAATCTTAAAAAGTAAATCACTCTACTTTACTCTTTTTATGGAATGAAAGGAGTGTGTCGTTAAAGAACGATCTAAGTTCCAAATTCCAGTTTTTTTCAATACATCTATTCTAACCTGTCCTGATGCATGAATTATTTTTGAATCGTCCCCTATGATTCCTACGTGTGTGATTTTATTATTTTCATTTTGAAAAAAGGCCAAATCTCCATTTCTTTTGTTGTCAAAATTAATAGATTTACCCATAACTTGTTGTTGTGATGCGTCCCTAGGTAGTTCAATACCCATGATTCGATAAACAATTTGTGTGAAACCTGAACAATCTATTCCAAATATTGACTTCCCACCCCACAAATAAGGGGTGTTTAGATAATCGTTTGAAATACCCCAAAGATCAATGTCTTTTTGAACATCATCTTTTTTGTGTAATTCAAAATGGTGTGTGCCTATTTGAAATTTATTCATTTTTCCAACATGGCTTCCTTTAGATATGATTTGATTGCCGCTATTGGTTATAATTGTGGTATAAGTATTGGCTAAATAAGTGTACTCCTCCATCCAAACGTTAAATTCATCTGTAGATAGAGCATGTAACTGTTTTGGGTCCATATATCCCGTATATCCGTCAATAGAGCTCATTATTTGAGCCCAATTTCTATTGATTTCAAGCACTTTAACGGGTTCTCCAAACAGTAATTGAGTAATCATTTCGGATTCGTCTTTTGCTTCGGCTCTAACCGGTGAAATACCCACAATACAAAAAGCAAAACCATCTTTCTGTAAAATCATCGTTATCTATTCTTAAGTTTTCCTAAAGTTAAAAATTGAATCACATATATTGATTATTTTCGCATTAAGGTATGAACAAATTAATATTAGTAACAAACGACGATAGCATTCATGCTAAAGGAATTAAAGAGCTTGTAGCGGTTGCAAAAACATTTGGGCAAGTCATTGTTGTAGCACCGGATAAACCTCAATCAGGAATGGGGCATGCAATCACTATAAGTAATCCTCTAAGGATCCAAAAATATGAAGGGTTTGAAGAAGTGATGGCTTATGAATGTAGTGGCACTCCCGTTGATTGTGTTAAAATTGCCATTTTTGAAATTTTAAAAAGAAAGCCTGATTTGTTGTTGTCTGGAATCAATCATGGTGAAAACTCTTCAACAAACGTATTATACTCAGGGACAATGTCTGCGGCCATTGAAGGAGCGATGGAATCAATACCCTCAATTGGGTTTTCTTTGGCTGACTTTGATGCTGATGCAGATTTTGAAGCAACTAAAAGTATTTCCAGGAAAATAATTAAGGATGTAATTTTGAATGGCTTACCTAAAAACACATGCTTAAATGTGAATATACCTAAATTGCATTTGAAAGACATCAAGGGCATTAAAGTTTGTGCTCAAGCGCATGCCTACTGGGATGATAAGTTTGAATCAAGACTTGATCAATTTGGAAGGCCATATTATTGGCTGACTGGCGATTTTTCTGATATTGACAAAAGAGAGGATACAGATTTGTTTGCTTTGAAGAACGGATATGCTAGTGTTGTCCCTACGCATTTTGACTTGACAAATTATCAAGTATTAGAAAATCTTAAATATTTAGAAAAATGAGCTCTAATTTAAATACACAATTTTTTATTGGCTTATTTATTGGGATAATAAGCCCTTTGGTTCTTTTACCTATTATGCTCTACTTTATGAGTGTTTATGATGGTTATTCTTTTTCAACGTTATGGAATCAACTTATGGCAAATAACATGAACAGTAGTAAATATTTATCCTTGGCTTTGATAGGTAATTTGATTTGGTTCTATCTTTTTTTGAATAAGGAAAAATACTACCATACACGTGGAATAATAATGGGTATGTTGTTTTATGCACCCTACATGGTCTACATATATTACTTTCAATAATGAAAAAAATATTTGTCATAGCAGGTGAGCCATCTGGTGATTTGCATGCTTCTAATTTGGTGAAAGAAATCAAACACCTCAATCCATCTATTGAGATTAAAGGTTGGGGAGGAGAATTAATGTCAAACCAAGGGGTAGAGATTAAAAATGATTTAAAAAATCTTTCTTTTATGGGTTTTTTTGAGGTGTTGATGAATCTTAGAAAAATTCGAGATAATTTTAAACTTTGCAAACAACAATTGCTAGAATTTAAACCCGATGTTATAGTCTTTGTAGATTATCCAGGTTTTAACTTAAGAATGGCAAAATGGGCAAAAAATAAAGGATTTAAAATCATATATTATATTTCTCCCCAAATTTGGGCATGGAAAGAATCTAGGATTAAATCTATAAAGGCACATGTTGACCGGATGTATTGTATACTCCCTTTTGAAAAGGAATTTTATGCGAAGCATAATTATGCAGCTCAATATTTAGGTCATCCCTTAATGGATGAAATAGCTAGATTTAATGAACAATCGGATAATCCCAAGTTTAAGAAAAATAAACCCATAATATCTATTTTACCAGGTAGCAGAGAACAAGAAGTAGATAGGAAGTTAGGTTTAATGTTAAAAGCCGTCTCCAAGTACAAAGATTTTGATTGTTATGTTGCTTGTGCTCCTAATTTGGACTTGAGTTTTTTCAATGCTTATAAAGAAGAATACAATAATGTTTATTTTGTATCAGGTAAAACATATCAATTATTACTTGAAAGCGATTTTGCTATTGTAACATCCGGAACAGCCACACTAGAAACTTCTTTATTTAGAGTTCCTCAGGTCGTTTGTTATAAGAGTTCCTATATTTCTTATTTAATAGCAAAAATGGTAGTTGATATCAAATACATCTCTTTAGTTAATTTAATTTTGAATAAAGAGGTGGTTAAAGAGTTGATTCAAAATGAAGCGAATGTGACTAACATTCAGAAAGAATTAGACTTACTTATAAATGATACTGATTATCGTAATGATATGTTGAATGGTTACGATGAATTAATTATGAAAATAGGGCAGGAGGGGTGTAGTAAAAAAATAGCACATGATTTGCTAGAATATTGTTGATTTGTTTATGGTTAGATTGATTTTCATTATTTTAATTTCATTGCCAATACATGTAGTGGCTCAAAAAATTCAAGTCGGTATTTTTTATGGAAAGGAGATAAATAAAATATCAATTCTCTCGATGAATGGAAATTGCCAGTTGCATACCTCGAAAGGTTTTTTAACTGAATTAAAAGAGGGTAGTAAGCTCACTTTAAACATTAATTCTTCAAAAAAAATTCACATCAGTCAAGATGGTAAGTTTTTAGGAATTTCGGACTCCCTTTTTTTATATCAGCTAGAATTTTTAGATTATTTAAGTTTTCTATCGCCTGATGGTCGTTTTAAAAAAAGAAAATATCAGGGTGATTTTAAGATTACTCAAAATGATGGAACTTTTCAGATTATTAATGAAATCTTAATTGATGATTATTTGGAAGGCGTTTTGGCATCAGAGGCAGGTACACGTTTGGAAACTGAGTATTATAAAGTTCAGGCAATCATTAGCAGGACTTATGCCTTGAATAACTCGAATAAGCACATTAGTGAGGGGTTTAACTTATGTGATGGTGTTCATTGCCAAGCCTATTTGGGCCGTTATGAAGGTGAATCAAATGCAATCCTAAATGGTGTTGATTCAACAAAAGGAAAAATACTATTGGATTCAAATAACAATCGATTTCCCGTTTTCTTTTCAGCCAATTGTGGTGGACAATCTTCTGAGACAGATCAGATTTGGTCTGCAAATATAGCGGCATACCTTTCGAGAGTAGATACATTTTGTATTCATACAAGGCAAGCCAATTGGGAGAAATATATTCCCAAAAAAAAAGTCGTCTCATTTCTTAAAGAAAAATATTTTCTAGATGTGAATAGCCCTGAGATAGCCAATAAAATAATCAACTTCAAACAGGATGTAAGAAAAACTTTTTTTATTCATCCATCTTATGGAATCCCGTTAAGAGATATCAGAAATCATTTTGGTTTAAAATCAACCTATTTTGATACGGAACAAGTTGGAGATAAAATTCTTTTTAAAGGAAAAGGTTTTGGACATGGGGTTGGATTATGTCAAGAAGGAGCGATGAATATGATTAAAAAACAGTATTCGTACGAGGATGTATTGAAGTACTATTTTTCTGATGCTAAAATATCAGATTTTAGAATCGAAGCTATTTATAAGTAATCACGAAAATTTCCTCGTCTGCTTTTTTAAAAAACTTTTTCTCTCTCGCATAGGCTTCTAAATAATCTAAGTTCTTTATTTTTATTAGAATATTTCTGGTACCCGACAATTGTTTCTTCATTTTACGATTTCTAGTCTCAAGCTCGTTTAATTTATTTTTTTGATTGGAGATAAAAAAAATATCGTGGCTATCAATAAATAAAATGTATGACACAAAAACAAGAGACGTAATAATAAATTTGTTCTTTAGAAAGGGCAAGACTCGTTTCACAATCAAATATAAAAAGGAATCTTCTTGAATTTATTTGGACAATAAAAGATTATTAAATAATCATTGTTGATTATTCCTCAATGCAGTTGTTGTATTTGGTTTTTAGGAACGCATTGAAGGTTCTGTCAAATTCAAACGCTTTCTTTACGCTATTAAGGATTTGGCAAGATTGAGAGTTTGATGAAGATATTTCTGTAAGCTTCACAGCGCTCAACATTGCGCCATATTTAAGAACCGAAAGGTCCGTTTCAGTCATGTTTTCGAAATCTTCATCACTTAGCTTTTCCAGATCAGGGATCGCTGTTTTCCAGATCATATTTGCCGTTTTTGAATCACGTGCATCATAACGAATAGCAGCCTCCATAAAACTTATGGCAATAGGGTGTTTTGTTATTGTGCGATAAACTTCACAACCTTCTATGGAAAAACTATTTCTTTCTTGTTTAATTTCTTTATCCGTTCCGGAATACGGGACGTAATATCCATCTTCATCATCTAGGTTACCTATGATTTCATTTTCGAACCATTCGTTTTGAAATGCATTTAGCCAAATTTTATGAATACTTACGTTAAAAATTCCATTTATATCAAGCTCCACGGCGGCCGAAATGCATTCAATTGCGTTTTCTAAAGCGGCTTGTTTGTCACCTAAACCAATTTTTTCATGCGTTTCTTCTAGGTAAACCCCATAAAAACCTTTCGCTGAAAAAATATTGGGAGTAGGATCTTCTGCATATTCCGGTTTTACTAGATAGACGTCTGCTTTTTTTACCAGTTTTGAATAATCTTTATCAGCATAAATCTGAGTTAGCTCATCTAAGTTTTTTGTTACCGTGAGGATATTTTCTTTTTCTATACTTTTTTCATCTTCTTCAGCTTCCTCTTCACCAGACACAGCATACTGGTACATAGTGTTAAGAGTAAATGAATAAATCCCAACCTTTTTAAACTCAAGTTCTACCTCGTCACTTTCCAAGCTTCCTTTAATAATTTTCCAGTCTTTTCCAGCCACACCAGAAAATTCCCATGTTGTACCCGTTTTTTTTGACCCATCGGATTTGAATACCGATTTAAACGCAACAGAGTTAGAATTTCCTGATTCGTTATCTAAAAATATTAACTTTTCAGATTGGGTGTATGATAGTTCGGGATTTGGTTTCTGCGCATTAACTTTTGAAAAAAATAACAATTGTAAAGTTAGCAATACAAAAAGGGCGATAAATTTCATTTTTTTAATTTAGAATTATAGCAGTCAATTATTGTGCCGAATTTACAAGTTTATTTGTGACTTTGTATCAAGAGCTTCAAAATTTCTTGCGCTGCCAGTGAGATTTTTGTGCCAGGACCATATATGCCGAATACACCCAAATCATATAAATACTTATAGTCTTTTTGTGGAATTACTCCTCCAACAACAACCATAATATCCGTTCGATTCATTCGCTTTAATTCATCTATTACGGCGGGTACAAGTGTTTTATGTCCTGCAGCTAATGATGAGATTCCTAAAACATGAACGTCGTTTTCAATGGCTTGTTTAGCAGCTTCTTTAGGTGTTTGAAATAACGGGCCAATATCAACATCAAAACCTATATCAGCAAATGAACTAGAGATGATCTTCGCCCCTCGGTCGTGCCCATCTTGTCCCATCTTTGCAATCATAATACGAGGTCTGCGACCTTCTAAAGCTGAAAAGTCTTCGATCAGCTTTTTTGATTCTATAAAGTCTTTATCCATTTTAGCTTCATTTGAATATACACCACTAATTGATTTAATCTTTGCTGTATATCGATTATAAACTTTTTCAAGAGCAGATGAGATTTCACCTAAGGTACATCTGGCTTCGGCACATCGAACGCTGATTTCTAAAAGATTACCGTTTCCTGTTTTAGCACAGACCTCCAGTTCATTCAGTAATTCGACTACTTGTCTATCATCCCTGTTTTCTTTTATATTTTTTAATTTCAGCAGCTGTGAATCCCTTACTTTGTTATTGTCTACATCTAAGGTGTCCAGTTCAATATCTTCATCGCTTTTAAATAAGTTTAAACCTATAATATTATCTTTTCCTGAATCTATTCGCGCTTGTTTTCTAGCAGCGGCCTCCTCGATTCGAAGTTTCGGAATTCCGGTTTCTATAGCCTTAGACATGCCTCCTAAATCTTCGACTTCATTTATCAGTTTACTTGCTTTTTCGATAAGGTCTTGTGTCAGTTTTTCAATGAAATAACTATTGTGATAAGGGTCGATATAAGAAGTAATTCCAATTTCCTTTTGAAGGTAAATCTGTGTGTTCCTTGCAATTCGAGCAGAAAAATCAGTAGGAAGAGCAATGGCCTCATCGAGAGCGTTAGTGTGCAAAGACTGTGTGCCTCCAAAAGCCGCCGCAAGTGCTTCGATACATGTTCTAGCTACATTATTGAAAGGATCTTGCTCAGTTAATGACCATCCTGAGGTTTGGCAATGGGTTCTTAAGGATAATGATTTTTTATTTTCAGGCGAAAACTGTTTAAGAAGTGAAGCCCAAATGATTCTCCCTGCTCTCAGTTTTGCAATTTCCATGTGATAGTTCATCCCAATTGCCCAGAAAAAACTGAGTCGAGGAGCAAAGTCATCAATTTTAAGACCTGCTTTTAGTCCAGTTCTTACATATTCTAATCCATCTGCAAGAGTGTAAGCCAATTCAATAGAAGCAGTAGCTCCAGCTTCATGCATGTGATATCCAGAAATAGATATTGAATTAAATTTCGGCATGTTTTGAGACGTGTATTCGAAAATGTCTGAAATAATATTCATCGATGGACCAGGTGGATAGATATATGTATTTCGAACCATGAATTCTTTTAGTATATCATTTTGAATGGTTCCTTTAAGTTTAGCCAAATCAACATTTTGTTCTTTAGCAGTTGCAATATAAAAAGCCATAATTGGTAGAACGGCACCATTCATAGTCATTGAAACAGACATTTCATCCAACGGTATTTGATTGAATAAAGTTTTCATGTCTTCAATACTATCAATGGCCACACCAGCTTTACCCACGTCTCCTTGAACACGTTCGTGGTCTGAATCATAACCTCGATGGGTTGCAAGATCAAAAGCAACAGACAATCCCTTTTGCCCTTCTTTTAAATTACGTCTATAAAATGCATTTGATTCCTCTGCTGTAGAAAATCCGGCATATTGACGTATGGTCCATGGACGACTTTTGTACATCGATGCATAAGGTCCTCCAAGATAGGGGGGAGTGCCAGGTAAAAACTGATGATGCTCAACATTGGATAGATCATTGCTATTGTATGAAGTTTTAAATGGGATGTTCTCGGCCGTGGTAAATGTTTCTTTACTTCGATTTTCATTACTGATATTGAAATCAGAAGCTTCTAATTTGGTGTATTTTGAAACCTGACTCATTTTCTCTGAAGGTTTTCATAAATGAGGTAGCTAAAGTTTAGATAAGATGGTGTCAATTTCCATTCTTCCTCACTCGAATCCGTTTTACTCTTAAAGATATTAATTCCTAAAAGTTGTTTTTCGCCATTTAAAAAATTGTTTATCCTCAAATCTCTAATCATTTTAATATTCGCTGTGTATGTTGTTTTGATTTCTTCGAGTGTATTCTGCTGCAAATCCAAAAAAATGTCCCAAGAATTGTGAATGATTTGATGGGTCAGCATTTCGATAATATAAGACCCATTAAGGGGGTCAGAAACTTTGGATAGAAATGATTCTTCTTTTAGTATATGCGATATGTTTAAGGACATTCGTCTATCAAACCACTTGCTCCCATTTTTGGTTAATTCACCGGCGCTATGAATAAGTAGTCCTGATACTCCTCCGCATATAGCTGATAAACCCTCTGTAGTTTGCCTTAATAAATTCATGTGAGGGTCCTTAATAGATTTATTTGTCCAACCCGTAATGCCAAGTATATATAAATCTTTTTGAACATAATTATTCTTGGAAAGTAGATGTTGCCATAACCATTTGAGTGCACGGGTTTTTGAAATTTCAACGAGGAAATCACTTCCTACACCTATTTGAAATTTAATTCGATTGGGATTTTTACATTTTTGAAGGACCCGGTCACCACACCATAGTATTAAGCTAAGTTGTTGGTTTGTGGAGGCTCCAATTTGCTCCATAGAAAATCCATCAATACTAAATGATACGGACGTTTCCAAAAAGGCGTCCACGGGTTCCAGATCAAAAGGATCAATACAGATCGTGAAATTAGCCTCATGCTCCTTTTTTAAAAATGCTTTAAAAGAATCAATTTGCTGTTTATTTTGAAATGAGATTGTGATATGAAGAATGTCAATTACAACATCTTTAAATAAGATCTCCCATTTTGGAATAATGCTATTCAAATGAATGTAAATGTGATTTGCACCATGCCCAAGACATTTGATGATTGATGCATTACTTTCTAAAGAATCATAAATCACAAACGATGATAAAATATCCCAATCTGTTTTAGAGTTAAGGGAAGTATGTGAGGGTTGGTTGTTGTTTTTAGCAGAGATATCAATATCAATATTTTCTATCTCATTTTTATAAACCAATGCATTTTCATCCTTGACCTCTTTTAAAACTTGATTTCTCCAAGAATCAATGTTCGGTATTTGAAATTTTGTTAAATCAATTTTCATATTACAGGGTAATAGTTCAAAGATAAATAAATGATTCTATCAGATAGCTATATTTGTTTCAGAAGAGTAAATGGGTTTCAATTATGGAATTTAATTTTTTAACATCTTATTTTTTACTAATTTACTCTTTTGTAATTGTTCACAAATAATACTTAGATCAATTGATAAAATCTATTTTCACTTTTTGCTTTGTTTTTACTTTGTCGGGTTACCATACTTACTGTCAAGGCTTGCATTTTTCTGGCAGTCGTTCTAACTCTTTAGCGAATGCTAGTGTTTGCCTTTCAGATGTATATGCTTACCATAATAATCCAGCCAATTTGAGCTATATAGAAAATGTTTCAATTGGTATTTCTTATGAGAATCGGTTCTTAATGAAGGAGCTACAGAATCAGAGTTTTGCAATTGCTGTACCTTTAAAGTATGGTGTCTTGTCTTTTGGAGGGAATACTTTTGGTTATCAAAATTTCAGGACATTTAAAATGGGGGCAGGGTACTCCATGTTACTTACTAAGGAGCTTTCAATGGGTGTTCAGTTGAATCATCAATTATTAAGATTGCCTGAAGCTTACGGGATAAACCAGACTTTTACCGGCGAATTTGGCTTTAATTATTCCTTGAACTCAGATTGGTCTATAGGTTTGGCAGTTTTCAACATAGGGAGAAACAAGCTAACAGAAATACCTGATGACCGTTATTCTACTTCAATGCGTTTGGGGACCAAATATCAAATATCAGATAAGACATTGATTTTGGCAGAATTAGAAAAAGATGTAGAGCATCCTCTTCGATCGAAGATTGGAATTGAGTATTTGCCTTCTGAAACATTCGCTTTTAGAGGTGGTTTTGCTACACAGCCGATTGAACTGAGTTTTGGATTCGGTTGGCTCATATCTAAAAAATACACCTTAGATTTTGGTACACAATTTCATCAAGTATTGGGTTGGTCGCCGAATATTTCATTTAAATATGCTTTTATTAAATGAGGCTAATAACTTCAATATTTTTCATTCTGTTTTCTTCTATGCTATTTGCACAAGAAAGAAACGACATCATTCAGCAACGAATTGAATTTATTTCGGAACAACTTGAGACAGAGAGTATTGACTTAACCAATTTAATTGAGCAGTTAAATTTCTATTTTGATGAACCCATTAATATTAATTCAACCACTGGTATCGATCTTGAAGATTTAGGATTACTCACTGACGTGCAAATTAATGACTTGATTTTACATAGGAAAGTACATGGTAAATTTATTTCAATTTATGAGCTACAAAGTCTTAAATATTGGGACCTAGAAACCATATATTTAATGTTACCTTTTATTACGGTTGATGAAAGGTTGGATAATTTACATATCAGCTTTAAAGACGCAATTAAGCATGGGAAATTTGACTTGTTCTTGAGATACCAGCCGGGGATGGAGCAAAAAACGGGGTATGAAGATGTTCCGGATTCTGTCTTGCAAAATTCCAATCAGCATTATTATGGAAATCCAGATAAATATTATACACGTTTCCGTTATTCTTATCGTACAAATATTAGTATTGGATTGACTGCTGAAAAAGATCCAGGCGAACAATTTTTTAAAGGTGCGCAAAAACAAGGTTTTGATTTTTATTCCTTTCACGCATTTTATCGAGGAGGCAAATATTTAAAGTCTTTTGCTCTCGGTGATTATCAGATTCAGTTAGGTCAGGGTCTCAATCTTTGGTCAAGTTATGCATTTGGTAAGTCCTCGGATATACTGACCATGAAGAGGAATCCAATAGCACTAAAGCCGTACACCTCTGTTGATGAGTCCAGGTTTTTTAGGGGGGCTGCCATTAATTTGGGTTATCGCAAATTTGATATTCTTTTATTTTCATCATTAAAAACCATTGATGCTACAGGGGTTCAGGATTCAACCGTGGATAATCTAGAATTTGTTTCTACCATTAATTTATCAGGTTTACATCGCACCAATTCGGAAATATCTAAGATGAACAGCTTGAAAGAATTCATATCAGGCGCATCTTTAAACTACAGAAATGATTATTTGAAAATCGGAGTTCAAGGTGTATATCAGACCTATGACAAACCCCTTAATTTAACGATTAGACCATATAACCAGTATTATTTTAATGGGCAGTCTCTTTTTTCACTGAGCTCTGATTACAATTTTGTTTACAAGAACATTAATGTTTTTGGAGAAGTGTCATATTCCCTAAACGAGACGAATTCAGGAATGGCAATGCTTCATGGAGCACTCTTATCTTTGGATACACGCCTAAGTTTAGGCTTGCTTTATCGAGATTATGATAAAAGTTATCAGACCATCTATAATGCCGGCTTTTCAGAGGGAAGCAGAACCCAAAATGAAAATGGCCTTTATGCTGGGTTGAAATTCAAGATTAATAGAAGTTGGTCAATTAATGCGTATACAGATGTGTTTGAATTTCCATGGATGAAATATGGTGTTGATGCTCCTTCTAAGGGGCATGAATTTTTGATCCAACCAATTTATAAACCAAGTCGTGATTTTCAAATTTACATGAGGTTTCGTCAACAACGTAGGCAGAAAAATGGAAATTTTGAAAATGAGGTAATAACACGATTAGAGGATGTTACTCAAAGAAATTATCGTTTAAATATTTCAAAAAAGATTGACAAGTTTATTTCTTTAAAGAGCAGGGTGGAGATGGTGTCAATTCATAGAGAAAGTAGACAAGATGAATTTGGAATCCTATTTACACAGGACATTTCTTTTAAACCCAAATCGTTTCCAGTCGATTTAACATTGCGTTACGCCCTGTTTGATACAGATAGTTATGATACAAGGATATATACCTATGAAAACAATGCGCTTTATGTATTTTCAATACCTGCTTATTATTATCAGGGCAGCCGGGCATATATTTTGGCTAGATATTCATTTTTAAAATCAATGGATCTTTGGATTCGCTACGGATTCTTTCTATACAATAATCGGAGTTCTATAGGCAGTGGACCGCAGCTTATTGAAGGTAATAAGCGATCAGATCTTACCGTACAGCTAAGAATTTCTCTATAATTTTTTTCAAGGTGTTACTTTTTTAATGGTTTTGCGTTATTCAAGTATTACGATGCTCCTGCAAGTGCATTTTAATAACATGTTTAACTAAATAAAACCAAAACTTATGTCCTCTCCTTCACTGTATCACCAGAGTGATACCCGCATTCAATCTGAACTCAGAATTATTGAAAAATCAAAAAAAAATCCAAATCATTTTGCACCATTGTATGAGCAATACCATGAAAATATATTTAGATATATTGTAAAACGTGTTGATGACGTAGAGGCAGCCTACGACATTACGTCAAATGTATTTGTAAAAGCGTTAACAAATCTGCATAAATATGAATTTCGTGGTGTTCCATTTTCTTCTTGGTTGTTTCGTATTGCTAAAAGTGAATTATACCAATCTTTTAGAGATAAAAAAGCAAGAAGAACAGTCAGTATTGACAAAGTTGTTGTTGCAGATATTTTTGAAGAACTTGAAGAATCATGTAATGAAGAAAGAAAAGCCGATTTGATGCAGGCATTGCGAAAAATCAACGAAAAAGACCTTGTCCTTATTGAATTGAGATACTTTGAAAAAAGATCTTACCGTGAAATTGGTGAAATAATAAGTGTAACCGAAAACAATGCAAAAGTTAAAACATTTAGAGCCTTGCAAAGACTCAGAAAAGTTTACCTGAAATGATAACAACCTAAATACATTAAAATAGATGCGTATGAGAAAAATTTTACACAACAGAATCGAGCCAAGTGCTTACGAAATTAGAAATAGACAGGATTTTGACCTTGTCCTCAAAAAATATCAACAAAGTAAAAATTATTGGAAAAACCCCTGGTTTTATGGCAGCATAGGTGTTGCCTCGATACTTTCATCTTTATTTTTATTGAGCATTTAAAATTTATTTTAAAACATCTATTTTAAATCAGATTATGTGAACATTCGTGATTATTCATTCGGATATTAGATTTTGCGATTAATCATATTTTAAATTCAATGTTTCTTTTTGTTTGCTGTCTGATTTAAAAATCGTAAATTCGTATAGAATAATACACATTATGATGAAGAAAACCATTTCTCTATTCTTTTTCTTTTCTTTTTTCTTTGCCATTCATGCGCAACATGCCAATTTTAATTCTCAACGGAATTGGTCTTTGCACAAAAAAGAACTTCAAATAGGAATTGGTGCAACCCAATTTAATGGAGACCTTGGTGGTGCCGAAGGAATCGGTCGAGACTACAGTCTTAAAGATATTGATTGGCCAGCTACCGGTGTAGCATTTTGGTTGGGATACCGACAACGATTTCATCCTTATTTTGCCACCACGACAAGTCTCTGTGTATTTAATCTGAAGGGGGCCGATTCTCTTTCTGAAGAGCCGTCTCGTTATGCTAGAGATCTTCATTTTAAAAGTTTTGCCATAGAAATTCAACAAAGGCTCGAATTTATTTTTGCAGCGAATGAAAAGTTTGGTTCTACCTTTAATTTACCGGGACATTATACCAAGAAAAATCGTTCTCAGCAGTACTATGTTTTTGCTGGTTTGGGTTTGTGCTATTTTAATCCTAGAGCTCAAAATACAGATGGCGACTGGGTTAATTTGAGACCATTAAGGACCGAAAACCAAGAAAAGGCGTATTCTCCAATTACCTTGACGATGCCTTTCGGTGTTGGTTTTAGGATGGGAGTTTCGAGGATGTGGCGTGTGGGAATTGAATTGTCTTATGTCAAAACGTTTAGTGATTATATGGACGACGTGAGTACCAACTATGCTGATCCAAATGATATAAGTTTTTCAGGCGATCCCAATGCGGCATATTTTGCCAATCCTGTTGTTGGTAATCCTTCTTTTGCTCCGGGAGAAAAACGTGGTGACCCCAATCAAAAAGATGCGTATTACCACATGAATATTGTGGTCACTCGAAATTTAACTTATAAAGATTACGGAAGACAGAGAACAAAATTAAAGCTAAAAGCCTTAGGTAAGTACAAGGTGTAATTAGTTTTACAGATAAAATTTAAAAGCGAGTATTTACTCGCTTTTCTTTTTTAATTTTGATTATGTATCCGATTTTACGAAAATTCCTTTTCTTTTTCGATCCAGAACAGGTTCATTATTTCACAATGAACTCTCTTTCATTATTTCTTAAAATAGGATTTATAAGAAAGATCTTTAAAAATAAATTTATAATTCAAGATAAATCATTGTTGACAAATGCTTTTGGTCTTGATTTTAGAAATCCTGTAGGTTTAGCAGCTGGATTTGACAAAAACGCGAAATATATTAATGAATTGTCATATTGCGGCTTTGGCTTTATAGAGATAGGAACCCTAACCCCTAAAGGTCAAAATGGAAATCCTAAAAAAAGATTGTTTCGTTTGAAAAAGGATAAAGGGATTATCAATCGAATGGGTTTTAACAATGATGGGGTAGAAGTAGCTATAGAACATTTGAAAAAGGTCAGAAAAAACGGTGTATTGGTTGGTGGAAATATTGGGAAAAACAAAGTCACTCCTAATGATGATGCAAATAATGATTATCTAAAATGTTATCATGCTCTTTTCGATCATGTAGATTATTTTGTTGTAAATGTATCTTCGCCAAATACTCCAAATTTAAGAGCGCTCCAAGAAAGGGCGCCTCTTGAGAAGTTATTGTCGACATTAATTCATGAAAACAATAATAAAACACAGCAGAAACCCATTCTTCTAAAAATAGCCCCAGATTTATCTAGCGAGCAGCTTGATGATATAGTAGATATTGTTTTAAAAACAAAAATTCATGGTGTAATTGCGACAAACACAACGGTTTCTAGGGAAGGACTTGTAACACCAACGAATACAGTAAATGAAATAGGGGCTGGAGGTCTCTCTGGCAAGCCGTTATTGTCGCGTTCTACGGAAGTAATAAAGTATATTAATAATAAGTCAAATGGAGCCGTTCCCATAATCGGAGTTGGGGGCATACATTCTGCTGAGGATGCAATAGAGAAGCTCGAGGCTGGAGCCGTTCTTGTTCAGTTATACACAGGGTTTATATATGAAGGACCATCAGTGATAAAAAAAATAAATACCGAAATCATTAAACATCGAAATCAATCTCATGGGTGATATAAAGATTATAGAATGCCCACGTGATGCCATGCAGGGATTGGATCATTTTATTTCTACATCTACGAAGGTTGATTACATTAACTCCTTGCTTAAATGTGGTTTTGATGTTTTGGATATGGGGAGTTTTGTATCGCCAAAAGCCATTCCACAGATGAGAGATACTGAAGAAGTTTTGAATAAAATAACAAGAGGCAACAGTGCTACGGAATTATTGACCATAATTGCAAATAAAAGAGGTGCAGAAGATGCGGTTCGTTTTGATCAAATCGCATATTTGGGATTTCCTTTTTCTATTTCAGAAACTTTCCAGCAAAGAAATACAAACAAATCGATTGAGGACTCATTTCTGTTATTAGAAGATATTTATTCGTTAGCTAGTAAAAGTAATAAAAAGGTGGTTCTGTATTTGTCTATGGGTTTTGGCAATCCATATGGAGATAAATGGTCAGATCAAATCGTTTATAACTGGACGAAGAGATTAAATGATACTTTTGGAACATCAATCATCGCTCTTTCGGATACAATAGGTTGTGCAAATTCGGATTTGTTGCCTGGATTGTATCAGTCATTAATTGATTCTTTTTCTTCAATTGAATTTGGAGCACATCTTCATGTGAAACCATCTGATGCTCAACAATTAATATCTGCAGCATATACAGGTGGTTGCCGAAGATTTGATGTTGCAATGAAGGGTTTTGGTGGTTGTCCAATGGCCAAAGATGAATTAACAGGCAACTTACCAACAGAAGAGTTGATACATTGGATGAGAAATAACGAGGTAAAGAATAATCTAAATGCAGATGCCGTATCTAAATCTATGAATTCCGTTGATAAGGTATTTGAATTTCAAAACTAAAATCGATAATGATTATGATCAAAAATGTTTACAAGCTTACTCCATTTGTATTGATTTCTGCTTGTTATTTATTTTCATGTTCGGATGAAAATGCTACATCTATTGTTGATATAAGTGAAAAAAAAGAAGAAAAAAAAGTAATTGTGAAAGCACCAACATTAAAAGATTCTTTATTGAGGGAAATTAATATTTGTAGGGAATCCCCCTATGATATAATTACATCTTCCTGTGTTGTCAAAACCTCATTTTTACCTTTAAGCGAGGGAAGCTCGCTAAATAATGGTTTCATACTCCAGATTAAATACATTTCTGAAGATAGACCGGTATTACTCACAAATGTTTATGAACGAAATTCTGACCAAGAGCTAATTCAATTGAATGAGTTTAAAGGGTTTTTAAGTGGTGCAGAGCCTAACAATAGCGGGTATAATGATATTCTCTTGCGATTTATTGAAATAGAATCGGAAAGAAAGTTTTTTTATAATTGTTGGTTTACATATTCTCAAGATGATTCAAAATATGTATACAAAGAGTGTTATTCCATAAACCGGGAGTCAACAAAAGGGGACTATCAATTTGATGTGTATTCCTCGAGAGATGCATCAGACCGAGATAAGACCCAAACCAATAAAGAGGTAAAAACGATATTAAATGATTTAAATTATTTGAATTAAATTTCTTTATTGACTCCGATTCCAAATAGGGCAAAATCATACTTGGCAGGATCATTCACATCGAATATCCGAAGCTTAGTCATCAATTCTTCATTCGTTTTCCAATCGTTTTGCTTTCGCGTAATGAGATTTAGCTTTCTAGCGATATTCCCCGTGTGTACATCTAAAGGGACATAAAGCTCTTTAGGACTAATATTTTTCCAAAGACCGAAGTCTACACCGTTTTTAGGATTTCGGACCATCCAGCGCAGAAACATGACAATTCTTTTGCATGCAGAATTTTTCTTCGGGTTTGAAATGTGTTTTTCACTTCTTTTTTGATGGGTGGTGGATAACATTCGTTCTCTAAAATTCCCTATTCGATTATATATGTTAACGTTTCCCCCATTTTTAATATCAAAGGATTTCTCTAATCCACCATCATTATAAATGTTTTGAAGTGCACGACAAAAGAAATCAAAATCCTCAGAATTAAATGTCCTGTGGACAAATTGTGGCTTATCTTTAGCGCTATACTCCATAATAAATTCGTAAGGAGAATCCCCCCAAATTGAAGTCATTTTTAGACCACTCTTAATAATGCTTAAGCGATTGCCCCAAGCAATTGTTGCAATAAAGAATGCAGCAATTTCAATATCTTCTTTTCTTTGATATTGATGCGGTATTTTTATTGGATCATCGGCAATAAAATCAATGTTTTCGTATTGTTCTGCCTTGAAATCCAAAAATTCTTTGAGTTCTGTTGTTGTCAATTAGTAAACAAATTTTCCGTCAACCATTTCTAATGAACGATCAGCCATCTTTGAGAGCTCCTTATTATGTGTTACAATTACAAAGGTTTGATCAAATTCCTCCCTTAATTTAAAGAAGAGTTCGTGCAATTCTTTTGATGATTGGGTATCTAAGTTTCCAGATGGTTCATCGCCGAAAATAATCTTCGGCTTGTTTATTAAAGCCCTACATACTGCAGTTCTTTGCTGTTCTCCACCTGATAATTCAGAAGGTTTGTGATTAATTCGGTCTTGAAGCCCAACTTTTTCAAGTAGGGAAATGGCTTGCTCCTCAGCATCTTTTTTATTAACGCCCCTAATTAAAGCGGGGAGCATAACATTTTCACAAGCGGTAAATTCCGGAAGAAGCTGATGAAATTGAAAAATAAATCCAAGTGTAGTGTTTCGAAATGCAGATAATTTGGTTTCATTTAGACTAAATGGATCTTCTCCATCAATGATTAAATTGCCTGAAGTGGGCTGATCAAGCGTTCCTAAAATCTGTAATAATGTGGTTTTTCCTGCTCCTGAGGTCCCAACGATGGACACAATCTCATTTTGTTTTATCTCGAGATTAACCCCTTTTAATATGGGCAATTCACCATATGACTTTTCAATGTTTTCGGCCCGAAGGATCATTTTTTTAGTTTTAATTGATGCCCCATTTTGTCTCTTTTGGTTTTCAGATACTCCTCATTATGTTCATTGCTTTCAATTTCTAAAGAGACATTTTCAACAATTTCTAGTCCATAACCAATAAGTCCTGTTCTTTTTTTAGGGTTGTTAGACATCAACCGCATTTTACTCACGCCAAGTTCTCTTAATATTTGTGCCCCAATTCCATAATCCCTCTCATCTGGTTTGAATCCAAGCTTGACATTTGCATCAAATGTGTCGTAACCATCCTCTTGAAGTTTATATGCTTTTAACTTGTTAATTAATCCTATTCCGCGTCCTTCTTGGTTCATGTATACCACAACCCCCTTTCCTTCTGCTTCAATCTTCTCCATAGCTGCTTGTAACTGAGGGCCACAATCACATCGACAAGAACCAAAAATATCACCGGTAATACAGGAAGAATGAACTCTAACCAATACAGGCTCATTTTCTGCCCATTCTCCTTTCACTAAAGCGAGGTGATCTTGTTGATTGTGAACGTTTTTAAAAGCATGTAATTGAAAATCACCAACAGCGGTAGGCATTTTCACATCAATCGTTTTTGAGATCAAGGTTTCATTTTGAATCCTGTATTTAATTAAGTCTTCAATTGAAATCAGCTTAAGGTTGAATTTTTTTGCAATTTTTATAAGCTCAGGTAAGCGAGCCATTGTACCGTTCTCGTTCAATATTTCTACAATTACTCCAGCCTCTTCATGTCCAGCCAATCGCGATAAATCTATAGCTGCTTCAGTATGTCCAGCTCTTCTTAATACACCGCCATTTCGGGCCCTTAAAGGAAAAATATGTCCTGGCTTTCCAAGCTCTTCAGGTCTTGTGTTTGGGTCAATCATGGCAAGGATTGTTTTGGATCTGTCACTTGCTGAAATACCTGTAGTACATCCGTGTCCAATTAAGTCAACACTTATAGTAAAGGGAGTCTCATAAGCCGCTGAATTATTTTTCACCATGAGCTCTAATCCAAGCGCATCACACCTTTTTTGACTTAGCGGTGCACAAATTAATCCACGGCCGTGTGTAGCCATAAAGTTGATTAGTTCAGGCGTTGCATTACGAGCAGAGGTTAGAAAATCACCTTCATTTTCTCGACCTTCATCATCAACAACTATGATGACCTTACCGTTTTTTATATCTTCAACGGCTTCTTCAATGGTATTTAACTCGAATTGCATATGTCTTTTCTATCTTTAAATTTAACTGATTTTAATCAATTCTATTGTACAGGAATTTGATTCAATGTTTCCAAGTAAAATTTCCAAAACTTTTGAACAGAGGATATTTGTACTTTTTCATCGGGAGAATGGGCTGCTCGAATATTTGGTCCAAATGATATCATGTCAACATCTGGTAAGTGCTTTCCTAATATACCGCATTCTAAACCTGCATGACATGCCTTTACTTGTGGGTCCTCTTCAAACATATCTTTGTAAAGTTGCTCCATGATTACAAGGATTTTTGAATTCGGATTTGGTTGCCATCCCGGGTATTCTCCAGATTGAACAACCTCACAATTCATATTTTCAAAAGAACTTTTAATTGTCATGGCTACTTCATCTCGAGTGGTGTCGACGCTACTTCTTTGAAGTGATTGTGTAATGAACGCCCCATTTTTAATTTCAACTCGAGCCAAACTTGATGATGTTTCAACCAATCCATCTATATCAGGACTCATTCTGAATACGCCATTGTGAACAGAGCATAATGTATTTACAATTTTTTTAAAGTCTTTACTTGAAACAGCGTCGCTAGAACTATTGGTTTCCTTAAAAGAAAAGTCCATTTGACTTTCAATTGAATCATATTCATTTTTAAAAGTTTCGACCATATTCCCAAAAATATCTAAAAAGGAATCACATTCCGTGTTCTTAATGGCGACAAAACATGATGCTTCTCTAGGGATGGCATTTCTTAATCCCCCTCCATCGAAAGACAATAATTGCACATTGATTTTTTGTGATAGCGTCCAAAGTATTCTGGATAGCCATTTATTTGCATTCCCTCTACCGGAATCGATATCCATTCCAGAGTGGCCACCTAGTAGACCTTTAATAGATATTTCAAAGCATTTACTTCCATTTATAATTGGCTCTGAAGTATAACTATATGAAGTGTTTGTGTCAATGCCTCCAGCGCAACCTATTGATAATTCGTCATCATCTTCAGTGTCAAGATTAAGAAGTATTTCACCATCAAACATACTTCCGTCCATTTCTTTGGCTCCTGTCATTCCAGTTTCTTCATCGATGGTGAATAATGCTTCAATAGCTGGGTGTTCTATATCGTTTGACGATAATGTAGCCATAATAGTAGCAACGCCAATCCCATTGTCGGCGCCTAGAGTAGTGCCTTCAGCATCAATCCAATCGCCTTTAACGCGCATCTGAATTCCTTCATTGTCAAAATCGAATACGGTATCGTTGTTTTTTTGGTGAACCATGTCTAAATGAGACTGAAGAATAACTTTTTTACGGTTTTCCATACCTGGACTCGCTGGTTTTTTTATGATTACATTTCCAATGTGATCTTTGATCGTTTCTAAATTTAACGAATGACCAAAATCCATCATGAATGCGATAACGCGTTCTTCTTTTTTTGATGGCCTAGGCACTTCATTTAAATCTGCAAAATGATTCCATAGTGATTTAGGTTCTTGATTTCTTACTGACATATTTATGGGAATTTGGGGTATTGTTTAAAATTCGGGTCTCTTTTTTCTAGGAATGCATCTCTACCTTCAACCGCTTCATCAGTCATATAAGCGAGCCGAGTTGCTTCCCCCGCAAATATTTGTTGACCTACCAATCCATCATCAATAAGGTTAAAAGCAAATTTAGACATCTTAATGGCGGTAGGACTCTTTTTAAGAATTTCTTGTCCCCAATCAAATGCGGTTTGTTCCAATTCATCATGGGGTACAACTCTATTTACCATGCCCATTTCAAATGCTTCTTGTGCTGAATAACTGGCACCTAGGAAAAAAATTTCTCTAGCCCGCTTTTGACCGACTTGTCGTGCGAGGTAAGCAGATCCAAAACCTCCATCAAAACTGGCAACATCTACATCGGTTTGCTTAAAAATCGCATGTTCTTTAGAGGCTAAAGTTAAATCACAAACAACATGCAGACTATGTCCACCACCCACAGCCCATCCTGGGACTACAGCAATCACTACTTTATTCATAAAGCGAATTTGTCTTTGAACATCTAAAATGTTGAATTTGCTAACGCCATCTGTTCCTTTGTAACCTCTTGGGGCTCTAACACGCTGGTCGCCTCCCGAACAAAATGCCCATCCACCATCTTTTGGAGATGGACCTTCTCCCGAAATTAAAACGACACCTATTTCTTGACTTTCATGGCAAATAATTAGAGCATCCAATATTTCATCTACTGTTTTTGGACGAAAAGCATTTCTGACTTCAGGTCTATTAAATGCAATACGGGCAACGCCCTTACAATAGTTGAATGTGATGTCTTCGTAGGATTTAATGGAAGTCCAAATTCTTTCTGACATAAATTAATCTTTGTGCAAAAGTAACAACATCAGATAAAACGAAAGGTTTAAAATAAGTTTAGTTTGAATGTATGTTCTCAATATTTGTTAATGAAATTCAATTTCATCAATAAATGTCCAAGGGGTATGACCTGCTCCAGGATGATTGTCCGGAATGAGTTTGACATTATCGATAATGAATCTAATTTTTTTCAAGCGTCTGCCAATATTGATGTTTACAAGCTCAGAGTTAATGATCTCAGATTTAAAGGTTTTTATTCTTTTCTTCTTTATATTTTGAATCTGAATCGATTTGGGTAAGTATATCCATGAACCATTCGATTCCAAAAAACTGAGGTGGATTGAATTGATCTTTTTTCGTTTAGGTAAAATGATTTCAAAAACAATTGTGCTGGTATCGAATCCAATCCATTGATGACCTTTCCATGGACGTGTACCGTTTTCACCATTTACAATTACGATAGGGGAGTAATTATATTGTGGATTTGGTTGAGTGATGTAGTTCACTTCGGTACCAAGCCCAAGATGATTAACAATATTGATATTCGAAGATAAACCAGTAAGTGAGCTTGTAAAACTGAATTCACTATTAATCGGCTCATGTTTTGTTCTATTGATCAAGAGGGGTTGGTTTGAACCCAGGGTTAGCTTTAAGTCCGCTTTACAGTCTGTAGAGTAAATAACAGTATTAAATTTTTCATTTTTGTTATTCGATTGTAGTTCAATACTCATTCCTTCTTTTTCCTTTTTAAACTTGACAATTGGTTTTAAACTCGTTTTTGAATAGTTAACTCCTAATACATCTAATTTCTTGAAATGAACATCTTGAAGAATTTTAAAAAATGCTGAGTAAGGTGTTTTTTCTGTACACCAAAGAGATTGACTTAAGGCAATAGCACGGGGATATGCCATGTATTCTAGATGCTTAAATGAGGGAATGTATTCTGTCCATAGATTTGCTTGTCCTCCCAAAATGAAGCTAGATTCACCAACATTTAGTTCTTTTGGAATAGGATTGAATTGATAGACTTTCTCCAAAGTAGTATAACCTCCAATAGCAAGGGGCTCGTCACTCCCTTTCCCCTGGTAATGGTCAAAATAACAATGGGTGCCTGGAGTCATAACTACATAATTCCCTTTTTTACTGGCTGCAATTCCTCCTTTAACCCCTCGCCAAGACATAACGGTTGAAGTTGACGATAAGCCACCTTCCAATATCTCATCCCATCCAATGAGCTTTTTATTTTTCGATTGAAGGTATTTTTCAATCTTTTTGATGAAATAGCTTTGTAACTCATGTTCGTTTTTTAATCCATTTGATTCAATTGTTTTTTGGCATTGATCACAATTCTTCCATCTTGTCTTGGGAGCCTCATCTCCTCCAATATGAATATATTTTCCTGGAAACAATTTAATGACTTCATCAAGTATGTTTTCTATGAATTCGAATGTTTGTGGTTTTGTGCAATAAATATCATCAAAAACACCCCATGTTCCGGGTACTTCTAATTTTTTTTCCGTACAAGAAAACTCAGGGTATGCAGCAAGAGCAGCTCGGCTATGTCCGGGCATTTCGATTTCAGGCACAATGGTTATGTGTCTTTCGTTTGCGTAATTCACAATGTTTGTGATGTCTTCTTGTGAATAAAACCCTCCATATCTCGTTTTTTCATAACTGCGTGGAGTGGTTGTATAGTGGTTTTTTAAGGTGCTGTCTCTCCATGATCCAACTTCAGTCAATTTGGGGTATTTTTTGATTTCAATTCTCCATCCTTGATCATCAGTTAAGTGCCAATGAAAGATGTTGAATTTATACATCGCCATCAGGTCTATATATTTTTTTACTTCTTCGACAGTAAAAAAATGCCTTGAAACGTCCAAATGCAAACCCCTCCACTCAAATTTTGGATAATCTTGAATAAATGCTTTTGGAATATACTTGATGTCTTCTTCAGTTTGAATGAGTTGAATCAAAGACTGAAATGCATAATACAATGCTTTTTCATTTGCATATGAGATGATTAATTGGTCGTTTACCGCAATTGAATAAAAATCTTGAGGGACATTTTTTAGCTTCTGAAAACGTATAAATGGGCTTCCTGCAGTATCAGTTATTGAAATCGAGTGATGAGTTTGAAGCAATAATTCTAATTGCGATCTCGAAGAATCGGGAAGATGACCTCTGTCACCTTTAGGAAGCACCTGTATACTTATCTTTTTCGGTAGGTATAATGTTCCTTTCCCTTTCTTATAGACTACCGGGCTTGGAAGAATAGGGCATTCAGATATTTGTCCTTTTAGAGCGGCCATAAAAAACAATAAAAATATAACAGAGATGGTATTCTTCATAGAGGTTTAAAGGTAATTAAATTCAGGAATTGATTTCTCGCGTTATTGTCAGATAAATTGTTCTATTATGGTTAACTTTGCAGAAAATTAAAGAGGTATGAAGGTATCAAATAATATTCTTGAAACAATTGGAAATACGCCTTTGGTTAGACTGAATAAGGTAACCAAAGAGGTTGAGGCAACTGTATTGGCTAAAGTAGAATACTTCAATCCAGGGAGTTCTGTTAAGGATAGAATGGCTGTAAAGATGGTTGAAGACGCTGAAGCAGATGGTCGCTTACAACCTGGTGGTACCATTGTCGAAGGAACTTCCGGAAATACAGGTATGGGTCTAGCTTTGGCTGCAATAGTTAAAGGGTATAGCCTGATCTGTGTTTCTACGGATAAGCAATCCAAAGAAAAGTTTGATATTTTAAGAGCTGTGGGCGCTGAAGTAATTGTATGTCCAACAGATGTTGCTCCTGAAGATCCTAGATCTTATTACTCGACCTCAAAAAGAATTGCTGAGGAAACACCTAATTCTTGGTATGTGAATCAATACGACAACCCTTCAAACTCAATCGCCCATTATGAGCAGACTGGACCTGAGATTTGGGAGCAAACAGAAGGGAAAATTACTCACTTTGTAGTTGGAGTTGGAACAGGAGGTACCATATCTGGAGTTGGAAAATTCTTAAAAGAGAAAAACCCTAATATTAAAATTTGGGGAATTGATACATATGGTTCAGTATTTAAGAAATATCACGAAACTGGAATCTTCGATGAAAATGAGATTTATTCATACATCACAGAGGGAATAGGGGAAGATATACTTCCAGAGAATGTGAATTTTGATGTAATAGATGGCTTTGAAAAGGTGACAGACAAGGATGCTGCGGTTTATACGAGAAAAATGGCTCGCGAAGAAGGTATTTTTGCAGGAAACTCTTGTGGAGCAGCTGTTAAAGGCTTGCTCCAATTAAAAAAACATTTTAAAAAGGATGATGTTGTCGTGGTTCTTTTACATGATTCAGGAAGTCGATATGTGGGAAAGATGTATAACGATGATTGGATGAGAGAAAGAGGTTTTCTTGAAAATACAGTTGTTACAGCGGAAGACCTTGTGAATGAACATGAAAACAAGCCACTTGTTTCTGTATTTGCAGAAGAGTTGGTTTCTCATGCTATTGCCAAAATGCGCAAATTCGGCATCTCTCAAATTCCAGTGATGAAGGATAATAAGTTTGTAGGTTCCGTAGATGATAGTGCCATATACCAGTCTTTAGTGGATCATCCAGAGCTAAGTGATGCGCCTATTTCTTCAATTATGGGTCCTGTGTTTCCAATTGTAAATTACGGAGCCACAGTTGATGAATTATGTAAATTAATCAATAAAGATACGCCAGCGGTATTGGTTAAAATGTCTAATGATACGCACCACATTGTCACTAGATACGATATCATTTCAGCAATGTCATAATGGCAAATAAAACTTTTGTCGATCAACTAGGACGGGAAGTTTTTATTTCGGGTAGACCAATACGAATCATTTCACTGGTTCCTTCAATTACTGATTTTCTTCATCATCTTAAGCTTGATAAGGAAGTTGTCGGTATCACGAAGTTTTGTATTCATCCTCACGTATGGTTCAAAAGTAAAACAAGGGTAGGAGGCACGAAAAAACTTAATTTGGATAAAATTAAAGCTTTACAACCTGATTTAATCATTGGAAACAAGGAGGAAAATACTGAGGAAGAGATCAATATCTTGTCAAATCAGTTTCCGGTTTGGATGAGTGATGTCAATTCATTTAATGATGCCATGGATATGATAGAAGAGTTGGGCCCCGTTTTATATCGAACCAATGAATGTCGAGTTTTGCTAGATTCCATTCGTAATTCGTTTAAAGGAATCAGTAATATTGGTCAGGATAAAAGTGTATTGTATTTTATTTGGCACGAGCCCAATTATGTCGTTGGTAACTTTACCTACATTGGATCGATAATGAATACCTTAGGATTTATAAATCACTGCGAAATAGATAGATACCCTGATTTGGATGACTTATCTATAGATTCTCCTGATTACGTATTTTTAAGTTCGGAACCTTTTCCTTTTACTACGAGACATATAGATTATTTTCAAAAAAAATTCCCTGAGTCCAAAATTGTTTTAGTTAATGGTGAAATGTTTTCCTGGTATGGTTCGTACATGTTAAAAGTTCCTAACTATATTAATACTGATTTAAAGAAATTGCTTTGAAAAATCCCATTGTATTTTACGACGCATCGTGTCCATTTTGTTCGAAAGCCGTCCATTTTATTTTAAGGCATGAAAAAGGCGAGATTTTGAAATTTAGCTCGTTGCAAGGAGAATATGCAAAAGAATTCCTTTCTAATAAAGGGATTTTTGAAATTGACATGAGCACTTTTTATTTTTACAATAATGATGTTCTATATACTAAATCGACAGCAGCTCTACGTTTATTGCCTTTTTTGAAATGGTACTGCTTGTTTTTTTATCTGGGTTGGCTGATCCCCAGATTTATTAGAGACTATTTTTATGATATTGTAGCTAAAAACAGATATAAAATATTTAAAGATAAATGCGATTTTGATTTTTTGTCTGTAGAAAGGGATTTAGACAAAAGGTCTTAAGATTTTAAATTAATGAGCCTTTTTTTAATCTTAGACAGCTTAGTAATTACGAGCTGAGTTTCATCAATTTCGGGTTGCACGGATTTGTCTTTCAACGCTTTTTTAGCACCGTCTAAGGTATATCCGTTTACTTTGACCAATGCATAGATCCGATTGATCACTTCAATTTCTTTAACTGAGTATAAGCGATTTCCTTTTTTATTTCTTTTTGAAACTTTAAGGCCAAACTCTTTTTCCCAAAACCTCAATAATGAGGCATTGACTTCTAGCATTTTAGATAATTCTCCAATGCTATAATACATTTTTGTAAGACTTTGAATATCAATTATGGACACCTTATTATTTAATTTAGATTCTAAAATAGTTATTTTTTCTTTTGGAAGATTTATTTTTTCGATTTAGAAGTTATTTTGCTTATTCTTTACTTACTTTTTGATACGGTTTTTAAATTTTGTAGATTTAATCCAATCAAAAAAATAGATGAAGTTTTATCCCTTGTTTTTCTTTTTAATTACGTGTTGTTTTAATGCCTATAACCAATCAATATCAGGAGTTGTAAATTCTTACACTGAGGTAACAAGTGTTTCTACTAATTCGGTTCAAGTCGCAAGTACATTAGGGTTTTTGGAGGGTGACAAAGTACTCGTAATTCAAATGAAGGGAGCCACAATAACAACTGGAAATATTTCTGATTTTGGTATAATAACGTCATTAAATAATGCGGGGAATTTTGAATTTAGAAATATTGAGTCTATCGTTGGCCCAATAATTACTTTTGAATCTGATTTATGTGAATCATATGAGATTTCGGGTCATGTTCAACTCGTTAAAGTTCCCGTGTATTCTGACGTTACTATTTCAGGAGCACTTACTGCTGAAGCCTGGAATGGTAGTAGTGGAGGTGTGTTAGCTATTGAGGCGACCAATAGTATAACGTTTAATTCTGATATTATTAATTCAGGTTTGGGATTTACAGGTGGTGACGTTTATACTGGGTCCTTCGGATGTGGTGATTCGAATTGGGCTACAACAAGTTCGGGTAAAAAGGGAGAAGGTATTGCAGAAGCTCCAATGGGCCAAGAAGGGAATAGAGCGCCGCTTGCCAATGGTGGTGGTGGTTCCAACACCGGAAATCCAGGAGCTGGTGGTGGTGGGAATGGTGGTGCAGGCGGGAGAGGGGGAAACGAATGGTATGGTTCCTGTCCTTTAAATGTTTCTTTTGGTTTAGGAGGATATAATATTGATTACGCTGGTTATAGAGCATTCTTAGGCGGCGGCGGTGGCGGTGGTTATCGAGATAACAATTTAAATGCTACTGCAGGTTCTAACGGAGGGGGTATCACTTTTGTGATTTCGCCAACCATTAATGGAAACGGACATACAATTGATGCTTCGGGTGCTGATGTAATTGGCAATTCTGATTCTGAAGGTGCAGGAGGAGGAGGCGCTGGGGGATGTGTTTATTTATTAACTGAAAATTTAAACTCATCATTAAACATTAATGTCAAAGGAGGTAAAGGTGGTGATATTTTAAGTACGCTTTGGTCTTCTGCTTGTCATGGACCTGGCGGCGGCGGCGGCGGCGGAGCAATTGTTTTGTCTTCGAGTATAGCTCCTGTTAATTTAACCTCAACTATCAATGGAGGGGCTAGTGGTAATGTATTACACACTGGACCTCCATGTGCGGGAACGTCTCATGGTGCTTTACCAGGTTTTGAGGGACAAGTTCTTTTTGATTACGAGATTCATAATGATCCCGACTTGGGAGAAGATACTACCTTGTGTCTAGGAGAAACTATTAATTTGTCCCTGAATTCGACTTACATTAGTTATTTGTGGAGTGATGGCTCAACCGGTTCATCTTTATCCGTAGACAGTGAGGGAATTTATTGGGTGGACGTAGAATTGAATTGTGGTGTAATTCGAGATTCAATCGTCGTAAATCAAAATAGTATTAATCTTGGTGTTGATCAGGAAATTTGTCCTGGTTCAGAGATTGTTTTAGATGTTCCTGCTGAATTTACTGTACAGGTGTGGAATACTGGAGAAGTCTCCCAAAGTATTATGATTGATACCACTGGAATTTATGCTGTTACAGTAATTGACAGTAATGATTGTGTATTAGTTGATTCAATTTTGATAAGTGTTCTACCAGTAATTAGCTCTTTTCAATTTGTGAGCATTTGTTCAGGCAGTGGATTTGACTTTAATGGAGATACGCTCTATAATAGCGGGCTTTATGTTGATACAATGATCTCTGCTGTTGGGGGGTGTGATTCTATTATAAATCTTAATTTGATTGTCAATCTGTTGCCTGACTTTTCAGTAATCGACACTTCTGTTTGTTATGGATCTGAGATTCAAATTATACCTCAAGGAGCGTTTTCTTATCAATGGTTAACTGATATTGGGACTATTCAGTCAGATGGATCATTGGTAGTTATTGGAGATCAAACCACTTTATTTAGTGTTGTAGCAATCAATGAATTCAACTGCAGTTCTGTTGATTCCGTTTTGCTGACCGTTTTTTCTATACCGGACGTTCCCTTTGTTACTGAAGATGCAAAGTATTGCATGAATGAACTTCCATTGGGAATTGAGGCTACAGGAGGCTCCGGAAGCTATATTTGGTATTCCGATGAGGAACTAAGCCAGGTCCTATCATTGTCAAATTCCTATGTCCCTGATTTGATTTTAGGGTCAACTGTTTATTATGTCACATCAATTGAAAATGGTTGTGAAAGTGCTCCTGAATTGGTAAGCATCTTTTTTGAAGAATGCGAAATTATTATTCCAACAGCGATTACTCCAGATAATGATCAAATTAATGATTTCTGGAAACTAGAAAATATTGACATGTTATATCCTGAGAATGTAGTAAGTGTATATAATAGGTGGGGGAATAAAATATACGAATCAACCCCAGGGGACTATAATTCTAGGTCATGGAATGGATATCTCAATGGTGATTTACTTCCAATATCCTCTTATCACTATATTATTGAATTCAATGATGATTTTACTAAGCCTAAAACAGGTATAGTTTCAATCATTAAGTAGGAGTAGGGCTAATCTTGGTGGTTACTTATTTTCACCAATCATTCTTCTGTTTCAGGTCTATTTGCAACATTATTATGAGGTTTTAATTGTTATCTGAGCTTTGAGAAGGAGAAAGTTCAAGAAAATAGTTATAATTTTGCTGTCCCAATGCTTGATAAGATCTTATATTCAACAATTGTCGTATTGTTCCTTTTCATAGGGAATCCGTCCTTTGCACAGCAAGAAACTGCTGAAATAAATACGCCACCTGACAGTTTACAGGAGATCCAACAAATTGTTTCTGAGAAATCAGATGCCATCATTTCTTATGCAAAAAAGTTCATGGGGGTACCATATGTTTGGGGAGGAATGAGCCCTTCAGGATTTGATTGTTCAGGATTTATTAATTATGTATTTAAAGGTTTTGGTTTTAATTTAACAAGAACCAGCTATGGTTTGGCTGAATTGGGTAAAACAGTTCGATTATCTGAATTGCGACCTGGCGATTTAATGTTTTTCAAAGCAAGGAATTTGAATACAAGTAGAGTAGGGCATGTTGCTTTAGTTGTTGATACAACAGATGGTATTATCCAGTTTATCCATGCTGCTAATTCCGGAATACGCATAGACACTTTTAATAACAGTAGTTATTATGTCCCGCGATATATAAAGTCTAAACGTATGGACTATATAGGTTACTAATTTTATGTCTAATTATACAATAAATAAAAGTCAGTGGCTATTTGTGTTTTTAGCAGGTTTGTTCATCACCAATGCCGTTACGGCAGAACTAATTAGCAATAAACTCATTGAAATCCCTTTAAACATTAATTTCTTCGGAAATGAGCTAGGTCCGTTTGTTACAATCGTAGGTATTTTGCCTTGGCCAATTGTCTTTTTATTAACGGATTTACTGAATGAATTTTATGGTTATAAGGCGGTAAAAAGGTTGAGCTGGATTACTGCAATTCTCATTGCCTATTGTTTTATTATTGTTGGTCTTGCCATACAGATTCCTGCGTATGAAATTGAGGGTTCTTCTTTATCTGATGACTATTCATTTAACAAAGTGTTTGGTCAAGCCCAAATGGTTATTGTTGGTAGTATTTGCGCTTTTTTGGTTTCTCAGTTACTTGATGCCGTGTTGTTTAAATGGATAAAATCTAAAACTGGATCAAGATATATCTGGTTAAGAAGTACGGGAAGTACGGTTGTTTCACAATTAATCGATTCTTACATCGTTTTGTATATAGGGTTTGTTTTGCCCGGTTCTTTAACATTTAGTGATTTTATGACCATTGCTCCAACCAATTATATACTGAAGTTGATTATCGCTATCCTTCTCACACCACTTATTTATTTAGGACATTTCCTTATTAAGAAATTTGTTTTGAATCAAAAATCAGAAGTTCGATAAGCTTTGTGCCACAAAAGATACAAAATCGCTAGAATACTCATAAGGATACCAAACAGAAACACTTGCTGAATGGACTGAGGTGTGCTGTCGTATGTAAAGATAGTTGATGTGGATCCTAGCATGATGCCAGCCTCCAATGCGATAAATATAGTGCCTGCTCCAACGCCACGTCTTTTAATGTGTGATAAATCGGCTGTCCATGCAAATAGAGTAGGACTAGAAACCCCTGTAGCCAATCCAAATACAATCGCTGCTAATACAAATGAATTATATGAATCAACTCTAGACAGTAAAATCATTGAAACAAGTAAGATGCAAACTCCAATAAGCATGGTTTCTCGCCTTCCAATACGGTCTGAAAGTGAAGAGGAGAAAAGCCTGACGAATATGGTAGACATGACATAATATCCAAAAAAGAACCCTTTGTTCTCAATTCCCAAGAATCCTGATATGTCAGGTACAAGTACGAATATAATGCCAGAGCAAGACGCAGTTAACATCATTACTACAGCTGCTGGAACCACAGACGGTTCTATAACATCTTTCCAATTTACTTTCAATTGACTTCCATCAAATTTCTCTGGTTTTTCTAAAGTTTCTTCGACTCTTAAAAGGAATAACCCTGAAATAACAGAAATAAAACCAGCAATCAAAAAGAGTGCATCCATTCCAAAATTAATTCCAATCCATGATCCTGAAAACTGCCCAACACCAAAGCCAAGCGAGATAAAAGTTCCCCAGATGCCCATGGCTTGCCCCCTTTTGCTCGCAGGAATTAAGTCTGTCAATAATGCTGTAGTTCCGGTAGGGGTAAATCCTGCGCTAAAGCCATGCAAAAATCTTAATATTAAAAAGAAAAATACTGAAAAAGAAAAAGGATACAACCACGATATGAGCATTGAGAAAAAAATCCCAAAATAGATTACTTTTTTTCTTCCGATGGTATCAGTCAATTTTCCTGAGAATGGCCGACTGATGGCTGCGGAAATAGTAAATAAAGTGATGATGAGTCCTTTTTTATCAGCTCCTCCAAGTTCGGTGATAAAAGAGTTTAATTCAGGTAGTATAAGATTGAAGCTGGTCATGAAAAAAAACATGGACAATGACAAAAGCCAAAAATTCTTTCCATATTTATAATTCATCCGACAAAACTACGTTTTAATTCATACTGAACATCTTTTTTTATATTTTGTTTAAAACACATGAAATACATATATACATTTTTTTCGTTTTTACTCGTGACTTCTTGTACTGGTCAGGTCAAAGAGGTTGACAATACTTTTAATGGTCGTGCGCTGCCGGAGAATACTTGCTATGTCGTGAATGGAGGTACGGAAAAGCCTTTTTCAGGTGAATATTGGAATCATAAAGAGGAGGGAAGTTATATTTGTGTGGCGTGTGATTCTCCTCTGTTTTCGAGTGATCACAAATACCAATCTGGTTCGGGATGGCCCAGTTATTATGATGTTCTAAATGAAGGGAACGTGCGGAAGTTAAAAGATTTGAGTTTGGGTATGGAAAGAATTGAAATTCGATGCAATACATGTGACGCACATTTAGGTCACCTTTTTAATGATGGTCCAAAACCGACCGGTATACGTTATTGTGTAAATTCAGCATCTTTGAAATTTAAACCCTCAAAGCTTTGAGTGAGATTTCAAAAGCAACTTTTGGTGCTGGCTGTTTCTGGTGTATAGAAGCATGTTTTAAAGATCTTTCGGGAGTCTCTGAGGTGATACCTGGTTATTCTGGAGGCAGTCTTTTAAATCCATCATATGAGGATGTTTGTTCAGGAACTACAGGGCATGCTGAGGTTGCTCAAGTTGTATTTGATAGCAATAAAATTTCTTATTCAAAGTTGTTGGAGGTGTTTTGGTTTGTACATGACCCTACTGAGCTCAACCGTCAAGGAAACGATGTGGGTACACATTATAGAAGTGTTATATTCTATCATAGTTTGGAGCAAAAGAACCAAGCAGAATTTTTCAAAGCAGAGCTAGAGAAGAAAAAAATATGGAATAAGCCCATTGTTACAGAAATAAGTGCTTTAGGTAACTTTTTTGGTGCTGAAGAATATCATCGTGACTATTTATACAATAACCCAGGAAATCCCTATTGTCAAATGGTTGTGCGTCCTAAATACGAAAAGTTCAGGGAAGCATTTTTGGTGAATTTAAAATAACTTCAAGCTTCCGGGGAAAGTCGAAGAACGATTCCATCAATAGCATCCTCAAGTTGTATTTGGCAACCTAGTCGACTATTGTTTTTAACGAAAAAAGCTTGATCAAGCATATCCAATTCAGAGTCACTCTGTTCATTTAGAGTTGTTTCCGATTCTAAATAACATTGACAAGTGGCACACATTGCCATTCCTCCGCATTCTCCTATTACAGGGAGCTCATATGATTTGCAAAGCTCCATAATATTCATGTTCATGTCTGTAGGACCAATCAGCTCATGTTTTTTGCCTTCTCGATCGATTATTGTCACTGTAATATCACTCATAAAACTTAATTTGAAATATTGACTATATTATTTCCATTATAATTGGTTGCGTATTGCACTAGACCATATTGAGAACCACCTATAGGGCTGCCATCATATAATGAGAACGTGGCATCGTTGCAAGTATCTTTTAAGATTAAAAAATTATCAGGGTCAGGAAATAAAGGTGAAGGACATGTTGCACTAGCATCAGCGGGAGAGTGTCTGTCAAAAGCGATGAATTCATCAATAGATCTCCTATAGACAATAATGCCTCGAGAGCCTCCATTAACATAAGCCCATCCACCAACGCCGGCAAGTGAAAAATAACTAGGTAAATTTAAATCAATTGATATATTGAAAGGAACGTAGGGTACAGGATGGGTTTGTTGGTTTCCACAAGATCCGCTAGCCAGAAATAATGAGATTATCAATAAGATTTGTATTTTCATTTTTCAAAGATACCCAATATTGAGGAGATTTATTGCCATATTCATTTGTATTTTACTGATAATTATTATCGTTCAATGTATGCCGGGACCACCTGTAACTGCCCGAAACAGTAAGGTTTTGTCTCGAAAAGTAATTCGTCAAGAACGTAAGGTGAAAAGGGATAAAAAGAAATATTTAGAAAAAAAATTTAAGCGTCATCGAAAATTTCAAAGCACTGAAAACAAGCGATTAATGAGAAAGTCGTCTCGAAAAATGAAGAAAGAAAGAAGAAAGAATTATCGGGCTTCTGATATGAGAAAGGATGAGCCTTTTGTTCTTGAAGAATAATTCGGTGAGCGAATAATTGCTTTTATTTACTCGAATGGATAACTTTTTATGAATGTGAATAAAATAGATTTTAAAAAAAAAGGCTTCCCTCGGGAAGCCTTTCTCAATAATAATTAAGGAATTATTTTTTTACAAAAATAACAGGTAAGTGTCCATCAACATTGAAGTAATAAACTCCAGTTTCGAATGACGCTATACTAATGCTAGCATTTCCGTTATTAATATTTCCTGCATCAACGATTTGACCTAGTGCGTTCACAATAGTATATGATGTTACTTTAAGATCAGTATCGAAGTGTACATTTACTTCCTCAGTTGCTGGATTAGGGAATAATTCTAAATGAGCATCTTGAAGATTCTTCAACGTATTGTTCTGATTAGTCGTCATTGCTGATGTTTGAGGTTGCTGAGGTCCACAAGAGTTAACTTCATCACAAGAACCTAGTAAGTCACCATGGTCTAAGTGAGCTTGAACAGCATCAGCTGCTACACACAAAGTATGTGTACTTCCATTTCCAGTTCTGTGACAAATCTCAACTTTTTCATTTCCACTGTTACCAGCATAACAAACTACATCAATTACACAAACTTGAACGTCATCAGATGCAGTACATCCATTGGCGTCAGTTACATTCATAACATAATTTGTAGAAGTACTTGGGCATACAGTCAATGACGTATATTCAGCTCCTTCAATTGTTACACTTCCAAGAGCAGCAGCATCTGCTGGATTAGCGTTTAGTCCGTTTATTACAAAACCACACTGAACGATTAATCCTGGAGCAAGACTTGCACCATCAACAGTTATACTGAAATCTCCACTTAAAGGTAGGTCAACTACAGCCGAACCACCAAGAGCATCTTGGTAACCATTTGCTGGATCAAGTGCTTTAATGAAGAATTTAGCAGTATACCTATTCAAGTCTAAAGTATGGTCCGTAACCGTACCTCTGAAGGTAAGGTCTTGTCCATTAAGACCAGCAGGCTCGATTAGAGTGTTGGCATCCATGATTTTGTTACCACCACCGTTACCATCAGACCAGAATCCGTCATTAGCGTTGTACGTATTAAAGTTTGGCTGAAGGATGATTTTATTTGCACCACCGTCCAAAGTAGTTGCCAAATCAGGAACTCCCCAGAAACTTCCAAATACATAACCACCACCACAACATGGGTTAGGGTCAGCTGGATTTTCAAATACATTCATAAATCCAAACCAGTTGTCATTTGCATTTGCAGTTACATAGTTACCACCAGCTTGGTCAGCCCAAGAATAAGTGTATGGCCCACAGCCACCGCTTGCAGAAGCACTAAGATCAGCACACTCTAGAGGATCGTAACCATAAAATACAGTTTGATCTTCACCAGCGTCTACTATAAGAGCAGTTGGTTCAGTAAGATAGATTGCTCCACTCGCTGTGCAACCAAAACCATCATTAACATTAATGGTGTAATAACCAGTAGTTAACCCGTCGTTGGTTTGAGTTGTCGCTCCATTGCTCCACGCATATGAAACATCACAACCATTAGTTGATGCCGTGACAGATCCGTCATTTCCGCCATTACATGATACGTTGAAGCCACAACCCTGAACGTTAGCATTCAAGCTTAAGCTTAAGTCACATGATTTAGAAATATCAACTGTAAATGCTCCTTGACTAAATGAAGAAAATCCTTCAATTGCCAGATAGTAAGTTCCTGGCTGTAATGAAGCCGTAATGGAACTTCTTAAGCCACAAGCATCATCGTTAAGGGCGATGATAGAACCACCACATGGTGCAGTTGTTAAATATAGATATGTATCCCAAGTTGCTAAGTTACATGTAGTAAAGGTATAGGTTCCAGCACATGGAATTACCACTTCTAAAACTCGATCATTTGAACTTCTCAATGAACAATCATTACAAGCTCCAATCGTAGTTGAAGAATAACTTGTATTTGAAGTTACTGTAATACTCTCATCAATTCCTCCTGGAGGTGGAATACAAGGACACCCAACTGTAATTGTACCTGAACTAGGAGATGTGTTCTCGTCATCAATTAAGAATAAATAAGTTACACCCGCAGTTAAGTTTACATTATTCGTTTCATTTGAAAAGATGTCACTTACATATGTCCATCCAGAAGAACCACAAGAACCTGTTTTAATAAAAAGGTCTACATAGTAACCACTGTTTGTTACTTGAATCGGATATGCACCAGAAATTGAAGGTGTGAAGGAGAATACTTGTTCCTGACCAGGAGTTCCCCATGGTCCAGGTGGGTTCCAAGATCCATTTCCAGCACTCAAACTAAAACTAGCAGACGAGCCACAAGAAGCAATTGGAGTTATGTCATCACATGGATCTGCAGCAGGTGTAGGACAGCTTACTGTAATTGTTCCGTTACTTGCTGATGTGTTCTCATCATCAACCAACAGATAGTAAGTTGTTCCTGCAGTCATACTGATACTTATTGAACCTGATGAAAAAATATCATCTCCATAAGTCCATCCTGTTGGACCACAGCTTCCTGTCTTGTAATAGATGTCTACATAGTAGCCACTATTGGTAAGAGATACTGTATGCGTTCCAGTTACTGTTGCTGTAAATGAATAAACAGCTTCCTCTCCTGGTGTTGACCATGGACCTCCAAGGTTGTTCCATTCTCCTGCACCGTTTAAACTAAACGATCCTGTTGAACCACAAGTAAGTGCAGTTGCATCATCACATGGATTAGACGCAGGAGCTCCTGAGACCAATGTGCCGCGTAAAGTCATACATGATGACTGGCTCGCGCAAAAGTATCTGTCTATTAGAACGCGTACTGGGTTACCATTTGATACAAATGTAACTTTAGATTGTAATCCACAGAAATCATCATTATAACCAACAACAGCTCCTGTCGCTGCATCATAAATAGTAATCTGTGTATCAAAATCTGAATCACCACAGGTTTCGAATGAATACGTGAATCCGGCTGTAAAGCCATAAACGTATCGATATTCTCCTCCATACATACATGATGATAAGGTATTCAAACTTCCAACTGACCATGAAGCTGCGCTTGTTGATCCATATTGGGTGTTGTTATTTGGGCATTGAGCTTGTGAATTGAATGCAAAACCAAGCATCACAGCTACTGCTGTGAGATTAAATAAAATTCTTTTCATCGCTTAGTTTTTTTGATTAGTAAATTCTTTGCGCTCTTTGGCACGAATAGTTTCAGCATTCTTTGATTCCTTTGCAGTAGACATCTTTTCGTACTTCGCTGCATTTTGCTCAATCCATTGAGCCTTTTTAGCGGCATACGTTTCTTCGTCTAATTGCTTGTTACCTGTGTTTACATAGGTAGGAAAGCTTGCATCTTCTGATACAACAACTCTTTCACGTACAGGATCAGCATGAAAAGCTTGCTTTTCTGCTTTGGAGCTGAACTCCATTTCCTTTACGTCTTTGGGTTGATTGTACTTTTCTGGATTTTTCTCAATCCATTCCGACTTTTCTTTTTCTGTTGTGAAAACCGGAATCTCTGTCGTTTTTTGCGCATAGGATATACCCGCAGCAAACACCGACAAAATCACGAGTGATTTTTTCATAGTTTGAAATTTAGTTAATAGTCTAATAGTTTGGTGGTTACATGTGTATTAACCACTTATAGCGACGTGAATATAACAAAAATTCCTGAAATAGGGTTTTAATGGTGCTTAAACCGCCTATTTTTAAGCTCTAAGTGTAAATGGATTATTTAGAAACGAAAAATCTCGTTCTTGAAAGTTTTCCATCAAAACGAGCTTCTAAGTAGTATAAACCTTCAGAGGATTTCTCAAGATTTATTACTTGCGTATTGAGTTCAATCATCCCATCAGATAATTTTCTTCCGTGCATGTCGTAAATAGTAAATGCACTGCCCAAAGGTAATCCCTGAATAAAAAATTGACCGTTATTTGGATTAGGGAATATTATTGCCGACAATGCATTGAATTCATTCAATTCAGCACAAGCATCAACAGTAATGGTTACCGATGAATAACCTGTACAACCATTCGAGTTTGTATAGCTGGCTTCAATAACATGCGTACCCACACCGGCTGCACTCGGATTAAAAGAAGTTCCTGAAATGCCACTTCCGGTAAATGAGGTTCCACTTGGAGACCCTGTTAATTGAACATTGGCATCATTTAAACAAACCATATTGTCAGTATCGCTCGTAGATACTGTTACCGTTGGATTTTCATATACTACTACAGTCTGAACAGAAGAGCTTGAACCAAATGAATTGGTCACTTCTAATTCAATAATATAAGTGCCTGGAGCATCATATGTATGACTTGGATTTTGACTTCCTGAGGTGTTCCCATCACCTAAATCCCACATCCATGCCGTAGGTTGTTCACTAGAAAAATCCGTTAAAACCAACTCTTCATTCAGGCAAAGTTCATATGAAGAAGGCGTAAATGATGCAACAGGAGGAATTCCCTGAGAGGCTTCACTGAAAAACACTTTAAAGTCATCAAAGTAAAAACCATCTTCTCTCACTCCCCCATCAGATTGTAATCTGAATCGAACATTAATCACTTGACCTAGATAATCACTCATGGAAATTTCTTCAAGAACCCAGTCCGAAAAAGCTCCCTCATAAACAGGCCCTCCCTCTGGCTGCACACTCCCATTAGCACTTGTGCCTGGCACAGTGTAGTTTCCACATTGACCTATCCATGAATTTCCGCCATCTGTTGAAACTTGAAATTGCACATAGTCATAGTCTGCCTCAATATCCCATTTCGCATAAAATGAAATCATTGCTGAAACCGCATTAGTTAAGTCAATTTGATTATCGTATGTGAAATTTTTGGTTTGGTTATTTGAATAATTCCCTGTAGGCGAATCCGTAAAAGATCTATTGGGAGAAACATAGGTGGCATTAGTGGTAGACCAATTCCCTGTCCAATCATTGGTATTACTTGCATCATCATAAACTTGCAGTGTTATCGCGCCATAAGTCTTAATGATCGTATCTCTTTTTACCCAAAGACCATTATCTGTTTTTATCACATATTTTATTTCATCTCCAAATTGGATTGCCGGATTTAATTCATATGAAATTTGACCATTTTGAGTTTCTAATACATTTAAGTTGTAAATCAATGGATTGCCAACTGAAGTAATATTTAATAATGGATCAATGGAAACAGTAACGGATCCAGACTCTCGTCCATATCTTTTGGCTTCATGATTAAAATCACCAATCAAGGCTGCAACAGATGATGGATCTGTATCTTTAACCACTACATAATTTCGAGACATATGAGATAAAACCAAATTTGGAAATACCATGTCTTTACATGTCGGCTCAATATCCGCAGAAGATGGCCAAAAAGATGTCCCAATCTCTGGCGTATGAGCGAAAATGGTATCTTTTTCACCTACACCAATATCAACTTTGTACATGTAATCATCAGAATCTCCCGAAGCAGGATACAAACCTGAGCTTTTGAAAGCGTCATACCCGTTTAGCTCTGTCATATGATTGGTATATTCCTGAAAATAATCATGGTGATCTGCGAATTCAGCATTAGTGGTTCCAATCGGAAAGAGAAGACTTGGCCCATAAGTATGTGAATTAAAAGCCATTTCGAAATCATAGGTCTCAACCAACCATTTCATGGCTTGTGTTTCAGGTTCTGAAAAAGGACCTGTTCCAGGATAAGTGTCGTTGTTCTGATTGAAACTTACTCCTGTTGTCCCCCAACCATAGGAATAATTTCGATTAAGGTCAATGCCATATCCACCGCGACGATTTTTTCGCCACATGCCCCCTCCGTTTGGATTGGTTTGTTCATTGTAAATATAGCCGTCGGGATTTAAACATGGAACGAAATACATTTGGGTATGATCCACCAAGTAGGTAACCTCATCATTTGTTCCATAATTCTCCAACAGATACCACATATAGAAAATGGTTTGAATCAAACTCATTGGCTCTCTCGCATGATGAATAGCCGTGTATAAAATATTGGGTTCTCCTGTTTCATTATCACTAGGATTGTCGGAAATTCGAACATGATATATCGGCCGATTTTCATGTGTTTCATATGTAGAAATAGGATCTTTTTGGGTAATTAAATTCGGATACTGAGCATACATGGCATCCAATTCATCCAGCATCTCATCGTATGTTAAATATCCACCCATAGAGCCAAGATTAAAATTGGAAGGTGTTTGAGGTGAAAAGGAACCCGTTCCCCCGCTTGAACCCGAGCAGTCTTCGTTTTTAAGTATCACGTCATTTGGCTTATTCATTCGATTCACGTAAAACGCTTGTACATCATCAATTTGAATATCATAATTGTAACCGTAAGTATTCAAAATTTGAATCTCCTGCTCTGAAAAATCAGAAATAAAAAAAGTGCCTTTTTTTGATAATCCGTGGTCAGTTGGAACCCCGAGACTAGATAAACTGATTAATTCTTGTTCGTTCGCGAAAACCTTTACGCGAGAATACTTCTGTGCGGTTGAAAGTTGAATAAACGCTAGAAAAATGGTTAATGTCAAAGTGAATTTCATAGTTGCTTGAGTTGTTTAAACAAAGAAAATAAAAACGGTCTGATTAAACAACAAACATGGCACATATCTTGTTCTATAAAAGCAACGAATATGAAAATCAGTAGTTTATATCATATAATCCTGATTATTCGTTGTAAATTAGCTAAACATGACTAAAGCCCTTATTTTTCTTGCTCTGTTCTGGAGCTCATTTGCTATGGGGCAAAATATTTGGATGACTCCCAATCAAGGCCAATGGGATTCACGGATAGATTACGCTGTAGATTTAGCTCAAGGAAAGCTCTATATTGAGGAAAACAGCATGTGCTTTTTTATGACTGACGCCATGTCCCATGAACATGAACATGAACATGTTCACGACATAGAACAAGTAGAATCCGGAATAAACTATCATGCCATAAAACAAAATTTTATTGGATCGCAAAATTCAATTCCTACGGTTAGTGGAAAATCTGATTTTTACAAAAACTATTTGATTGGCAACGACCCTCTTAAATGGAAGAATAAAGTCTTTTCATTTAACAAAGTTCTTTATCCAGACTTTTATGATGGAATTGATCTTATTTACCTAGGTCAGAGTGGACAGGTAAGCTACAATTTCCTACTTGGACCAGAATCAAACACTGATCTCATCGCGTTTGATTTTGAAGGTGCTGATGCTGTTGATATTAAAGATGGGGAGCTCATAATTACACATAGGTTTGGTCAAATTATTCAATCTCATCCCAAGGCTTGGGAATTGGATGAAAACGGAAATAAAAAGAAGAATGTATTCGTGCAATATCAAATTAATAACAATATCATTTCCTTCAGTTTCCCAGAAGGATATGACTCATCGAAACAGCTATACATTGATCCCAGTTTGACATTTTCCACTTTTTCTGGATCGACAACAGACAATTGGGGTTTTACTGCAACTCCAGACATCTACGGAAATCTTTTTGGCGGGGGCATTGTTTTTGGATCAGGATACCCAGTAACAACTGGGGCATATGATAACACCTTTAATTCTGGTACAGGTTCTTTTCCAATGGATGTCGCAATATCCAAATACAATACAGATGGAACATCTTTATTGTATGCAACCTATGTTGGAGGAAGTGGGAATGAAACACCTCACAGTATAGTTTGTGCTGACAACGGAGAGCTGTTTATATACGGTATTACTTCCTCTACTGACTTCCCCATGGCAGGAAACCCGTTTGATAATAGTTTTAATGGCGGTCCATTCGAAAGTGAAAATTCTTTATCCTTTGATGGTACAGATATTTACATCGCTCGCTTAAGTGCCGATGGATCGAATCTTTTGGCATCCACTTATGTCGGAGGTTCTGATTCTGATGGATTAAACTCAGGAAACTTACATTACAATTACGGAGATCAATTTAGAGGAGAAATCACAGTTGACGGAAATGGAGACGTGTATGTCTCTAGTACTACATATTCCTCGGACTTCCCCGTAAACAACCCTGTTCAAAGTTTTTTAAATGGTTCTCAAGATGCCATTTTAATGAAACTTCCTCCAATGCTAAACACCCTGAGCTGGTGCACTTACTTTGGTGGTTCTGGTGTTGAAACTGGAAATGCTGTACAGGTTAACGATAACCTGGGTGCTGTCTGTATTGCCGGAGGGACAAATTCAAGCACATTACCGTTGAGTTCAGGGCATGACCTATCATTTAATGGAGGCCTGTCCGATGGATACGTGGCAAAATTCAATAGCACCACAGGTGCCGTGTCTTCAGGAACATTCATGGGCTTAGGGGAATATGACCAGGCCTACTTTGTTCAATTTGATGTTGATGATGCCATTTATGTTTATGGTCAAACAGAATCAGATTGGCCAATAACACCAGGTTGTTTTGGCTCGCCCAATTCTGGGCAATTTGTAAGAAAATATGATTCTAATCTGAACACGATTAATTGGACTACAATGATAGGAGCAGCCTCTGGACATGTAGAAATATCTCCAACCGCTTTTTTGGTTTCAGATTGCTATGATATTTATTTAGCTGGTTGGGGAGGAACTCTTAACTCAAGTGGACAAGCGTCATTTTCAACCACAAACGGCTTCTTGGTTACTAATGATGCTCATCAAAATCAAACCAACGGAAGCAATTTCTACATTGCTGTTCTTGATGAAAATGCTCAAAATCTAAAATATGCCACATTTATGGGTGGGATGAATAGCAGTTCAAACCATGTGGATGGTGGAACAAGCAGGTTTGATAAATCTGGTAGAATATATCACGCGGTATGTGCCGCTTGTGGAGGTAATAATTTTGGATTCACATCTACTTCTGGGAGCTATGCAGAAGAAAATTTAAGCCCTAATTGTAATATGGCTACATTCAAATTCGAGCTAAGTAGTATTGAGGCAGCTGCCGCACAACCGGCACCATTAATTTGTATCCCACAATCCGTTTTATTTTTAAATGACAGTCAAAATGGAAATGCTTATTTATGGGATTTTGGCGATGGTAATACTTCAACAGAAGAAGAGCCTATTTATCAATATACAGAACCCGGGTCATATGAAGTTCAATTAATAGTTTTCGATACAACGGGCTGCTACAGTTCTGACTCAGTTAGCTTAATTGTAGATATTGGTGCATTTAGCGGAGGAGTTGTCGACCCTATCACTCCTATTTGTCCTGGACAATCATATCAACTTGAGGCTTTTGGTGGGCAATTCTACGAATGGACCCCTTCAGGATTATTAGATGACCCCAGCTCTGCATCACCAACTGCCACAATAGATCAAACCACTACCTTTTCTGTAACGGTTTCAGATACTTGTGGTTCCGAAACATTACAGTTAACCTTAGAAGTGTACACCAATTCTGTATCCATTTCTCCGGACAATACTACCTGTATAGGCAACAGTGTCCAGCTCGAAGTTTTTGGGACTGGTTCTGTGGAGTGGAACCCGCCCTTCTTTCTAGATGATCCTAATTCATTTACCCCTATTTGTACACCAGATACGAGCATTACCTATATTGCAACGGTTACAACAGATGATGGATGTGTAAATGAAGACACCACATCCGTTACCGTTTTCTTTGATCCTCCAACTCCAATTTTGGATGATGAAGTCGAGCTTTGTCTTGGAGCACAAACTCCCATTTCAGTCTCTGGAGGAGATTATTACAATTGGGTTAGCAATCCGTCGATAGTTGCATCAGACGGATCAATTGCAGTCATCAATCCAACCACGAATCAATGGTTTTATGTAGAAGTTGGAAATGCGTGCGGAACAATTATTGATTCTATTTATGCCAATGTCATTGAGATTGAAATCACTGCTGGAAATGACACCATTATCTGTCCTAAACAGGCTGCTTTTCTTTGGGCTGAGGGAGCTACGTACTACGAATGGCAACCATCCAATACCGTTGTGAGCCAATTTGGAAATGAAGTCACCGTAATACCAAACTCTAGTACCAATTATATGGTCATCGGAATAGATGATAATGGGTGTTTTGATACGGCATATGTTTATGTGTCCTTATTTCCTTACCCATCATTTGAAACATCAAATGATGTAATTGCATTTTATGGTGATGAAATACAGCTTGAGGCATTTTCAGATCAAGCAGGGTCATTTATATGGTCACCGGCCGAGTATTTGTCCTGTATTCATTGTCAAAACCCTATTGCAACGCCAAATCAGGAAATTACTTATGAAGTTACCTTTACTGACCTTAACGGCTGCTCATCCGAGGAATATATTACCATTAGCTACGATGCTGTCGTTTATGTACCAAACACTTTTACTCCTGACAATGATGGCGTTAATGATGTGTTTGAAGTATCTGGCGGTAACCTTCTTGAAATGAAGTGTACTATTTTTAATCGATGGGGAGAACTCATTCACACCATGAATTCACCCAATGAATCATGGAATGGAACATTTAATGGGGTAAATTGTCAAGATGGTACGTATATTTGGAAATTGATATACACTGATTTCACATATAAAGAGTACGAGCTTAGTGGACATGTCAATCTAATTAGATAAACATTTAACACACATGGGAGTTAAAGTACATTCGTTCCAATTTAACCCTTTCCAAGAAAACACTTTTGTCATCTACGACCAAGAAAAAAAATGCGTAATTATCGACCCAGGTTGTTATGAACGTCACGAAGAAGATATTTTATTTGGATTTATAGAAGAAAAGCAACTACAACCAATGGCCCTTATCAATACACATGCACATATTGATCATATTTTAGGAAATGCAGCGGTTAAATCGAAATTTAACATACCCTTATACTTACATAAAGAAGATCTTTCCACCCTACACTCTGTGGAATCCTATGCACATGTCTACGGATTTGAAAAATATAAAACATCACCAGATCCTGATGAATATCTAATAGATCATTCAGAGATTTCTTTTGGTTTAATGAAATTCAAAATTTATCATACGCCAGGTCATGCTCCAGGTCATGTAGTCCTCTATAATCAAGAAAATAAGTTTGTTATTAATGGAGATGTCCTCTTTAATGGCAGCTTTGGAAGAGTAGATTTGCCAGGAGGAGACATACAAACGCTAAAAAACTCTATTTTTGATGTCATGTTTCAGCTTCCAGAAGATACAATTGTATATTGTGGACATGGTACAGAAACAACAATTGGCAAAGAAAAAAAGGACAATTACATACATCAATTTTAGACGTGAACATAGCAATCAATTGTAGACACCTCCTTTCTAACAAGCTAGAAGGTTTCGGTAATTACACACTGGAGATTTGTAAAAGAATCTGTAAAAGTCATCCTGAGCATGAATTTTATCTTTTTTTTGATCGACCTTTTTCGGAAGAATACATTTTTAGCAATAATGTTCATGCCGTTGTCGTCGGTCCTGTTACACGACATCCAATACTCAATGTGATTTGGGGGAGCATCTCTCTAAAAAGAGCTCTGGCCAAATACAATATCGATTTATTTTGGTCCCCTGATGGAATTTGTAATCTAAGAACCAAAACACCACAGATAATTACGATTCATGATTTGAATTTTGAACATAATCCTAAAGATTTACCCTGGTTTGTAAGAAATTATTATCGCATTTATTATCCTCGATTTGCAAAAAAAGCAGAACATATTATTAGTGTTTCCGAATACTCCAAGAATGATATCATTGAAACATATGGTCTACCCGAAGAAAAAGTAAGTCCAATCTACAATGGTGCTTGTGACCATTTTTCATTGGTCAATCTTGATGAGAAGAATGAAATAAGGTCAAAATATGCTGAAGGACGTCCATTTTTTGTTTTTGTTGGATCTATACATCCGCGCAAAAATGTAGAACGATTGCTTCAAGCCTTTTCGTTATATCACAAAAAATATTCAGAATATCATTTGGTTATTGTAGGGAGTAATATGTGGCGCAATCAATCCATTCATATACCAGCTGAAATAGAAGAATTTGTGACTTTTACGGGTCATGTAAACTCAAGTGATTTGGCCAAAATAATGGGCAGCTCTTTTGCTCTTGTTTACCCTCCCTATTTTGAAGGTTTTGGTATTCCTTTGGTTGAAGCCATGAAAAGTGGTATTCCCATTGTATCGAGTAATAAAACTTGTCTTCCAGAAATTGCAGGTAACGCAGCCATCTATTTTGACCCATTCAATGTCGAAGAGATGGCTTCTCAAATGTCCAGAATCAACGAAGATTCAGATCTTAGAAAAGAGTTGGTTGAAAACGGTAAAGAAAGAGTTAAAGATTTCTCTTGGGATAAAACATCAGAAGAAACTTGGCTTGTATTAGAAAAATTTTTGAGAAAATAAATACTTTTGCCCAACGGCTCCATAGTTCAATGGATAGAATAGAAGTTTCCTAAACTTTAGATCCAGGTTCGATTCCTGGTGGAGCCACTTTTTTGATTCCAAAATACTAGCTAGAATGAGAACGAAACCCTCATCTAAAGAGCTAACTCTACATTTTTAATGATTAGAACGTTATATTTATTCTACAAGAAATGAGGAAAAGAAATTATAAACAAAAAGATTTGAGTTGTCTCCAACAAATCAAATTTTTCGGAATATTCTTTATCGTTGTAGCATTTGCTTTTTTACCAGAAACTGAAATGATCTTCTACACGCTTTTTGTAAGTGTCATTTCAATAACTATTTTATGCCTTCTTGTATACTCTGGAATGGACTTATCTAATAGACATATAGTGAAATCTAAAGAGAAATCAGACATTTTTAAACCTATTTTTGATGGTTTCTTGTATGCAATGGTCTTTATTTTTAAATCGATGTATTTTCACCTTCGAACTAGAATAATTTTTATTATTAACATCATTATTTTTAGCCTTCCAATGATTGGTTTGTTTTACGGTTGGACTGCAAATGATTTTATACTGATTACTTTTTTAAACCTGGCTTCTTCTTTTATTTTATTATGGATCTTCGCAGTTTTTGGATTAGGGGTTCCACTTAAATCAAGAATCAAGCATTTTTTTGGTTTTGCAATTGTATTCTTCTTCTTTTTTATCTTTCTTCCATTGGTGGGCGTTAGTATTTTTGTTTCAGAGGGCCCTAGTGGCTTGTTTACCCTTACGCTAAATGAACAGTTTTATATTTTGTTAAGTGAAATCGCATTAAATAGCTTTTCAATGGTCATTGCTCTCTATTACAGAAAAAACAAAAAATCCGAGAGTGAAGGTGAAACTTATACTGGAAACATGTTTATCAGTTATCTCATGTTGGCACCTGCTTCTGCTTTAATTCTTCCTTTTGCATCTAATTTCCCTGAACTTTATGCTAATCATTATTTGCTGTGCAATTGTTTACTTTCTATAATGCTTATCATCATTGTGATTTTAGGCGATAACTTTTCTTTTCTTCCTGTTTTTCAAACCACAAAAAAAGGAAAAGAAAAGAGGGACAAATGGTTTGATAATTACGATGAATTTTATAATAATAAAAGGCCAATTGGATAATTTACCTTAACATTGATGATTGAATCTTGACATCGAAAAAAAAAAGTTAGACCTATGAAAAAATTGATTCTTTGCTTTATATTACTTCGCACCGCGACTGTTTTTGGTCAAAATCCAAATCCGAGTGTGCCTTTGGATGAGTACATTATGGATGAAATGCAAGCAGAACACTTTCCTGGAGTGGCTACAGTTATTGTGAAAAATGGTGAAATTGTTTGGCTGAAATGTTACGGTTTTGCTGATATAGAAAATGGAATTCCAGTGACAGACAGTACTCAGTTTTTATTGGCATCAATGTCGAAACTGTTTACCGGAACTGCAACCATGCAGCTCAAAGAAGATGGCATGTTGCAGCTCAATAATGACATCAACGAATATTTACCGTGGCAATTAAATCACCCTACACAAAGTACAACACCAATGACCATTCACCAGCTCATGACACATACCTCTTCAATTAAAGACAATTGGTCTGCCATGAGCAATTATTATGGATATCCGGATCCAACCATGAGTTTAGAGGCGTGTATGCAAGACTACTTCACTGTCACTGGAGAAAATTACAATGCCAATCAAAATTTTCTTAGTGCTTCTCCAGGAACAGTATTCAACTATTCGAATATGGCTACTGCACTCAATGGCTATATAACGGAAATTGTAAGCTCCACTCCTTTTGATGATTATTGTAATGAGCATATTTTCGAACCCCTTTGCATGGAAAAAACAGCATGGCACATGGCCGATCTTGACTCTAATGAGGTGGCAAGACCCTATTCCTTTTCGAATGGGAATTTTATTGCCAATCCGCATTATGGATTTGCGGATTACCCTGATGGTCAATTAAGAAGTTCCATTTCGGATTTGGCAAATTACATGATTGCTTTTTTAAATGGAGGGAATTTGGGGAGTAATGCCATATTATCTCCCTCATCTGTAAGCGAAATGTGGACACCACAAATTCCTTCGATTGAAAGTAAACAAGGATTGAACTGGTATAAAGAGTTGCTTTATCACAGTGGAGGTGAAGCTTTACTCTGGGGTCACAATGGAGGTGAGCTTGGTGTTTCAACAGATATGTATGTCGATCCTGAATCAAACATTGGTTTATGTGTACTTTCCAATGGAGGTGGTACAAACCTTTACATTTGTGATGAACTTTATGATTATGCCCTATCCTTAAATCCAATAAGTAGTATTGTTCCTGAATGTGGATTCACGAACATTCCTGAGCTTTATTCAAAAGACAAAGAATTAATAAAGATTATTGATATTCTAGGAAGAGAAACCATAGT
>ERZ651776.501-NODE-501-length-54603-cov-13.557385_pt1 | contig 54603 bp, 50 predicted proteins | sample MGYA00514761_ERZ651776 | MGnify/ENA metagenome assembly ERZ651776
AAATGTCACTAAGCCCCGTATATCCTCGGATTGCGGGGCTTCTTGTTGCCCGTGTGCTTACCAGCGTGCTTACATTTATGAACAGGAGAGGGACTAAATCGCCTCCAATTCTTCTGCATTAAGCCTGCGCCATACCGCAAGTCAATTATTGATTAGCTTTGAGCTAACATCATTCAAACCTTGTATCATGCGTCTAACGATTTCTTTGATCTTCGTTTTTGTTTTGACTTATTCAATTGAATCTGTTGTTGCTCGAGCTGTATGTGATTCAACGGTCGCCCAACTGAATTTTGATACTTTGCGTATCGAAATGGGAGAGTTTGAAATACTCTATAGTGAGGAGCTATTGCAACCAGTACAGGCGACGTACACCGTGACGTGTCCTGACGCTTTTGTTGGAGATTGCGAAACAACTATTGGATGGAGGGTGTCGAGGGCAAAGGAGTTCGCAGGATACGATGTGGCTACTTCGAAGCCCAAGCACTACGAAAAGAACGATTGGGATCGCGGCCATTTGATACCTGTTGCTTCTGTGGATTGCGACTGCGCGTCAAAGGCGTTAACCTACACATATCTGAATTGTGCACTGCAAGATTCAGGACTAAAGCGAGGGCCTTGGAAGCAGCTCGAAGGTCAAGAGCGTAAACTTGCCAAGTCAATAGACGATGAAGTTAAGGTTATTGTTGACGTCTTATTTGATTCTCAGTCCGCACCCATGTGCTATGGATGCCCAACGATACCATCAGCCTTTCGCAAAACCATCATTGCTGGAGGAGATACAATGATTTATAAGTTTCCAAATCAAGATATTTCAGAATTTGATTTTAGTGTTTTTCGAATTCATTGAAATGCTTAAACCGATGACGAAATTAAGAAGCAATGTGAACTACCGTCTATGAGGACGTGTGCCACTGAGCTAAATCACTTGAATTTAAATTCCAATGAATAAATCTCAAAATAAATCGAATGATCTGACCAAGATTTTCAACATGAAGGGACGTGTGAAATCTATGTCCTCTACAAGTTTTGACGCCAACCCTGACCAATGGACCCTTTGGGATCCGGTTAAATCTGGAAGGGCAGAAAAAGAATCAGAAAGAGAAAGGTTTGATTTTGAGTTTGACCAAAGGGGTAATCGATTGCAACTAATTGTATACAGATCTGATGGAGGTGTTGACTCTAAGACAACTTGGGCGTATAACAAAATTGGGACGCTCTTGGAAGAGGCTAGGCACGTAGATGGGCGTGTTTTTAAAACGACGTATACGTATACGGCTAACGGCAATCTAGCGGAAGAGACCTATTCCAAATCGGATGGGAGTAAGGGGAGTAGAACGACTCATGAGTATGATAAGAGTGGAAATGAAGTGAAAGAGATTTACTATAAGTCAGTGGATGAACACAACACTTACATGTATAATCATGACACTGAGGGAAATAAAATGGAAGAATTTGTATTCGACAAGAGTGGTGTTAGTCTTGGCAGGTACACTCATCGTTGGGATGCGAGCGGCCGTTGTATAGAAGTGACACGTTATACGCCAGAAGGCGATATGCAATACCAGATTTCCTATTCGTATGATGAGTACGGAAATATGGTAAAAGAAATCGAGGAGAGAGAGGAGGAGGATGAGGGTTGGATTCAGGACACGGTCACTTACAAGTTTGAGTATGATGACATCGGAAACTGGATTACCAGAGTCAAATTTACTGAGGTGGGCAGGTATGACAGCGACACGGGAGACTATGAAAGCGTACCTGAGTCAGAGGGTAGTGCTTACTATAAAACAGGAGCAACGGAAGTAATAGAGCGGACACATGTGTACTTCGACTAGGACTTAATTATTTCTGAGTGGAGATTCGTTTCACATCGTTCGCCTGCATTCAGGGAGGGATGTGAAAACCATAAAGTTGGTTTTCGGCGACCTCGGTCATTAAATTCTGCGCTATTGGATAATTTGAATATTCCTTGTTCTGAATTTTTATATTATTGCAATGAGGTCTATTTACTTGATCATAGACCTGTAGTAGTAAAGTGAAAACTCCCAATTCAAATGTCTAGCCAATTATCCGAAAACCCAGAGATAGGAGTCGAACAGCTTTCGGGCTGGGATTATTTCTTAAAATGCTTGCGTCATTACGCTGATTTCACTGGTCGTGCGAGACGCTCTGAATACTGGTATTTTACGTTGTTTTCTGCCCTTGTTTCATTTGCTCTCAGCTTCGGTGACATGATGATTGGATTGTATTCAATGGAAGCCGGCCTTGGCTTGTTAAGTGGCTTGTATAGTATTGTGATCATCATCCCCTCATTGGCCGTTTTCGTGCGAAGATTGCACGATGTGGGGCGCAGTGGTTGGTGGTTCCTCATCTACTTCACAATCATTGGGATTTTCGTGCTCTTATATTGGCTCTTCCAAGATTCAGAACCAGGAGATAATAAATGGGGGAGCAATCCAAAAGGACAGGGAGCGTGGACATCTCACTGATGAGTTTTCGCACGTTTTCTCTTGTTTTATGTGAAATAAATTTGTGCCGAAATTCATTCAATTGATCAATTTGAGTCCGTCCCTTTCATATTTCGTACCGCGGCCTCTCTTTCTTTTGACTTGCAGCATATTGTTTGGGTGGACTTCTGCGTGGAGTCAGGATTCTTCCTTGCCTTCTTCCTTGCGTGTGCTGTATGAATCGTTTGATGTCTCAGCTGAAAATTTGGATGGAGTATGGTGGTTGGAAATGCCAGGACTTATTGAGGGGACTGACTTACCCATTTATGCCAGTATGGATGAGGAGAACGACTTGTTCATTGGTGTTTTGATTGGGCAGAATGACCTCGATGTTCAAGCAGCCTATGCGCAAACGGAAAGTATCAATAGGTGGAGTGCAGGGGTGACAGAGGATGGAGAGTTAATGCTCCAGACTTGGATATTCAAAACCTCTGAAGAAGATATTCTGCTTGAATTCATTTTGAGTGTTGCCGAGTTGAGTGATTTCCTTCAAAATGCGATAAAAGACAGTTCTTCTGAAGGATTCTTGTTTGATGTAGCGGGGTGTGTAAATGGAATCGAGCGATCTCTAGATGGTTCGCCGATAGACTATCAATCAATGCTCAATCCCCAATCGTATTGTGCCTGCCTAGCTGAATTGGTAGTGGATGATCCCGATTTGTTATTCGCCATGATGGATATTACGAGTCCAGAGTCCATTGAAGCGATGCGTGCTTGTTGGTCCGATTTCTGCCCAAGGTGTGCCTCGATAGGGGTGTCGTTTGAACAGGCCATGTTGGGCTTGCAAGGAGATAGTGATGCCGTAGGTGAAATCAATTCAATTGGGCGTAACAAATTCATAAGTGGATGTGTGAAAGGTTTCTTGTTAGAAGAGCGGATGGATGTGGAGTTCACTCTTTCCCAAATGGAAACTTCGTGTGAATGTTTATACGACCGTGTCCTGAGGCAAGACGGAATGACGATGGAAGAATATCTTGATCCAAACGGCGTCATTTACAATGAAATGCTCGACGAATGCATGCCAGATCTATACGAGTTGCAGGTGTATTTAAATGAAGGTGCCCGTCCGCGAGGTTGCACTGGAAGCATTCGCCTCCCAGTTTTGAGGGACATGTCGGGCACGTGGAAAGTGAAGGTGAATCTGGGTGTGTCGGAGAAGTATTTAATGTTGGACACGGGGGCCAGCGAACTCGTTATTAATCAAGATTGGGCCGATGAATTAAAGGCTCAAGGAATCCTTTCGAATGCACCAATAGACCACGTCTCGTTTATAATGGCTGACGACCGCGAGGTGTTTGCTGATATTTATGTTGCCTCACGCATGAGCTTTGGTGCATGCGATTTTTACGATTTCAAAGTCGCCGTTTTACCCGAAGGGGGTATGTTGTGTGGTATGGGGGTTTTGAGTTTGTTTTCGTCCTGGCAAATTGATGAGGGCAACCGTGAATTGGTTTTAAGGGTCGATTGATAGGACGGGGCAACATCTTCCTGGAGAGAAAGTAGGAACATAAAAAAAGAGGGCACGAAGCCCTCTTTTCAGAACATATAAATTCGGCTTCTTAGAAAGTCGCTCCAAATCGAATGCGGATTTCAGCACCTGCTGAGGATTCGAGATCGTCTGAATTTCCTGAATAGTTAAACTCCGGAGAGATAAACCACATGTCCTTAACAGGAATGAACTTTCCGACGCCAATACTATAGCCTGTGGACGAGGCTGCATCACCGCTTCCAGTGTCTACGCTGCCAAGAACCAACTGTGCCTGCGCGTAGTAGTTGTCACCAAAGAAATAAGCAGCACCAAGGCTCAGCTCCATGCTTGACGCTGTATATTCATCGATAGCATCGGTACCAGGGATAGCAGGGATAGCAGGGGTACCAGCGATAGAATCCGCAGGAACCGCATCAACCCCAGGAACCGCATCAACCGCATTCGTTGTCACTGACCCGTAATTGAGCCCTACCGTGATTGCAATGTCATCTGCAATGGCATAACCAACAAATGGATCGACGTCTACACCATCAGCTGAGAACATCTGGAACAAGGAAGTCGCATCAGCAGAACCCAAGTACCAAGTACCCTTCGGCTGCAGAGGCGCAGCTTCCTGCGCCGAAACATTCACTGCGCAAAATGCAAATGCAAATGCGCTGCAAGAAAGAATAATTTTTTTCATATCAATTATGATTTGATGTTCCGGATTAAACATCATGTACTTTTGACACGGTTAAGAATGTTATAACATCTGTTGGTGAAAAACAACGATTCTCTAAAACGCTCACACTCATTGAATCTTGACTGAATCAGGAGCCGGATTGCGCTGAGTTTGAAATACCTTGCTGACCATGAAACCTACGATGCCACAAATCATTTTTAAATCGACCTTCGCCATTGTGCTCATGCTTTCCAGCTATGGACTGTGTGCTCAATCGTTTACGGCCATTGGCAGCCAGTCGCTCAGCCAAGTTGAATCATTGGCGATGGATTATGGCTTACCCAGTGCATTGTTTCAACCGATCACAGGTGTAGATGCCTACCGAGTGAGTTACGAGATGCCCTTTTTAGACAGTACCATCACGGTATCGGGGGCTTTGTTTGAACCCACCGACTTGGATCCAAGCTGCGCGCACCCTGTGCACATCTACATGCACGGCACCATTTTTGTTCGCACAGATGCGCCATCGTTTTTGAGTTACGAAGGTGAATTAGGGTACCTCATGGCGGGCTTAGGATTCACCGTATTGATGCCCGATTATGTTGGGCTGGGAGAGGACGACCAGCACCTTCACCCGTATGTGCATGCGGCCAGCGAAGCGGCATCTGGTTCCTATTTAATCGATGCGTTGCATACCTCCGACAACCCTTCAGGCAATGCCCACGACATCAATCAACTCTTTATCTCAGGTTATTCCCAAGGCGGCCACGCAGCCATGGCTTTGCATCGGGAATTGCAGGAAAACTGGCCTCAATATCCTGTCGCAGCCAGCGCGCCAGGCTCTGGTCCATATAGCATCACGGGAGCGCAATATCCCGAGACCTTTGCCGATGAGAATTATTCGAACCCCTCTTATTTGGCGTACACGGCCTTCGCTTGGCAAAGCGTGTACGGAAACCTGTACGAAAACCCCAACGAATACTTTCAAGAGCCCTATGCATCCGAATTGGAGGGGTTGTTGGATGGCATGACACCGGCCTGGGAAATCAATGCTGCCTTGCCGTTTTACACAGCAGACTTGGTCCAGCCGGGCTTGCTGGATTTGTTGCTCAACGAGGGTGAGCCATTCGAAGCAGCAGCATCAGACAATGACGTTTACGAATGGGTGCCCGAGGTTCCACTTCGGATGTACTACTGCACAGAGGATGAGCAAGTCTTTTACCAAAACGCCTTGGATGCAGAAGCCTACATGACGGAGAATGGAGCGGAATCGGTCGAAGCCATTAACCTCGGTGCTTACGATCATGCGGGATGTGCGGGGCAAGCTATTTTTGGTTCGACGTTGTGGTTCAGCACCTTGGCGACCGTCTGTACCCCCAATTCAATTGATGAAGAAAACCTCGGACTCCAAGATTTCAAGGTGTATCCGAACCCAACATGCGGTGCAGAATCGGTGGCATTTTCATCTAAGCCTGTTCCGTGGCGCCTTCTTGACGGGACCGGCCGAACAGTCGCTTCAGGACTAGGCAATCAGTGCGATATATCGGGTTTCCCCAATGGCATGTACATGATTTCGTGGGGGGATGGTTTGACTTTGCAGCGGATCATCATTTCCGATTGAATTCTCATCAGAAGGTGAGCATGGCAGAGTGCTTCCTAAATTCGCTCATCGCATTTGACGGAATTCCTCAAAAAAAATTACATTAGCTTTTAAGGATTTGGCTTTTAGATATTGACGTTAACCTGTTCCAACCGGCAAATTCATACCACGAACGGTTGGTGCGACATGGAATAGAAAGAATGCGATTATTTGATTTTGCCTTTGTTCCGAATTATCCGGAGCCTTTGGAGCGATTGAAAAACTTGGCGGCGAATGAGCATTGGGGCCGAGGGGCGCGTATGCTGCGAAGTTATTTCAACCACATGTTTGACAAGGTGATGGATGACGGATTGCTCACGGTGCACCCGAATGGAAATTCGGCGGTTTTTCATACGGGGCTGTTGACCCGCAGCGATCAAGATATTTATGCGGTTTTTGTCCCCAATGAGCGGGACGATGCGCAAGATTGGTTCTTTCGGGGATTCAGCACGCGAGACGCGATTGGCTTGGGCGACTTATTGGCTGAACACGAAGACCTTCCGGCGCGTCCAAGGTTCATTCAGCGTCCGGAACAGGCTTTTTATTCGACCCAATCAGGCCAACCTGAATGCGATTGGCCAAGCTTGATTTTGGACAACGTCAGTCGAATTCCTCGTGAATTGATTCACGATGCGACAGAAGATCGGATTTTGCTCCCAGACTTACGAGATGTTGGAAAAGAGGCGTACATCGAATGCTTAGAAGAGGTAGCGCGGAGGTTGGCTGATGATGAAGGGTTGAAGGTGCTCGTGAGCTGGTTTGAATCGGCATTGGATCGCGCCATGGATAAATTGGATATCGATTATAAAATGGCGGTTCCTTCGTGGCACGCCAAAGACAAATGCGTAGCGTTAATGCTGCCATTGAACACCCATCAGCGTGGAGTGAACATCGCATTGGCGGTGAAGTGGGACGAAGCCAATGGCTATTATTTCGGACTCAATTTGTTGACGTTGGAAATGGCTTATAACAACGCGCGTCTCATCGCTCGACCGGAGGCGAGCTGGTTGGTGGAGGCCAATCAACCGAAGCCACAGCGCTCGACTAGCAGAGACTAACGGTTGCCGGAGTCAGGGGCATCGATTCCCATAACATACCGTTCGGTGATCCGCAGTGAATCGCTCCATTCGGCCCCATCGAATCCGGTGAATAGGGAATCATTGGGTTGCGTGATGTAGCAGGCGAGAAACTTCGATGCCATTGGCCAGTAAGACCAATGCCACTTCTCCTCTTGGTAGCCCGTTCTTCCATTGGTTTGATCGCCATACACTTGAACAAAGCCGTATTCGCTCGCATGAGTCGTGAGCCATTCATAGAGTGCCAAGCCCTTTCCCGATTCGAAATAGGCGTTCTCAAGCGCGTTCAAATCGATATCGGTTCCCCAATGGTGCCGGGAAGAGCCGGGCATCGAACTGTATTCCAATATCTTGGTTGCCCGTTCTAGTGGTTCGAAGCCCATGTATTTGGCGCTGGACCATTTTCGGTTCCAGATGTCTTTTTGATGCTTCCACGTGCGTGTCGCACTGATCACTTCGAGCTGAAAGCCGTCTTCATCCGCGGCCGCCGCTAACAACTTCAAGGCGCCAAGAGCTTCCTTTCGCAGATAAATCTTTGGTTTTCGTGTCAATTGAGAGGGAATAGGCTCAAAGTCCGGATGGGCAGCCGGATTCAAATTTCCCTGCAATTCCGCCCAATCAATTCCTGCACAGGGCTCGCTAAAACCTGCGGCACCAATCGTTATTGGTTTTGGAGCTGTGCGCGCAGATGACGCTTCTTCCGTTCCTGTCTCCGTCGCCGAAACGCATGCTCCAACCAGCAACCAACCGCCAATTAACCCTGCCCAACCTTGTTTCCTAATCATACCCTAATTTCGTGAAAACCAGAGATAAATCACCATGAAAATTGAAGCCGCTACTCCTGATGAATATGCTAAGCTAATTCCAGAAGAACGACAGCCAAGTTTCGACCGGCTTCGTCATACCATTAAATCTAATTTGCCCGCTGGTTTTGAGGAAACCATGTCATACGGAATGATTGGTTATGTGGTGCCTCATTCCATTTATCCAGCAGGGTACCATTGTGCGCCTGAGCTTCCCTTGCCCTTTTTGAGCATCGCCAGCCAGAAGCAATTCATTGGCTTTTATCACATGGGCGTGTATGCAGATCCTGAACTGTTAGCGTGGTTTCAGCATGCCTATGGTTTGCTGGGTTTGCGAAAGTTGGACATGGGCAAAAGCTGCATTCGATTTAAAAAATGGGAGGAGATGCCGTTTGAGCTGCTCGGTGATCTGGTCTCGCGTGTGACGGTGTCGGATTGGATTGCCACGTATGAATCTAAATTGAAGCGCTAAGGCATGCGGAAAACCCCCAGCGAATTGAGGATGCATTGTTCATTTCTATGCGGTGATGAAAGGGGAATCCGTCTAACTTTCGCAAGCATTATGCGAAACAATGGCATCTCCTGAACGGCATACACACTGGCGCTATATCATCCTCGATGATTGCCTCAATGCAGCTGCTCAGCAGGATGGACCGCGATGGTTCAAGGCAGATTTATTGAAGGAGCTCAATCGCCAGATGCGTGAAATTCACGGGCAAATCAAGCCGATGGCCATGCGAACCTTGGAGAAAGATTTAGTAGATCTCGAGGTTCATTTTGGTGTCCAGGTGATGCGATCAAGGGAAAAGGGGCGGGTTCATTTCCATTATTCGAGTGATTCCGTGAGCATCCAACAGGCCCAGCTTCATGCATCTGAGCGAAGACAATTGAAAGGCATCTTGGATAGTTTGAATCGGTTTAGGAGCCTTCCTGACTGGAATTGGTGGACGTGGTCCGAGATCATGATTCGCGGACAATTGGGGCTCTTTCCGGGTCCGGTAAGGGGAAAGGAAGCCCTGAGTCGCTTGAGCGCGTTGGAAATGGCACGTGATGCTCAGCGATGGATGATGCCCATGGCGGAAGCACTGCATGCTCAAAGACCGCTGAGGTTGACGCACGCGCCGGGTTTGGGTGAGAAATCCGAGCGAACATCGATGTTGCCCGAATGCATGGCGGTTCAAACCCATGGGGTTTTTGTTATGGGCCGTGGTTGGGACCCGGAGGCTCAAGATTGGTTTCATTGGATAGTCGATCTGAATGAAATCACCGGATTGGACGACGTTGCCGTAGAATGGCCGGAATCGGATGCGGAATCGGAATCCTTGCAAACTTCAGCACGGATGTGGCGTCAATACTTAGCGAATCGGATGGGCATTCGATCAGGCGTGGTGGATTTGAAGGATCTAGACGCCGAACCCGAAGTTATTCGTGTGTGGGCTGCTGAATCACTGGCCATGCGGTTTTTAAAATCTCCCATGCACGGTTCTCAAGATATGCGAGTGGAAGAGGCCGCTTCGGGTGTTATTTTCTCACTTCAGTTGGTTGCAGACGCTTCGTTCGTGCAATTTGCATTGCAGTGGGGTCGAGATTTTCAAGTGCTGGAGCCTGCGGACCTCAGAATGGTCATGAGGGAGGAGACCAAGGCTATTTCGGACCAATATACTCCGATGTTTGGGCCGTAATATCACTTAGTCCAGCGGCAAGAACACAGCGTTGTCGAACATTCGTTTCCCGTTTTCCCAAAATCCGCGGAACAGTGGGTTGTCTGCAAAATATACGACAGACCCGCGTCCAACGGATGTGGTGCCAAAGGCCATGCTCCCGGCTAATTCTCGGTTGGCTCTGCTGCCCACAAACCCACTGACGGGCGCGGGATCATCACCATAGCACCCGACCGTCCAACCGTTGTCCAACGCGGCGTAACGGTTGCTCGTTGACCTCAGGGTGTAATAGGGCGCGTCAGGGTATCCCCAGGCCAACGGGTGACTTCTGTCCAATGTTATTCCATAGACAGAGCCGCTTCCAATCTGCATGGCGTACTGTCGATTGCGTTCTTCAAACGATTCGCGTTGATCCGCTTTCCTTTCTTCCTGCGATCGGCTGCTCACGGATTGACCTTGATCCGAATTATCATAGCGCTCCAGTCCCCAGCCCGATTCGTTCGTGAATAGTCTGAGCGCGCGTTCGACGGCGATCACACGGCCACCTTCTTGAACCCACGTTTGCAATTCGGAGAGCCATCCTTCGTCTGCAAACCCATACCAACCGGAGGGGAGAATGACGGCGTCATAATCATCCCATCGACGGGGGGTGCTGTTTGCGCCGTTGAGTCGAGTAATGGGGTAGTTGAGTTCTTGTTCGAAGTGCCACCAAACCTCTCCAGAACCGAGGCTAGAAAGTCCATCACCGGTGAGCATCGCCACCCGAGGTGCGTCCACCATCCACACTTTTTCCGAGCCCAAATCGGGGCCCTCAATCGCATGACCGCCTGCTACGGCTGCAACCAAAATGGTACCGCTGATGTGCAATGCCTTGACGGCTTGTTCCCAATCCGCAGAGGTCTGATCGCCTGCGAGCATGAAAAGGCTTCCCATAGGATAGGTGCCAGTCGCTTGCACGATGTGCTCAGAATTGGTTCTGACCCGAACGTTGGCATTGTGCAAGGATGCAAGGGCCTTCGCGTAGCCGTCTTGATGGGGTAAAATGGCGTATCCGTATGGGGAGGGCTGCCATTCTGGAATGCGTTGATCTGCTTTCCATTCGCCTCCAGTTACGGGCTTAGTCAATCCGAATGTCTGCAATCCATAAGCATAGGGAACACTCCATGTGGTAATGTCATAGGTCAGCGAGTCTGTCAAAACGGGATCTGGATCAAACAGCACATCGAGAATGCGGGAATGTGTTTGGTACGATGAGATAAGCAAATCACCGGCCTTGACCGAAACCGATCGCGATGAATTGGGGCCGTATTCCCATGCCGTGGTTGGTTTGGTCGAGGAAAGAGCCCGCTCGCATTCGATGTGGTGCCTTCCTAAGAAGTCCACCAGGGCGTCTACCCGGGAGGCGTTGTCTGGGGATACAGGGATGAAATACCCGCCAAATCGGCCCGTCGGTTGGGTGCGATTGGCTTCATGAAAAGCGGCAAATTCTGCAACCAATTTTGAGGACAATTCTGCACTCACTTCAACCGCAGAGAGGCTGGTCTCAACATGGTTATCGATTCGATCCCGAAGGCTGAGCAAGGTGCCATCGTTTTTCTCAACCAACACACCGGCGCCTCCGCTGCCACCTTGTTCATAGGTCATTCCTATGGCTCCATTGTAGATGGGGTAGGTGTCTCCGTAGCTTGGGTAGAGAAGATCAAACGATTCCCGTGTGAAATAGAATTCACCGCGCGCGTCGAAACGCGCTGCTGCAGCATTTCCGATGGCATGCTGGAATTCCCTTTGCCACGGGGTGATGGCTTCGTGAAAAGGTTCTGCTGCCGGAGCGAAATAATACGGCGAATTGTACCCCATTTCGTGATAATCACAATGCACATGGGGCATCCAATCATGGTACAGCGCGGAGCGCTGCTGACTTTCCTGTTGTTTTTGCCATGCCCAGTCTCGGTTCAAGTCGAAGAGGTAGTGGTTGGGCCTTCCGCCGGGCCATGGTTCGTCGTGCTCATAGGCTGCCGGATCAGGATTTGCCTCATTGCTGGCATATTGATTGAACCAAACAGCATATCGGTCGTGCCCGTCGGGATTCAAGCACGGGTCCACGAGGACCACCAATTTGCGCATGATTGCCTCGCCGCTTTGGCACCAGGCTGCCAATTGATGCATGACTTCCAAGGCCGCTTCGGTGCAAACCGCCTCATTTCCATGAACATTGTAACTCAGCCAAACAATGGCAAGGTCATCGTATTCAGCCATGCCGGTGCCACCTTTCATTCGATCGATGTGCTGCTTTCGAATGGTTTCTAAGTTCCCCGCGTGGTCCGGATGGGTAAACACCAAGGCATTCAGAGGACGGCCTTCAAACGAGCTTCCGTATTCAACTTGAACGGCATAATCCTGATCGGATAGGTATTCGACGTAGTCCGTGACTTGGTGATGCAACGAGAAGCGACTCCCCAAGTCGAAATTGAGTTTTTCGCTAGGCGTTTCAAGTGAATTTTGTGCTAAACCAATACTAGAAAAGCAAGCTGCTAGGCATAGCGTACTTAAGAAAAAACTCCGCGTGGTTTCCGTCTTTTGCATGCGCCAAATTAGCGCATTCCTGTCAATGTAAGGTTCGGATTATTTGCCCGAGGCAAAATTCACAACGGTGTCATCAAGGGGATTGACTCCGCTTCGCAAGGAGGCGACGAGTTGGCCCTTTTCATCCACGAGAAACTTGTGGAAATTCCATGCCACCTTGTGATCTTGAACGCCGTTCTTCGCCTTTTGGCATAACCACTGGTAGACGGGGTGGGACTCCTTGCCGCTGACGGCGACTTTTTCCATCATTTGAAAGCTCACACCGTAATTAGTCGAACAGAATCCCGCAATTTCATCAGCTGTCCCGGGCTCTTGTCGACCAAAGCCATTGCAAGGGAATCCCAAAATGACGAAAGAATCACTGCCATATTGTTCTTGAAGTTTTTCTAAATCAGCATATTGTGGGGTAAAGCCGCACTTCGACGCTGTATTGACAATGAGCACGCGTTTGCCTTCGAGTTGGGCGAAGTCGAACGTCTCACCTTCCAGGGTCTTAGCAGAGAGGTTGTGAAAGTTTTCCATGGCAGGGGTAGGCAGGTAGGTGGCAGAGGATGAGTACATTTTCCAAGCACTTAGCCCAAGGCCAAGCGCGACAAAAAGAACTGTTATTGCACTCCAATTAAAATCCATTCGCATGTTACCGTTACTTTGTTGGTTATGAACGCAACCATCGAACAGATGAATTTGTTTTCTTCAGGGAACGATTCTAGAACAGAAAAGGCCATTGCTATGCGAAAAGTAATCCATGCGTTGTGCGTGACACTCATGTTTGCACATTTTTCATCCAACTTGACTAGCCAATGCGCATCATTTGGAGCGTTTGACATTGGAGAAGATGTGGAAATCACCTGCGAAGACTCCTGCATCACCCTGACTTCGCCGAGCATTGCAAACGTAGCAGTCGGTGGCGCAGACTACGAAGTGGAAGAAATCGATTACGAGTTGCCTTATCCTTACAATCAGGGAGATGTGGCCATCAATACCGGCGATGATGTATACAGTTCCATCATTCCATTGGGTTTTTCATTCAATTTTTACGGGCAGGATTACACCCAATGTAGAATTTCGAGCAACGGTTGGTTTTCGTTTAACACTTCAGAGACAGCCGGCTACAATCCGAATGGGACCAACCCCAACCCAAATTTACCGCTGAATAGCGTGATGGGTATTTACAGCGACTTGAATCCTTCAACCTGCGGCAACGTTCGGTATGACACGTATGGCGTTGCTCCGTGCCGTGAGTTCGTGGTATCGTGGAACGCGATTTGTCAATTCAGCTGCACCAGCAATCAAGTAAGTGGCGAGGTCGTCTTGTACGAAGGAACCAATGTGATTGAGGTGTATTTAGGCAGCCGTCCTGCGTGTAGCTGGGGGAATGCCGTTGTAGGCATCATGAACGCAACGGGCACGGTTGGTTTGTCTCCCACGGGGTACAACACCGGTAATTGGAGTGCTTCGAACAAGGCATGGCGATTCGCCTCCAGTGAAGTGGTCGAAGGCACCACGATGTGGTACGAAGGCGACACTTATTTGGGCATGGGCGACACCTTGGATTTTTGTACTACGCAGTCCACGACGTTGACCGGTTGGTTTGCTCAGTTGCCTCCAGATGAATTTTGCACTCCGCTCGATGTCAGTGTCAGTTCTGCGGGATCATTGACAGCCAACAATCAAATCGATTGGGCCATTGTTTCCGAAAATGGAGCCGTACTCTTGGCCGATGACGCGCCCTTTTCGGGTGACGTTTGCTTGCCGAACGGTTGCTATACGCTGGAGATGTACGACTCGGCCAACAACGGATGGAATACAGCGGAGTTGACGATTACGAACCCAGACGGGGACGTGATTGGTACGTACACGTTAGCCGATGGCGGAGAGGGCAGTGAGTCATTTTGCATTGAAGATTACGACGGTCCGGAACCTACGGAGGACGATTACATTCAGGTGGTTTCGGATGATTTAGAGGTTGTAGCGGTGAGTGATGTTAATGCAGCATTTGATTGGCCATCGCCCATCTGCAGTGGTGGCGATCCTTTTACGCTCGTGCCTGTTGAAGGGTCTGGACAATGGACGGTCGATTGCGATGGATGTTTTGATGAGGAAACGTTGGTCATCGATCCCGGGCTTGCCGGCGGCGGCTGGCTTGCGGTTACGCATGTCTTGGATGGAGCTTGTTTTGCAGATGTAGAGAATACGGAAATCTTTATCAGCACGACCCCAACGCCTCAATTCACGGCTTCGGAAGAAGCGCTTTGCGATGACGAAGTCTTTGACTTCAATGCCACACCGCCATTTGGGGTGTGGTCTGCTTCGTGCGGAGATTGCATTATCGAAGGCACTGGCGTGTTCTTTGCGGACCAGGCGGATGATGGCCTCAACACCGTGACTTTTACGACGCTTGGAGTTTGTCCCGGCACATCGAGTTTAGAGGTGGGGGTGTCAGCGTTGCTCGAGGGCGCAATCACCGGTCCGGCTCTGCTCTGTGAGGATGACAGTGCTATTTACACGGCAGATGTTGCTGGCTACTGGAGCTCGGATTGTTTCGGTTGCATCGATTCGCTAACCGGCGTTTTCAATGCGAGTGGACAAGATGCGAATACGTGGACAGTGATTTTTACACCGGATTCTTATTGCCCGGTGGGCGATGAAATTCAAGTGGCAGTGAATGAAAGTGTGGCCATTGGCGCATCAAATGTTCCGGGTAGCTTGTGCGAGACGGCGGATGATTTCCAATTGAATGTCAATGTTTCAGGCGGAACGTGGTCGGCGGCATGCCCAGATTGTTTGACGGAGTCAGGGCTCTTGAATGTTTCCAGCGCTCCCATTGGAATGTTGCCAATAGACTATGAGATTACCAACGGAGCCTGTGCCGACACTGCGACATGGACCGTGGATATTCGACCCGTTTTGGAAGGAACTTTTGATGCCTTGGATCCGCTGTGCATTGGTTCGACTGCCAACCTCACTTTCACCTTTGACCCGGATATACCGGTGGAATACACGGTGGGAGGCACAGGCGATTGGAGTTCTTCTGCCTGCCCTGGATGCATTGTCAATTCAGGTTCAGGGAATTTTGTTGCGAATCAGTTGGGCTCCATTGACGTCGAATTCGAATTTGACCATCCCTGCAGCGCTCCTTTTTCAGGGACCGTTGTTGTTGCACCTGCTGTAGACGCGAGCATCGAACCGGTCCCGGAATTATGTGAGACAGGCGATTTGATTCTGTTGGAAGCTGCTGAAGGCGGCTCTTCTGCCATCGAAGGCGTTTGGGAATCCGATTGCGATGGATGTTTAACCGGTGGATCCGGGGACGTTAGCTTTGACCCGACGGTGGGTGCTGGCACATACACCGTAACCTATACCATTGATGATGTATGCTTTGATAGCGATGAGATCGAAATTGTAGTTGTTTCTCAACTCGACGCGACCATCAATTTGCCCGACTGGGTTTGTATAGCTCTGGAAGGTCTGCAACCTGGCATTCCTTCGGCTGGGGGAACATGGACTGCAAATTGCGATGGGTGCATCTCAGAAATAGGCACGATCGACTTGTTGCAAGCAGGAGCGGGGCTGCTGGAAATCACATATACCTTGGATCAGTTGTGCGGTGATACGGACACGTTCATCCTCGAAGTGGTAGCGTGCGATGTGGAAGTGGTGAATGTGTTCTCGCCCAATGGAGATGAGCAAAACGATGAGCTTGTATTCAAGAATTTGACCAGTTTCCCAGGAAACCAGTTGATGATATTTGATCGGTGGGGCAACCAGGTTTATCAGAAGTTGAACTATGGCAATAACTGGAGGGCAGAAGGTGTCTCCGAAGGGACGTATTACTACGTGTTGACTGTTCCTGGAAAGAACGACTACACCGGTTCATTTACGCTGGTGCGCTAAAACAACTCAATCGTTTTATTGAAGTGGAGCTTTGCCGCTTGCTCAACAGGGGCTGCTGAGGGAACTTGCGAGGCCGCAAGGCCTTTCCAATTCATGCCGCAATATTCGAAAGCTTGTTGATAAGGAAGGAAGTACGTCTCAAGGGTATGTCGATTGGATTTTCCGGGCTGATACGTGTCCACTGCTGCGCCAACTGTTAGGCTCATTGCAATGGATTTGCCCAGAAGCTTCGATTCATGCGATGGGAAAGCCCACCCCGGTGTCAAAATTTGATCCATCCAGGCTTTTACCAAAGCCGGAGCACCGTACCAATATACCGGAGCATGAATGACAATTGAGTCCGCTTGTTCAACTGCAGCTTGCATTGAAGGGGTGGAAAATGCCCCATCCTTGAGATGATCGCTCAATAGCAGGATGGATGCCTCGGAGCGTTGCGCGTGGCGCCGAAGCTCTTGTGAAAAAGAAGAACGAAGTGGCTCAGGGTTTCCAAAAACATAAAGCATGGATGTCATGCCGACCCAACACTTCGATGAAGCCAAAGTTCACAGATGCCGATTTTGAGTGCCCCGTTGTCAATCGCTGAATCGGAACTGCAAACCCACTGAAAAGCTGTGCATACTGGGCGTGTCGAGTGGACTCTCGTCAAAAAAGGGCAATAAACTCACTTCTCCTAGCAGGCTCATTTTTCCAAACCCGATTGCCATCCTTCCATGCAGTTGAAATGGATTGACCGGAAAGTCTTCTCGTTTGTATTCCTGGATGGAGAGGTTTTTTTGTTCAAAGATGTACTGGCCTTGCAATAGGAATCCTCCGACGACTCCTGCCTCGAGATGAAACCCATTCCCCCCTCTTTTGTAGGTATGGAGAGAGGCGAGTAAGGGTATGCGCATGTAGACGGCATTGACATGGTTCTTGGTCACTTGAATGCTGTCTGGACTCAATACTTCAGCCGTGACGCTATTTGATGCATCTTCAAATTGCAGGCGATGCAAATCGTCGATGCCGACACGCCACCAATCAAATCCTAATCCAGTTGTTAATCCGATGAATTCACCGAGTACACGCTGTCGTTTTTCGAAAGGATTGAATTCGACTCTCCAAGATTGGGTCACATCTCCCGAAACAATGCCAAGGCCATCTCTTGCTCCCAGACTCGCGTCGTAATCTTCCATATTCCCCTGGAATTGAATCATGGAAACTGTGCTTGCCGAAAACCCTCGCCAGTTTCCCACAGATTTAGCTTTCTCTTCCTTTTTTAAGTTGAGTGAATCACACGGCATACTGGTTGCCGTTGCACGTGCCTCTGCGGATTGCGCAAGGCCCGCAACAAAAAGTGCCAAGGAAAAAAAAACACGGCTCGAACTCATTTGAAGTATTCGGATCATTCGCAGAATTAAAAATCAAAAACACGGCTCAAGTTAAATCCAAAAAATACGGCTCCATCTCTCCATGTTCCAGAGGTTTCTGTCAGGAAGGCACGTTCGAACATTCCTTGTGAATTGGTCATGTGAAGTTGAAATACATGCCCTCCTGTTTCAATATCCATGCCAATTGACAAGCTATTCACGCTTGCATCGGGCAATCCAGCCAGCAGATAGTGGTATTCAAGATTGATGGATGCCCTGTTGCTCACTTTGTAGCGACCTCCTCCTCCGAGGGTCCACTGATCATGCGAGTCCGAGAGGGATTCCACTAAGTTTCGGTGGGTGATGGACGGAATCAATGCAAGGCTCAGTTTCTGGCCCCACTTCTTCGCGATGATGGCTTGGTGCGTGTAGCTCAAGCGATGTCGGAAATTGTTTTCCCGATTGGGATCGCTCCAAACCAGTCCATTGGCCATGCTGACAGAATAAAGCGTGATGCTGAAGGGAATGCTGTTGTCCGTGTTCTGGCGCAATGCGCGCCATTTCAGCGAACCTTCGAAGGTCTTTTGGTAGGTGCTTCTCGCGATGCCAATGCAGAGGCGATCTGTAATCCCGTAATCAAATGCCATTCGCATGCTCGCATTGTCCAAGCCCCAGAGCGCGTAAGCTCCCTCGTTGATTTGTCCAAACCGATGGGCAATAACAAAGTGAAGAACGTTGGCTCCAGGCGTCTCATTGCTTTGCACATTGATGATTCGGGTGTCCTTAAAAGTTGAAGAAACAGGTCGGACCATCAGCTCCTCTTGGCCTAACTCATCGAGAAGGCTTTGAGAAGACACCTTCTGTGCATCCCCCCAAAAGCAACAAAAAAAGAGGATTGGTAGAACGAGCGAGGTCAGTGGAAAAGAAGAGAGTCGGATCATGCACTAGCGAGGGTTTAAGATGGCTTGAATTGAGACATCCAATGTCTCAGCGATCTTGTTTCGCACCAATTTAGGAATGGAGATGTTGTGATCTGCGGGGGCAATTTGAAAGTTGGATTCGATTGCCCAAGCATCGTCGCTCCACTTGAGCTTCGACGGGATTGTTCGGGGTTGTTTAACGCCGTGAATATTCAAGGTGCCAGTCGCTGTAACATCATGCCACATTCCGTCCTTGAGGCCTTGGTTCCAGTCTGCAATCCTTCCTTCAAATGAACCATTGGGATACGTAGTGGATTCGAGGTAATTCTCATTGAAATGCTCCTCCATGAGGGCTTTTTCAAAACGGAAAGCAAGTATGGGTACCCGAAAGGCAAATTCACCCTCATCGGTGATCAGTCCGGTCACTTGTCCATTAACAGCTTCAATATCCTCTATGGGAGTGGAGGAATAGAACCTCACGGACCCTTCTCGGGTCATGTACTTTTGGCTGAATGCAGTAGATACAAGAAACAAGAATAAGCTCAAGATGAAGATGTGTTTCATGCCATTTAAAATTCGGGGCCACCTAAGGCGATCCATGTTTTGATCAAATCAATATCACAGCTATCCAGGCTCCCGTTTGGTGGCATGGATGCGGAATTAGATTCAGGTAATTCGATTCGTTCGAGAAGATCGCCGTTCAATGCCGCCGATTTGACTTCTTCGTATGTCGTAAGCATCAGTCCACCTTCGGGATTGTTTCCACTGTGACAGCCAGTGCAACGATAATCAATCAGACCAGCAATAGAGGCGTCATATGTTTCAATGCGATCTGGACAGCCCAGTCCAAAGAGTTCATCTGCTGTCTCATAGTAGCACCCCTGCAAACTGAGGATAAGCATGGGAATCCAAAATACGTGGTGATGAAGTGCAAAAACTGCTCGCATGCCCAAATATAATTGACCAAGTGAAGGCCTGCAGGAAATTATTCTTTTTTGTTATCGGACCTGGTCATTCCAAACATCAATTCATGGATGCCAACGTTGGCCAGAGTTTGCGATATTTGTCGAAAGGTGAAGCTATGGGCAGAGCATTTGAATTCCGGAAAGCAAGAAAGTTTAAACGATGGGCAGCGATGTCCAAAACGTTTGCGCGACTAAACAAGGATATCATCATTGCCATTCGTGAAGGCAACGGAGCTGATCCTGAAATGAACCCCCGTTTGCGGGCGGTTCTGCAAAATTGTCGGGCGGCTAACATGCCCAAAGACAATGTGCAGCGCGCAATCAAGAAGGCCACGGACAAGGATACTTCAGATTTTAAAGAAGTCAATTTTGAGGGGTATGCCCCCCATGGCATAGCCGTATTTGTTGAGACTGCAACAGATAACAACAACCGAACTGTCGCCAACGTGCGCAGTCACTTTAACAAATGCAACGGCAACCTCGGAACTTCTGGTTCAGTGGAGTTTATGTTTGACCAGGTATGCTTTTTTAAAGTCAAAGCGGAAGGTCTCGATGCCGATGAACTAGAATTGGAGTTGATTGATTTCGGGGCGGAGGAAATAGGCCGCGATGAGGATTCGCTCATTATCACCGGCACGTTTGAGTCTTATGGGCAACTTCAGTCCAAACTGGAAGAGGATGGCATGGAGATTTTGGAGTCTGGATTGGAGCGCATTCCCAATATAACGAAAGAGTTGGGAGCAGAAGAGACGGCTGAGGTAGAGAAGCTCATAGAGCGGTTAGAAGAGGATGAGGATGTTCAGAACGTATTTCATACGATGAGCTCAGCGACCGAAGATTCCGAGGGTTGAGCGGAATGAGCCGGACGGTCGTTGGTCGGCCATGACCTCGCTTTCAGTACCTTCGCGCCATGGAAAGTAAGCAGGTTTCCGAGCCCACGACATTGCTCGAATTTTTAATGGAACACGGTCAGTATTCGACCCGAACCCGCGCCCGTACCGCAATCAAGGGAGGTGTGGTGGCAGTGGATGGAAAACCCCTTCGGATTCCTTCGGCCGATCTTTCAGCGAATCAAACGGTGACGTGGAAGGCACTGCAGTCCAAAAAAGCCGTGAAGGATTTTGACCTTGGAGGAGGAAAGCCGGCGTCTGATAAAGCGGAAAAAGCACCGTACGAGGTGGTCTACGAGGACGACAATATCTTAGCCTATGTTAAGCCTGCAGGCATGGTATTCGCCTCACCCAAGCCGCAAGTGAAGACGTCATTTACAGCCATGAAAACATGGATGGAAAAGGCGCGACCACGATGCGAGAGCATTCAGTTTGTGAATCGCATTGAGAAGGAGTCTTCTGGAATCTCCATCATTGCCAAGAATTTAATTTGGCGCAAGCACTTGCAAACGAATTGGACGGATTTTACGCGCAAACTCTATGTTGTTGTGGAGGGCCATTTGCCTCCAGACGATGTGTTGGCTTGTTTTTCAAATGAGGAAGGAAAGAAAAAGCGAACGTTGCATGAGGTTCCTTACAGAACTATGCGGGCGACGGCAGCCCATACGATGCTGAAAATGGAAGTGGGTTTTGAGGACATCCCCATGTTAATGGCTGGGTTGCGACGTGAGCAATGCATGCTCATTGGCAAAGGGAAGGAGGCTGCAGACCCCTTGGGCAGATCTGGATTGCATTTGTTTGGAGTGGATGTCATCGGACCCAACGACCAAGTGATTCAAATCAAATCGCGGGTGCCACAGCCTTTTCTAAACTTGATGAAAGGGGGAAAGGGGCCCAAGGCTCTGCCCAATTGGAAAAAGTCGAAACATGCGGAACAAAAAAAGCACCCGTGATTTGGTGCTTTCGTGCCCTCGAGGGAGTTTCTGATTAAAGTTGATATCTGTTTTGCAGCCAATCTCGGAGTTCAACAGACTCCTTGGGATTGAGGTTGCGAAAGGCGATGCGCATGGCCCTTCGAATCATGACCGGTTCCGCATGCACGTGGCGAATGAGCGATTTGTATTGCTCTAGCGCGCTTGGTGAGTGCATAATGGGGATACCGGAGATGGACATGAGATCGAGTTGTTAGAATCGATACTTTCCTACGATGGTCGTCCTTGTTTTGTTACAAGAATTCGATAAAAAGTCGTTCCTGCAATGTTCATCTTCATGACATTCAGTGAATTGCAAAAAAGGAACAAAGCACCGGGACGTTTCCCAATGCTTTGCTTAACCTAAACCAAATCACCTGAAGCACTTCTGTGCTGTGATGCTTATGGTCTGATTAAGTCAATGATTGTGCCAAACGTGCTCTGAGGCTCGCTTGGGGAGCCAATTGCCGTTAAATTTGCGAAAAACAAAATCGAATGAGCAAGTCAGTTTATGTTGTGTCGGCGGTGAGAACGCCTATGGGGAGCTTTTTAGGTTCCCTTGCTTCCGTCTCGGCAACGGATCTTGGCGCCGCTGCAATTCGCGGTGCATTGGAGAGCGGCGGAGTATCCCCAGAATGTGTTCAAGAGGTGTTCATGGGCAATGTATTGCAAGCTGGACTTGGACAGGCGCCTGCGCGACAGGCAGCCTTGAAAGGTGGGATTCCGCAGGACGTTCCTTGCACGACCATCAATAAAGTTTGTGCAAGTGGAATGAAATCAATTGCATTGGCTGTTCAGGCCATTGCTTCGGGAGACATTGATGTAGCCCTTGCGGGTGGAATGGAAAATATGAGCCAGGTACCGCACTATTTCCAAGGCCGCAATGGAACCAAATTTGGAGACATGAAGATGCGCGATGGTATGTTACTCGATGGTCTGACAGACGTTTACAATGCGACGCACATGGGAAATTGTGCTGAGTTGTGCGCCAAGGATCACGAAATTTCGCGAGAGAAACAAGATGATTTTGCGATCGAAAGCTATGAGCGATCTGCCAAGGCTTGGGCGCAGGGTGCCTTTAAGAATGAAATAGTGCCTGTAACGGTTCCGCAACGAAGAGGCGATGATGTCGTGGTGGATACCGATCAAGAGTTTAGCCAAGTAAAAATGGAGAAGATCCGATCGCTCCGACCCGCGTTTCAAAAAGACGGTACGGTGACAGCGGCCAATGCGTCCACCCTCAATGACGGGGCGAGCGCTTTGATTTTGGCATCCGCTGATGCGATTGAGGCCAATGGTTGGACAGCGCTTGCGCGCATTGTTTCGACGGCTGATGCGGCGCATGCACCCGAGTGGTTCACTACGGCTCCGGCCAAGGCCGTGCCGATTGCTTTGCAAAAGGCGGGTTGGGACTCAAAAGAGGTCGATTTGTGGGAATTAAATGAAGCCTTCGCCGTTGTGGGAATTGTCAATGCCGAGCTACTGGAACTGGATGCTGATAAGGTGAATGTGAACGGTGGGGCCGTGGCCCTCGGTCACCCCTTGGGTTCCAGCGGAAGTCGCATCGTTGTTACGTTGATTCATGCCTTGCGCGAACGTGGCTTGGTCAGAGGCGCGGCCGGAATTTGCAATGGCGGCGGTGGCGCGTCGGCCCTAACGGTTGAATTGGTCTAAGGGATGACAGGTCCAAAATCCAAGGGGCTAACCGTGGAATTGTGTGTACCGCTGGCACCTCTGCGTGTTGCAGCGAGTGACCGAGCTGAGATGTGCACTCAAGCATTGGCAGGCGAATCGGCGGTTGTTATCAGCACGGGAGAAGGGGATTGGATTGAAGTCGAATTGAAGGCAGATGGCTACACCGGATGGACCGATGCGAAGCAATGGGTAGCAACCCATGCGCCTCCGAGTCGGAGTTGTCTTCTGCAAGCTCCGGTGAGCAGTTGGTTACGCGAAGACGGGATTCAATTGGAATTGCCCTCGGGGAGTCAGCTGGCCTTGGATGAGAACGATACCTGGCGATTAGGACGCTGGGCCTTGCAGCCACTGGATGATTTGGATGTCGCGCTAGGAGCACACGCTCGTGCGCTCGATGCTGCTGAACAATTTTTAGGAACCCCGTATCTGTGGGGAGGAAAGAGCTTGTTCGGAATGGACTGTTCGGGACTCATCCAGGTTGCTTTCCAATTGACAGGCAAAGTTGTTCCGCGGGATGCCTGTGATCAGTGTCAGATGGGCGAATCCGTAAAATTTGACGATCGAAAATCAGGGGATTTGGCGTTTTTTCAAAATTCTGAGGGCCGCGTTGTACATGTCGGAATCTTATCCGAACTATCGACCATCATCCATGCAGCGGGTGAAGTTCGTTTGGACGAAATCACTCAAGAAGGAATCGTCCGGAATGGAACACAAACCCATACACTGCACAGCATCATGCGCTGGTAATATCAAAATGAAATAGTGCCTGATTGGCTGCCATCTGCTTCAAAAGGATGCTGGGTCGATACCGGTCCTCTCCGTAGTGTTCCTGCAGTTCTTTTAAAACTTCCAACGTCGCGTCAATTCCTCGTTCATTGGCCCAAGCCAAAAGTCCCTTCGGATAATTGACCCCTCGTGTCATCGCTGTATCCAAGTCCGAAGCAGAGGCAATGTTTAAATAGAGGGCTTCGGCTGCCTCGTTGATCAACATCGCAATGATGCGCTCCGAAATCCACTCGAGAGAGCTTGCGTCAATTGTCTGTTTATCAGCACTTTCTGATTCGTAATGGTAGTATCCACGCCCGGACTTTCGTCCAAGCCAACCCGCGTCAACGAATTGTTTCTGAATCAAGCTCGGGCGGTACCTTGGATCGTAGTAAAATGCCTCAAAAACAGACTGAGTCACGGCGTAATTGACATCGTTCCCAATCAAGTCCATTAATTCAAAAGGTCCCATCCTGAACCCGCAAGCCTTCATGGCAGCATCAACAGCTTGGGGTGAGGCCAAACCTTCCTCAACGATGCGCAAGGCCTCTCCATAAAACGGTCGGGCTACTCGGTTGACGATAAACCCTGGCGTATCCTTGGCTTTCACCGGTGTTTTGTTCCAGGAGCGCATCTGCTCCATGGCTCGGATGACCAAGTCAGGGTTGGTTTGCAAAGCAGGAATGACTTCGACAAGTGCCATCAATGGGGCGGGATTGAAAAAATGCAAGCCGACGAAACGTTCTGGATTGCTCAGTTTACCGGCAATGGCGGTAAGGGAAAGGGAGGAGGTGTTGGAGGCCAGGACAGCTGTTGAATCGACAATGGCTTCCAGTTTTCGAAAGACGTCTGTCTTCACAGCCAAGTCTTCCACAATGGCTTCAATGATCCAAGTGCAAGGTTTCAATTGATTCCAATCAGTGGTTCGAACGATGGACTGCTGGACCTCTTGGCTGAACTCTACCGTCCAGCGCTCTTTTTCTATCAAACGGCTGGCTACCGAGGCGAGATTTTTCTGGCTCTTGTCAAGTGCGCTTTGGTTTTGGTCGACCAAGACTACCTCATGACCACATTGCGCAGCAACTTGAGCGATGCCCGAACCCATGGCCCCAGCACCAATGACTCCTATGCATTCCTTTTCCTTCTTCATGGGCCTAAGTTCGGAATAATGCATTTGAAATTGCTCTCGTACCTTCGAAGCATGGATGTACAGGAAGAATTAGAGGCCTCTGTAGCCTATTTAAAAGAGCGAGGAATAGAAGGAGTTGATGTAGCGATTGTGTTGGGGACGGGGTTGGGAGGATTGGTGGAACACATAAAAGTTATTTCAGAATGGAGTTACAGCATGATTCCTCATTTGCCGGTGGCTACCGTAGAGTTTCACTTCGGAAAATTGATTTATGGGCACCTGGCCGGTAAGCGCGTCCTGGCGTGGCAAGGTCGTTTTCATTATTACGAAGGCTACAACATGGAACAAGTGGTCAAGCCAGTTCGGATTTCAAGAATGCTTGGAGCTCAGGCGTTGCTGATATCCAACGCGGCAGGCAGTTTGAATCCGGACATGAAGAAGGGTACTTTGATGTGCATCGAAGACCATATCAATCTGCTACCAGAAAACCCCCTGCGTGGGCCCAATTTGGATCTTTTGGGTGACCGATTTCCCGATATGTGTGCTCCGTACGATCTTCGTCTTAGCGCAATCATGTTTGATGTTGCAAGAGCTCAAGACATCCCCTTGTATACAGGGGTGTATGTTAGTGTTCCAGGACCTCAATTAGAGACTCGGGCAGAATACCGCCATCTCAGATTGATTGGTGCTGATGCTGTGGGCATGTCCACCGTGCCCGAAGTGATCGCGGCGTCCCATATGAAAATGCCATGCGTTGCGGTAAGTGTGCTCACCGATGAATGCAACCCGGAAAAGTTGGCTCCCTTTGATTTGAACGAAGTGATAGAAGTGGCACAAAAAGCAGAGCCCTTGCTGACTCAATTGTTCTCAGAGTTGATAAGCCGGATGGAAGTCTGACGACCGTTAATTCCAGTCCTTCATTTGTAAAATGCTCATTGGGAGGGGTTTACTGTGTTTTTTTATTGCATTCATGTTTAAGATTAAAGCACATCGATGCAAGGACTGTGGGGAGCGATTGATTGGAAGAAGCGACAAAATGTACTGTGATGATCGGTGCCGTGTGCGCTATTACAGAAGCAACAATCAACTGCACCTTATCAAACGTGGGGTGGACCAAATCTTGTATCGAAATCGGTCCCTGCTCATCCGCATGAGAGAGAACATGAAAAGCATCACGTCGACGTCAGAGGCGCGGGCTTTTTGGCTCAGGCGAAGAGGATTTGATTTTAATTTTCACACACATGTTCTCACCCTGCATGATGGGCGCATGGCGATTATGTGCTACGAAGAGGGGTACCTCTTAGATGGAAATGGCGTGGTACCATGGTCTGAAAACCATGACAGAGTCAAGGCCTTAATTTCGACGTGAGCGTCCGCTTGACTTCTTTTTTTTCTTTTCGTGAAACGCTCCTTGATAGTCGGGGTCCCGTTTGCGCAGTTCTCGGTCGATTTCACGGGCTTGTGTCTGTCGCTCAGAACGTGGCGTTTCAAATTCTTCCAAAGCAGGAGGTTCGGGGTACGGCAGGACCTCCGATTGAATGAGTTCTTCAATGCGTTCCATCGCAAATCTTTCTGAGGCATCGAATAAAGTGAGCGCAGTACCATTTCGAAAGGCCCGCCCCGTCCGCCCGATCCGATGGATATAATCGTGCGGGTCGCGTGGGGCTGAAGCATTGATCACCATGGATGTTTCAGGAACATCGATTCCCCGACTTGCCACGTCTGTTGCGATCAATATTTGAACAGCCCCTGTCCTGAATTCTTGCATGGCATTGATGCGAGAATTTTGGCCTTTGTTGCTATGAATTGCCCGCACTCCCAAATCAAATGTACGCTGGAGAAATCGGCTCAAATTTTCAGCGTCTTCTTTTCGACGGGTAAAAACAAGCAGGCGTTCGTCACCAAGTCGTTCCCTAACAAACCACTCTACGAAGGCGATTTTGGTTCGCAGGTTGGGCAACTCCAGCTTGAATTGTTTCACCGTTGCAACCGGTGTTGATTCTGGAGTCACCTCAATCCGAGTGGGCCAAAGCAGAAATTCATCGGCCAACCGTTCAACGCGGGCCGGGAAAGTGGCAGAAAAAAGAATGTTCTGGCGCTTGGAAGGAATAACTTCTTGAATCTGCCGAATTTGTGGCATAAATCCCATATCCATCATGCGATCTGCCTCATCCAAAACGATGTGCTTCAGCTTTTTTGTTGCGAAATGTCCATGAGAATAAATCTCCAAAAACCTCCCAGGTGTGGCAACAATAAGGTCCACGCCATTCGCTATGGCTTCTATTTGAACTTTGGGACCTACGCCTCCATAGAGAGCGACAATCCGTAAATCGGTGTAGTGGGCAAATTTTACCGCCTCCGCATGAATTTGAAAAGCCAACTCCTTCGTAGGAGCTAAGACAAGTGCGCGTGGCGCTTCTCCTTGGGCATACTTCAGTTGCTGCAATATGGGCAATAAAAACGCCGCTGTTTTGCCTGTTCCTGTTTGCGCAATACCTATAATATCTTGGCCCGATCGCACTGGTGGAATCGCTTGAATTTGGATGGGAGTAGGTTCCTCATACCCCGCATCTGCGATGGCATTTAGAAATTGGCGTGTCAGCTTAAGTTCAGAGAAATCCATGGAACAAATTTAGGTTACCTAAATTGCGCTTAATACATGAAGGACTCTTTTGCGCATATGCGGCCCTATAGGGAGGAAGAAGTACCCGGGGCCATCGCTTTTTTATTAAAGGCCTTGGACTGGAAGGCTCAATTGGCGCCCTTTTTAGGTGAAAGTGCATCAGAAGAGCTCATTGAGCAGATGCACGCTGTTCGCAGTGTCGATAGTTTTCAAGAGCAACTCTCCAAGGTTTTTATCGATTTGGTCTTAGACAGAACGGCGGCAGATGTCACGTTTTCATTCGCTGACAATTTTCAGGGCAAAGGAGCACTGTTTATATCCAATCATCGGGACATTGTTTTGGATCCATCGCTCATCAATCGAGCGCTGCTTTCTCAAAAACAACCCACAACTCAAATCGGAATAGGCAGCAATCTTTTGAAGACGGAGTGGGTGGAAAAGCTCGTGCGATTGAATAAAAGTTTTATCGTGCAACGAGGCGGCTCGCTTCGTGAGCAATTTTTGAGCAGTGCCGAAGTTGCGGCCTATGTGCGCGAGGTTATTTTGAATGAGGAAGCTTCGGTTTGGCTCGCTCATCGGGAGGGCAGGGCAAAGGATGGGAACGATCGTACTTCATCAGCATTGATTCGCATGCTGCTCAATGGAGAGGAAGATGAATCGTGGAACAAGCTTCATCTACAACCGGTTAGTTTGAGTTACGAATGGGATCCTTGCGATGGGATGAAGGTGCGTGAATTGCTGATGAGTGAGCGCAATGGAGGGGATTATGTGAAAGATTCAGGTGAAGATGAACGGAGCATGAAGCAAGGGCTTTTTGGATGGAAGGGAGGCATTCATGTGGAGTTTTGTGAGCCGATTTATTGGGAAGATCCCCCGGATGGAATTCGAGCAGCGGTTTATTTGGCGGAACGGATTGATGATCAGCTCCACCGTTCTATGAAGACGTGGCCTGCGCAGCATTGGGCGGCTCAAAGATGGCTTGAAATGAGTGGAGGCGAAGCAAAGGTCGAATGGCCAGAGGATTGGACCCCCAACATCGTGGGAGCTGAAATCCAAAATCAATGCATGGAACGCCTGGCGATGATTAGCGAATTAATGAGTGATTTGGATGTCACTCACACCGAAATTGAAAAGAAGTGGTGCGAGATTACCATGACTCCGCTTCTGAACCGCGTAGTTGCGGAGCGTTCAGCGGTCTTCCAGTAGCAAACCCTTACTTTTCCTTCCAAGCTCGCGCGATTTCGGCACAAACGACGGAGCCTGCTACACCTGCATTCAGGGATTCGGCTCGCCCTTTTGCAGGGATGTGGACGGGAATGGAATGCTCTGGCAACGAGGTTCCTTTGAAACCATGCGATTCTGAACCGACCCAGAGCAGGCCTTTTTCCCATGCGACTTCAGTGTAAGGCGTGCCCTCCATTTCTAGATGAAAATGCGCTTGTTCTGAGCTCATTTCTGCATCAAGAACGGCAACAGGTACACGAAAAATGGAGCCCATCGAGGCTTGAACGCATTTGCTAGACCAAGGATCCGTTGCGTCTGCGCTGACCAAAATGCCTCCCATTCCAAACCAATCCACGCTGCGAATGAGCGTTCCGAGGTTGCCGGGATCAGCAATACGAGAAGCTACCAGGCCAATCGGCGTTGGTGCAGATTCGATCTGTTCCAAAACGTGCTGGACCGAATAATGAGGGATCGCCACTACGGCTAGGATACCAGGAGCCGTGGTCATTTGTGTAATGCGATCCATTTCTTTGGCTGAAATTTGCTCCGTTTCTGCCTGAAGTTTATCTGGAATTATGTCAATCGTGGTTGCGACACAGTAAATTCGTTGCACAGACAAAGTGCTTTTTGCAAGTTCGATGATTCCTTTTTCGCCTTCTACAACAAACAGTCCTGCAGCATGGCGCTCTGCGCGTTTGCGCAGGGCTCGGATGGATAGGATTTCTTGGCGGGTCATGTGGAGCAGGAATAGATGGCAAAGCTATGGATTAAGCGCCTTGATTGCTTTGAGTTCTTGTTCTGTGTCGAAGAGATTGGACCCTGGTGAGCGGCTGCTGACCAAGGTTCAAGTAGAGCTTGCTGAGGGTGAAATAGAGGATTTAGGAGACTTTGAAGATGTATTGCGCCAACGCCCGAACAGCGCCATTTTGTGGGCGAGAATTCCTATGCGGTTCAATTTGATGGTTTCCGCGTCATCGTTGGAACGATCCATGCAGCGCAGAGTGGAAAAAGGGAGGGAAGAAGGTGGTGTTCGATGGTGGTTGGCTGAGCGAATGGGGGAGCCACCTGTCGTCTATGACCGTTTGCTGACCGAGCGTTCTAGAATGAATGTGCAGAGCTTGGCGAGGCGCAAGGGCTACCTCAATGCCACATGTACAACCATTGTTGACAGTTTACATCCGCGCAAAGCGGCGGTTGAATTTCAATTGGACTTAGGTCATTTATGGACCATTGGTGAATGGAATTGGAGCCTCGATGGTTCAGGCTTAGAGGGGAACGCAGCCGCATTAAATGCCACGTTGCCCCTCGGAAGTAAACTTGATGTTCAGGCTTTGGATGCCTTTCGGGAAGATGTTGCCAAAAGCCTAAGAAATGTTGGGTATCCCTCTATTCAAGAGTCGCACATTTATTTTGTCGCAGACACCTCTTTTGACCCCAAAGGCCATCGGACTCGGATCGACGCAGAGATTTTACCACAAGATTGGGATCAATTCGGCTCACCACAACCGCATATCAAGGCACGTTTTGGGTCTGTGAACTGGACGGATGGGACAGCGCTCGATTCGAATTCAAGTGGATTGGATTCATCCATGGTGTCATTTCTCATTGCACTCGACTCAGGAGGTCGATTTAACGAGAGGGATTTGCAATCCACGTATCAGCGTCTGTCCAGGCTTCCGAGCGTCAGCCGAGTGGAAATTCCCGGTTCATTGCGTTCGACAACCTCATCAGGAAACGTGTATGATGTTGAAATCAACATTCACCTGCGAAAGCGTTTTGGGTTGGTTACTGCGATGGAGATGATTCGGAGTGATGCCCGGTATGGACCGGTCGTTAGTTTCGCTTGGAGAGACCATAATTTTTCAGGCAAAGGCAACACATGGGGAGCGAAGGTCTCTGGAGGGCTGATATCGACCAGACCATTTAGTTACTCAAATGAATCACTGGTGCCCAATAGTGGAACCTGGTCCGTCGACCTGGATTATTCCACGATGGGAATCCCTCCTCTGGACTTGAAGCGTCTGCGGCCGTCGAACCAAGCGAGAACCACCATCGCTGCGAATTGGGTGCGGGAGATTAGGCCAGAGTATGTCCGTGAAGCTGTAGGATTTCGATACGGGTTCAATTTCATCGAGAACCCTGCAAAGAAGAGTCAGCTCGAAATCGTGCCGTTCGAATTCCGTTTTTCCGATATCCAATCAAAGCCGGAGTTCGAGGATTGGTTGGTGGATCAGAACAACCCATTTTTGAGTGCTCGATTTGCAGACTATGCTTCGATGCTTTCAAGATTGCATTGGGAGTCGGACTGGGGCAAAGAGGCGTGGGCGTTGACTGGTCGATACCGCATGGACTTTGAGTGGACGGGCATGGGGCTTAGTTTGCTTAATCAAGCGCTGGAGGGTGGGGCAGAAAACCTGGGAACCATGACTTTTGCGGGAGTCCCTTTGGCACATTATATCCGTTTGGAGACGGAATGGGCCGGACAAGTCCGCGTGGACAGGCCTTCCCAAGTTGGGTGGCATTATCGGTTGAAATTAGGCGCTGCAAAAACAGGGTCTAACATGGATGCCATGCCATTTGACCGGGCATTTTATGCTGGCGGAACCAATGGAATTAGAGGGTGGTCTGTGCGCAATTTAGGACCGGGCTTTTCGACTGATGAAATTCCCGGATCAGGTGTGGTCAATGGAGTTGGAGACCTACAAATTGAATTTTCCATGGAGTACCGACGGTACTTAACCGAAGCGTTGGAATTGGCATGGTTCGTCGATGCGGGCAATGTCTGGCTTTTTGCGAATTCAAACTCCTCAGCCTTGCAGGCACTCAATTGGAATTCTGTCGCTCTTGGCTCCGGATTGGGCATCCGAGTTGACTTTGATTTCTTCCTTTTGCGCATCGACGGTGCGCTGCGTGTGCACGATCCATCAGTGAATGCGTTGGAGCGATGGATGGATATGTCGGCACCCAAAGGCCAAGTGCATTTGGGTATCGGGCATTCTTTCTGAGAAAACAATGGCGTTCGTTACCTTTGGACTGTAAAATGAGAACAAATGGGTTGGTTTAAACGAATTCAAGAGGGGATTACCACGAAGAGCACCGAGAAGAAGGAGATTCCTGAAGGTGCGTGGTACCAGTGCCCTAGTTGCAAAACGGTCGTTACCTCTCAACAGCATGTTGAGCGCATGAGCGTTTGCAATTACTGCGGACACCACGATCGCATCGGGAGTGAAGGGTACTTTAATATCTTGTTTGATGAAGGGAAGTTCCGTGAGATTGCACCGAAAATCACGAGTTCAGACCCCCTTGAGTTCGAGGACACAAAAACGTATACGGATCGGCTGGAAGCAGCCAAGAAGAAGACGGGCTTGAGTGATGCATTGAGAACAGCCTCCGGAGAGCTCAATGGGATGCCGGTAGTGATTAGTTGCATGGACTTTCAATTCATTGGCGGCTCAATGGGAAGTGTGGTTGGAGAAAAGATTGCCCGAGGAATTGATCATGCATTAAAAAAGGGCTGCCCCTTTATATGCATCAGCAAGTCTGGGGGAGCGAGGATGATGGAAGCGGGTTTGAGCCTGATGCAAATGGCAAAAACAAGTGCGCGGCTTTCATTGCTTTCCAAAGCGGGCCTACCGTACATCTCAGTTTTAACGGATCCGACCACAGGGGGAGTAACAGCATCTTTTGCCATGCTTGGTGATATGAATATTGCAGAGCCAAATGCACTCATTGGTTTTGCTGGTCCTCGGGTGGTTAAGGAGACTATCGGAAAAGAATTACCTGAAGGATTTCAGCGGTCTGAATTCTTATTGGAACATGGATTCTTGGATGCCATCGTCGAACGCAAAGATCTCAAGGAAAAACTGGCCTTCAGCTTGCGGGCGATGGGTGATTTTCCGAAGGTTCAATAAAACAGTTGTTGGCATTGGATTGCGCGCCAATGAGTTGTATCTTCGCGCCTCAATTTTAGCATCACGAACATCGATTTGATTTCGACATGTATTTAGATTCCACCAAAAAGAAAGAGTTCTTTGCCACCTTTGGCACGAACGAAAAAGACACGGGAAGCGCAGAGGCACAGGTTGCCATGTTCTCGTTTCGAATTGCGCACCTCACGGAGCATTTGAAGAAAAACCGAAAAGACTTTCACACGCAGCGAGCGTTGATTAAGTTGGTAGGTAAGCGTCGAAAGTTATTGGATTACCTCAAAGCGAAAGAGATTGCGCGTTACCGCGAGATTGTCGCGAAACTCGGCTTGCGTCGCTAAAGAAGAAATTTTAAACGGAGGAGGCAATTGGTAATTAACCATTGCCTTCTTCGTTTTTATGCGTCTGCACCCAATGGGGTGAGATGCCTCAAGATGATTTTACAGGAAAGATGAATTATACGGTACACAACCAAACCATTGATCTCGGCAACGGGCGCGAGATCACCATTGAAACCGGCAAGCTTGCAAAGCAAGCGCACGGTTCAGTAGTCGTTAAATGCGGCAAAACCATGTTGCTGGCAACAGCAGTTTCTTCGCATGAAGTGCGAGATGATGTAGATTTTTTACCTCTGACGGTTGATTACCGCGAAAAATACGCTGCTGCTGGAAGATTCCCAGGTGGATTTTTCAAGCGAGAGGCACGGCCATCCGATACGGAAGTGCTGGTCATGCGATTGGTAGACCGGGCCTTGCGTCCGACGTTTCCAAGCGATTACCATGCTGGAACCCAGGTGATGATTCAATTGATGTCTGCGGATGAAGAAGTCTTGCCAGATAGCTTAGCTGGTTTAGCAGCTTCTGCCTGTCTTTCCGTAAGCGATATTCCATTTGATGGACCCATTTCCGAAGTTCGCGTAGCGAGAGTCGATGGCGAATTTGTCATCAACCCTCACCGATCTGAATTGGAGCGGGCGGACATGGACATCATGGTGGCTGGAAGCTTGGATAGCATCGTGATGGTGGAGGGTGAAATGAACGAGGCCAGTGAAGATGAGATGGTTGATGCCATCGAAGCAGCTCACGTTGCCATTCAGAAGCAATGCGAAGCCCAAAATGCGCTGGCCAAAATGACGGGGCACTTCGGAGTTCAGCGCGAATATTCGCACGAGGACCACGATGAGGATTTGCGCGGTCGTGTGAATGCAGCTTTGACCGATTCAATGTATGAAGCGGCCAAGCAAGGAACTTCAAAAGAAGAGCGGAAGAAAAAGTTCAAGGAATTGAAAGACGCTTTCATGGCGACCATTTCTCCTGAGGAGGCTTCAGAGAAGAGCTTTATGCTGCGTCAGTACATTGGAGCTGTTCAAAAGAAAGCCATTCGGGATTTGTTGTTGAACGAAGGCGTCCGATTAGATGGCAGGAAGTCAACGGATATCCGATCGATTTGGACTGAAGTTGATTACTTACCGAGCACACACGGTAGTGCCATCTTTACGCGAGGTGAAACGCAATCGTTAACAACCCTGACGTTGGGAACGAAATTGGATGAGCAGCTGATTGATAGCGCATTGGTTCGGAAAAACGAGAAGTTCTTATTGCATTACAACTTCCCGCCGTTTTCAACAGGAGAGGAGCGACCATTGAGAGGAACAAGCCGCCGAGAAGTAGGGCATGGAAACCTTGCGCTGCGCGCGCTTAAGGGTGTTCTGCCTGATACGGCAGATTGCCCATACACCATTCGGTTGGTGAGTGAGATCCTTGAATCTAACGGTTCATCTTCGATGGCAACAGTCTGTGCGGGCACGTTGGCGTTAATGGATGGAGGTGTTCCAATTAAGGCACCTGTCTCTGGAATTGCCATGGGATTGATTACGGATCAAGAATCTGGCAAGTACGTTGTGTTGTCGGACATCTTAGGCGATGAAGACCACCTGGGGGATATGGATTTCAAGGTGACCGGAACAGAGCACGGCATTACCGCGTGCCAGATGGACATTAAGATCAAAGGCTTGAGTTTCCAGCAGCTTCGTGAAGCGTTGGCGCAAGCTCGAGAAGGCCGTCATCACATTCGCCGTGAGATGCTCGGAAGTCTATCTGAGCCGAGAAGCGACTACAAAGAGCATGCTCCGCGGATTGTTTCATTGGAAGTTCCAGGAGATGCTATTGGACCAATCATTGGTCCAGGAGGAAAAATCATTCAGGAAATCCAAGCTGAAACAGAGACCACTATCAGCATCGAAGATGTGAATGGAAAAGGCATCGTAGAGATTGCAGCAGCGAATAAATCTGCCATTGACGCAGCGCTGGCCAAAGTCCGTGCGATTGCTTTCCCACCAACGGTGGAAATAGGTGAAGAGTACGAAGGCAAGGTGAAAAGCATCATGCCTTATGGTGCCTTTGTGGAAGTCATTCCTGGCCAAGATGGATTGCTTCACGTCTCTGAATTGGATTGGAACCGCGTAGACCGAGTAGAAGACATTCTGAAGGAAGGAGAGCTCGTGAAATTTAAAGTGGTAGGGCGAGACGATAAGACGGGTAAAATTAAATTGAGTCGCAAGGTTTTGATGCCGAAGCCAGAGGGCTACGTTGAGCGAGAAGAACGCCCTCGTGGCGATCGCGGAGGCCGTGATCGAGGACGAGGACGAGGTGATCGTGACCGCGATCGAGGTCCTCGGCGTGAAGAAAGCAACAACGATTAACACCGTTGGTGCAACAAAGTCCATTGAAATTCATTTATTCTAATACGACAATCAAGCAATTCAATCCATGAGGCAACTAAAAATCACCAAGCAGGTTACGAATCGTGAGACCGCTTCTCTTGACAAATATTTGCAGGAGATTGGTCGGGTAGATTTGATTACTGCAGAGGAGGAGGTGGAGTTGGCTCGTCGCATCAAGAAGGGAGATCAAGTGGCGCTGGAGAAGTTGACGAAAGCCAATTTGCGTTTTGTGGTGTCGGTATCGAAGCAATATCAAAACCAAGGATTATCCTTGCCTGACTTGATCAACGAAGGCAACTTGGGGTTGATCAAAGCTGCGCAACGTTTCGATGAAACGCGGGGCTTTAAGTTTATTTCTTATGCAGTTTGGTGGATCCGCCAGAGTATTTTACAGGCTTTGGCTGAGCAAAGCCGAATTGTTCGACTGCCGCTCAATAAGATTGGTTCCATCAACAAAATCAACAAGGCTTTTGCTCGTTTAGAGCAAGAGTTTGAGCGTCCTCCTACCGCAGCGGAGTTGGCTGAGACCTTGGACATGACGTTGGACGAAGTGAAGCAAAGCATGAAGAATGCCGGCCGTCACGTGTCCATGGATGCTCCATTGAAGGATGGCGATGAGTCGTCCTCCAATATGTACGATGTTATGCGGACCGGAGATACGCCTTCACCGGATATGGATTTGATGACGGAGTCGCTTCGAAAAGAAATTGAACGTTCCTTGCGCACACTCACGCCTCGTGAAGGTGATGTGATTCGTCTGTATTTCGGCTTGAATGGTGAGCACCCAATGACCTTGGAGGAAATTGGTGAGCGCTTTGATTTGACCCGTGAGCGAGTTCGTCAAATTAAAGAAAAGGCGATCCGTCGATTGAAGCACACAAGCAGAAGCCGTATTCTAAAGAGCTACCTCGGCTGATTCATTCGAATCGAGCACCTTCCATAGGTGCATACATGCGAGCGAGCGATATGGAGCCCATCGTTCGGCATGGGCCCGAAAAATGGATTCAGAAGAAGCCATGGAAATGCCATACAGGCGCTCCATGGCTTTTTTGAGTCCCAAATCTCCTGGGGCAAATACATCGGGTCGAAGCAAGGTAAAGATCAGGAACATCTGAGCCGTCCAAATACCTATTCCTTTGATCTCGGTCAACGTAGCGATCACCTGCTCATTTGAGAGGGTGTGGAGGGATTCAAAACGATCTTCATTGTCATTCCAAGCGTTGCTCAAGGCGAGAAGGTAGGAGGCCTTTTGGAGACTCAAGCCGACGTTGCGCATTTCCTGTGCATTGTGCTTGAGGATGAACGAAGGTGTAAGACCGCCGTTAGCCTCAGCCCATTCGGAAAGTCTAAGGAAGATGGTCGCGGCGGCCTTTGTGCTTAATTGTTGGCCTACGATCGCTCTGCAAAGCGCAATAAAGGATGATTTAGGAGTTGGTTTCACCGACGGAAATGTGACTGGGCCATGTGAACGAACTCGGTCATATAAGATTTGATCATGTCGTTTTAAGTGCGCAATGAATTCTTGATGATCTGCGTTCATACCGTGAATATGCATCATCTTTGCATTCCATGAAGACAAGTATGATATTTTTCAATGCGCCCCAGATGAGCATGGTACCGTGGATGACATTGCTAATTGCTGCGGCGCTTGCTGCTTTGGGAAGCTGCGGAAAAGTGTCGTATTCCGACAACCCGGATCTGAGGTTGTCCTTTTCAGCAGATACGGTGCTTTTTGATACCGTATTCACCACCATTGGTTCGGTTACCTTGCCGTTGAAAGTTTTTAATTCAAGCAATGAAGCGGTGCGCATTGATGAAATTTCATTAGTGGGAGGAGTGGAGTCACCGTTTCGCATTAACATCGACGGCGAAGTGGGACCGAGTGTCACCGATTGGCCGCTGATGTCAGAAGACAGCATGTGGATATTCATCGAAGTTACCGTGGATCCCACGGACACGAATGTCCCCTTCATAATCGAAGATGAGATCCGTGTCAATGCCAATGGATTCGACCAGTTCGTCAAATTGATCGCGTGGGGGCAAAACGCTCATTTTCACGGGGGACTGGACAAGATTTCACCTTTGCCTTCCTGCAATGAAGTATGGGAGTCTGACCTGCCTCACGTAGTCTACGGAATTGTTGAAGTAGAGCCCGGTTGCCAACTGACCATTGAGGAAGGCACGCAAGTGCATGTGCACAACGGAAGTGGAATCCTCGTCTATCAGTCGACCATTGAAGTGAATGGGAGTTTGGGGAATGAGGTGGTCTTTCAAGGAGATCGATTAGAGGATTCCTATGCTGATGCTGCTGGTCAATGGGGCATTGAACTTGATTTTCAATTTGAGACGGAATATGGAATTGATGAGTTCACAGCACAACGAGGGGGGATTTGGTTGTTTGGAGGGGTTGAGTGCAGAATGGATTATGCCGTATTAAAAAATGGCACCATCGGATTGCAGGTAGACACAACGGGCACTTCGGCAGAACCGGCCTTGGAAATTACGAATACCATCATTCACAATATGAGTGCGTATGGCCTGTTTGCACAAGGCGCGACGATTGACGGATACAACAACCTCATGTACGATTGTGGCCAGTCCACCGCGGCGTTTACATTGGGCGGAAGGTACCGAATGGATCATTGCACGTTTGCAAATTATTGGTCAGAAGGCGTGCGCCAATCTCCTTCCGTATTGATGACGGATTGGTACGAAGACGTGAACGGACAAATTCAAGTGCGCTCTTTGGAGGGCTCGGAGTTCAACAATTGCATCATGTGGGGCAACAATTATTCCTTATCCGATTTTGATGAATTGGTTGTGAGTTTATTGAACGTTCCGCTGAATCCGTTGATTCGGAACTCTGCAGTGGATGTGCAGGATGAGGATTTTCCATCTGCCATTCTTGAGGCCACAACTACGGATAATGTGCCCCCATTCGCCTCAAATTCTGACCGAGATTTCCACTTGACATCCAACAACACGCTCTGGGATGGAGGCTTATCCCAATTTAATATTTCCACGGACCTCGATGGTTTGCCTCGAAACATCGGAGTTCCCGACAAAGGGTGCTTTGAAAGGCAGTAATCGCCTTTTTTATCGGTAAACTGCAACTTTTCTAGGGGTTTCATCGTAGGTGAACACTATGATGACCACGGGTATCCTTGATGCGCTCATGCGGCTTTTTGCAGTTTTTGCTGCAGGAAGGAGTTCTCGTGAAGCCATGTTGGGTCGCCAAGCGGCGGACCGGTATCTATCCGGTAGACTTTCCTTTGAGCTCACCAAGACGTATCTAAAACATTACGATACGGCGCTTGCTGAATTGAATAAAAGGGCGCCCGACACGAATGATGAGCGAATGCTTGCCAAGCGCAAATCCAAACTTTCGGTGCGCCTGCTTTTTTTATGCGATCAAATTCAGGGAGAGCTTGAAGTAACCGATCGGCTCATCATGTTTGCCCGTCTATCAGAATTAGCCAAATCAACGGGGACCATTGATGACGCTGACAGTTTTTTGAACTCGGTGTCTTCTGCGCTCCTGTTGAATGAACAGGATGCATTGAATATCAAGCAATTGGTAAAATGTGACAGCACAGAAGACGTGTGTGACTCCCCTGTTTTTTCAATTTCTTTTCCTCATGAAGTTGACTTTCAAGTGGTGGCTTGCAATGTTTCATCTGATGAACTTTTCTTTATCAAGAATTTGGGCACGGGTGATTTACGTCTGAACGGCAATCCATTAGTCTCCTTGGCGACAACCCCCATGGCACAAGGCAGTGTGCTCAAAAATGCATCCGGTCATACCGTTTTCTTTAGCGATGTGCTTCAGATGTGCTCTGAGTGTGATCGAGATATGGCTCAAATTGAGTTTAAAGGCGTTGACCTTTCGCATTACTTCTCATATCCAGGCGAACAAGCCTTGCGCCCCCTGTCGGTGCATGCAAGTTCTGGTGATTTAATAGGTATCATGGGTGCGAGTGGTTCAGGTAAATCGACTTTGCTCAATATTTTGAATGGCTCGCAAAAGCCCACTTTTGGTCAGGTCTATTTAAATGGATATTCGGTGCATGATGAAGCTGCTCATACGAAGGGAAGTATCGGTCACATTGCGCAACAAGATGTGCTAATTAGTGAGTTGAGTGTATGGGATAACTTGAAGTTCAGCGCCCAATTGAGCCTTGCCAATTTGGATGACACCGCCCTTGAAGAGCAAGTTGAAAAGACCTTGAGGCGACTCGGTCTTTGGGATATTCGGGACTTGCGTGTAGGATCTGTGATGGATAAAACCATATCAGGTGGCCAACGGAAACGGTTGAACATAGGGCTGGAGTTGATTCGTGAGCCTGATGTGTTGTTTGTGGATGAACCTACAAGCGGACTGTCAAGCCGGGATAGCGAGCACATCATGGATATCCTGAAAGAACTCACCCTACGGGGCAAAGTTATCTTTGTTGTGATCCATCAGCCAAGCTCGGATATCTTCAAGCTGTTTGATCAGCTTTTGCTCATGGATGTTGGAGGCTATCCGGTTTATCAAGGCAATCCAATGGAATGTTTGAGCTTCCTCAAAGAGGTATCCAACCAAGTGGTTTCTAAGGAGAGTATTTGCTACGAATGCGGAACGATTAATCCGGAAGAGATATTCGAAACCATTGAGTCATGCATGGTCGATGAATATGGCCATTTAACGGAGAACCGTCGGGTTTCACCGATTGAATGGAACGACTATTACAACATGATCCAGCCTCATGCTGTGGCAGGAAAAATCTCAAAAGAGGAGTTGCCTGAGCAGGGGCGGACCCCCGCTTGGTGGAGGCAGTTCAATGTCTTTTGGCAACGAGATTTTGCAGCGAAAAAGAAAAATCGGCAGTACGTTTGGATGAACCTGTTGCAGGCGCCAGCACTGGCCTTGTTGTTAGCGCTATTCACGCGGTACCAAGGAGGTGAGCATGACTACATCTACCGCGAGAGCGAGAATCTTCCTCAGTTCCTTTTCATTTCGGTCATTGTTTCCTTGTTCCTTGGTTTAAGTTTTAGTGCAGAGGAGATTTTTCGGGACCGACCGACGCTGCGGCGCGAGCGATTCTTGCAATTGAATTGGAACGCGTATTTGGCTTCTAAAACAGCCATGATGCTCGGCATAAGTGCGCTTCAGAGCTTCTTATACGCAGGGATTGCTGTATGGACTCTCGAAATTCCTAACGCATTGGGAATGATATTCTTAACTTTATTCAGCTTGAGTAGTTTTTCAAACTTATTGGGTTTGAATCTGTCGTCAGCGATGAAGTCGGCGAAGAACATCTACATCATTATTCCGCTTTTGATTATTCCCCAGATTATTTTTGGAGGAGCGATTATTCGGTTTGACCGCTTTAATCCCATCTTTACCCAAGTGGACCGTGTACCCATTATTGGGAATATGATGGCATCACGCTGGGGTTTTGAGTCGCTAGCCGTGCATCTGACGCGGGAGAATGAGTCGGATAAACCCTTTGTTAAGTTGGAGGACAGGTTGGAGCGTTCTGCTTGGCGGCGGGACTTTTGGTATCAATCTTATCGCGATCTGGATTCAGAGCAATTGCGCAAGGAAGAATGGTCCAAAGCTTGTCTTGAATTGGAGAGCTGGGGCTACGACGTAGAGGGCTTGGGTACTGAATCAGAACTTCGTTCCATGTTTAAGCAGGTTTATCGAGAGGCGTTTAGGCAACGCGATTCATTGAGGACGGCATTGGCTCAAAATGTTGATTTGAAGAAGCTGAAAGACCGTCACCACAATGAAGCGTTGCAGGATTGGGTCATGCAGACGGACCGGAATCAACGCATCGCGGTTTCCTCGAGGGGTTTAGTCCAAGAAACAGCATTTATTCATCAAATGCCTTTGGGAATACAAGCTTGGAATGCACCTTATTATGTGCCTGAAAAACAGCTTGGGCCTTATCCATTTAAAACACCGGCATTCAACCTGCTCATGCTGTGGACAATGACGTTGGCCCTCTATTTTATATTGGCGAATCGCTTGCCTGAACGATGGAGTTGGGGCCGTCGCTTGGATTGATTCTTAGGCTGATGTTGCAATCAATCGGAAGGGAATGTCAATGATGGCATCGTAATCTTCTCCAGCTTCAAGCATGTCCTCATCCTCTTCTTCATAGTACCACAGAATGGTTGCGTTGACGGGAGATTTTTCAATCCGCTTCAAAAAATCCATAAGGCATTTGCTGCTGCTTGTGTTGAAGTACTCTAGGCGAATAGAAACTTCGATTGGATTGCTACTGGAATCCGACAAATGAGCATCTACCCAATCCATCAGCGGCTTGTAAAATTCGATTGAATTTTCAGGAATGGATCTACCGCTCAGTGCCAAGGACATTGGAGCGTCGATGAATTCTACTTTTGGGGTTTTGGGCGTTCCTTCAAGTTGGAGTAAACTCATGAGCGTAAAGGTAGTTCGGCAATAAAAGTAACAACCACATCAGATTGTGATTTTGAGAAATTCATTTCTGCAGAGCCGTCTGATTTCCTCAATATCTCATTGAGCCCAATGCCGCCCCCGCCGTGAAGGCTTCGTTCATGCTTGGAGATTTGCTTCATGCGTTGGGCACGAAGGGCTTCCAGATTAAGGCTTTTAAGTTGCGTCCAGCGGTCTTCAAGCGGCTTCTGGGCTTCAGGCTTGACAGGATTTTGTGATCGCACGGTCCAACGATTGGAGTTGGTTTCGTGAATTGAAAAGACAATTTTTTCCTTTGGTGAGGCGGAATGATGGTGGAGGTTTTGTAGAAGTTCAATTGCCACATGGACAATTCTCTTTTTCTGCAATTTTGAAGCCTGCACTGCATCCAGGCGATTCTCCATCCAATCAAGTATAAACCGTGAACTGGAATCATGAACCGGACCTGTCCACCTCAATTCGCATGATGACATGGCGGTGGAATCTGCTGCAAACGATTGGTTCACGGGCAGGTTAGTCGAATCTGAAGGAACCACACTGGACATGTATCAAAATAAAACCAAAGGGCTCGATTTCGAAGTAGGTTTGCAGAATAGTAATGATGATTGATTTGTGGAAAAGCGACTCGGATTGGTTTCGTCATTGGTTCAACACCGATGCGTACCATTCGCTCTATCAAAAGCGAGATGATCGAGAGGCGGAGAAGTTCATAGAGCAGGTATCTCACGTCATCCTCTCAGAGCGGAATCTTCGGGTTCTCGATCTGGGGTGCGGGGCCGGGAGGCATGCGGCACATTTGGCCGAATTGGGCCACCAGGTTACGGGAGTAGATTTGAGTGAGAACAGCATTCGGTCGGCCCAAGTAAAGTATGCCAAAAGGGATCGGCTTGATTTTCGTGTAGGGGATATGCGAACCTTACCGATTTCATTTAGCCTCCATCAATTTGACGCGGTGGTTTCCATGTTCACCAGCATGGGATATTTCGAAGATGAACGAGATCTGGAGTTCACGTTCAAGGGGATTGATCACGTGCTAAGCGAGCAGGGAGTTTTCATTTTAGATTTCCTGAATTTGCCTTGGGTCGAGAGCAAATTGGTCCCGGAAGAAATAATTGAACGGGAGGATTATTCCTTTTCAATTCATCGAAGAATTGCCGGTGGTTGGATTGAAAAATCCATTCAATATGTGGATTCTTCTGGGTTGCCCAAGCATTTTGTCGAGCGCGTAAGGGCTTGGTCACCTCAGGATTGGGAGCGTCAGCTTGAATCTTTGGGTTGGCGAACGCTGCATCGGTATGGAGATTATTCTCTAAACCCTTTGACCTTGAATAGTCCTCGGTGTATACTTGTCGCTCAGAAATTATCATGTGGTTAGCAGCCCTTATATTAATGGCTATAGCACTCGCTGGTGCTGCGGCTTATGACCGGTTCGGTAGATACCTTCAACAACACCTGAGCTTGATATTGGCTTTTGGTGGAGCGTTTCTGATTGGAATTATTTTCAATCACCTTGTGCCAGAGACGTACGCCTTGGACCCTCGGGTAGGATGGATCGTTGTGCTGGGATTTTTGTTTCAGGGGTTCTTAGAATATGGCTCACAGGGCATAGAGCACGGGCACGTCCACGTGCATTCAACTGAGACGAGTGGCAAATCAAAAATGCCTTGGGCCATGTTTTTTAGCCTTTGCCTTCATGCTTTTATTGAGTCCATGCCTCTGCATTCTGAAGCGGAAGAAGGAGGTCACGATCATCTTCACGATCATGCCCATGATCACGCGGGTCACATTCATTTGCATGGAATCGAAGGGGTTGATTTGGCTCTGCTTGTGGGATTGACTTTGCATAAGTTTCCGGTGGCACTCGTGCTGATGGGTTTGTTGGATGCGCTGGGTATTTCAAGGGCAAAACGTTGGCTTGCCTTGGGGGTCTTTGGCCTAATGCCGCTTTTGGGCATGGTTGCTTACCATGGACTGATGAGCTTGGGAGGAGCGTGGTCGAGTGAACTGCCTGTTTGGGCTGGTGGCATTCTGATCGGAATTCTTCTGCACATCAGTACGACCATTCTTTTCGAGGCCAGTGATGGCCACCGGTTCAACCGCAATAAGCTCCTAGCTACGGTTGCTGGGCTGCTCCTTGCTGTGATGACTTCTGGTATTTAATCGTTTAAATGTAACTTTTAGTAGATGAATACGTAAAGGAGTGTACTTAACCACTTCTATGAAACATTACCGTATCCACATTGACATCGAAAAGTTTGAACAGATCTATATGCACCGTCACAGGTTTGAAGTCAACCTTTTTGAATACTGCCTCAATTGAAAAATTGAGGCTTTTTTTTATCCATCCTGAAATAGATCTACAGCCAAGCTTTGTGCATGATTCCAAGCTCGCTGGTCAAACTCAATAGGAGTGACTTCCTTTAGAAAGGAATACAGCGCTTCTGTGGGAACGTTTCCAACCAGTTCTTCTTGCGCCATTGGGCACCCCCCAATTCCTCTCATTGCAGAATCAAACCTTCGGCACCCGGCATCCCATACGGCTTGAATTTTGGCATGGACATCCCAAGGAGCGGCATGCAGGTGAGCACCAAGCGCAGTTGAGCCTGACACCTCGATTGCTTGGCGAAAACTTGAGGTGAGCAATTCTGGTGTGGCGTTGCCAACGGTATCACTCAAGGCAATGACATCTGGAGCAATGCGACGCTCCAACTCACCGATCCAATCGATAAGCAAGGATTCGCTCCAATCATCTCCGTACGGATTTCCGAATCCCATGCTGAGGTATACGACCAATTCGATTCCTGTGGATTCCAACAACTCCTTGATGTGGGACAGTCTAAGCCAAGCGGCATCGCTATCGGCCCCTGTATTTCTCATTTGGAAGGTTGCAGAAACGCTCAAAGGGAATCCAACCACGCGCACGCCATGTGCGGCTCTCGCATCTTTTGCACCTCTTTCATTGGCTACAATGACCAAAGGTTTTGTAGGGCCATCGAGCTTTCCTTCATCTGCTAAGGCATTAAAGACTGCGCGTGTATCCGCCATTTGTGGGACCGCTTTGTGGGAAACAAAGCTTCCCATGTCCAACGTTGAAAAGCCAACGTCCAACAGAGATCGATAATAAGCAAGTTTGTCTTCGGTGGACACCGGGTGAGGCCATCCTTGGATGGCATCTCTTGGACATTCGATAATTTCAACAGGTGTCATATTTCAAAAGTAATGGAAAGAGGGTGAAACATTTGAAGGCTGATTCCCGTATGAACCCTACGACTTCACACTTAGTATATATCAGAATGGACTTGACAGCTTTCAACCGATTACCGCTCGACGAAAAGACAAATTATATGTGGGACCACGGCATTTGTTTGGCCCAACGCATCGTCGAAAACCGATACATTCTTTGCATTTTTGAATTGAATGGATTCTATGTAGAGGCGATTTACAGTCGCCGAAATAACCGAGTGAACGCCATTCTCCCCATAGCTGATTTACCAGAGTGGGATGGATACGTGGATCAAGTGCTTACCAACTTGCTTCATCTGAATTGAACAGATTGCGTCGGAAGTGAACGGGGTCTCCCCAAGAGGTCATTTGACTTCTGTCGGCTCCGAAAACTAACGATATGCTTGAACCGCCCAATCGGCTAATCCTGATTGGGCGGTTCTTTATTTTCCCCCATACCACTTCAGGCTCAGGGCGAACAAGCCAGTTGCCAAGAGAATCACTCCAGTAAGCGTTTGGTTCGAGTACTTCCCAATGCAAGTGACTTACATTTCTTTGGGCACATTGCCTTTTGAAAAAAGTGCTGTCTCGGGCGTCTAAAAGGACGGCGTGAGGAGCATGCAGTTGCGTCGTCAAAATCACAGATCTGCGGTAAGTCACCTCAACGGTGTCTACCATGTACCACCCGATCCAGGGAGTCAGGGCGAGCAGGAGACTTGCGTTGAGCCCAAGAACCCGTCGCCATTGCTTTGGTTTTATGTTTACGATTACCGCACCGAGGATGAACCCCCCGCTCGTGATCCACCAGATCCATTCTGGCACGGCCCCAACGTAAACGCTCCATCCAGCATGAAATGAAGTTGTCAAGGAGTCAACCAATGGTTCGAGCAGGCTATTCATGTGCTGAGCCCATTGGTCGCTCAAGCCTGACGGAAATCCAGAACGCAGCAGAAGCCATCCCGCCAATCCCAAACCAATGAGCACCATTGCGGGCGAAGCAATCAAGTTGAATAGCAAAAAATACCAGGGAAAAATTCCGAAAGTGGACCACGAGATACATCCGGTGCCCCATTGCGCAGCCACCGGTACGGCCAAGAGTGCAAGGACTTTCATTCCGATGTTCTTTCTCGCCATACTCTGAAGTGCCAATAAAATAGACAGGACAGCCATAAAACTCAATTGAGCGCCGAGTTCTCCAGCGATGCCCGGTCGCATGATGAGCAAAACCCAAGCCGATAACGCCAATATTTGAAGGGACGAAACGCTCCGATAAGCCAGTTGAAAAGCAGCGAAAAGAGTCACCATAATCCCTGCGCGAATGGCAGAAATCGGCCATTCACAGAATGCAATATAGTTCCAGACGCCAACCAACGAGATGAACCCAAAAAATCGGAATACACGGCGTCTGATCCGCAACAGAAACAGGGGTATTGTCGCTACGAGGCCAACGTGATAGCCGCTGACTGCAAGCAAATGAGCGAGACCCGCATGCGTGAGTGCGGCTCTTGTTTTGGGTACAACGTATTGCTTGTCCCCAGTCGACAGCGCAAAGAGCAAGCCGCTAACGCTTGGCGAAAAAACCCTGCTCAGATCGTTCCAAAGCTCAGACTTTGCCGTCACCGGGGGGTCCGGCCATGCGTGTGTTTGATGATTTTGAACAGCATCGGGCTCCCGAGAAACTTGCTGGTTCCAAGTTGGATGAAGAGAGCCAAAAATGCTCCGTCGATGTTTCCATTGGATAACGCCCGGTGGAAGATGCGTAAATGGCATCATAGAGCCTAGGAAGGGCGTCTCGAATGGTGGAGGTGAGGCATGAGGCCATTCTACCCGGAATGGCTTGCGATAAGCGTTGCATTGACAAAGTAAGCTGAATCCGCGGCCTTCCTTCTGTATGCCTTGGGATTGGCAGCTCCATAGCCCCGTCAACGGAAGGTGGGGTTTTGGTCGAATCCAATCCGAATATTCATGCATACAAATTCCAAGCATGATCATCAAACCGGTCGGGAGGATACTAAAATGCGATTTGCGGAACAGGGCATGGGTTCCGATGAATGCCGTCCCCAGTGCGAGCTTAAATCCGATCCACATTGGAAGGCAGCCAATCCACAGCGCACAAACCGCTAGAAGTATGGGAGAGCGGATCCCTTTTGCATGCATGCGTCAAAGGTCTCTCAGACCTCTGCAGATGCACCGTCCTGTTCACATTTGCTGGCCGCTATTTCTTGATTGAGATTGAATGAAGCGATCTGCAGGCAGTTCATCAAACGTCTGCTTCCCTCGGAGGAAGTAAGCCACAAGAATGCTTCCTTGATACCATCCGGAATAGTTCAAGGGACGGCATGGTGCATTTTCTGAGCCTGATTGACAGGCCTTCTTTTCCAATTCTCTGCGCGATTTCATGAGCTGGAATTGCGAACGGAAATCTCGATGGGCTTTCCAAACAGCTCCAAACAGCGGTGTCGACCCTTCCCGGAGGAATTTGATTGCCGCGATTCCGTCCAGGATCATTCGACGCAAAAGCATCGGGTAGAGAGCGCTGCGGTGATGATTCTTGACCAGTAAAAACAAGTTATTCCGAAAATTCAAGTAGGATTTGAAGGGGCTGATTTTTTGCAGCGTACCGCCGCCAAGATGAAAGACCACAGAGGATCCACAAACCCCAATGCGGTACCCTCGATTTTTCAATCGCCAGCACAGATCGATTTCTTCCATGTGCGCAAAAAATTCATGGTCCAATCCTCCTGCTTCATGGTAGGCATTACTTCGAATGAAAAGAGCAGCACCAGAGGCCCAAAATACTTCTCGGTTGCCGCTGTATTGTCCCTCATCTGTCTCAAAGACCTCGAAGATTCGTCCCGCACAAAACGTAAATCCATCTCGGTCAATAAATCCTCCCGCTGCGCCGGCATATTCGAACAATCCAGGATCTGAATCGTTCCGGATCAAGGGTTGACATGCAACGTAATTTTCATCCTGCATCATTTGGAGTACGGGAGGAATCCAATGTGGCGTAACCCGGACGTCGCTGTTGAGTAGAATGTAATTGGTTGCTTCGATTTGAGCGAGCCCCGCATTGTAACCACCTGCGAACCCCAAGTTTTTGTCCAATTGAACGATCTCTACCTCTGGATGCATCTTCTGAATCCAATGAACTGAATCATCCGTGCTCCCGTTGTCGATGACAACGACATCGGCATGCATCGTAGAGTGCTGCACAACCGAAGGCAGGTACGTCTCCAGGTGACGCTGGCCATTCCAGTTGAGGATGGCAACAACGGTTCGATCATTTGATTTCGAATGCTTCATCGCGGATTGAAGAACAAATCTTCCGGCTCCTCGCCTGAAAATGTATCCCTGCGGGGATTGAGTCTGTTCAATTGACTATCCGTTACGCGAAGCCTGTTTTCTCTGTTGCGCAATTGATGCAACCAATCTGAATTTTGCACTTCTCCGAGCATATCGGAATGCAAAATAGTGAAGCACTCGGCGACCATGTGCGGCGAGAAAAAGAGAAAACGCTTGTTTGTAAAAGGTCCGGCCCGGTGATAATGCCAAATTTCATATGGGTAATAATCGGTCTCATTGTGCCGCTTTACAACGGTGTTGGGGGGGCCATATCTCAGATAGATGTACCCCATATCCGTCTCAGCGCCGTGACCGTTGCGACATGCACCGTAAGAAGAATCTGCATAGGCGATGGCTTTGGTGTAATCTCGCCATCCCAATTCAGGAGACTCGGGAGAATGCTGCTCCCAAAAATGAGCCAAAAAGGCTTGCATTTGGTCCACAGGAGCTGTTTTTATTGCCCCATTAATGGTATGACGTTGAGATGCGTCAGCCAGTGGGTGATGGTCTTGGATATGCTGAAGTAAGGTCAAGGAGTCGGTGAACATCTGCAAATAGGCGGGCAAAGCAGAAACGTAATCCATTCTGTTGTCCAAAGCAGCGGTTGGAACCAACTGAAAGGGCAAGCGATTTTCTGCTATCAGTTGGTTTTCTCGCGTAAGTGCTTGCACTACCAAAGCCACAGGTTCCTTGGCTTCGCCAATTTCAGGCATTGGAATAGAGGTGAACAAGGGAAGGATCGGGGCCGCAACTTTGCGAAAAAACCGACGCGTCCCTGGCAAGACTTGCCCTTCGATATCCTCAATCCAACAGCTGACTAGAAACATGGAATCGACCACTTCATGGACATTGTACAACTCGCAGTAGAATTGTATTTTCTCAGCTTCCGCGACGATTTCCCCATGCGTAATTGGAAGCATTTCATAGCCAGAGCGCGACAGCATGGTCAGTTCTTCATCAGACGGTGCAAAAGCTTCTACGATAAAGGGGTCTGACCAAGTGGGCTGGTCCAATGCTGCGATCTGAACCGGTAAGTTCAATTCTTGTCTGAAGTTCGATTCAGGGTGTGAATCAGAAATGGTCACCGTGACATTGAACACCCCGCTTGGCGCTTCAATGCGCTCCAAATGAAATTGTGTCCCTGCGATTGCTGATAAGGAATCAATGGATGCTGGACCGAGCACATTGGTTTTGCCATAATTGACGATGCCGTCAGCTGAGTGAACCACGGCCTCGATCTGCACCTCAGTCTGCCAACCGTCTGGACCTGGCGAGGACCGAAACAACGAACCTTCAAATTCGACATGGACTTCGATAAATGAGGCGTCCAAGGTTTGAAACCTCAGGACATCGCAATTGATGCCAGTTTGGGCTTGTGCCATGGCCATGACTCCCCAAAAACAAAAGGCCAACCCGGTTTTCAATGGACTGTGAATCATGAAACAAAGATATTCGCTTTCGGGATTAAAGAGGGGTTATTTGTACATTGACATCGATGAAAAAATGTTTGAATCTTTCTTGGCTTGCCAATGCACGGTTATGGGCTGTGTTGATCGGATTGCTATTGGCCTTTCCCAAACTCTCAGAAGCAACGCATCTTGTGGGTGGAGAGCTCACCTATGTTTATCAAGGCACCAACGCTTCAGGACAGAATGAATTCGAAGTCCACTGCTACATCTACCGCGATTGCAGCTCGAACAATACCAATGGCACCGGTTTTGATGGAACAGCTGCCGTCGCCGTGTATCAAGGATCGACATTGATCACGACGGTTTCGGGCAACCTTGACTTCAGTTCTGTTACCGATATCATTCCGCAAAACCCCAATAATTGTGCATTCCTCCCCGAGGATTTATGCATTGAGCGCGGAGAGTATGTAATCAATATTGCCTTGGAGCCGAGCCAAATCCCTTATACGCTGGTGCATCAGCGATGTTGCCGGTCACCTTCCATTACGAATCTCGTGATTCCAGAGGACCAAGGTTTCAGCCTCACTACAACGATTCCAGGTAATCTTACCCTGGTCAATCCGAATTCAACGCCCATATTCAACGAGCTACCCCAGGCATTCGTTTGCAACAACTATCCTTTTCAACTGGACAACAGCGCGACAGACATGGATGGAGATTCCTTGAGTTACACGTTGTGCCCGATTTTCCTTGGAGGAACACCGTTAACCCCAATCCCCAATCCACCGACAGGACCTCCGTTTACCCAAGTGGGATGGTCACCGGGTTTTTCAAGTCCGAACCCGTTAGGAGCCGTTGCGGGCTTGACCATCAACCCCATCACGGGGCTGTTAAGCGGCACCCCAAACTTAGCCGGTAAGTTCGCACTCGGCGTCTGTGTCATCGAATGGAGAAATGGTCAACAAATAGGTTCGATTCTGCGAGACTTTACTTTGGACGTGGTTACCTGCAATATTCAATCCCCGGGATACGAAACGCCAGAACCCTGCACGGGCATGACCATTGATTTCGACCAAGTTTCCAATCCCAGCGAGGCATATACGTGGGACTTTGGCGTAGCGGGATCTGACGATGTCAGTACTTTAGCAGAACCGAGCTTCACGTATGACGAGCCCGGTATATACAGTGTCAGTCTATATTTCGAAACGGGGACCTGCGCGGACTCCTTGTTTTTTGAAGTGACGGCACATGCCACGTGGGATGCGGAATTTGAAATCGTAGACTTGGTATGTGATGACGGTGGATGGACAGGAAACATAGAACTGGACACCTCGGAATGGACGAATTACATCAATTGGAACTGGTCTTTTGGAGAAAACTCCATGCCACCTAACTTGACCAATGAACATCCAAGTTCAGTGTGGTTTCCACAAGATGAGGAGATCACTGTTACACTCAATTCCTCTGCCTTTAATTGCATCAACAACGCACAGCAAGCTCTTGAGTTGCCGAGTCTTCCTCTAGCCAATTTTGAGGTCATCTCAGACCCGTGTTCAGGTTTGGAGGTGGCGTTTGAAAACCTTTCTCCCCAGAGCGGTCCGTTTTCGTGGGATTTTGGTGGTGGTGCGGGTTTGCCCAATGACGAAACCGACCCCGTGTTCGTTTATCCTGCCTTTGGAACGTACCTCGTCACGCTTACGGCAGGTGCCGGAAGCGAATGCGCTGATATTCAGACGCAGGAAGTAATCGTCTTGCCAAATAATCCGTTCGATTCTACATGGGTCATTCAGCCCCTCGCTGCGTGCGAAGAAACCGGGTTTATGCTGTTGCAGTACAATGGCAACGGTGCAGATGCTGTGACCTGGGATTTTCCAGGCGTCTTTTCCTCGGATTCCTCATCAGTTGAGATGTATTTCCCTTCGGTGGGTGACTATCAAGGAACCATTACATTGTACAACGCCTACTGCGATGTTGAACAAACGTGGGACATTGAGGCAACAGTGCCTCCAGCTTTGCAAGGAATCGACTATTTGGTCCCCAATGTTATTTCTGCCAATAATGATGCTAAAAACGATGTGTTGACTGCGCAATTGACAGGGCCAGATGGCAACCCGATTTCAGCTTTGGACCCGGGACAATTTTATCGATATGAACTTTCTGTATTCAATCGATGGGGAAACCAAATATTCTCTACACAGCAGGCGGGAAGAGGATGGAGGCCGGATGAATCGGTGGCTGAAGGCACGTATTATGTGCTATTCAAATCACACCATGTTTGTGATGATGAGCCCTTCGAGTATTCAGGCGAGGTAACGGTTGTTCGTTAGAATCAGCGTGAACTGAACAAGTCAGGTCGGGTTAAATTAAGCCACAATCGATACAATGGCCGGATGCGAATGGCACGGAAACGAGGCACTTTTTTCGCGCCAAATTCCCTGTAAAATTGATCGACACCGGAGTCCTGTGATCCGCCAAAATCGAAGATTTTATGCCCCAAGGATTGAGCCGCTTTGATTCCCTCGGCGATGAGCATAACCGTCGCAAGACTCGACTGAGGTGAGCGTTTTTGTCCGCCAAAGGCGTAAATCGTTCGGTCTGAATCGTGCAGGAATAGCGCATTAGCGACATCGTTCCCTTCAGAGTCCGTGACAATGAAGCTGCTCTGGTATGGGGAATTCAGGATGGTTTGCAAAAGGGGTTCCAGCGTTCTGTGATTGGAAGCAATTGATTTGCGTTCACGGGCCTGCTGGTGCAGCGATAGCACACGTTTCACTTCAAGACACGTAGATATTTTTAATCCAGTTTGTTCGGCCTTGCGAAGCTGTTTCCTGCGGTGCTTCGGTAGTTCAGGAAAAACGGCTTCATCATTGGCCTGAAGCCAACGTGTGTGTCGTTCTTGAAGGAGCCACGGAGCAGGCCAGTCACATGTTGTTCCCGGAGGAAGGTCACAAACGATTGCCGATGCCGGTAAGTCCTCCAATTCGTGGCGATAAGCCTCGATGGAGTCCGATGTGAAAATTTTACCTACGTGCAGCGCCCATGGGGGAGTGATCATTGCGCGAACGCCCGTTATTCTTGCAGAGCATAGGCCCGCTACATTCCTTTCATTCTGGCATCTTACGGCTATGAACCAAATGGGGTCAGAAAACCAGGAATGAGGATGAGCAGCGGCGGAGTTCATTTCGATTTTAGAATAATGGACAAGGTAACAACGGTTCACTGAACACTATTTATTGTGACCGTTAGATGAAGAAAATCCTAGAAAAGGTGCTTTGTGGAATTTTCGAAAAAAAAAGCGCCCTGCATGAGCGGGCGCTTTTTGTGCGGAGGCTGAGGGATTCGAACCCCCGGTACCTTGCGGTACGCCGGTTTTCAAGACCGGTGCAATCGACCAACTCTGCCAAACCTCCAAAGACGTTGCAAATTTACGCTTTTCCTTTCAAAGTTGTAGCCTCGTCACAAAGGTTTCCCTATAAGCTGTGTGTGAATTCGTTACCACCTCCAATTGAATGATAATAAATATTATGTTAACTAACATTTGGGACAGAAAGAGAGGGGCTCTAAACCCCTCTTTCTTAGCTAATCAGTTCCGTTGCTCAGTAAGACCTCATTTTAAGAGGTTGCTCATTTGAAGCATCAACTCATCTTGGCCTGTTCGCGCATAGATATCACGTAAGGACCGAATCGTGTCTAAATCTTCAGCATTGGACGCATGAGCTGCTTCGAGAAACGGCCGAGCCTCCATGAACTTTTCTTTCGCTGCTTCTTCGAGTGCTTTTTGTTTTGTGCTTTCTGCCTTTGTCATTCTGGGCTTCCACATGTCATTGGCTTCATTGATGCCTTGAACTGCATCGTTGAAGTACATGGCTCCTAAATTATAATTCGCATCAAAATATTGGGCATTGATTTCTAAAGCTTTTAGGTACGCTTCGGCTGCTAATTCGGTTTTGTCAAGGTTATCGTAAACGCTTCCTAAGCTAAACCAAAGGATTTCGTTGGTTGGGTCGCCTTCTGCCGCTAATTTGAGGTTCATTTCGGCTCTTTCGTAGTCCTTATTTTCAAGGTAAATATTGAGCTCTTCGATGATCAGGCTTTGTTCGCGTGGAAACAGCGCCCGAGCCGCCTGCAGCTCAGTCAAAGCTTCTTCTACTCGATCGTCTAGCCTGAGGAGGTTCGCTACAAAGAGATAAACATTCGGAACCTGGTAACCGTAACTTCCACAGGTTTTGTAACGGGCTACAGCGAGGTCTACATCGTTGGATTTTTCAAAGCAAAGGGCTGCATTGAAGATTGCCATGGTATCGATAACGTCAAAAAGGCCAGCGATGTCAGCGCTCAAGTCAAATTTGGCGGCTGCCTGCTGATAATTCTCAGAAGTGTAATCGCCAATTCCCTGGCTACCAGCTGTGGTTTGGACTAATCCTAAGCCTGTTATGATTTCTCGTTTGTAGTTGCCCTTGGTATCGAGCTCTTGAGCTTTGAGGTACGATTCTTTAGCAATCCACAGGGCTTCGGGGAACTCGAGTGACAATGCGCTATCGGTCGCAATGTTCAAGTAAATTTCACCGCGGTACCTCCACGTTTTATCCTTGATTGCGGCTTTTTCAACCCCAATGGCCTCTTCTATGTATCCTGCAGCGGACTTGTAATCACCAGACTTGTTGGCGTTGTATGCAGAAACGACTTGTTT
>ERZ651776.504-NODE-504-length-54418-cov-16.743269_pt1 | contig 54418 bp, 42 predicted proteins | sample MGYA00514761_ERZ651776 | MGnify/ENA metagenome assembly ERZ651776
TGTGTTTTTGTAGGTTTTACTGAGGTTTAGAAAGAAATTAAAATGAATATACGCGATTCCCACCTCGAGTACGACAACCCTTGTTAATCAATTGATTTTCAAGGGTTTTTTGTTTTTATGATATTTATTTGTACGATTATTGTATTGTTGACCTTAAAATAGGTCGATTCTTCATGCCTATGTAAAAACCCAAAAAGTTTCAGTGCATCACTAGATTTTATCAGAGGGGTGGGTTTTATAGAAAAGGTTTTCTTTTTTGAGTGTGGCTCTTTTGTCCTTATATAACAAAAACACTACTCTTATTAATCATCTGATTTTCAAGGGTTTATTGTTTTTAATGATATTTTTATCTTATAACACAATATGATATAAAAAAACTAGCAGATAAAAATTCAAGAAATATTTATCTTGATATTAATCTGCTAGAATTTTACTAAAATAACTAAACTAACTATATATATGCTAATTATGCCATTAGCGCTATATCATAATAATACACTTGATTTTTTGTTAATATCCTGAATTTTGAGTCAAATTAGGATTATTTACTAGTTCTAGTGCAGGGATTGGAAATAACAAATGCTTCTCCTGTAGAGATTGATTTGTACTAAGAACAGTATGGCCTACAAAATTATCAAAACCACCTGTTTTGCTATTAAATACCTTTTTAAGACGGACCATGTCAAACCAAGTTATACGCTCAAAACATAACTCATGCCATCTTTCTTTCCAAACTAATTCTCTAAATAAGTCTTTTGATAAAGAGGTTGGTGTTGTTAGTCCTGCTCTGTCTCTTACTTTTTTAACTGCTTCAATTGCAGCTGAAGTAGGTCCAGAGACCTCGTTTGAGGCTTCAGCATATATAAGTAAAACTTCAGCAAAACGGATAACTGAAAAATTTAAAAAGTCACCTTGGCCATTGCCCTCAACAGTATCACTTCCAAAATTTGCTACATTAAAAGCTTTAAAAATATGAGGACCACCTAAGTCAGTAAGCTCTCCATTACCACCCACAAAATAATCAGTATAAAACCAACCTTGACGATTATTTTTTCGTTTGTCTCCGCTTTCAAATGAATTATAAAAATTTGTTTCAGGCAAATTTGTTTGCCACCCAACAGCCCCACCTTTAGTAATGTTTTTCGCAGGCAGAAAACTTAATGATTCGTAGTTTGCACTTACATTAGGCGCATATTGTATGCTGAAAATATGTTCCTGCTTGTTTTCATTACTTTCTAAAAATATTTCTCCATAGGTGTTAAAAAGAGATAATCCACCATTGTCAATTACTTCTTTAGCCTTTTCTGCTGCATCTGCATAATGTTCTGTCTTGTTTAGCGGGTGTCCAGCCATTGTAAGGTAAACTTTAGATAGTAAAGACTTTACAGCTGCGATAGAAACCCTTCCACTTTGATCAATAAATGCTAATCCAGATCCTTCAGAAAATTTTAAATCAGACACAATTTGATCGTATACAATGCTTTGTGAAGTTCGTTCAGCATAAAAATCTGGAGAACCAGTGCCTACAGGCGATGTAAGCAATGGGATATCTCCCCATATTCTAACAGCATTAAAATAAGCCCAAGCTCTAAGGAAATAGGCTTCTCCTAAAATTTGTTTTTTACGATCTTCAGACATAAAAATATCTGGCACATTTTCAATTACCAAATTAGCATTGGCAATAAGCTTATAAGTACCCGCCCAAACAGTTCTAGCATGAATTAAATTAGAATTATAAGACAATGACGACAAACTATTTAAATCTGGATTCCCTGAGCTATTATTTATAGACTGCCCTGTTAATGCTTCTAATAAATGCCAATTACTTGAATTACCCCCAGAAAACCCACCAAAAACATCTCTTGTAGCTGCATATACTGCGTTTAAACCGGATTCAGCATGAGTGTTAGTTTTGAAAAAAGAGTCCGGGTTTAAACTTGATTGGTTATTTTCTTCTAAAAAATCTGAACAACTTAATATAGTTGTGGTTATGAGCGCAATTATTAATGCTCTATTTAAACCTTTTATTTTATAAATTTTCATAAGTTATGATTTTAAGTTTCCTGTAATTAAAGTCCAATTTGTAATCCTAGTACAAAAGTTGAGGATCTTGGATAATCATACCATTTCACCCCTTGTGAAGCAACTCCACTACCTCCAAATGCATTTTTGTCATCTACTTCAGGATCTCCCATTAAATCTTTATTCATTACTAAAAAGAAATTTTGAGCCGAAGCATATATTCTTAAATTATTTAAGTTTACGCGTTGAAGAAATTCAGGTTTAAAGGTATACCCAAGTATCATGTTATTCCCTCGAAGAAAAGAACCATCCTTTACCATGTGAGTATCATACAATGACACATAACCAGCAGAGGCATTTCTTAGCTGTGGAATCATCGTGTTTTGATTGTCTGGTGTCCAAGCGTTTAACACTGTTGAATAGTGATTGGAATTTCCTATTACATTTTCACCCTCATGTAATGCAAGATCCGCAACATCGTTTCCAATAGAATATTGAAGATCAAAAGTAAAATCAAAGTTTTTATATGTAAAATAATTTACAAAGGTTCCAAAGGCATCTGCATATCCATTCCCAATTATCGATCTATCATTATTATCAATAACATAATCACCATTGAAGTCTTTATGCTTTACATCTCCAGGCAATAAATTATATTTAGCTGCTTCTGAAGCTTCATCTGTACCCCAGACTCCTAAACGTGTAAATCCATACATAGAACCCATAGCCTCTCCTATCCTAATTATAGAACCACCCCCGAGATAATCACCTGATCCAACTCCAAAAATATCAGACGGTGAAGCGAGCGAAAGTACTTTATTCTTATTCATTGAAATATTAAAAGATGAATTCCAAGTAAAGTCAGGCGAATCTATATTGATTGAATTCAAACTCAATTCGAAACCTTTATTTTCCATTGAACCAATATTTTGAGTTAGTACGCTAAATCCGCTTGATTCTGGAATTGGAGCATTCAATAGCATATCTGTTGTTTTCCTATTATAATAGTCTAATTCCAAATTGATTCTATTGTCGAAAAGTCCTAGTTCAACTCCAATATCATACTGTGTTACAACCTCCCATCTTAAGTCAGAGTTTTCAAGTGTAATCAGACCAGTTCCTCCTGCTGAATTACTTCCAAAAGCAGCAGTATAACCAGGAATATTACTTCCCCCAATAAGGGGTCCAGGACCCAGTTTAGCTTCCGAAGAATATGCTGGTATACTGGAGTTACCCGTTTGACCGTAACTCGCTCTAAGCTTAAGGTTTGAGATTAAATTATTGTCGGTAAGAAAGTCTTCCTCAGATATTTTCCAGGCAGCTGCTGCTGAAGGAAAATAAGCCCATTTATTAGCCTTCCCAAACTTAGAGGATCCATCTGCTCTTGCAGTGAAAGTTAAAAGATATTTGTCTTTCAAATTATAATTAATTCTAGTAAAATAAGAATTAAGCGACTCAGCAGCCATAAAAGAAGATGAATTTTTAAAGCTTGCAGCACCTAAATTATTAGGACCATAACCATCTGAAGGGGTGCCATATCCATCACCTTGGAAATAATTTTGGTCAGTTTGTTGCCATGAAGCTCCTAATAAGGCTGATATTGAATTATTTTCATCAATTTCCTTTGTATAAGTTAAATAGTTTTCAAATGAATAAAAAACATTTCTTGACTGACCTTGAATAGCCCCATTATTTCCACCATTGAAATATCCTGGATAAAATATTTTTCTTCCCTGATTTAATACATTTGAAGCAACAATGGTTTTCATTTCTAAATCCTTAGAAAAGCTAATATTTGTGAAGAAACTACCAGTAAAATTGTGGGAATCAGTAGTGTATTCACGATCTTTTAAATCCATAACTGGATTCCACATAAAACCTCCACCAGCTGCAGTACCAAAACCATATTCTAAATTAGTTGCATAATTTAAAAACCATGGAGGGAAGAATGGGCTATTTCCAGTCGCATATTGTACTGGCATAAATGGAAAGGCTTTGGTTGCATTAGCAAATACCCATTCACCAGTATCTTGAAATCTTTCTTGTCGAACACTAAAATCTACTGTCCCACCAATTTTTAACCATGAATTAACCTCACTCTCCATATTAAATCTTGTGGAGTATCTTTTCACGTAAGAATTTATAAGAAGGCCTCTTTCATCTCTTAGACCAACAGAGGCATTATAGGTTGTTTTTTCATTACCACCAGAAAATCCAAACTGATGATTTTGAGATACCCTGCGCTGTAAAAGCTCATTATACCAATCTGTATCATAATTAGCTCTACCATTTGAATCAAATAGTTCATTCACAAGGTCCCCAAGAAAAGCACCCTGTCTCTTTTGATTAGGCTCTTGATTTGCGTAATTCCCTGCTGCCCATCCCGTAGGATCAAATTTCTCAGAATTTTCCCAAGCTAATTGTTCAACCATTTGAAATTGTTCTGAATTTAGTCTATCAGGTATCGCATTTGGACCATATGAGTTAATAAAATATTCAGAATTGTAAGTAAATTTAGTCTCACCAGATTTTCCTTTTTTTGTTGTTACTAATATTACACCATTTGCGCCTCTTGCTCCATAAATAGCTGTTGAAGAAGCATCTTTAAGTACTTCTATAGAAACAATATCTGCTGGATTAATATAATCTATTGCAGAATTACCTTGACCTTGTCTGGCTTCACCCTGAGGTAACTGAACGCCATCTACTACATAAAGTGGGTCATTACCCGTATTAATAGAACTAATACCTCTTATACGAACTTTAGTTCTTCCACCAGGTCTGCCACTAGCGGTGTTTATTTGAACCCCAGCAACTTTACCCATTAACGCTTGATTAATTGTAGCAACAGGACGTTCCATCAATTGGCTAGTTTTCACACGACCGACTGCCCCAGTAAGATCAGATTTTCTCTGACTACCGTAACCTATTAATACCACTTCATCTAAATTATTAAGATCTTCAGTTAGTACAACGTTGATAGTAGATTTGCCTATGACTGAAACTTCTATAGATTTAAAACCTATATAGCTAAAAATTAAAGTTCCATCATTTTTTACATTTTCAATTAGAAAATTTCCATCAAAGTCAGATTGGGTACCATTATTTGTGCCTTTTTCAACAACACTAGCACCTATTAATGGAGTTCCATTTGAATCTGAAATATTACCTGTTATTCTTACCTGGGAATATCCCTGAGCTAAAACAGAAAATAGTGTCATAAAAAAAAGAAATGAACTAAGTTTTAGCTTAAAACTAAATAACGGGCAATGCACGTTTTTAAAACTAATTAGTTGTTTTTGTTTCATGTTTTAAATTGTTTGGTTAATTATTTAATTCGATTTTAATTCTTGAGTTGTATTAACTTTTTATTTAGTGTAACACATTAAAAGATCTGGGAGAGAAAATTAAACACGCTAAAAAAAGTAAATAGACACTAAAAATTTATAAAGTAAAACTAACGTCAATTGATTAATTAAAGGATTAAATAGCGATTAATGACGAGTTAATTTTGGCTTAATCTTCTTAATTACAAATAAATAACATCTGCAACTATAACGATGTAGTGCATTTTACAAAGCATGACCTTGCAAAATAGTAAGTTTGGTCATTTATTGTAAAATTGTTGAAGTGTTTGTACTAAAAAATTCATAAGGAAAATAATTACCCTATAAAAAGCAACGGACAATAGCTAAATATAAAGGCTTGACAATAATATATTTACTTGTAATTATAATTTGAAAGAATCAAAACAGTAGCATAGTTTGAAAAAAATTAAGTACAAATAGTAAAAATTAATCGACAGTTAATTCTTAATTAATCTGCAAATTAATGACTTGAAAATATATTTGGATTATGTAAAAAATAACGTTGGTCATTTTAAATTTTATTTCATAAATAATTTTAAGAGTGATTCTATTTTTTTAAAAACATATTATGCCAATTTCACTAACACAAAATGTCTTGGGATCTATACAGAAAAAAACAATATTTATTTTAGTTTTTTTAATTGCTTTTTTAAATAGTTTTTTTGTCACTGCCCAGTCGTACTCTAAACTTGTAGATACTAAAATTGGATCAGAAGGAAGTGGTTTGGGATGTGGATTTAATTTTGTTGGTGCTGCATATCCGTTTGGGATGATTCAATTTACTCCAAGTTTTTTTTCACCACAAAAAGGGTTTGTAGTTAATCAATTAAGTGGTGCAGGCTGTCCTCACATGGGCAACTTTCCAGTTTTACCAATAAGTGGCGTACTTCAAGATTCACCAAATAACATGGAAAATTTTGATAAATACACATCTATTATTGAAAGCCATGCAGGGTTTGTTTCTTTAGAAATGTCAGATAAAACAAAAGCTAAATTAACTGCTAATAAGCGTGCTGGTATTGCAAATTTCGTATTTGATAAATCTAAAGCGGAAGGAACTATAATTATAGGCTCAGGTGTTAGTTCTACAAACATTACTAATTCAATGGTTCAAATCACCTCGGACAAGACCTGTGAGGGCTTTGCGGAAGGAGGAGACTTTTGTGGTAGTGAAACTAATTATAGGATATACTTTGTAGCAGAATTCGATAGATCTTCTATTGACAAAGGGACTTGGATTAAAGATAAAATTTTAAAAAACTCAGACCAGGCCTTTGGAGTAAACTCAGGGGCTTACTTTACGTTTAATTCTGATAAAGAAGTGAATTATAGAATTGCAATTTCATACGTTTCAGTTGAGAATGCAAAAGAAAACCTCAAGTTAAGTTCTTTAGTGGGTGGATTCTCCACTTATAAAGTAAATGCAGAAAAAGCTTGGGACAACAGTTTATCAAAAATCTCAATAAAAACTACAAATAATAGTCGAAAAACACAATTTTACACCCATTTATATCATTCCCTTATTCACCCAAATATTGTTAGTGATGAAAATGGAGAATATATGGGGGCAGATTTTAAAATTCATAAATCTGAAAACTTTGAACAATATAGTTCTTTTAGTGTTTGGGATACTTACAGAACACAGGCCCAACTTTTAGCAATGTTATTTCCAGATAAAAGTAGTGACATGATGCAATCTCTAGTGAATTTTGCAGCGCAAAGTGGGGGATTTGGCCGTTGGATTTTAGCGAATATTGAAACTGGAATTATGCAGGGAGATCCAACGCCTACTTTAATTGCAAACTCATATGCTTTTGGCGCTGTAGACTTTGATGTATTAAAGGCATATAAATACATGAAAAGAGGTGCTACAATACCTTATGCATATGCTCAAAATCATGAAATACGGCCTTTTCTAAAAGAATACCAAAACAATGGGTTCACTTCTGCTTCAAAAATGCTAGAATATGCCTCTTCAGATTTTGCAATAGGTCAGTTTGCTCTTAAGGCAATTAAAAACATAAAAGATGCGAATTATTTCACCAATCGCTCTCAAAACTGGAAAAATATTTATAATCCAAAAAATAAATGGCTTAACTCTCGTTATGAAAATGGAGATTGGAAAGAGTTAGAGAGTGATTGGCAAGAGGCAACCTATAAAAATTATTTTTGGATGGTTCCTCACAATTTAAAGGACTTGATTGATACAATTGGCGGATCAAAAGTGGCAGTTAAAAGATTGGATAATTTATTTGAACGTTTAGACGCCAAATATGATGATGATTGGTTTGCCGCAGGCAATGAACCAGATTTTCAGGTGCCATGGATTTACAATTGGACTGATGCTCCTTACAAAACATCTGAAGTTATTCACAGAATTTTAAACGAAATGTATACAGATAAGTCCACAGGATTACCAGGGAATGACGACTTAGGTACCATGGGAGCATGGTACGTTTTTGCTTCAATGGGACTATATCCTATGATCCCAGGAATATCTGGCTTTTCAGTTAGCACCCCTCAGTTTGATGAAGTATCTATTAATTTTCCAAATGGAAAATTTGTTATTAGTGGCGGATCAATAGATAAACCATACATCAGATCTTTAGAATTAAATGGCAGAAAAATAAAAACTCCTTGGATTGACTGGGAAGATATTAAAAATGGAGGATCACTTAATTTTGAAACATCTAAAAAAAATTACAAAAACTGGGGTTTAAATACTGTATCACCTAGTTATCAAAAATTAAAATCTATAACTAACTAGAATCAATCATGAATCAAAAGATTTCTGCTCAAAAATACTGGAAAATAAATTTAAAGTATTTGTCAATTCTCTTATTTATATGGTTTATATCTTCATTTGGCCTGGGTGTATTTTTTGTAGACGCGCTCAATAATTTTAACATAGGAGGTTTCCCCTTGGGTTTTTGGTTTGCACAACAAGGTTCAATTTACATTTTTGTGGTATTGATTTTTACCTATGTCTTTTTAATGAACAGGTTAGACAAACGATTTGGGTTTGAAGATTAGTAAACATCGTATTAAATTCTTTTAAATTATGAGTGTTCAAGTTTGGACTTATATTATAGTAGGCATCACTTTTGCCCTTTACATTGGGATAGCTATTTGGTCTAGAGCTGGTTCAACCAAAGATTTTTACGTTGCAGGAGGTGGGGTTTCACCCTTAGCAAATGGAATGGCTACTGCTGCAGATTGGATGTCTGCCGCTTCATTTATATCCATGGCAGGAATCATATCTTTTACTGGCTATGACGGATCTGTTTACTTAATGGGTTGGACTGGAGGCTATGTGCTTTTGGCATTACTTTTGGCACCCTATTTAAGAAAATTCGGAAAATTTACAGTACCAGATTTTATTGGTGACAGGTATTATTCAGATACTGCTAGAATTGTAGCTGTGGTATGTGCTTTACTAGTTTCGTTTACCTATGTAGCCGGTCAGATGCGTGGGGTAGGTGTAGTGTTCTCTAGATTCTTAGAAGTAGACATTAATACCGGAGTTATCATTGGAATGATCATTGTGTTGTTTTATGCTGTATTAGGAGGAATGAAGGGAATTACATACACCCAAGTAGCCCAGTATTGTGTACTTATTTTTGCTTTTATGGTACCCGCTATTTTTATCTCGATTCAAATGACAGGAAACCCAATTCCGCAATTAGGTATGGGGGACACTTTAAATGATGGCTCTGGGGTGTATTTATTAGAAAAACTAAATGGTCTTTCAACAGAACTTGGTTTTAATGAATATACGGAAGGGTCTAAAGATAGGATAGATATTTTAGCCATTACGCTAGCCTTGATGGTAGGTACGGCAGGTTTACCCCATGTAATTGTAAGGTTTTTTACCGTTAAAAAAGTAAAAGATGCTAGGAAATCTGCTGGATTGGCCTTGTTGTTAATTGCTGTTTTATATACCACAGCACCTGCGGTAGCGGTATTTGCTAGGGTAAATTTAATTGAAACAGTGAGCGACAAGTCTTACGAAGGCATGCCTGAATGGTTCAAAAACTGGGAAAAAACAGGTCTTTTAACCTTTGAAGACAAAAATCAAGACGGTAAAGTACAATATGTGGCAGACCCCCAAATAAATGAGCTTAAAGTTGATCCAGACATTATGGTTTTAGCCAATCCTGAAATTGCCAACCTACCTGCTTGGGTTATTGCTCTTGTAGCAGCTGGTTGTTTGGCTGCAGCATTATCTACAGCAGCAGGATTATTGCTGGTTATTTCAGCTTCTGTATCACATGATTTAATCAAAAAGATTTTCATGCCAACCATCTCTGACAAAGGAGAACTTCTTGCAGCTAGATTGTCTGCAGTGGTGGCGGTTTGTGTTGCGGGATATTTTGGAATCAATCCACCAGGATTTGTGGCAGCTGTAGTAGCCTTAGCCTTTGGATTGGCTGCGGCCTCTCTTTTTCCTGCAATTATATTGGGAATTTTCTACAAGAGAATGAATAAAGAAGGGGCTGTTTCAGGTATGGTTGTGGGTATTTTACTCATGTTATTTTACATGGCTAAATTTAAACTAGGTTGGTTGGGAGACACCCCACCTGCTTCAGAATGGTGGTTCGGAATATCTCCTGAAGGATTTGGATCAGTAGCCATGGTAGTGAACTTCATAGTGTCTCTAACAGTATGCCGTTTCACCGCTGCACCTCCACAAGAGGTTCAAGAAATTGTAGAAAACATAAGAATACCTAGTGGCGTGAATACCCCTTCAGTAAATCATTAATAACAACAAAATAACCAACATAAACAACCAAAACCATGAGTAATTATCACATTAAGCACTTAGAAGAATACTTTAGTGTCTATAGAAAATCTGTCAGAGATCCAGAGCTTTTTTGGAGCGAAGTGGCAGAAGAGCATTTTATGTGGCGTAAAAAGTGGGATCAGGTATTGGATTGGGACTTTGAGAAAGCAGAAATCTCTTGGTTTAAAGGTGCCCAACTGAATATTACAGAAAATTGTATTGACAGGCATTTATATACAAGGGGAGATAAAACGGCTATTTTATTTGAACCAAATGATCCTAAAGAGCCGGCCATACATATCACTTATAGGCAACTACATGAACGTGTATGTAAGTTTGCCAATGTGTTAAAAGCCCAAGGTATTGGTAAGGGGGATAGGGTGTGTATTTATTTGCCTATGATTCCTGAATTGGCAATAGCGGTATTGGCTTGCGCTAGGATAGGCGCTGTTCATTCCGTAGTTTTTGCAGGTTTTTCTGCTACAGCACTTTCTACAAGAATCAATGATTGTGGGGCAAAAATGCTCATTACCTCAGATGGCTCTTTTAGAGGGGCAAAATCTATTGACCTGAAAGGAATTGTAGATGAAGCCTTGGAAGATTGTCCTGGTGTTGCTTCTGTATTGGTCGCTAAGAGAACCCATGCGGAAATTCATATGGAAGAAGGAAGGGACTATTGGTTACAGCCGTTGTTAGATGACGCTTATGGAGATTGTGTGCCAGAAGTAATGGAATCAGAAGACCCTCTATTTGTTTTATATACTTCAGGGTCTACAGGTAAACCTAAAGGCATGCTGCATACTACGGCGGGTTATATGGTCTATACAGCATATACTTTTAAAAATGTTTTTCAACAAAAGGAAAACGACGTCTATTGGTGTACCGCAGACATTGGTTGGATCACAGGGCATTCTTATATTGTCTACGGACCCTTAGCTAACGGAGCCACTACAGTCATGTTTGAAGGAGTGCCTTCCTATCCGGATTACTCCAGGTTTTGGGATATTATAGACAAGCATAAAATTACACAACTTTATACTGCTCCTACAGCAATAAGGGCGCTAGCAAAAGAAAATTTAGATTATGTCACTTCTCATGATTTGTCTTCCTTAAGAATACTAGGAACTGTTGGAGAGCCTATTAACGAAGAAGCATGGCATTGGTATAATGATCATATTGGCAAGAAGAAATGCCCTATTGTAGACACCTGGTGGCAAACTGAAACTGGAGGTATTTTAATTTCACCCATTCCTTTTGTAACACCTACCATTCCTACCTATGCAACCTTACCTATGCCAGGAATTCAGCCAGCGCTTATGGATGAGAATGGAGCAGAAATAAAAGGCAACCAAGTAGACGGTAGGCTTTGCATTAAATTCCCATGGCCCTCTATTGCAAGGACAATTTGGGGAGACCATCAGCGGTATAAAGACACTTATTTCTCTGCTTTTAAAGGCATGTATTTCACAGGAGACGGAGCCCTAAGGGATGAAGTTGGCTATTATAGAATTACAGGAAGGGTAGACGACGTAATTATTGTTTCGGGACATAATTTAGGAACAGCGCCCATAGAAGATAGTATTAATGAGCACCCAGCTGTAGCAGAATCTGCTATTGTAGGTTTTCCTCATGATATTAAAGGAAATGCGCTCTACGGTTACGTTATATTGAAGGAATCAGGAGAGGGCAGAGACCGAGATAATCTACGAAAAGAAATCAATCAGGTCATTACAGAGCATATTGGTCCCATAGCAAAGTTAGATAAGATTCAATTTGTATCTGGTCTTCCAAAAACCAGGAGCGGTAAGATTATGAGGAGAATACTTAGAAAAATAGCTTCTAAAGACACATCTAATTTGGGCGACACCTCCACCTTATTAAACCCTGAAGTTGTAGCAGAAATTATGAAGGAATCCCTTTAGTTAAAAAAATCAGGAAGAATAAACCTCTTTAAAACCAATTGATTTAATCAATAAAAAGCCTTTTAAATTTTAACTGTCCTGTTTTTTCTTTTAGTTTTTTTATAATTTTTAGAAACAATAGGGCGGTGATGTAGGCATCTCCTAAAGCGGTATGCCTGTCTTTTTTTGAAATATTGAACTTGTCTGCCAATTCGTCTAGGCTATATTGGTCTTTTTTCTCAATCAGCGGACTTCTCAATAGGCTTTTCTTGTATAATACTACGGTATCTAAAAGTTTATTTTTTAACGAAGGCAGCCCTTGTCTGTGCAGTGCTTTATTGATCATATTAACGTCAAACATGGTATGATGCGCAATAATAGGTGCATTGCCTATATAAGTTAAAAAGCTTTTTAATGCCTCAATTTCTGCAGTCTTTTCTTTCTTTTCTTCTTTTAAGATACCATGTATGGGTGTACTGTCACTGTTATAGTGATCTTGGGTTAAATACACTTCAAAACTATCTTTTACTGCGATTTGACTTTTTTCCAATAAAACAGCTCCAATGCACAGTATTCTGTCCTTTTCATAGTCAAAACCAGTAGTTTCAGTATCTATAACAATAAATTTACTTTGACTATCTGTATTTTGATCTTTAGAAAATAGTGCCACATAATCTACCCAAAACTGGGGGAGATTTGTAGGCGATTTGGTCCGTATATTTTTGAAAAAAGAGAAGATCACAACAATTGAGATACTTTAAACCTAATATTAATTAGTTCTTGGATTTGTTTAATAGTTTTAAAGGTTCTTTTTAATTTTACACGTTCTTCTTTACTCAAGGTATTTAAATCCAAGTAGCGTCCAGAATCGTGGTGAAGAATGCCTTGTTTTGTTCTAAACTTAAGCAATGCTTTGGTCGCATATGAGCAAGAGAGATACAATTCTTTATTATTAGGCTCTAGTGTAGCTAACTTTTCAAAGCGGGCAGCTGTATTGTTAATTCCTTTTACAAAATGAGATAAAACCAATACTCTAGCAGCATCTGTAAGAGGCATAAGGGTTCTTCTCTTAAGATCAAAATTGTCTTTATTAGCACCGTCATGTTCCACTAAAAATTTTCTAAAAAATCCAGATGGAGGCGGGCTTTGAAGGGCGCCACTGGCCAAATGAGTGGTGAAAACTGGAAATTCCTTAAGGGTGTCAAAAATAACGTCTGACAGTGCATCAGAAAGTTTGGTATTGCCATACACAGCATTGAAATCAAAAAAGATAGAAGACAGCAGCACTTCGTTTTTACCAGGGTTACTGATCCAATAGCTTACATTTTTCTTCCAACTCTCAAGGTCTAAACACCATTTTGGATTAGAGGCCATCATGTCTGCAGGGCAGTATTCGTAGCCAATTTTCATAAGCCCTTTATTGATTTTTTTGGCCAATTCTAGGAAGTATTCTTTATGGGGTTCCCCTTCAGCAGTACTTTCTTTTTCAAAAATGATAGCGTTGTCCTGATCTGTTTGAAGCAATTGTTCATTTCTTCCCTGACTTCCTATAGCCAACCATACAAAAGAGCAGGGTGGAGGGGTCTCCATTTTTTTTAAATTCAGTGTAATAATTTGCCTGGTACACGCATTGTTTAATTCAGAAATTATTTTTGAAGTTATGGTCATTGGAATACCTTGTTGTAAATACCCCCTCAATAATTTCATAATACTCAAACGAATTCTTTTCACCTCTTTGGTTTTAGAAGCCCTTTGAATGGCTTTGATTAAAACGGAGGGGTTATTTCCAACGGAGAGCATAATGTCGTGTTTGGAAACAATGCCTACCGCTTTGGTATGGGGTGTTCCATCTTTGGTAATACATAAATGACTTACTCCAGTGGCCATCATGCCCATTTGGGCTTGGGTTACTGTAAGTTCTTCGGGATAGGTAATTACAGGGCTACTCATTATTTCAAATGCAGTGCCACTGATTGGAATTTCTCCAGTACCAATTTTATTCCTCAAGTCTTTATCAGTGATAATACCAATGGGTAGTTTGTCTTTTAAAACGAGTATTGCACCAATCTTATTTGCCCTCATAGCACTGGCCAATACAGTTATAGGTGTACTTGTTTCACAACTGATGATGTTTTTAGACCATCGCACTTGTTGAACGTCAAACAACGGAACTACTGCCTCAGTTTCTTCTGAACTAGTCTCTCCATATAGTTTTCCCCTATGGTTTTTTGCATATGGATTTCTTGTATTTGAAGCGAAACTCTCCAATAAGAAATTTCCGATTGCTTTGTTCTTTAAGGCATAGGGCTTAAAGACTTCAATAGGAATGCAATACAAAATGGTTTCCTCATATGCCTTGGCTTCCATTTTGTAATTCTCTTGAGCCATTAATGGTCTTAATCCAAAAATATCTCCTTCGTCACAAAGGTCTACCATCTCATTTTGAGGTGCTTTACGCAATGCAACAGCACCTTTATGCACCACATAAAAATTAGTATGAGGATTGTCTCCTTCTTTGAACACCAGCCCCTCTTTATCTAGATATTGTATGTTTATTTCCATAGCAATATCTTCTAAAACTTCAATAGATAACATATTAAATGGTGGAAAGCCCTTTAGAAAGTCTGCTACTCTGTGGCTAATGGTATTTTTCATAGGAAATGATTGCCCTGCAAATATAAGGAATGGCAGAATAAGTGATTCATTGTTTAAGGCTTATCTGTGAATTAAAAGCATAAAAAAACCCTAGTTTTAACTAGGGTTTTTTGTAGCGAGAGCGGGGCACGATCCCGCGACCTCCGGGTTATGAATCCGACGCTCTAACCAACTGAGCTACCTCGCCGTGTTTTGAAGGCTGCAAATATAAAGTTTAATTTATTGCCCCTCCAAAAAAACTTAGCAAAATATTACAATACAATAGTTTTTTTATAATACATAAATATATATATTGTCGAAATAAAAATTAGAATTCTAAAATGAGTGATAAAGTTAAATACGAAATAGAATTTGTGATTCAATCTTCCCCGCAGATGTTGTTTCAATACATTGCAACGCCTTCTGGATTGTCAGAATGGTTTGCAGATAATGTAAATTCTAGGGGAGAGATGTTCACCTTTATATGGGATGAGTCAGAGGAGGAAGCCAAATTAATCAAAAGAAAGTCAGACGAATTTGTGAAATTTATTTGGATGGAATCTGAAGACGACAGTTTCTTTGAAATGAGAATTATTGTAGATGAAATTACTTCAGATGTTTCCCTGTTTATTACAGATTTTGCAGAAGAAGATGAAGTAGAAGAATCTAAAATGCTTTGGGCAAATCAAATTTCAAGTTTAAAGCAAGTACTTGGTTCTTCTTAGGGCTATTACTTTATAAAATAATATCTTTGGGCCTTGATTCATCAAGGCTTTTTTTATGGTTGTTTTTAACGGAAAATTATATTCAGATCAGGAATTTTTTATAGGTGTAGGAAATACTGCGCTATCTTTTGGACACTCTGTTTTAGAGGAAATAAGGATAGAAAGTGGCGCAGTTTTATTTTGGGAACCACACTATTTGAAAATAATGGCCAGTATGCGTATGTTGCGCATTCATATTCCTATGTCTTTTACGCCAGATTTTCTGGAGGAAATTATGAAAGATGCACTTTCCAAAACAACTCACTTAAAGAACAATGCTATAGCCGTATTTCAAGCATATCCAAGTGAGGATAATATAGCACAAACTGATTATCACATCTCTTTTAGGCCTTTGGAAAACTTGCACTTAGGTCAAGTGTCTGACACTCCATTTGAAATAGGCCTGTATAAAGATTTTTATATTGCACACTCTTTACTGAGCACCCTCCCAACCAATTATAAATTAGTGGAACGTTTGGCAGGCGTATTTTCCGACGAAAATGATTTCCAAAGCTGTTTTTTACTCAACGAAAAAAAAGAAGTCATAGGGACTCATTTAGGCCCTCTATTTGTGGTTTCTAATGGGCAGATTCAAACTTCTCCAATAGATGGAGGAACCCAAAACAGTGTTTTTAGAAAAGAGATTCTATCGCTTTTAAGTAAGGATAGTGAGCAGGAAATATCTGAGGGGGTTATTTCGCCCTTTTCGCTTCAAAAAGCCGATGCCTTATTTATCTTTAATCCTTCTAAAGGGTTTATATCTGTTAGTAAGTATAGAAAGAAGGTTTATGAACAGCAGGAGTTTGTTCAAGCTATTGCATTGAAATTTCAACACAGTATTCAATTAAAAACAGCTAATTAAGACTTGGATTTTCAGGCGTATTAGACCATATGAGGTATTTTCCGCCCAAAGCTTTTATACTGTCTTTCCAAAGAGAATGATTCTCTTGTTTTACTAGGGTACTTATATCTAAGTTCTTTACTGTAATCCAGGAATTGGTTTTAATTTCTCCATCCAATTGTTTTTGTGACCAACCGGTATAACCTAAGAAGAATTTTATTTGATTTTCAGCTATAAGGTTTTGTTCTAGTGCTTTTAAGAGCGCGCTAAAGTCTCCTCCCCAGTATATGCCATCACTAATTTCAATACTACCAGAAATTACTTTGGGAGCAGTATGGATAAAATAGATATTGTCTTGCTCTACAGGCCCTCCATTAAACACAGGATAGGGGAAGTGTATGTCTTCTATAAGTTCGTCTAAGGTATAAGACAATGGTTTGTTGAGTATAAAACCAACAGAGCCTTTAAGATTGTGCTCCGCAATTAAAATTACAGCCCTACTAAATGACACATCTCCAGTGAGTGCAGGTTCTGCTACTAAAACATGTCCTTTTTGAATAAGCGTATCTGACATAATTAAATATAGTAAAATATTCTGTAATTAAGGGCATAAAAAAAGCACCTCAAATGAGGTGCTTTAAAATTTCTTTTGAAGATATATCTTAGTTTACAGACTTAGATAACTCAGCTCCAGCTTTGAATTTTACTACGTTTTTAGCTGCGATTTTGATTGTAGCACCAGTTTGTGGGTTTCTACCATCTCTTGCATTTCTTCTAGATACAGACCATGATCCGAATCCTACTAAAGAAACTCTTCCGCCTTTTTTAAGAGATCCTTCTACATTTCCTAAGAAAGACTCTAATGCTTTTTTTGCAGCTGCTTTTGTGATACCAGCATCTGCTGCCATTGCGTCGATTAATTCTGTTTTGTTCATGATAATTAATTTTAATGTTATGTTTATAACTTATTACTTTAACAAATTTATACGGATTATGCACAAACACAAGTGTTCCCGCATGAAATCGCACTTTTTGTTAATAACTTTAGCGTTTTGTTTATAAAGCCAGTTGTTTTATAGCTGTTTTCTCGCAAGTCAGTAGGAATAAGCCCTTAGAGTGTGTAGGCATTTTCTTTCAATTGCAGCCCATTGAGCAGTTCAAAAACATGCATGGCTCTTTTACCAGGGAGCTGAATTTTTAAAAGTGCAATAAATCCGTCCTTTACCGCAATTTTTAATTCTTTTTTGGATTTTATTATTGAACCTATTTCGCTGTCATGACTCGTTTTTATAAATGTAGCCTCAAAAACTTTCAAAACAATAGTTTCATTGTCTTGGTTTAAATGGGTCCAAGCGGTGGGATATGGACTCATTCCCTTGATAAAATTTTCAATGATTTTTCCGTCTTTAGTCCAATCTATCCTGCAGTCCTCTTTAAAAATTTTTGGTGCTTCTTTTAAAGCGCTGTCATTGGTTTGGTTTTTAGGATTTACAGTACCCTTTTCTATACCCAAAAGGGTCTTTTGAATTAAATTCGCTCCAAGTACCATGAGTTTATCATGTAAGCTTCCTGCAGTATCACTTTCTTCTATGGATAGAGACATTTGGTCAATTACGGCACCTGTGTCTATTTTTTCATCAATAAAAAAGGTCGTTACTCCAGTGGTCTTTTCCCCATTTATAATGGCCCAATTAATTGGAGCGGCACCCCGGTACTGAGGCAGGAGTGAAGCATGTAGATTGAAAGTGCCTTTGGAGGGAATTTTCCACACCAATTCAGGAAGCATTCTAAAAGCAACGACAACAAATACAGCTGCATTTAAGGCCTTTAGGGTCTCAATGAATGTAGGATCTTTTAAGTTAGTGGGTTGTAAAACAGTTAATTGGTGCCTTAAAGCAGTTTTTTTTACCTCAGATTCATGTAATTTTTTGCCCCTTCCTGCGGGCTTGTCTGCTACCGTAACAACAGCTGCAATTTTTTGTCCATTTTCTACGAGTGCCTCTAAAATATATGCAGCAAATCCGGGTGTTCCCATAAAAACAATGGGCATATTATTTTTTAACATATTCATTTTGACTATTTATTTCAATGCGGCCTTCTTTTAAAAGGAACTGAATGCAATTTAAAACCAATTCTTTGGGTTTCTCTAAGGTACTTACTAATTGTCTTGAAGTGTAATTTTGCGCCACTAAAAGTGATAATATGGCGTGGCTTAGTTCATTTAAAGCCAGGTCTTGGGCGCTATTTTTTTGAATACAGTAATCACATATGCCACAGTCAGTTGATTTTTCATCAAAATAAGCCAGAAGTATTTTATTCCTACAACGCTCCTTTTGCGTCACATAGGCTATCATGGCATTGACCTTTTTGATTCTTTCTTCAAAAATGTTTTCAATGCGATTAGCAAAAGGCGCTATGGTTCTTTCATCTTCTCTTGGAAGTAGATAAACTACTTTAAGATCTGTAGTGTAGACATCTAATGCTATGAGCTGGTCTTTGTGTAATTGGACTAAGTCTATCTGGATGTCAGAGGTATTTTTAGTCATTTTTTTAGCCAAGAGATGGAGGTCTATTTTTGTTTCAAATTCAAAAAGGCCTCCATAGGTTCTTGAAAGATTCAAAATAATAGGTTTCATCTTCTCATTTGAATCCATATAATCGTACAACCGCTCTTTGGAGCATAGGTATTTTAATGTAGTCCTTTTGTCAAAGTTTTCCTCCAATCGAATAATGCCAAATTGATCTAAGGTTTTTAATGCATTATATGTTTTAAGGGTCTTTAATTCGTATTGAGAGACAAAGGCATTAAAAGAAAATTGATAGGTTTGGTCGTTTCCTTCTCCATAGGGAATTCGTAAAAAAGCATTTAATTTCCGGTACACCAACTGCACTTCTTTTAGTGCAGCCATAGGATCTATGAATTGGTTTTTAAGCTGTGTGACATCGGGCGTAGCCCATAGAATTATTGCATTTGCAGGATCTCCGTCTCTACCTGCCCTTCCAGATTCTTGGTAGTAATTTTCTAGGCTCTCAGGAATTTGAAAATGAATCACGTCACTCACATTGCCTTTGTCTATACCCATTCCAAAGGCATTGGTGGCAATCATTATTTTAGCATGGTCTTTGAGCCAATTGTTTAGGGCTGCTTCCCTTTCAATTTTAGAAAGCCCACCGTGATAAATAGCCACGCTTAAACCTTCTTTTTTTAATTCATTGGACAGAGAAGTGACCATTCTCCTACTATTGACATAGATTATGACACTTTGAGAGGCTTTGTGACAAATTTCTTTGAGGTAATACAGCTTGTCTTCTACTTGAGTGACATGATAGGAAATATTATGCCTTAAGAAAGATGCTTTGTGCCTTTGCACCACTTTTAACGACAAATTTTCAACTATATCTTGTTGTACTTTTGCTGTTGCAGTGGCTGTCAAGGCAATCATTGGGGCGTCTGTAATGGCTCTTAATGAAGTGCATTTAAGATACGCAGGCCTAAAGTCATGTCCCCAACTAGAGATACAGTGCGCCTCATCTACTGCGATAAGAGAAATTTTCATTCTAGAGAGCCTCTCTAATACCATGGGTTGCTGTAACCTTTCTGGAGACATATAAAGAAATTTGACACCGCCGTAGTCACAATTGTCTAATAACTCTATGAGTCTATCTCTGGAAATTCCAGCAGTGAGGCCTATGGCTTTTATTCCTTGATTGGAAAGTCTAGTGACTTGGTCTTGAATAAGCGCTATCAGTGGTGAGATAACCACACACACTCCGTCCATGGCCAAGGCGGGAACTTGAAAACACAAAGATTTACCTCCGCCTGTTGGAAGAAGTGCCAGTACATCTGATCCAGCTAAAACATCTTTAATAATCTCTAATTGATTGCGCTTGAAAGTGTCGTAGCCCCAGAATTTTTTGAGTATTTCAAGGGGGTCTTTAACCATACCTATATATTTTCTAACACAAAAGAAATTCTATTTTCTATGGTGTCTTTAGGTAAGATAATGCTTTCGTAACCAAATCGGTCATAGGCTGCTTTTAAAAAGGGATAAATTTTTAAAGCTTCCTGATAGTCTTCGTACCGCTCATTGTCTGAGGTATATATTTCTTCCCAAGGGGGAAATATAAATACACGGTCGTATTGGTTGTCTTCGCAGGCCTTTGTAAAATGATTGGGATAGGGGGTATTTCCCCTGTCTAAGTAGGCCAATACTTCTGGAATTCCTCTGTCTAAAAAAACCAATGAAGCCTTGTTTTTATGTGCTTCCTTAAACTGGTTTACGCGACCTTCTAATAGCTTTTCGCTAAATAATAGCGGGTCTGATACAAAGAGCTGTGTAATGCCATTTTCTCGTGCTTCTAGGGTAACTTGTCTGGAAACTTCTTGAGCACATGCGTATCCCCTAAGTTCCAAGGTTTGGATCAATGTTGTTTTTCCAGTCGCTGGTCCACCAGCAAACACAATCTTTTTGGCCATAAATAAGTCTTGTAATTTAGGGACGCAAGTTACATAAAACACACTTAAATGGCTAAAAAACCTAAGTTTTAGACGTATATTTGCTTAAAATAGTTTTTGATTTGGAAGACAAAAAGACCGCAGAATTTTATCAGAGATTAAAAGACAATCTCGCTTTAAACACCCAATGGCCAGCACCCTATCTCTACAAATTTATAGTGCCATCATCAGCAGAAAAGGTGGCTGCAATTGAAGCAGTTTTTAAAAACCAGTCTGCAAAGATTTCTTCAAGAACTTCCTCAAAGGGTGCTTTCACCAGTGTATCCGTCTCTTTAGTGATTAAGAATCCAGAGGCAGTAATTGCTAATTATAGGGCCGTAGCAACCATAGAGGGGGTAATTTCCCTTTAATATGTCTGCTGCTTAAGGCCAGCTATTTGAACCAATTAATTTCAATACTAAATATTCCTTCTGCCACATAGGAGACTTTCTATTTTTTTAGTATTTTGCAATCTTTAAAGCAGTGGCTTTATATTCTTTCCCTTAATACCTTACAATTTGGAATTAGTTTACAATTTAGAATACAACACAGAGCGTGAAATGCTTATTATACCTGAATATGGAAGACATTTTCAGAAAATGGTAGACCATGCAATTACTATTGAAGATAGAGAAGAACGCATTAAAGTAGCCAACGCTATTATTAGTGTAATGGGCAATTTGCAGCCTCATTTAAGAGATGTACCAGAGTTTAATCACAAACTATGGGACCAATTATTCATCATGTCTGATTTTAAATTAGATGTGCCTTCTCCTTTTCCAATCACTTCAAAAGAGCTTTTACAGCAAAAGCCAGATCCCTTAGATTATCCTCAAAATTTTCCAAAATACCGATTCTACGGCAATAACATCAAGAGGATGATAGATGTAGCCATGAGTTGGGAAAAGGGAGACAAACGCTCTGGATTAGAATACACCATTGCCAATCACATGAAAAAGTGTTTCTTAAACTGGAATAAGGACACTGTAGAAGACAGTATAATCTACAAACACCTTACTGAATTGAGTCAGGGGGAGATTAATCTTGAAGCCTCAGGAGAATTGCTAACAGATACAGATATATTTTTACAAAATAAAATTGTTAAGACTGTACCTAATAATAGGAATAAAAAACAGCGAAGTAACAACAGCAACAACAACAACAATAGGTCAAAAAAACGCTATTAAATTTTAATTAATGGGTACCTTTAAAATAGAAGGAGGACATAAACTCCAAGGAAGTATTCGCCCACAGGGCGCAAAAAATGAGGCCTTACAAATTTTATGTGCCGTTTTACTCACGGCAGAAGAGGTGACTATTCATAATATCCCAGATATTATTGATGTGAACAAACTCATTTCTTTATTAGAAGACCTTGGGGTTAAGATTCAAAAGAAAGGTAAAGGCAGTTATACTTTTAAAGCAGACGACGTTAATCTAGATTACCTCCAAACACCACAATACAAAGAAGACGGAAAAGGTTTAAGAGGATCAATAATGCTTGTAGGCCCATTATTAGCACGCTTTGGCAAAGGATATATTCCAAAACCAGGCGGAGATAAAATAGGCCGTAGAAGGTTAGACACCCATTTTGAAGGCTTCATTAAGTTAGGGGCTCAATTTAGATACAACCAAGAAGAGCATTTCTATGGTGTAGAAGCGGCCCAATTAAAAGGGACTTATATGCTATTGGACGAGGCCTCTGTTACAGGAACTGCCAATATTTTAATGGCGGCTGTTCTGGCAGAAGGAACCACAACTATTTACAATGCAGCTTGTGAACCATACTTACAACAATTGTGCACCCTACTCAATAAGATGGGTGCCAAAATTAGTGGTGTTGGCTCTAATTTATTGACCATAGAAGGGGTAGAAGTGCTCAAAGGGGCTTCCCACACTATGCTTCCAGATATGATTGAGATAGGTAGTTGGGTTGGAATGGCGGCTATTACACAAAGTGAGTTAACCATCAAAGACGTAAATTGGAATATGCTGGGACAAATCCCTGCTGTATTTAGAAAATTAGGCGTTAGCCTTGAGCAAAGAGGAGACGACATTTATATTCCTGCCCATACAGAGGGCTATGCTGTTCAAAATTATATTGACGGTTCTATTCTGACCATTTCAGACGCTCCATGGCCAGGCATGACTCCTGACTTATTGAGTATTCTTTTGGTCACTGCCACACAGGCAAGGGGAGAGGTGCTTATACACCAAAAAATGTTTGAGAGCAGGTTGTTTTTTGTAGACAAACTGATAGATATGGGGGCTAAAATTATTCTCTGCGACCCGCATAGGGCTACTGTAATGGGACATGATTTTAAATCTTTACTCAAAGCAACCACCATGGTTTCTCCAGATATTAGGGCTGGAGTGTCGCTTTTAATAGCAGCACTTTCCGCCAATGGTACTTCTACCATCCACAATATTGAACAGATAGACAGGGGTTATGAGCATATAGATGAGCGGCTAAGAAGTATAGGCGCCCACATAGTTAGGAGTTAATTTTACTACTATTTACCAAACTATATACCATACAAGCCTGGGCTATTCCATAGCTTAGCATGATCAGGAAATCTACTTTAGGAAAGGCGTCTAAAAACATGGATAGGGCCAGCAAGCTGTCCGATGCCAAAAACAATCTAGCCCCAATAAGCCCTGTAATATAGGATGCGTTGCTAACAGTTCCTTTTCTGATTTGTGCCGTATATGCCATGGCAGAAATAGCCATAATATACACTAAGACTGGTATTTTCAAGTCCCCAGCTTTGGGCAGTATTAGATACCCCATAATCAAAGCGTAGTTAGCCAATAATATGAATTGGAAGAGATGTTTTTTTCTCCCTTTTTGTGTTAAAAAAATTATTGTGTATCCAATATGTGCGAACAAGAATGCACCCAGTCCTGCTATAAAAAAGAGCCCACTGTACTCTTGAAACATTAAAAAGATGTCTCCAGCTAAAGCAGCTATTATGGCAAAGACACCCCAGGGGTATAACTTTTTAGAAATAAGAGACTTTTTGGAGATAAAATAAGCCAATAAGCTAATCATGATTAGTGGCTTTGTCGCATATCTGTAACTACTAAAGTTAAAATGACTCAAGCTAGCGTCTAGCAATAGTAAACCTCCAAAACATATAAAGAATTGGAGGTCTTTTTTAGATGATACCATATTTGATTTACTGGTTTATGGGCGCAGGACCATCTATCATAGGTTCGTACACTTCATCTCCTTTACGCGTTTTGTATTCTGCTTTTACCTTAGCAACTAGTTTTGGATTGTTAAATAAATCTACCATAGTCATTCCCATTGCTTTGGCAGCGTGAACCATTCCTTTGTGGCCAATGCTCATTCCGCCACAGGCAACTACTGCCCAAGAATGCCAAGGGGTGTCTTTAGGCGCAACAGTAACCCCTAAATTAATATTGGGAACATTCCAACTCACATCGCCAACATCTGTAGACCCACCTCCAGAATTCTCTCTGGTTTCCTCCAATGGTCTAATAGCGCTATCCATGCCTACTTCTGGTTTTCCTGTAGCTGCTTGTATCTTTTTACCAAATTCGTTTTCTGCTTCAGTGTAAGATAAGGGACCTAATAATTCTAAGTTTTGTTGCATTACAGCACCGCCAGTTCTATTGACAAGTGTTTCGTATATTCCTGAAATGAGGGATATTTTATAATCTACATTGGCCAAAATTGCAGCTCCTTCTGCCATGGCTTGAACCCTTTCGTAAACTGGTTTCATTCCAGATCTTTTAGAGTCTCTCACACGAACCCATAACCTTGAATAGTCAGGGACTACATTGACAACCTGACCACCGTCTTGTATGTGGTAGTGAATTCTCACAGTAGGTTTAATGTGTTCTCTGTAGTAGTTTATTCCAGAAGTGTATAATTCCAGTGCATCTGAAGCAGAACGGCCATTCCATGGATCTGCAGAAGCATGTGCCGCTTGCCCATAAAATTCTACTTTAAAATCGATCAATGCTAAAGAGCTCTGCACATCTGCTTTGGTATCTGCAGATGGGTGCCAGCTGATGTTCACGTCTACGTTGTCCCAAAGGCCAGCTTGGACCATCCAGATTTTTCCAAAGAATTTTTCTTCAGAAGGCGTTCCTAAAAACTTTACAGTACCTTTTATTTTTCCTGCTTCAATCAATTCCTTAACGGCAATGGCTGCTCCAAGACTACCCGCACCAAATAAATTGTGCCCACATCCGTGTCCTGCTGCCCCTTGATTCAAGGCTTCTTTCTCTGGCTGTGCTTTTTGAGATATGCCAGGTAATGCGTCAAATTCTCCCAAAACACTAATTACGGGGCTTCCAGATCCATAAGTAGCTGTAAATGCTGTAGGTATTCCAGCGACACCTCTAGTGACATTAAATCCATTTTTTTCTGCATAAGATGCCAAAATTTCAGCAGATTGGTCTTCTTGAAAAGCAGTTTCTGCTAGTGCCCAAATAGAATCACTCACGGCAATTAATGCTTGTTCGTGTTTTTCTACAGAAGCTATAATAGCCTTTTTATGAGAAGTCATTTTTTGTGCAAAAAGCGCTTGTGTGGTCAGGGCTAAAAGTCCTAGGATAAAAATTTTTTTCATGGGTGTTTGGTTGTTATTTTTTGATAAGGTAAGTTACAAAAAATACACTACCGAAAAAGTGTCCCTTAGGGTGTTTTTTTACGGGGCTTTTTAGGGACTACATGTGTGCTTAAAATTCTTTTCCCTTCTAATTTAACCAGATTCGTTTTTCTTAATCCCCACAATTGATCTGCGGCATATTTTCTGCTTTTTTCGAGGTCTATAATCGGTGCAGGATAGTCGTTACCCAATGTGAAGTTTAAAAAAGCCGCTTCTAATGGAGGCATTTTCCAAGGTTCGTGCACATAGACTTCTGGAATTAAAGCCAATTCTGGCACCCATTTCTTTATAAAAATGCCCTTTGGATCGTGGTCCAACCCATTTTTTACTGGATTGTATATTCTAATGGTATTTATTCCCGTTTCACCTGCTTGCATTTGAAGTTGGGGAAAATGAATCCCTGGTTCAAAATCTAAAAAGTGTTGCGCTAAATGTGGTGAGCAATCTTGCCAGGGTTGCCAGAGCAAATGAGTGAAGAAAGAAGCCAACATAGCCCTAAGTCTAAAATTTACAAAACCGGTTTGAACCAAGCATCTCATAGCAGCGTCTACCATGGGAACCCCTGTTTGCCCTTGTCGCCAAGCCAACTGATGCGCTGGAATTACAGTTTTATTGAGTGCTGCGTAGCCCTTATTCACAGCGTCAAACTCAATACTAGGCTCCATTTCAAATTTCTGAATAAAATGGGCTTGCCAGCTCAATCGAGATAAAAAGCTATTGATGTTTCGTTTGTTACTCACTTGTTTTTGATGGCGAGTAACGTATTGAAGTACTTGTTTGGCAGAGAGCATTCCCCAAGCCAGATAAGGAGAAATCCGACCACTATGCAGTCTGGATTCCAATGGTTTAGAATAATACTTTTGATACCCACTAATTCTTTTGGTCATAAAACTATGCAAGTATTTCCAGCCATTTAAACTTCCACCAATTTGAATGCCTTTTTTATGGGTAATGTTTAATTCCAAAGGAACTAGTTTTAGCGCGGCACTTAAACCATCTATTTCTGATGCGGTATAATAGGTGGTAGGTAGGAAGCTGGGGATATGGATAGGTGCTTTCATTTGACTGATCCAATGGTCCCGCCATTTTTGTCGGTTTTTCAGTGCCCTCCACAAACCATTTTGAGCAAATTCATGCCAGTGAATACTGTTTTGAGTACACCATTTTTTTACCGCTTTATCTCTTGTGTAAGTGATATCCATTCCCGCTTCCATATGAGAATACAGGGCTTTAATAGGTTCTTTGGAATGAATTTTTTTAAGTATTTCAGGAATATAGTCGGAGAGGATTAAAATTTTAGTGTCGTATTCTTTTAGTTTTAACTGAATTTCTTCTAATCCTTCTTGTATAAAATCTATATGTAAGTCACTGTAATGAGGGTCTTGAGTCCAAAAGCTTTCAAACGAATAGAGCAGTAGCACCTTTTCGCCACTCGCAAAAGCCCGGGTTAAGGGTTCGTGGTCTTCTAGTCTTAGATCTCTTTTAAACCAAACAACAACCATTTTAAGCCAAAGCCTTTTTATAAGTAGCCAGGCACCTTTCCCTGGCCATTTTATGATCTACTATTGGACTGGGATAAGTAAGTTCACCTAAATCTGAGACCCACTTTTTAAGGTAAATATGCTGTTTGTCAAATTTGTCTATTTGGGTGGTAGGGTTAAAAATTCTAAAATAAGGTGCAGCGTCTACTCCAGATCCAGCAGCCCATTGCCAATTTCCAACATTACTAGCCAATTCAAAGTCCAATAATTTTTCTGCAAAATAAGCTTCGCCCCACCTCCAATCAATCAATAGGTGTTTGCAAAGAAAACTAGCCACAAGCATGCGAACCCTATTGTGCATGGTTCCTGTGGCATTGAGTTCTCTCATTCCAGCGTCTACCAAAGGATAGCCTGTTGTGCCATTTTTCCAGTGTTCAAACTCCGCAGCATTATTTCTCCATTCAATGCGATCGTAAGCAGGTTTAAATGCATTAGTAGGGGTATGTGGAAAATGCCATAATATTTGCATGAAGAACTCCCTCCAAATAAGTTCACTCAAGAATACTTGGTTTTTTTGTCCTTTGGCTTTTTGAACAAGTGCCCTAATAGATACTGTCCCAAACCTAAGATGTGGTCCTAATTTAGAGGTGCCGTTTTCTATACTCGGAAAATTCCTTTTTGCCTCATATGCTTCTATGAGCGCTGAAGTAACCGAATATTGAGGTACTTCAATTTCTGCAGAAGAAAAGCCTAGGGCTTTCATATCATGAAGACTAGTATTCATTTTGTATAGGTTTTCAAGCGGCATATCTATTGCTTGAAATCCGTTGGGGTATTGCTGTTCAAAAATACTTAACCATTTATTCTTATAAGGCGTATAAACTACATAAGGTTTGCCGTCTTCTTTAGTGACCTGGTCTTTTTCAAAAACTACCTGGTCTTTAAAGGAGTGAAAATCCACTGATTTAGTGGCCAAATAAGCTTTAATCTCTAAGTCTCTTTGTACTGCATAGGGTTCATAATCTTCATTGGTGTACACCCCACACACTTTAAAATCATTTGCTGCTTCTAATAGGGATTTAAATACATTTAATGGACTGTTGTGGTAAGACTGAACCCCTGATTGAAACTGCGTATTGAAATGCTGGTTTATTTCATGTAATTGGTTCACAATAAATTGAAGCCTTGGGTCTTTTTCAGGAAGCATATCCAAGATTTCTGTGTCAAAGATAAAAATAGGCAATACTTTTTTCCCACTTAAAAGGGCCTTAGACAATCCAGTATTGTCATTGTATCTCAAATCCCTTCTAAACCAAAAAATGACAATTTCTTCCTTCATAAATACCTGCTTAAACTCAATAAATATTTTTTCTAAGCCTGTTAATGTACGTTTAAACTTCCCATTCCACCATCTAATCCAATGATTTGTCCACTCATCCAGCTGCTTTTGTCTGAAAGTAAAAACACAGTCATTTCAGCAATATCAACCGCTGTACCTACTCTTTTTAATGGGTGCCTTGCATCCATCATCTCTTTTTTCTTATCGTTGTTTAATAAGCGTCCGGCCAATGGGGTATTGGTTAGCGATGGTGCAATACAATTCACCCTAAGTTTGGGTGCATTTTCAGCAGCAATAGACTTTACAAAACCTTCAACAGCGCCCTTTGCCGCTGCTATACTGGCATGAAATGGCATACCCATTGCCACTGCTACAGTACTGTAGAACACCATACTACTTCCCTCACTCATTTTTGGCATAATGGCCTGAACAATAGGTAGCATAGCAAAGAAATTTATTTCCATATCTGCTCTAAAAGCTTCGTTAGAGAGCATTTTAAGTGGCTTTAAGTTAATAGAGCCTGGACAGTACACAAATCCATCTATGGGCACATTAATTTCATCTATAGGGAAGGTGTCTGTAAGTACATCAAAAACGCTGTGGTTTACATGAGGCAATGAAACTTCTGGAGCAGTTCTTGAGAATAAATGTACTTGGTGTTCTTGAGACAATATTTTTACTGTTTCAAGTCCAATGCCATGAGAGCCTCCTATAATAACAATATTTTTCATAATTAAATCTTTTTTAAACTTAGGGTTGTTGGGGTAGGTAATTGACCAAATAATTCTTTAAGGGCTTTTTCTCTGTGTGCAAATATCTTTTTTAACTGAGGCTTCACTAAAATGGGGTGCACCATTTGGCCTAAAATTCCAAAAGGAATTTTGTAGTCAATAATGTCTTCCATTTCTACACCGCCCTCAATTTCTTTAATAAAATGTTTATGGTGCCATAAAGCGTATGGTCCAAAACGCTGTTCGTCTACAAAGTACTTCCCATCTTCTACATGTGTTATTTCAGTCACCCATTTGGTGGTTATCCCCGGAAAAGGGCTTACAGTATAATGAATCACTTGGCCAGGAAACATTTTTCTGTCTGCGCCAGCCAAAATGTTAAATCCCATGGCTTCAGGGGTTATTCTCTGTAAGTTTTTAGGGTCCGACAAAAATTCCCAGGCAGTATTCATATCCGTTTTAATACATTGTTTTGCGTGTAATTGGTATAGTTGCATAGGTCTTGAATCTGTTTTATTACAAAGATACTATTTTGTTTAACTTTAAAGATATTTTCGTTAAACATTTTAACTATTTATTCTTTAGTTTATCGCTATATTTGAAGCTAGTTTTAAACAAACAAAACAGTATAACACCATGAAAAAAACACTTCTTTTATTATTGATGATTACGTCTCTTGAGGGCTTTTCTCAAATTGTTGCGCCACAACCCAGTCCTTCAGTGACCCTTAATCAAACGGTTGGATTAAGTGAAGTAACCCTTAAATATTCAAGACCTGCCATGAGGGGTAGAACAGTAATGGGTAATTTAGTTCCCTATAATGCCATTTGGAGAACAGGCGCCAATGCCAACACTACATTAACTGTAAATACTGCTTTTGAATTTGGCGGGACTTCCATAGAAGCAGGTACTTATGCCTTATTTACTAAGCCAGCTCCAAGCCAATGGGAAGTGTTTTTATACCGTAAAAATGACAATTGGGGTGCGCCAGCTGTTTGGGATCCTTCATTAATTGTGGCAACAGCTTCAGTAAGTACTCAGCAAACAGAAAGAACCATGACTTCTTTTTCTATAAATATTAATGAAATTACCCTCAACGGGGCCCATTTAGAAATTCACTGGGAAAACACTTTATTGGCAGTGCCTTTTAGCGTACCTACCGATCAAATGGTGATGGATTCTATAGAAAAGACCTTAAATCAAGCGCCAACTGCGAATGATTACTACACTGCTGCAGTCTATTTATTAACAGCAGATAAAGACGTAAAAACGGCTTTGGAATATATGGACACTGCTATGGCACAGATTGAAAAACCTGCTTTTTGGCAATTGAGACAACAGTCTTTGTTATTTGCTAAAGCTGGAATGGTCAAAAAAGCAATTGCAGCAGCTGAAGCTTCTTTGGCTGGAGCCAAAGAAGCCAATAATATGGATTATGTAAAAATGAATACAGATTCATTGGCAGAATGGCGTAACTAAATATTTTAGCGTGCTAAGGTGCTGTTTGTTTTTCCTTTAAAAAAACGGACAGCACATGTGCGCATACTACAACCAAGACACATCCCAATACATTGAGCCACAAATAGGACATGAGGTCTAAATAGAAGCTGAGAATAACCAGTATTTGTGTGATAATTGCCCCGTAGAATACGGCTTTCCCTTTGATGTATTTAAAGAAAAATGCCAACAGAAATATCCCCAAAACGTTTCCGTAAAAGATTGATCCAATGATGTTGACCAATTGAATGAGGTTTTCAAATAGGTTGGCTACACTGGCAATACAAATGGCTATAACACCCCATCCAAAAGTAAACCATTTGGTCATTTTTAAATAGTGGCCTTGGTCCTTAGAAGCTGGTGCAAAGCGTCGGTAAAGATCTATACTCGTAATAGTACCTAAGGCATTTAATTCCGAGGCGGTAGAAGACATGGCTGCAGAGAGTATTACGGCCAATAAAAGTCCAATAAGCCCTTTGGGCAAATAGTGTAATATGTAGTAAATAAACACATAGTCTTTGTCGTTTTCTGCAATAGTGGGATCTGCTTTTTTAAGGAGTGTCTTTGTTTGACTCCTAAGGTCTTTTTCTTGTTTTTGAAAGTCTTTTAAAATCAAATTGGCCTTATTTGCCGCTTCCGTTTTATGGTCCTCCAAAGCATTTAAATAATTTATTTGCCAAGTGGCGCGCTCTGTTTGAATCTTTGAAAGGGATGTTTTCAGAGATTCGTATTGGGCAATGTACTCAGGGGCTTCCATGGCCTTTTGTGCGGCTGGGTTAAAATGTATGGGATTGGCATTAAACTGAAAGAATACAAATACCATTACACCAACACCTAGAATGAAAAATTGCATGGGAATTTTCAAGATTCCATTGAAGACTAGGCCCAATTGGCTTTCCCTTTTAGACTTGCCTGAAAGGTATCTTTGGACCTGACTTTGGTCGGTACCAAAGTAGGAGAGTGCTAAGAAAAAACCGCCTGTAATACCACTCCAAAAAGTATAGCGGTTGTTAGGATCTAGGCTAAAATCTAGGACGTCTAATTTACCAGACTGTTCGGCAATAGTGAGGGCTTTACTGAAATTGACATCGGCCGGTAGGCCAGAAACAATCATGTAAAATGCCACAAACATACCGCCCATGATCACAAACATTTGCTGCTTTTGGGTGACGTTAACTGCTTTTGTTCCCCCGCTTACGGTATAGACAATCACTAGTCCTCCTATAATAACCACCAAGAGTTTGAGTGGCCAACCCAATACGGCAGAGAGAATTATGGCGGGTGCAAAGATGGTAATTCCTGCGGACAGCCCCCTTTGTACCAAAAACAGTAGTGCGGTGAGCGTTCTGGTTTCTCCATTAAACCGTTTCTCTAAAAATTCATAGGCTGTCTCCACCTGTAACCGATCGTATAATGGAATAAACACCAATATAATAACTAGCATGGCGAGGGGCAATCCAAAATAGAATTGTACAAAACCCATTCCGTCGTGATAGGCCTGACCTGGTGTAGACAGAAAAGTTATGGCAGAGGCTTGAGTGGCCATGACAGATAAGCCTACTGTGGCCCAATTGGCTTCTTTCCCGCCTAGTACATAGTCCCTTACATTTTTACTTCCTTTGGTTTTCCACAGTCCATAACCCACTATGAATAGTAAGGTGAAAACTAGGATACTCCAATCTAGTAGGCTCATATCTAATTTTTAAGGGCTTGTTTTTCTATGTTTTGTGGCATGGAAATCATATTGGTAAACAATCGGTAAGCACCAGGAACGCCAGCAGGCAATTCCCTAAAGAAACTCAGGCCTGTGTATATGAAGTGGCCTTTTCCAAATGGCGCAACTAATAAACTGCCTTGGGTGGGCGCCTCTGTACCATCTTTTATTTCTAGTATTGGGTTGTATGCTTTGTCCCATTTGTTTGGGAAATACAGTCCCCGTTCTTGCACCCATCCCTCAAAGTCTTTGGTGTCTATTTTATTGGGAAAGGATAATATGGGGTGTTTGGGATTTATAAAGCGAACTGGCGCGTTTTCTCTGGTTACCCTATCTCTTGACAGGTAAAGCGGGTAGGGGGCTAATTTAAATAGGTTGTCTGAATTCCTGACCGCAGTATTGTATTGGCTAATTAAAACGCCTCCATTTTTTACATATTCTCCAAGAATGTTTTTATTTAATGCCAAACCATCTATGACATTCAAAGCCCTTATTCCTAGTATAATAGATTGGTATTTGGTTAGGTCTAAACTCCCTAAATCATTTGGATTTAATTGGTGAACCACATATCCTATGGCTTCGAGACTTTCTGGGATTTTATCTCCTGCACCCATAATATACCCTATATGACTGCCTCTTTTTTGTATGTTGAGTCTGACAAATTTCGTGCTTGAAGTTTCAAGCACCACTTGAGAGGGAATGTGGTCATAGCTAATAGTGACCATATTTTTATCAAAGAGACCTTCCTTTGTTGCCACTTTAAATAAACCTTGGGCTTGACTGTCTTTAGTTGGGGGAGTTACCCTAAAAGTAAATAGTGCGCTTGCACCTTTTTCTTTGATATTAAACGAGTGAAATGAAGGGCTTACGCTCCAATCGCTGGGGAGCGATAAAGAGACCTGACCGATTTGGTTGGCCGCTTTGGCGGTGAGTGTCATTTGAACTTCTTTGGATTCGGTGTCCGGAAATAAAACCACTTCTTGATTGGGTTTTAGGGAGAGTTTTGGGGCTATTTTAAACAGTTCCCAGAGTTCTCCTTTGTCTGGTTCCGCATGCCTGTATACCAAAGGAAATTCGAAGTCAATGATGCTACCCTCAAAATCTAAGCCTAATTTTATAGTAACTGAGGCTGGAGACTCGGCTTTTCCAATAAGCGTTGGATCTGTCACTTTGTACATCCCTAAAGTGGCGGGTTCATTGAGCCAATAGGGGTTACTATATGGACTGTCTTCTGGTAATTTCATTAAAATGGATTGACTGTATTTTTGATTTTGATCCAAATCTTTTGGAGAGAATGCGTCTAGTTTAATAGCGCCTTTTAGGCTTATATTTTGGACACTTATGCCTTTTGCGTTTCTGGCCACCAATGAAACAACTGCTTCCATTTTCTCTCCAGGATTGCTATAGGCTTTAGGGCTTAAAAAAGCCATATGTAGTCCAGAAACATCTGCGATGATTGTTTTTATTTGTGCCGTTTTCTGCTCCTTCCAAAAAGGATCGTTAATCTTTTGTATTAGCTGGTAGGCAGCCAATAGGTCTTTTAAGTGTGTTGCGGGATCATTGAAATTGAAATTTTCTTGGATGGGTTTTAATAATTTTTGAATTTCAAGGCCTTCGGGGATTCTATTCCAAGTAGTGTCTATTCCGTCAAAAAGAGATGCATTGTTTGGGAAATCTCCTTTTAAAAATTCTAGGTATTCATTTTCTGCCCCCCTTTGATTTAACCTTCCAAAGCCTTGGCATAAATGCTGGCTGCTGGCCAAGGAAGCTATCTCATTGTTGGAGATGCCTAAACTTGGGTAGTAAACGCCTACATCTAAAGTAATTAAACCCTTTTTTGAAGCGGCGCTAAACTTTTCTTCAGATCCGTAAAACCACCAAGAAGTATTGAAAAACACCCTTTTTGGTTGCCATGGGCTTAGGGTGTTTAATTGCGTAGGGTATGCTTTTGTAGCAGCCAAATCAAATGCTTCCATACTCAATAAAGCACTTGAGGTGTGGTGGCCGTGTGTGCTGCCCGGTGTTCTGTGGTCAAATCTATTGATGATAACATCTGGCCTAAGTTGTCTGATGGTTTTTACAACATCTGAAAGTACAGCTTCTTTGTTCCATATTTCTAAGGTCTCGTCTGGGTGTTTGGAAAAACCAAAGTCATTGGCCCGAGTAAAATACTGATTGCCACCGTCTATTTTCCTTGCGGCCAGTAATTCTTGTGTTCTTAGTACGCCCAAAAGTGCCCTAATTTCTGTTCCTATTAAATTTTGCCCTCCGTCTCCTCTAGTTAAGGAAAGATAAGAAGTGGTGGCATGACTGTAGTTGGATAAATAAGAGATGAGCCTGGTGTTTTCGTCATCGGGATGGGCTGCTATATAAAGTACGTTTCCTAAAAAATTAAGCTGCTGAATAGATTGGTGTATTGTGGCGCTACTTTTAGGGGTAAAATCTTGTGCTTGTAGGGTAATTAAACCTAAAAACATGGCGCAAAAAGCCTTGGATTTGCTCATTTTCATCTTTTAAAGTTCTTGCTTTTTTAATAAAAGGACGCCTTTTTGTAAGAATAAATTATTTGGATAGGTGACCAAGGTACCTTCATCTGTTTTTAATTCTACGTAAAATGCCCTTACATCTGTGATAATGGCTTCAAGAGGAAAATCGTCGTCCTGAATTTTAATTCTATCCCCAATTTTAAAAGGAAAGGAGAAAAACAATATAATTCCTGCGCTAATATTGCTTAGTATAGACCAGGTAGCGAATAGTGCAACCCCTAATATGGCAAAGAAAGAAGATAGTACTAAGCCCAAATCTTCTAATTTCACCCCCCATATAATCAACAGAGACACCAGGCCAATACTGCTAATCCCTATGCTGCTGTACTTGACAATTAGCTTGGTTCTTGAAGTGTTTAAATCACTTATTTTCCCTACTTTTTTGATCGCTTTTGTACTGATAAATTTAAAAATCAACAAACCAATGAGCAGGGCGATTGTACTGTAAATTTCTTGTAAATGGGACTGAATAAATGGATTCATTTGTTGGTGTTTTTAGTGTTTTGGCCTAAGGATACTATTATTTTATTTGCAAATTGGTCTTTAATTCTGACGCAGTTGGTCTAAATACACTAGCCTTTAGTGGTATTCTGGGTTGCCTAAAAGTGCTTTAAGCGTGGCGTACACTTTTTGAGTTGGCAACCCCACTACATTGTTATAACTGCCGTTAATTTTTGTTATTCCTACAAGTCCCAGCCATTCTTGAATACCATAAGCACCCGCTTTATCATAGGGTTTGTAATGGCCTACATAATATTCAATTTCATTTTGCGACAAAGGGGCAAAAGTAACTTCAGTTGCTTCACTACATTGGATTTTTTTGCCTTTATAAGTAAAACAGACCGCCGTATATACCCAGTGAGTGTCTGCCGAAAGACGGCTTAACATGGCTGTGGCTTCTTTATGGTCTTTTGGTTTTCCAAGGGCCGCTTCTTTATGCCAAACAATGGTGTCTGAAGTAATGAGCACAGAATTTCCCAAACTTTCTTCGGAAAAGGCGCTGGCCTTTAATTCAGCCAAATAAGCAGGTATTTGCTGGGCAACCAGTTCAGTAGGGAAAACCTCATCTACTTCCCTTACTTGAATGTCTACGGTAAACCCCATGTCTTCAAAGAATTTTTTTCTTCTGGGAGATCCTGAAGCTAAAATAATTTTATGATCGGGGTATTGAAGGGACATTGTTTTAAAGATTTTAGTTAAAAATATGGGTTTAGTCTGTTTGAGCGTCTGTATTACTCGCCCATTTCCCTTGAACTTTAAGTACTTGCTCTATGACATCTCTAACACAACCTTCTCCGCCATTGAGGTGAGAAATATATTCAGATACCGCTTTAACCTCTGGGACCGCATTTTGCGGGCAAGTAGGAAGTCCTATGAATTGCATGGGTGGAATATCCGGAATGTCGTCACCCATATAAAGGACCTCTTTAGGGTCTATTTTATAGCCGTCTAAATATTCATGCAAAGGTTCCATTTTATGGTGGGCTCCCATGTATATGTCTTTAACTCCCAGCGCTTTAAAGCGGTCTCTGACCCCTTCATTGGTTCCTCCGGAGATGAGACAAACCCTAAAACCTTTATCTAAAGCCGTTTTTACTGCATAACCATCTCTTACGCTTACTTTCCTAAGTAGTTCTCCACTGGTCGTGATGAGTACTTGTCCGTCTGTAAATACCCCGTCAATATCAAAGACGAAGGTGGTGATATTTGGCAATAATTTTTTATAACTCATGCTTGTATTTTTCTTGAATAGCGTCGCTAATATATTGGTAAATCTTTTTTTGACTAACAGATTCTAATGAGGCTAAATGGCTTTTAATGGTGTTGGTGTCTCCTCTTCTCGCAGGTCCCGTTTGAACCTTATCTGGTCCTAAATCTAGGGCATTATGAACGGTTTGTTCCATTAAAGGTCCTAATAATTTAAAGTCTATCTCATTAGACTTACAGTATGATGCCGCCTCAGAAAAAAGAAAATTAGAAAAATTATTCACCCAAACCGCTGCCAAATGAATTGATTTTCTTTTGTTAGAATCGAAAAAATCTACCCGAGAACTCACCCCTTTAGCAAGCTCACTAAGTGTTTCAATACCTTCTTTTTGGGAGGCTTCCAGTAGCAGTGGCACCTTTGAAAAATCAATAAATTCATTAGAGCCAAATGTTTGCAAGGGATAAAATACCCCAGTAGCAGTATGTTTTTTAAGTACGGAAATAGGTATGCTCCCTGAACAATGACAAACCAGTGCATTTGGAGCATTAATCTGATTAGAAACGGATTCTATGGCCCTGTCAGAAATAGCTAAAAAAACCAAATCTTCCAAGATTATTTTATTGAAATCTGAACGAGTCTCTACATGATTAAATTGCGCTAATTCTCCTTCATTTCTACCAAGAATTAAGCTGGGAGAATAGTGCTTTAAACTGCCGAACAAATGAAACAATTGGCGCGCGAGCCTTCCGGTTCCAATAATTGCTATAGAAATCATACTCAAAAATAGGATAAATAAGCGGGTTAATAAGGACTTTAAATAGTTTTTATATACTGTTTTTACCATTTAATCACGAGGTAAAAAGAGAAAAAGGCCGTACTTTTATACCCAAAAATTGCACCTTATATCATGATTGAAACCTTAAAGAAAATACTTTTCTCTACCAGACTTATGTCTGTATTGTTTATTGCGTTTGCCACTGCAATGGCTTTTGGTACTTTTATAGAGAGTTGGTACTCAACAGAAACCGCCAGAATATGGATATATAATGCCACTTGGTTCGAAACCATGATGGTGTTTTTTGTCATAAACTTTGCAGGAAATATTAAGCGTTATGGATTGTTAAAATGGAAAAAGTGGCCCGTATTACTGCTCCACATTTCTTGGGTGCTCATTATTATTGGTGCATTTGTTACGCGTTATATTAGTTATGAAGGAATGATGCCCATTAGAGAGGGTGAAACAGAAAAAATCTTTTATTCAGACAAAACCTATGTGACCCTTATGGTAGATGGAGAGAAAGATGGTCAGCCAGCAAGGCGAACTTTTGAAGACCATGCTATTTTCACTCCTGAGGCCAAGAAAACATCTTTGCCTTGGAATTCTAACTTTGCAGAGCAAGATTTTAATATAGCATTTGTCTCCTTTCAGCAGGGGGCTAAAGAAGGTGTTATTGAAGACCCTAATGGAACGGATTTTTTAAAAATTGTAGAAGCAGGAGATGGGAATAGACACGATCACTTCTTGGAGTCAGGAAGTGTGACCAGTATTCACAACATTCTTTTTGCTTTAAATGAAGAGACCCCTGGGGCAATTAATATTAATACAACAGTGAATCCTTATACCATAAACACTCCTTTTGAGGGAGATTTTATGCGAATGGCAGACCAATTTCAGGGAGCCGTAATTAAAGACAGTGTTCAGGAATTACAACTCAGGTCACTTTACAATGTGGGCGGCATGCAGTTTGTTATTCCTGAATTACCTATGAAAGGAACCAATGGAATAGTGGCTGTTCCAGAAGATGAAAAGACTCCTGAGACTAAAGATGCCTTAACGGTTCAAATCAGCAGTGGAGGAGAAACCAAACAAATGACCATCTTAGGGACAAAAGGGTTGGCCAGTTTTTCACAAAAACAGACCATAGGAGGATTAGACTTTACTTTAGGCTACGGTTCAAAAGTGTACGAATTGCCATTTTCTGTTAAATTAAATGACTTCATAGCCCAAAAATACCCCGGAACAGAAAAAGGCTATGCGTCTTTTATGAGTAAAGTTACGGTAGAAGATGAGCGGCCTTTTGACTATGATATTTTCATGAACCATGTATTAGACCACGGAGGTTATCGATTTTTCCAATCGAGCTTTCACCCAGATGAAAAAGGCACTGTACTGTCTGTAAGTCATGATTTTTGGGGTACATGGATTACCTATATTGGTTATTTTTTACTCTATATTGGACTCATGGGGATCTTATTTTTTGGAAATACCCGATTCAAAGACCTCTCAAGATCTATTGAGAAGGTAAAGGCCAAGAAAGCATTATTGTCTTTGGTGTTTTTATTTGGGAGTATTACTGCCTCTTTGGCCCAACAGGCCGATGCCGCTTCAGAAGACTCCCATGCACACAGCAACACACCGCTAACTGACCTACAAATTGCCCTAGAAAAAACAACGGTTTCTCCAGCGCATGCAGTAAAGTTTGGCGCCTTGGTTATCCAAGACGACGGAGGAAGAATGAAGCCTATAAATACGTTTGCTTCAGAGCTTTTAAGAAAATTGAGTTTTAAGACCAAATACGAAGGTCTGAACCCAGACCAAGTATTGCTCTCTATGATGCTCAATCCAGCCCTTTGGTACAATACACCTTTTATAGCATTAGATAAGAAAGGCCAAAATGACAGCCTTAGAAATATTTTAGGATTGCCCTCAGGACAAAGAATGGTTAGGGCTACAGATTTCTTTGACGCCTCTGGAGCTTATAAATTAGCGCCATTCCTTCAGGATGCCTATGCGACAACAAACCCAAATAAATTTCAAAAAGATTTTCAAGACATAGACCTTAGATTGGGTTTATTGAACAGGGCTTTGGGAGGAGAAATTATAAAAATATTCCCGCTTTTAAATGATGAAAATAACAAATGGATCTCTGCAGTAGCGTTTCGTTCAGGGAAGCATGTGATTGGCGATAGCTTGTATGCAAATTTTGTTAAAAACGCAGTGCCATTTTATCTCATGAGTTTAGAAAAAGCCATTGTCACAGGAGATTACAGTTCTGCAGACAAATTGTTAGACGCTTTTACTCAGAATCAAAACAACCATGGTAGTGAGGTTATGCCCGCTCCTGAAAAGATTCAGGCGGAAATTTTCTACAACCAATTGGATATTTTCAATAAGCTTTACAGATATTATGCCCTGATAGGCGTGGTGATGTTTTTCTTCTTAGTATTTCAAATATTTAAAGACAGGCGTTTCTTGCGCTACGGAATATTTGGTTTTAAAGGAATTGTTTGGCTTTTGTTTGCTGCCCATACCGCTGGTTTAGTGATCAGATGGTATATTTCAGGCCATGCACCTTGGAGTGACGCTTATGAAAGTATTCTTTATGTGTCTTGGGCTACACTTGCCATGGGTATTGCACTAGGTAGAAAGAGTGATTTAACCCTAGCCGCAACCACATTTGTTACTGCTATGTTATTGTGGATAGCCCACCAAAGTTGGGTAGATCCGGCAGTAGCTAACTTAGTTCCTGTACTAGACAGTTATTGGCTTATGATTCATGTGGCGGTTATAGTAGGGAGTTATGGTCCCTTGACGGTAGGTATGATACTTGGTATAGTTTCACTGATCCTCATGATCATGTCCAATGAAAAGAATAAAAAGCGCATGGACCTGAACCTTAAGGAACTGACTATTATTAATGAATTGGCTTTAACAGTTGGCCTGATCATGCTGACCATAGGAAATTTCCTTGGCGGGCAATGGGCCAATGAAAGTTGGGGAAGGTACTGGGGTTGGGATCCAAAAGAGACCTGGGCACTCATATCTATTTTAATCTACGCCTTTGTTATTCATACGAGACTGGTGCCAGGATTGAGAAATAGGTGGACCTTTAATTTCTTGAGTGTGGTAGCCTATGCCAGTATAATGATGACCTATTTTGGGGTGAACTTTTACCTCGTAGGATTGCATTCTTATGCCAGTGGAGCCCAAGTAATTACACCAAGTTTTATTTGGTACTGCGTTATTGGTGTTATACTACTCGGTGGCTTTAGTTATTGGAAGCACCATAAAGTATTCAAAAAATAAGTACTTTTAATAAGACCAAAATATTACTTATGGAACTTAAGAAATCTGGAATAAATACCCTCTGTACCCATTATGGGGAATTAGAAGACCCCATTTATAAGGGCGCTGTTTCCCCTTTATACATGAGCACTTCTTATGCTTTTGAAGACGTAGCTGTAAAACGTTACCCCAGGTATTTTAACACCCCCAACCAAGTAGCCTTGGCTAAAAAAATTGCAGCTCTAGAACACTGTGAGGCTTCACTTATATTTGGAAGTGGGATGGCAGCGGTGAGTACTGCTATGTTGGCTTTTTTAAGTGCTGGAGACCATGTGGTGTTGCAGAAAACACTTTACGGCGGCACCTATAATTTTGTTGTAGAAGAGTTAGCGCGCTTTGGTATTAGCTATACTTTCACTAAAGGATTGGCTCCAAATGACTTTGAAGCGGCTTTACAAGACAATACTAAAGTCATATATATAGAAACACCTTCCAATCCATTGCTCACTATTACAGATTTAAAAGCGGTTGGAGTCATTGCTAAAAAGGCAGGTATTGTAAGTATGATTGACAATACTTTTGCCAGTCCAGTAAACCAAAACCCTGCAGATTTTGGGATAGATGTGATTATTCACTCTGCTACGAAATATATGGGCGGGCACTCTGACATATGCGCAGGAGCTGTAGCGGCTTCTCAGGCGCACATTGACCAGGTGTTTAGGTTGGCTAAAAACTTTGGTGGCTCCTTAAGCGATTATACGGTCTGGTTACTCGAAAGAAGTATCAAGACCATGGGAATACGCGTGAAAGCCCAAAATGAAAATGCGATGGAGATGGCTACTTATCTAGAAGCACATCCAGAGGTATCTAAGGTGTACTACCCAGGTTTGAAAAGCCATCCGGACCACGAATTAGCCGCTGCGCAAATGAGTGGTTTTGGCGGAATGCTGTCTTTTGAATTAAGAGAAGGCCTGAATGCGAGCGCTTTTCAAAAAGCCTTACAATTAATCAAGCCATCCATGAGTTTAGCAGGTATAGAAAGCACCTTGCTTTCTCCAACCCTTACTTCTCACGCACTGCTGAGCCCTGAGGAAAGAAAACACCAAGGCATTGCAGATGGACTGATTCGTTTCTCTGTAGGAATTGAGGAAGTTGACGCTTTGCAATTAGACATTGATCAGGCCATTAAAAGCCTGTTATAAAAACAAAAAAATGAAACTAGATATACTTGCCTTTGGGGCACATCCAGATGACGTTGAATTAGGGGCAGGTGCTACGATTGCTAAGGAAATAAGCCTTGGTAAAAAAGTTGGGATAGTAGATCTCACAAGAGGGGAACTGGGGACTAGAGGTACCGCAGAAATTAGAGATGCGGAAGCCAAAGCTGCAGCGGAATCTTTAGGGGTCGTTGTTAGAGAAAATCTTGAATTGGCAGATGGTTTTTTTCAAAACAATAGTGAAAGTCAATTGCTGGTTATTGAAATAATCAGAAAATATAGACCAGAAGTGGTGTTGTGTAATGCCATTAAAGACAGGCATATAGACCACGGAAAGGGAAGTGCTTTAGTAAGCGACGCCTGTTTTTTAAGTGGTCTCATTAAAATTGAAACCATAGACGCTCAAGGTACGCCACAACAAGCTTGGAGACCCAAGCAAGTATACCATTACATTCAATGGGAAAATATTACCCCTGATTTTGTGGTAAACGTTTCAGGTTTTTTAGCCCATAAAGAAGCGGCTATTTTGGCCTATGGTTCTCAGTTTTTTAATCCAGATAGCAAAGCCCCACAAACGCCCATTAGCTCCAAAAACTTTTTAGATTCTGTTAAGTACCGGGCCCAAGATTTAGGGAGGCTTATAGGTGTAGCAGCAGCGGAAGGTTTTACGGTAGAAAGACCAGTAGCAGTGGAGCAACTGGATCATTTAATTTAACCGCTAAATATTTGACAGTTAGGTGGTTCGTTCTGACCATCTAACACTTAATTCAAACTCCTCTGTTTTGGTTACTTTATTACCTACTTTAAGATTTAAAATAAGTACTTTTTTTTGCAAATACCCTAAGATTTATTTTGATAGCTAGATGGAAATAAATTATATTTGCAGCCAATTACAAATGGTGGTTGTAGCTCAGCTGGTTAGAGCGCTGGTTTGTGGTACCAGAAGTCGCCGGTTCGAACCCGGTCTTCCACCCAGAATTAAAGCCTTACTTTTTAAGTAAGGCTTTTTTTGTGGCTAAAACTAAGGCCACAAAAAAATCCCCAGCGAATGCTGGGGATTGAATTCATTAAATAGGGGTTTGAGTTTATTAAAGTATTTTAGGCTTATTTACCTGCCTTGTCTACTGTAATTCTATTGGCTCTATTTGCCAATTCCCAAGCCGTAAAAAAGACCAAACGACTTCTGTTTTCTAATAAGTCATAGTTTATTTTGTCAGGTGTGTCTCCTGGCTTGTGGTAGTCATCATGGGTACCGTTGAAATAAAATATGATTGGAATATTATTTTTAGCAAAGTTGTAGTGGTCAGATCTGTAATAAAATCGGTTTGGATCGTTCTCATCATTATAAGTGTAGTCTAAGGTAACCTTAGTGTACTTATCATTAACCGCCTCAGAAAGCTCATGCAATTCGGTACTCAGTTTGTCTGATCCAATGAGGTAAACATAGTTTCTGTCGCCTTCTCTTTTAGGATCAATCCTTCCCACCATATCAATGTTTAGATTGGCTACCGTATTGGCCAATGGAAAAATAGGGTCTACGTCTGTGTAGTATTGAGATCCTAACAAGCCTTTTTCTTCGCCAGTTACATGCAAGAATACAATAGATCTTTTTGGTCCTTTGCCTTTGTCTGCGGCAGTTTTAAAAGCTTCTGCAATTTCAAGTAAGGCTACTGTTCCAGAACCGTCGTCGTCTGCTCCGTTGTGAATCTCTCCTTTGCTGTTTACCCCAACATGGTCTAAGTGAGAAGAAATTACAATATACTCCTCTGGTAATTCACTTCCTTTTAAGAAAGCCACCACGTTTTCTGACTGTACTTCTTTATTGGCACTCTTTACCGCAAAAGACAAGGGTAAGTCTAATACCTTTGGTTGATGGTCTGTAGCAATATCTGCAAGCATTTTATTGGCTAAGTCCGTATTTAGAAAGAAAGAGGGCATACTTTCTTTTGCCAAAGCCTTAATACCCATGCTGCCGCTGTCATTTTCTTTCATATAAGAAAACCTTCTCTGGTAACGGTCAAAATTGGCTTGGTCAAAAAATAATACTGCAACAGCACCTTTCTCTTTGGCAACAGCCACTCTTTTAGAAAGGGCTTCAGAAATATTACTCCATTTACTGGCTTCTTCAGATCCAGAAAGCACAAAATGACCGCTGGCATCTTTAGGTTCTCCAGATTTTACAAGAACCACTTTTCCGCTCACCTCTAAATCAGTGTAGTCTGAGTAGTCGCCTTCTTCAATCCCATAACCTGCATATACAATTTGATCAAAATCTCCTTCAAAAGAAGTGAATCCCATAAATCCTTCTCCATTTTCCATAGAAATGTCTCCCATGCTAAGTTGTCCGGTAGGCACTTTTCTAACCTCTAATAAAATGGGCTGGAAATAATCATCCCCCCCCTTGGCTGCAGGAATACCTAAAGAAACATACTGCTCCTTTAAATAAGCAATGGCCATTTTTTGTCCAGGCTCTCCTGTTTCTCTTCCTTCAAATTCGTCTGAGGCATAAGTGTACAGATGTTCTTTGAGTTCCGCTTCTGTAATTGTTTTTGCAAAAGCCTGAGGATCTGCAACTTTTGACTTTACTTGCTTTTGCGCTTGTAAAGTTCCCATGGTTAGACCAAGGGCTATTAAGGTTAATTTTTTCATATGTGATTAGATTAGTATTTAAGCGCATCTAAAATAGTAAAATAAGACTAAGTGGTTCTGTTTTTAAGAAAATATTAAGGAGCTTAGTAAGACAATTGAAAGGACATGCTTCAAATGAATATTGGCCCGTGTGGCAATGCCGTTTTTTATGTTTATTTTAGTAGAACAACAAAAGCGACAAATCAAACAACTAAAACAATGAATACAATTGCATGGAAAGGCGTTATGCCAGCCGTAACCACAAAATTTACTTCGGAAGATCAGTTAGACCTGCCATTATTCACTAAAAATATTCAGGCACAACTCCATGCTGGGGTTCATGGAATTATTCTAGGAGGTACACTTGGTGAGGCCAGTACGCTAAGTAAGGCAGAAAAAAATACCTTAATTCTTCACACGGTCAAAGAAGTTAAAGGCCAGGTGCCCGTAGTGATTAATATAGCGGAACAAACCACTAAAGATGCCGTTACCGCTGCACATGCAGCACAAGAAGCCGGTGCTAAAGGACTGATGATGCTCCCTCCAATGCGATACAAAGCTACTTCTGCTGAGACAGTGGCCTATTTTGAGGCAGTAGCCAGCAGTACAGACTTACCGATTATGATATACAATAACCCAGTAGATTACGGTATAGAAGTGACTATACCTATGTTTGAATCACTCCTAAAATCTCCAAAAATACAGGCCGTTAAGGAATCTACTAGAGATACAACTAATGTGATTAGACTTCAAAATGCTTTTGGAACTAGGTTAAACATTTTATCTGGGGTAGACACCTTAGCACTAGAAAGTTTGCTCCTTGGCGCGCAGGGATGGGTAGCAGGATTGGTTTGTGCTTTTCCAGCAGAAACTGTGGCTATTTATGCTTTGGCTAAAGCAGGGCGCATTAAGGAGGCTACTGATTTATACAAATGGTTTATGCCTTTATTAGAATTAGACATTAACCCTCAATTGGTACAAAATATTAAAATGGCAGAAGTAGCCACTAAAATAGGATCTGAATATGTGCGTTTGCCAAGAATGCCACTGCAGGAACCGGAGCGCTCTAGGGTAGCTCAGATTATTACTACTGCTCTGACTAATAGGCCGCAGCTAACAGATTATAAGTCTCTTTTGTAAGGCTATAGTCACTCAGATATGGCTTTCAATACCATGATCACAAAGTAATTAGCCTCTGTACCAACAAAAAAATAGTCGCATTTCTAAACCATACTCCATGAATATAATTACCCAAAACCTCATAGGATATTCCTATAGCGCAGAAGGCACCAAAACTTTTTCTACTTTTAATCCAGTAGATCAATCCGCTACTCCGTGGGTTTTTAAGAATGCCACCCTTAGTGAATTAAAAAAAGCCACTGCCTTATCTGAAAGAGCCTTTGTTCCGTATAAATCTATGTCTGTAGCCAGAAGGGCAGCTTTTCTAAGGGCCATAGCCAAAGAGATCTTGTCATTGGGAGAAGATCTTACCCGAACATATACTATGGAAACCGGACTGCCCAAGGGCAGGGCAGAAGGGGAGCGAGGGAGAACAATAGGGCAGTTAGAAGCCTTTGCAACAGCCATAGAAAACGGACAATATTTACAACCTATCATAGACCACGCAGACGCCAATAGAACTCCAGTCCCAAAAGTAGATTTAAGAAAAATAAATGAACCCATTGGTCCCATAGCAGTTTTTGGCGCCAGTAATTTTCCTTTGGCCTATTCTACTGCTGGCGGGGACACTGCCAGTGCACTCGCCACAGGCTGCCCGGTGGTGGTTAAAGCGCACCCCATGCATGCAGGCACAAACGCCTTAGTGACCCAAGCCATTTTAAAAGCAGCCCAAGACACTAAAATGCCTGAAGGGGTGTTTTCTTGCCTTTACAGCAATGATTATGAGATAGGAAGTCAGTTGGTTCAAGATCCGTTGATTAAAGGGGTTGGTTTTACGGGAAGTATTTCAGGAGGTACTGCACTCTTTAAATTGGCTCAATCTAGAGAAGTTCCCATACCTGTTTTCGCTGAGATGGGCTCTGTAAATCCAGTAGTGGTATTGCCAGAGGCACTGAATAAAAATCCCACCGATTGGGCGAATGCTTATGCAGGGTCTATAAGCCTTGGTTCTGGACAGTTTTGTACCAATCCAGGATTGCTTTTTTGTATTCAATCACCAGAATTAGATGTTTTTATTCACACTCTTTCTGAAGCATTTCATCAGATTGCACCCACCTTTATGTTACACCCGAATATTCATGCAGCCTATGAAAAAGGTCAGGCAGAATTTGACGCTTTGGCCAAAAAAGTAGGGAGCACCTCCACCCAATCTCCTGCTAAAGAAGGTATGGGTCATGGGGCTATTTATCAGGTAGACGCCAAAACTTTTGCTGCCAATCCAAGGTTGTACCAAGAAGTTTTTGGCCCGCTTTCCCTGATAGTGGTGTGTAAGGATGTGGCAGAGCTATTGCCTTTAATAGCGAGATTGGATGGGCAACTTACCGGAACAATTCTGGGATCTGAAAACGACTTACAGGCCAATGAAACTCTTGTAGCTACATTGCAAAATAGGGTCGGTAGGCTTATATTTAATGGAGTGCCTACAGGGGTAGAAGTTTGTGCGGCCATGCAGCACGGCGGACCCTTTCCTGCCAGTACAGATGAAAGGTTTACGGCTGTTGGTGTAAAAGCAATGGACCGTTGGTTGCGTCCTGTGTCATATCAAAACTGGCCAGACAAACTCCTGCCCAAAGCATTACAAAATAACAATCCTTTGGGATTACATAGATTAATTAACGGCACATTAATTAAAGACTAACCAGATGTCTGAGCATATTTTTTCTTGTATAGACGCCCACACCTGTGGTAACCCAGTAAGGGTAGTAGCTAAAGGAGGGCCAGATTTGGTTGGTAACTCCATGAGCGAAAAAAGACAACACTTTTTAAAGCAGTACGATTGGATTAGAAAGGGGCTTATGTTTGAACCTAGGGGCCATGATATGATGAGTGGGAGTATTTTTTACCCACCTTCAAACCCAGAAAATGACATTGGCATACTATTTATTGAAACTAGCGGATGCCTCCCCATGTGCGGTCACGGAACCATTGGAAGTATTACCATAGGCATTCAAGAGGGACTAATCCATCCTAAAATACCTGGAAAAGTGCGTTTAGAAACGCCTGCTGGTCTGGTCCTTATTGACTATGAAATGAATGGAGATAAGGTAGCCTGGGTAAAACTCACTAATGTAATGTCTTATTTGGCTGCCACAGGTTTATCTGTCACCCACCCCGTTTTAGGAGACCTAAAGGTCGACGTCGCTTATGGCGGTAATTTTTACATCATTGTAGACCCTCAAGAAAACTTCAAAGGATTGGAGCATTATAGCGCCAGTGCATTAATTTCATTGTCATCTCGTTTAAGAACCATAGTCAATGACCAATTCCCCCACCAATTTATACACCCCAAAGACAGCAGTATTAGGGGCGCGAGTCATGTGTTGTGGACAGGTGCCACATTGGATGCAAAAGCAACGGCAAGGAATGCGGTGTTTTACGGAGATAAAGCTATTGATAGGTCGCCTTGTGGCACTGGGACGTCGGCCAGAATGGCCCAATGGCATGCCAAAGGTCTTTTAAAAGAGGGAGAAAAATTTATTCACGAAAGCTATATAGGCTCCCAATTTATAGGAGAGATAGTAGGCACAGGAAGTTTGGGAGAATTTCCAGCAGTAGTGCCTAGCATCCAAGGCTGGGCAAAGGTGTTTGGACATAATGCTATCTCCATAGATGAAGCAGACGATCCATACGCATTTGGTTTTCAGGTCATTTAAGTGAAACAACATCTAATAATTATAACCCAGGCCCTACTTTGGTAACAAATGTTACCTTTAAACTAATTCAGTGCCCTTATCTTTGGCTTTTTACAGCGTATGGAACTTTTAGAAATTTTTGGATATTTTGGTGCATTGCTTATAGGGGTAGTACTCGGTTTAATTGGGGGTGGAGGATCTATTCTAACCGTACCAATATTGGTTTATCTATTGGCCATTAATCCAATGACCGCTACAGCCTATTCTTTATTTGTAGTAGGAACCTCTTCCTTATTTGGTGCTTTTCAAAATTTCAAAAAAGGTTTGGTAGACGTTAAAACGGCACTGGTATTTGCCACGCCAGCTTTTATTGCGGTCTATGTCACAAGGCGCTATATTATGCCTGCCTTGCCAGATGCTTTTTTCAGTGTAGGGACTTTTGTGATGACAAAAAACATCGCTATTATGGTGTTTTTTGCAGCTATTATGCTCATTGCAGCTGTAGCCATGATCAGAGATAAAAAGAAAGATAACGAAGGTGAGGAGGGCCCAATTTCTTACAACTATCCTATGATTGTTTTGGAAGGTGGAGTAGTAGGGGTGCTCACAGGAATAGTAGGTGCTGGTGGTGGTTTTCTTATTATACCCGCTCTAGTTCTTTTTGCTAAACTACCCATGAAAAAAGCCGTAGCCACTTCACTGCTCATCATAGCCATTAAATCCCTTTTTGGTTTTATTGGAGATGTGCAAACTATTGCCATTGACTGGATGTTTTTAGGAAGCTTCACCCTTTTATCTATTGCCGGTATTTTCTTAGGCATTTACCTGTCTAAATTCATTCCTGGACACAAGCTTAAAAAATCTTTTGGTTGGTTTGTTCTGCTCATGGGCGTGTATATTATGTATAAAGAGCTGGGGTAGACATTTTAGGCCTCACCTCGGTCTAAAATGACTTGATCACTAATTACTTGTTTGTTTTTTTTATTTTATAACTTTAAAAGAAAAAACTATGAAGTATTTATGGCTATTCTGTTTGTTACTCATTTCGTGTGCAGACAACGACAAAGAATACGAAGGCACTCCCACTGACTTTGAAGACATCTCCTTTTTAACTACTACAAACGAAAATGTTAATGGTGGCACCCAATTTGCTTATTTAAGCACTGGATTACTCCAAGATGGTGTAGCCTACTGTTTTTGTCAGCTTCAATGTTCTAGAACGAGTAAAACGGTTTTTTCATTACAGTACAATGAGGGCACTAACTATCTAAGATATAAAGAAAGCCCTTCAGAAGAATATACATATTATGATACTTCTGATTGGTGTATTAAGTACGAATAATTCATTACTAAAAATAGCTGGCGCTGTTTTTAGTATAAAAAGGATTCACTCCTTTACCCCCCTTCAGGGATTCACTCCTTCCAGTCGTGCATCCCAACAGGGTAATCCAATACAATCATGAAAACCCAAAATAGCTGGCGCTATTTTTTGGTTTTTTTATATCCAAGCGCTTACAAGAACAAGTTCTTAACACTTTTGGATATAAAAAAACCCACAACATTGTTGTGGGTTTTCTTTTGCGGAGAAAGAGGCTCCATTTCTACTTTCCGCTATTTTCCTGTATTTATATGCAATTACTTGACAATTAAGTTTTTACGTGGTTTCTGTGTCGGTATCTGCACCTATTAATGTGTAGTATTGTACAGTATTTCAGGCAACTATCCAGGCAACTGGGTATTGCAATCAATTAATCATTTAAAATCTTATTTATGAATTTCAAGTTAAAAAACCCAAAGTCAGAGAAAGAGAGTTTAATCTTATTTTACTCAACACTATCAAACAATGAAAGATTTGTCTATTCAACTGGAGAGAAGCTTCCAACTAGTCTATGGGACTTTAATGTTCAAAGGCCTAAAAAAACTAAATCACAAAAAGACCAAGAGCTTATCAATATGGTCAGTATGCAGCTTAATAGATATTCATTGTTGTACAACAAAACTAAATCATCACTTATTAACTCAGGTAGTAACCTTACCAAGAAAAAACTTAAAGAAGCTTTTGATCAGGAGTTTAAAAACATCAAGATTGAAAGAGGCTTTTGGGGAATTTACAAAGAGTTTTGTGATTCTAAAAAATCTCTAGGTCAGTGGTCAAAGTCTACACAAAACAGATATGAGAGTAGCTTTTATAATCTTTTGAAGGATTTTGAGTCGAGTGGTTCCAAACTTAATTTAGATTCTATAGATGATAAATGGGAGGGAAGGTTTAAGACTTATTGTGAGAACATTAAAAGACATCAGATAAACACCTATGGACGAAACTTAGGACTTCTTAAAGCATTTTTAGGATATTGTTATAATGAAGGATATACCAAGAACGAACATTTTAGAAAGATTAAGATCAAAAGAGTAGTTACTGATCAAGTAGCTCTAACCAAAGATGAATTAGAGTCAATAAACAATCTAGATTTAAGTGCATCTAAAAAACTAGAAAGAGTTAGGGATGTTTTTATACTTGGATGTAATACTGGGCTTAGATTTAGTGATTACAAAAGAATATCAAGAGGGCACGTCTCTAATGGATATATAACGGTTAGAGAAACAAAGGATAAATCTAAAACACAAAGGATACCATTGTCAAAAACAGCACAAGAAATCTTGGAGAAGTATGATTATAAATTACCTAAAATATCAGATCAGAAGTTTAGAGATTATATTAAAGATGTAGCTAATCTAGCTGGTATTAATGAACCTGTGATTAAAGTTGTACAAATAGGAAATCAAACAAAGGAAGAACTAACAACAAGAAACAAGAGGGTAAGTACTCACACTGCTAGAAGAACATTCATTACCATTATGAAAAACATGAAAGTACCGGATACTATTATTATGAAGATCACAGGTCATAAATCAATGAGCTCATTTAATATGTATTATAAGCCAACATCAGAGGATGTGGAGCTAGAATTAAGAAGGGTGTTTGATTAATTCCTTAAAATGCATAATATTTCAAAGAATAAATCACTCTAAAGTCAATTTCTCTTAAGTCAATGATAGCAATCTACTAACCCACATTTCAACATTTAGTGTTGAAACTTCAAGGGTTAACTTTTGTATAAATAACATTTTAATTAAAAGCATCTAGTTATTTTTGTTTTATAAAACAACTAAACCCTAATTAGATGACAGAGAATGAACTAAATGCAATTAACGACTTAACAAAATGTGTGAGAGGGATCTCTTTTCAGATGGTAGATCTAACCAGTGAGGTAAAAGAGATTAAAAGAGAAGTTATAGAAACAAGAGCAATAGTAGACATTATGAATAGCAAAGTTTCTAAAAAACCAGAATACCTATCTGTTGGAGAAGCAGCTATTAAGTTAGGTTTATCAGAGAGAACCATAAGGGATAGAATCAAGGTAGGAGAAATAAAGGCCTTTAAAGGCAAAGGAGAGAAGTCTTATCAAATTCCAGTAAAGGAGTTTTATGAATCTATGAATAGAGTGAAGTCATTAAAGTTTACTAGGACAGTAGCTTAACTGATATTATATTCTTTTAGTATTTTATACATGCGAGTATTTCTTGACGAATTACTTATTATCAGGTTTAGAAAAATACTGATTAGGCGTCAGTTTATAATTTTTTTTAAAGACTCTGTGAAAAGTACTTTCAGAATTAAAACCGAAATCTTGAGCGATGCCATAAATAGTTTTATCAATATAAATTGGATGATTCATATTAATAATCATTTCATTTAATCGGATCGAGTTTATGAAATCTTTATAATTTGTATGTTCAGAACTAACTATAGCATCCGTAATATCCGTCTGATTTATCTCTAGTGAATCAGCTAACATTTTTAAGGTTATATCTGACTCTAAATATTTTTTTTTGCTTATTATATTTATAGAAATTTCAGTTAATGAAACCTTTAGTTTTTTTAAAACAACCACAGTGTGTGTTGTAATCACATTAAATAATTTAGGATTTAAAAGTAGGTATGCAGAGAGGATTACGAAAGAAATGGTAAAAAGGTGCACTATTACTAATGCTATTATATTTGAATCATCTTCAAAGATTAGAAATTTTGAACTAATCATTGAAACGGGCAGCATAATATAAAACACTGTTTTAAGGATAATAAACATTTTCACCCATTTAAACATTTCTTCATTTTTTGACCTTAAAAGCCTAAATCCTTTTTTCTTTTTAAAAAATGACCTCCAAGATAAAAACATGTAAAAGAAGCTTATTGTTATTTGTATTAAAAACACAGTTTCTTCTTTTAAGAAACCTTTATAGTCGATGGTTATAAGCCCTGTCAAATCATTCACTACAGATTCTATAAGGATTCTTTTTTCTTCAAAACCCATAAAATAAAATGGCAAGTAGTTTAAAGTGACTATTACAAATGGTATTAGGTGTAATAAATCTTTTTTCACCCAACGATCAATGTTTCCGAGAATTTTGTCCACAAATAGATAGCCCAATACGGGGATCAACAACGAAACGGGCATAAAAACTTTAAATGTAAATGGAATATATACTATTAATCCATACGAGACTATATAAAAAAATCCATTACAAATTGCTAATAGAATAAAAAAGGTCGCTAATATATTTATGTAAAATTTATTAGATTCTTTATTTCTTTTTTTAAAGCAGCATATCAAATTCCATGCGGTCATTAACAAGAAGACAAATGCGGTAACATATAAAAAACTAATAACTGTCATTGTTTTTTTTGATAGTCGTTAAAATTACTTTTCTTTTTTGTCTAAGTAATTAACGATTAATTTTCTATGAAATTAAACAAATCAATGCTATGTTAAAGTATTTATCGATAATATTATTAGTTTTTACAACTAATATTGTTTTTTCCCAAGTTGGGATAGGGACTACAACTCCTGATAGTTCATCAATGTTAGATATTAAAAGCACGGATAAAGGAATTTTAATTCCTAGAATGACCTTTGTTCAGAAGGATTTAATATCATCGCCTGTAAGTGGTTTGTTAATTTATCAAACTAATGGAGAGGATGGTTTTTACTTTTATGACGGCGCTAATTGGCTTCGTTTAGTTAAAAATGTATCTCCAAGCTTTTCTGGTGTTATAACTTCAGGAGCAATTAGTGCTACAGGTACTGTTTCGGCAACAGCCTTTGTAGGTGATGGCTCTGGATTGACAGGCATAGGCACGTCTTCATCTACTTTTAAAGATGCTTATAGTAATGTAGTGGTTGGTTCTAAACTTGTAAGCTTGACTCCTTCAATTACTATACAAAGTGGTAACGATGATTTTTTTGGATATTACAATTTAGCTATTGGGGACAGTACTTTAGTCAGGAATACTACTGGGAGGAAAAATTTGGCTTTAGGGCACAGTGCACTATATTCTAACACTACTGGATCTTTTAATACGGCTATTGGAGTAAGCGCATTAAAAGACAACACTACTGGAGATAGCAATACCGCCATGGGTAATGATGCCTTGCTTTCTAACACAATAGGAGATTACAATACAGCTATTGGAGAAAATGCTTTAGAGGATAATACTGAAGGAGATCATAATACCGCTATAGGTGAAGATGCTTTAGAGGATAATACAACAGGTGAAGAAAATGTTTCTATAGGTGCTCATTCTATGGACGAGAATGAAACGGGTAGCAGAAATGTAGCTGTAGGTTATGACGCTTTAGAAAACAATATAGATGGAGACGACAACGTTGCTATAGGTCACTCAGCCTTACTTGAAAATATAGATGGATATGAAAACGTTGCTATAGGCGCAGATGCCTTACTTGAAAATATACATGGATATTATAACGTTGCTATAGGTTTTGAGGCCTTACAAGAAAACATTGATGGGAATTACAATATTGCTATAGGTTACGCAGCCTTAAACGACAACACTGAGGGATATGATAATACCGCTATAGGCGATACTGCCTTAGGATCTATTACGACCGGGTATGAAAATATAGGTATTGGTTATGACGCCTTAGGTTCTTCAGAGTATGGGGAATTGAATATAGCTATAGGTTTTGACGCTTTGTATAGTGCCTCCGATACAAATTCGTCTACGATTATTTCTAATAATACTGTTATTGGGCAATATGCATTAAATTCTCCTTCAAAAATCAACGAAACTGTAGGTTTGGGAACATCGTTAGGAGCAAACCTAAGTAGTAGTGACACTTTGTTTGGGGTTACTTTAATAGGATCAAG